>FWPU01013582.1_pt1 | contig 10178 bp, 6 predicted proteins | sample 2228361 | NCBI WGS metagenome assembly FWPU01 (sample SAMEA103939777, study PRJEB20133) | metagenome | reverse complement strand
GGCTAAAATGTTACTGGGTTTTGAGCCTAAATTCACTCTTGACGAAGGATTAAAGAAAACATTTGAATATTTTATATCAAAGATAAGATCTTCTTGATCTTTTATGAACCTTATTCTTGTTAAATGGAGAAAATGTCTGTTTTAAGACTTATTGGTTTAACAATTGGAATATTCGGCCTCTTGATGACTTTTAAGGTCTATCGCGGACCGAGATGGAAAAGGAAAAATTTTATCTTATGGGGAATATTTAGCCTTTCGCTTATAATCGTATCTATTGACCCTAATATGCTAAACACGGTAGCCAAAACCTTAAAACTTGAGCCTCGGTATAGAGGACGAGTATTTTTCCTCCTTATAACTTCCAATATCATTCTCTGGTTTCTCTTCTTATATGTTAAGACAAGACTGGATGAATACAGATACCAGTTTGACCTTCTAATAAGAAGATTGGGGCAAGAGGATATAGAACATTCCCAAAAGAGTATATCTGATAAGGATATAATGATAATAATACCTGCTTATAACGAAGCAGAAAATCTTAAAGAATTATTACCAAGAATACCCCAAAGGATAAAAGATAAAAGAGTCGGTGTAATTGTTATAGATGATGGAAGCACTGATGGTACCACGGATGTTGTCATCCAAGCAGGACATTTAGTTGTGCAGAATAAGATTAATCGTGGCCAGGGAGCAGCCTCAAGATTAGGCTATGATATATTAGTGAAAAATCATATCCCAATCGGTGTGACCATGGATGCAGATAATCAGCAACTTCCAGAAGAAATAGAAAACCTCGTCGAACCAATCTTGAATAATAAATTCGACCTTGTTATAGGTTCAAGGGTCATGGGTAAATCGCACAAAACCACCCTTCTGAGAAACACAGGTATCAAGATCTTTACAAGGATTATAAACCTTATTACAGATTTAAAATTAACCGACTGTTCAAGCGGCTTCAAGGCATTTAATGTTAAAGAAATTAATAAATTAAATTTAAGAGAAGAACAATTCCAAGCTGCTGAGGTTATTATTGAGGCAGCCAAAAAAGGCTTGAGAATATGTGAGGTGCCAATGACGACGATGGAAAGAAAATTCGGAGAGAGTAAGAAAGGAAGAGATTTGAGATATGGGATATTTTTTGCAAAAACCATCTTAAAAAGTTGGTGGAGATGATACATAACAGAGAGAGTATCTATCTCTTTGGAGTTATAAAACGACAAAAAAAAATACGCTATTCAGCCTTTTACCTTACAATATTATTAACCCTCTCTATCATATCTCATTTTCCTTTTGTGCTAAAAGGCTTTGGTGAACTTGATGCTACAAAGATAGCTGTCAGTGTTATTGATATGATAAATAACGGTCCTGATGCTGCCTTTGCAAATTTTTATTTTACAGATGTTATACCCCTCTATATCCTGTATTTGAAACTTTTTATGAAACTCCTTAATAATAATTATTCATATCTGCCTGTAGTAATGAACTATACAAATGCCGTGTTTGGAACACTTACAATCATACCTGCCTTCCTTTTAATAAAACAGTTATTCAGAAACTCCACAATCGCCTTCTATTCAGTTCTTACATTTATCTTTGCACCATCATTTTATCAATCAACCATTATGGGGTTTCCTCACCTTATATCTCTATTCTTCCTATTAATTTCGTTCCTGCTCTATCTCTCAGGGATTGACCACACAAACAAAAAAGTCTTCTCCCTATATATAATACTTGCCTATATATTCCTGACCATTGCCCTGCTTTTTAAGTCAGATTATATCCTTGCTTCGGGTTTTTATGCAGGTCTTTTGTTTATAAGAAAGATAAAAGATAAAACAAAGATAATCAGCCCTTTTTTAATTATTGGAGTCTCTGGCACTCTATTCCTTATATTCAGAAGGTTCATATTAGGACCGACAGGTGGGACCACCATGTCAAGAGAGGCCCTCTCAAGATGGTATCATTTCTCATTGGCTATACCAAGAACTCTTGATGGCTTTATCATCCAGGTAGGACCAATAGCCTATGCATTCGGTATCGCAACATTCTTCCTCTCAATAATCTCACTTATATATCTTCTTTATAAAAAGAGATTTGACATCCTGATATTTGTTCTTTCATGGGCGGCGTTACCCACCTTTTTCTGGGCAATCATGATTGGTAATAACGCAAGACACAATATGCTTTCGGTGCTCCCTGTCATTGTCGGCATTATCTATTTTTTGCACGAGCGATTCAAAAAAGGTATTTTGATACTAACGATTATCCTCGTACTTGCAAACTACTTCATCATTCCTCCGTCATCATCCATACTCAGACCCAGTGGGAATCTGATAGGGAGTGTAAATTTGCTCAAAGAGAGGATGAATATATTTAAAGAAGATGCGGTAAAGATTGCAAACCTTAAAGAAGAAAGAATAGCGGTGCTTGGTTATTTTCATAATCCGCATGTGATATTCGAGATATTAAAGTCAAATCCAATATATAAAGCAGAGAAGATTGGAAGAGAAGACTACCGAATAAAAACTATGGATAGAGAATACGTCTTCATATACTTTGTCCTCATAAAACCTGAGGAAGAGTTAATTAGAGATACCATGAAAGTAATAGAAAAATATTCTTTATACAATTATACCTTTGTATCTGCAACATATGACCTCAGACTTCTTGATGGTATTGGTATTAAAGCTGAAACTATTGATGTTATAAAAAAATCTGCATTATAAAAAATGGTGGAGATGAGAGAATGAGGAGAATATGGGTCAATATAATAGTTTCTATTTTTACAATATTCGTATGCCTTTTCTTGTTAGAACTCATCTTGAGAACAGGCATCTTTGACGGAGAAAATGATCCGCATCCTATATGGATACCTCATAAGTTTAAGAAGATTCACGAAGATATTAATCAAAAAAACTGGCAGATTGCAAAATTAAATCCTTACAGATTTACTGACAAAATCAGAAATTTGAAAAAAGATACAGGTGTTAGAAGAATAGCTGTCCTGGGTGATTCGTTTATATGGGGTTATGGAATACATTATGAGCAGGCATGGGGTCACAAATTAGAAAGATTGATAACTGAAAGATACAAGGGTATCGAGGTCTTGAACTGGGGTTTTGGTGCATGGTCAACTATGGACGAAGTATCTTTCTTTGAAAAAGAGGGTGTCAATTATAACATTGATATGTTAATTGTGGATTTTGTGAATAATGACCCTGATGTGGGTGAGGTTGAATTAAAAGACCCTAAATGGCATAAGTTTTTTTTAGTAAAGGTTGTAAAGATATTCTTCCCTAATGCAGTCTCCTTTATCAGGTCCCATGTTAATAGATTGTTATTCAGTTATTTTAAGGATTACGGATATGAGAACTGGGTAAACATGCTTTATTCAAAAGAAAATCTGGAGAAATATTCAGAGCTTCTACAGGATTTCTCTCAATTCTGTAATGCCAGAAATATAAAACTATTATTTGTTCTTACTCCCTCCAATCATGATGATATTTACAAAAAGCAATTTGATAAAATAATTCCCCTTCTTGAAAATGCACATATAAAATATTTGAATTTATTCCCTGCCGTGAAAAGAAATTTAGGGCATATAAACCAACGAAGATTATGGGCAAATCCTGCTGATGGCCATCCAGGTACATTAATGACAGATGTCTTTGCAAATGAAGTCTTTAATTACTTAGAAAAAGAGGGCATTCTCTCATTTGAAAAAGACCCATATATTCAAAAATTAGCAAAAAGAGAGAAAAGCAAACAAACTTTAAAAACACTTGTGAAAATAGCTTTAGAAGATGACGAGTGGGACATAAGGAAAGAAGCCGCTATTAGCATCAGTAAGATAAACCATCCATATATAGTTAACCTCCTATTTGATGCCCTGAATGATGAAAATCCGGAAATTCGAGAATCTGCTGTTGATACTCTTGGAGAGCTAAAAGACCCTCGTATTGTGAATATCTTGCTTGAAGCTCTTAATGATAAGAATCCCAATGTACGTAAAAGGGCAATATTGTCACTTGAAAAGATAGGCGCACCAAATAAAACAGATATAATAAAACACATCTCTATATTAGCAACGACAGATAATGACAGATATGTAAGAAGACGTGCTATATTAACCCTTGCTAAGTTTAAAGATCCCCAAACTACAGAAGCTTTAATCCATTCATTAAAAGATGAGTTCTTTTTCAATAGAAAAGCAGCAGCAATAGCACTTGGAGAATCAGAAGAAGCTAAGGCTGTTGAGCCGCTGATTGCTTTACTTAAAGATAATGTCAGGGATGTCAGGATAGAAGCAGTAGAAGCACTCGGAGAAATTAAAGACCCTCGTGCAATTGAACCGCTTAAGAAAGTTGCCTTACATGACAAGGATTCCCTAATTAGAGACTTAGCATCAGACGCATTGAAAAAGATTACAGGTAAAGATTTTGCTCGATATAGAAGAAAACTATTAAGGATATGGCAGTCACTATAAATACTATGAAAACAGCTTCTTAACCCTTCTCAGGATGAATTTTAGGTGTTCAAGATTCTGTATTTCTGAAAGTATACCCAGTATTATACCTGGTCTTAAGTAAAATTCCCTGTATGCCTTTAGCCTCAATTTTTGCAATTCTTTAAGCGTCATGGATTCAGGTACATAGATAATATTTTGGAAAGAGATATTGGTAAAATCGTAGTCTTTGAGTTTCCCACTATCAATCAACTGCTTTGTCATCTCACTACCAGGGACAGGCAAACAGATGGTAAATTGGGCCCTGTTGATGGGAAGTTCCTTTGAAAGCCTTATGGTCTGTAAGATATCCTCCCTTGTCTCTGTAGGATAACCGATTATGAAGAATCCAGTAGTTCTAATCTTTGTTACACGATGGATAAGGTTTACCTTTTCAATTATCTCCTCAACCTTCTGTGCTTTCTTCATATCCTTCAGTGTCTTTGGTGAACCTGATTCTATACCCAGACCAAGTGAGTAACAACCTGCCATCTCAAGCAGTTTCAGTATCTCCTCATCAAGTGTTGCAAGTCTGACGCCGTTAGGGAATGAGAGGGCTATATCCCAGCCTCTATTTATAATGCCCTCACAAACGCCGACAACAATATCCTTCTTCCATGTAAAATTATCATCAATAATCTGAAACTCCCTGACTCCATATTTATCGTGAAGGAGTTCCATCTCATGTAACACTGATTCCACGCTTCTTCCTCTCACCTTTCTACCCATGATCGTATTGTTTGCACAGAAGGTGCAACTGTAAGGACAACCCCTTGTTGTGGAGATACTCGTTAAAGGGTATTTCCTTGAAAAGGCACCTATTGGCGCGTAGGGATAATCATTTGGATTAATCATCTCCCAGCTTGGCAAGCCTATTGAATCTAAATCCTGAATTGGCCTCAAAGGATTTGCTATAACATCACCATTGTTTCTCCATATGAGATTGTTTATCCCTTCAAAAGGCATATCTTCACCACTTATTTTTTTTAATAACTGGACAAATCCAATCTCTGCTTCACCTCTGAAGGCATAATCAGCACTCATATACTTCATAGAACCTTCGGGGTCGCCTGATGGATGAGGCCCACCTATAACTGTTATCGCATTTTGATTGACCTTCTTGACAAGCTCAAGCCCCTCATGTGCCTCTTTAACACTTCTCGTGTAAACCTGAAAACCTGCCACATCATAGTCTTTCTTCTTTAGTCTTTCAAAAAGCCTCTCTTTTGTCATCCCCTTCTTCACACCATCCCATATCTCAACCTCAAATCCATTCTTTCTTAAAGAAGTAGCTATATATCCCAGGCCAAGATTGGGAGTTATATTAACCATGCTGTCTTCAAGTGTTAGAGGATTTATGAGAAGTACTTTCATCTTCTATTTTTTGGTAAGATTATACCACACTGAAGGAGGTTTTATAAAAAACTGTCCTTTTCATCCCAGTAGCTCTGCTACTGGGATGAAAAGGACATCCTTACGAAGCCATGATAGTTTTAGTACAATAATGGGCATGAGCCCATTGAAAAGAAAAGTAAACATTGTGTATATAACATCAAGTATTACTTTGTATGGGTACCAAAATATCGTAAGGAAATATTGAGCGATAGAATTGCGAAGAGACTGAAAGAGGTATTTAAAGAGATAGCAGAGATATTCTCCAGCGGTGGCGGTGCAAAGGATTAAGAGTATAGGTCTTTTAGTCTAAAAAACTCAGGAAGTTCCAGTAAAAAAGGTAGATAGAATTTGATTTAAAATACTGCTATACTTATTTATATACTCTTGGTTTGGGTTTTATTCTAAGAGCATAACTATTCTGGTCAGACCGAGGTCTTCTTAAAAGCTTTTTGGCAAGGCTAAAAATTTACAATGATACTATCCTTACTCGAAAAAAGGATATTTGCTTCAACATGTTTCATCATCGTTATTCTGCCTTTCTTGCTGTTCTATTGGATAATGCCCTTTGTCTCTGATTTGATGATGGGGAATGACTTTCATCTCTCTGTTCATCAACAAATGGAGATACTCTTTTCCATCTGGATGGGCTCTTTCCCCCTTTACCATCCTACTTATGCACTTGGTCAGTCTGCTATAACCCTGACGTGGTCTCAGGTTTTTCACCCTATATCACATCTTTCTTCAATAATGCCAGGATACTGGAATGGAAAGGCACTTCAATGGTACGAATTCTTTAAGATACTTTCCATTGGAATAACACAGTTGTTCTTATTTTTATTTCTTAAGAGATTAGAACTTAATACATTCTTCTCCTTCCTGATATCTTTTATAACGGTTTACAACTTAAGGATGCTTGACCTTTTTAGATTCGGGGCATCGCTTGAGGCTTATACAGGCTATATTCTCCTCTGTGTGGCAATAGGCTGGTATTATGTTCAACCAAAACGGATCATTGGTCCCCTGAGTATTATTGTCATGACATATCTTCTTGTTGTCAGTGGTCATCCTCAGCATATGTATTATGGGATGATTGGTGCAGGGATGTTTTTGCTTGTGAGTCCATTCTTTCTTGGGGATATTCTTAACCAACCCGTTAACTTTAATAGTGCTTTTAGATTCTGGGTAAAGACAGGCTTTTTCGTATTTATAGGTATCTTGCTTTCCTCTGTTTATATTTTCCCGTTTGTTTTCGATTTCTTGCCGACAAATACAGGAAGGGCTGATGCTACATATGAATGGAGTGTAGCACCGATCGGTTTTTTTGAGATGCTTGGCAATTTCTTTATGCCGTTTTTGACAGATGTTCACAGTGCCTTTGGTGGGGCGTTGTTATTTAGTCTGCCCATCTTGTTACCATTTCTCCTGTTTTTCAGGACAAGGATAAAATTGTCTATTTGGGTCATATGGGGAATGATGCTCTTCTGGATATTATTTATACTTGGAGATATGACCCCTGTCTATAAACTATGCTGGACATATTTACCTTTCATTTCTACTTTCAGACATCAGGGAAGAGCTTCATTGATCCTGCCCGTATTTCTCATGTTGATCCTTGCATGGATGGTTAAGAAAGAGCAGATCTATTTTAATCTTAAAAGATATCAAATAAAGATGACCCCTTATTCAATCCTCTCAGTAATAACTTTATTGTTGTTCCCTGTTTATTTAATACTTGTATATATTCTTAAGGCATACAGTGTAGAGATGCCTCCAATCTCTATCAATCATATACCCATGTGGAAGATATTCTTAATGATCTCAGCCGGTGTTTTTTCACTTTTTGGTTTGCTTTTTTACGGAATGAAGGAGCATACATCTCGTAATATTAAATTATTTATTGTATTGATGGTGATTTTACAGGTTGGCATAATCTTAAGGCATGGAACATTTACCGATCCTCTTGAGATTCAACCAACATTTGAAGAAATAATGGCTCAGAAAAGAAAGCAGATTGGATTTCAAACAGTTGAAGTTATAAATATGCATACTATTTCTGCCGTGAAACAGGTAAAAAATTCATTTATTGAATCTTTTTTAGGTAAGATATTTACACAGGTTATCCCGGTTGCAAGCGAGGACAAAGCGTATCAAAGAATGATAAAAAGCAGATTACCACAGCAGGTATTTATAGAGGGATACAATTCAGAGCGTGCAAAACAGATAACAGATGCTGCAAGGGACATGAAACGAGGCGAGGTGAGACTTATATACAGTTCATTTAATCGGTTAGAGTTTAAGGTCTATTCTGAGGCACCTGTGATTTTCGGACTTTCATACCCCTATACAGGGCATTGGAGGGCATGGGTGAATGGTGAGAGAGTGAGGGTTTATCGGGCAAATGGTACGGCACATGCGGTTGAGATTCCAGAAGGCGAAAGCATGGTAGAATTCAGATACTGGAGTAGTGCCTTTTTCTGGGGGATGATAATAAGTTGTGCCACCTTTGTTTTGATAGGGTGTTTTGTTTGTTTCGGTGCATTAAAAGGTTTTCCAAGATTTATGGGGATTGTGTTGATTACAGCAATGGGCACAGGTGTATTTATGCTCTGGTATAATAGTCTGTATAACAGCAGGAATTTTGAAACCGGGTATTCATGGGTTTATTCTCCACCTTCCATGGTGCCGAATCTCGCTTATGGTAAAAAGACTATTGGTTATTATCCCGCCAGTGAGGCCCAGTTACGTTTCCATGGCAGTAACGCTGTGGATGGTGATAAGCGGCCAGGCTCTGGATTTATCCTTAGACCAACCAATGAGCCCCTGATCATCCATTTAAATCGTAATGAAGAGATTAAAACGATCTTGTTGTATGGCGAGTTTAGTAAAGGTATCCCAGAAATATCAATATCCATGGATGGCGAGGACTGGCAGAGGATTTCTATAGGAGATATAGAGAGTCCTATCAGAATAATTTTTAAAAAACCAAAAACTACACGTTACGTTAGGGTAAAGGCCATAGATTTCGAAATTGGTATTGATGAGCTGGAGGTATATCCCTTTAAAGAGAGGTTATGATGTTGTATACAAATCAATATAAAATATCTTTCGTCCTTTCATGGTTGCTCTCTATCTTTTATCCAACATGGGCACTTCCTGTCTCTATAACAGAGAGGTTCTTTATATATTCGGGACTAATAATATACTTTGCTATTTCAGGATTTGTAGTGAGCAGGTGGCTGGATAGTATATCGATAAATAAGCCTTTCATAATAATGCCCCAGAATCTACTGAATGATATAAAAGACCATAAGTGGCTTCTGATAATCTCTATTGTAGCAATCGGCCTTCATATTCCTCGTATAACAATCCCTATACTTAATTTAGGAGATGAAGCTCTCCATATACAGGGTGGGTTGTGGGTATATTATTATCTTGGTGGGCAATGGCATAATGCCTTAAGATTCTGTTTTATTATAATAGTATGTCTTGCCATTATGGGTGCACTTAACAAAAAGACAAGGGAGTTTTATTCGCATATTTTCACAATACTTCGCCAGAAGATACATACAGGTGGCATACTGATAATTCCATTACTTGTCTTTATTGTTTATTTTATCTCAATCAAGGATATCAATTATGATTTATCCCTTGTCAGATACGCACCTGTGTCCAGATTTCTGTATCTCTTCTCATTCTTTATTGCCGGTATAACACATATCGCTCCGAGAATTATTCAATTAACCTTTTATCTGCTTACCGCTATATATTTATATCGAACCATACTATTATTCAGTGACCGGAAGGCAGCGTTAATGACTATTCCATTTTATCTTTTTTCTCCTGTAATTTTTCATTATGCCCATCTTGCACAATTAACAACTGGTATTGTCTTTTTTATTGTTGCGATTATCTTTTATTTTCTCAGGTACTTAAGGTATAGCGATAGAAGGGATTTACTATTAACCACCTTTTTTATTGGCTTTGGATTTTTATATAAGGAGGATATACTTCTGATGCTTTTTATCTGTTCATCTTATATTGTTCTTAATAAATTCAAAGACCTTAGAGGATTAATAGGAGATTTAAGGATTCTCTGGATATCTATAGTACCTGTTATCCCCTGGATGATTATACAGCGCTCTGTAAACTGGAGGCAGTATACTATACACTGGGAACATTTTACGTCAGAAGTAGCATACATCACTCTTGTCCAAAATAAGTTTTAGTACACCTCCAAGTTCAGGTAAAATACTGTGTAAAAAACAATAACCAAAACAAG
>FWPU01013581.1_pt1 | contig 10178 bp, 8 predicted proteins | sample 2228361 | NCBI WGS metagenome assembly FWPU01 (sample SAMEA103939777, study PRJEB20133) | metagenome | reverse complement strand
CGGTCGCTGCGCGCCGCCGCGGCGCCGCGACGCCTCGCCGCGCTCGCGCTGCTGCTCGTGCTCGCCGCGTGCGGTGACGGCGGCGGGAAGAGCGGCGGCAGCGGCGGCGCATCCGGCCCGGCCGGCGACCCGCCGGTCGTCCTCGCGTTCCGCGAGGCGTTCGAGATGCAGCGCTACGACCTCGTCCCCGTCCTGGTCGAGGACCTCGAGCGCGCGGCCGCGGAGGCGCCTGACGACCCGCGAATCGCCCTCACGCTCGCGCTCGCCAACCTGTGGGGGCGGCCGAGATCGGGCGCATCGGCGGCGATCCGGGCCGCGAGGCCACGCACGCGCTCGAGGCGCTCGCCCAGCTCGAGAGCGCGAGCCGGCTCGCCCCCGACGACGCGCGCACCGACGGCTTCATCGGCGCCGTGCGCGTGCGGATCGGGCTGCGGATCGGCAACGCGGACCTGGTCGCACGCGGGCTCGCAGAGATCGAGGCCGGGATCGCCCGCCACCCCGAGTTCAACGCGTTCGTCGCGCTCCTCGTGCTGTCGCGGCTCGAGCGCGACGACCCGCGCTTCGCCGGGACGTTCCCGGCGATCGAGCGCACGATGGAGGCCTGCGACCTGCCGGTGAGCGAAGCCACGCCGGTGCTCGAGCTCGAGGCTCCGCCGCGCGACGTCTCGGGCCCCGACCGCGTGTGCTGGAACGGCCCGCGCGCCGTGCACAACTGGGAGGGGACGTGGCTCTTCGTCGGCGACGCCTACGCCGAGGCGGGCCGCGGGGAGCTCGCGCGCGCGCTCTACGGCAACGCGAAGCTCTTCGACTCGTACGAGAGCTGGGGCTTCCAAGCGCTGCTCGAGGAGCGGATCGCGGCCGCCGACGAGCTCGCCGCGCGCTTCGCCGACGGCGACCCGGCGAACGACCCCGAGCTGGTCGCCGACTCTCCCGTGCAGTGCGCGGTCTGCCACGCGCGCTGACCCGGCGCGGGTGCAGCGACGAGGCGACGTGGGCGCAGTTCCGGCAGTGTCACGGCCGGCCGCGGTCTGCGCCGGATGCATTCTTTCGCCCGCGCGGCGTGGTAGCTTGCAGCGGACCTGCCGCGCGAGCGGCGTGAAGCGCGCCTCGCGAGCGAGGCGCCGGGGTGCGGCGCGATGCACGAGCCTGGCGACACGGCGAGGGACGGCCGGCGTGACCTGACGCGGGCGATCGCGGTCCTCGCCGAGCGGCTTCCCGAGCCGCTCCTGCCGCTCGCCCGCGTCGTCTACAACTACGCGTGGAGCTGGATCGAGGGCGGCGTCGAGCTCCTGCGCGAGGTCGACCCGGCGCTCTGGGAGCGCTCCGGAGGCAACGCGCGCTGGCTGATCGAGGCCGTGCCGCCGCGCCGGCTGCGCGCGCTCGCGGACGACCGGGGCTTCGTCGAGCGGCTCGCCAACCTGGCCGCGCGTCTCGACGCCTACCTCGCGCGGCCGTCGAGCTTCCCCGAGATCCCCGCCGAGCGGCCGATCGCCTACTTCTGCTCGGAGTTCGGCGTGCACCGCTCGCTGCCGCTCTACGGCGGCGGCCTCGGCGTCCTGGCCGGCGACTTCCTGAAGGCGGCGTCGGACCTCGGGCTGCCGACGGTCGGCGTCGGCCTCCTCTACCGCCAGGGCTACTTCCACCAGCGTCTCGACGCGAGCGGCAGGCAGGTCGAGTGGTGGACGACGACGGACTTCGAGCGCCACCCGGCGCTCGAGGTGACGGGCGAGGACGGGCGTCCGCTCGCCGTGCCGGTCGAGATCCGAGCGCGCGTCGTCTGGACCCGCGTCTTCCGCCTCGACGTCGGGCGCGTTCCCCTCTTTCTGCTCGACACCGATTGCGCGGAGAACCACGTGATCGACCGGTGGATCACCGCCCGGCTCTACATCGGCGATCGGCACACCCGCCTCGCGCAGTACCTCGTGCTCGGGGTCGGCGGCGTCCGCGCGCTCGCCGCGCTCGGCATCGAGCCCGCGATCGTGCACCTGAACGAGGGCCACGCGGCGCTCGGCGCGTTCGAGCGCATGACGCGTCGGCTCGCGCAGGGGCGAAGCCTGGAGGAGGCGCTCGCCGAGGTGCGCCGCGAGACCGTGTTCACGACCCACACGCCGGTCGCGGCGGGCAACGAGTGGTACTCGGTGGAGGAGATCGAGCCGGTGGCCGGCGCCTACGTCGAGCGGAGCGGCATCCCGCGCGAGGTGTTCTACGGCCTCGGGCGCTACCACCCCGAGCAGGCGAGCGAGCACGTGTGCATCACGCCGCTCGCGCTCCGCACGAGCCGCGCGTCGAACGGCGTGTCGCGCAGGCACGGCGAGGTCGCGCGCGCCATGTGGCGCGAGCTGTGGCCCGACCGCGGCGTCGACGCGGTGCCGATCACCCACGTGACCAACGGCGTCCACACGACGACCTGGATGGCGCCCGCGATGCAGGCGCTGCTCGACCGCTACCTGCCGGCCGGCTGGCGCGAGCGGATCGCCGACCCCGCCGTGTGGGCCGCCGTACACGAGATCGACGACGCCGAGCTCTGGCGCGTGCGCGGCGAGCTGCGCGCCGAGCTCGTCGCCTACGTCCGCGAGAAGTCTGTGCTCGACCGCCTGTCGCGCGGCGAGGACCCGGCCTACGTCGAGGCCGCGGCACGCTGCTTCGACGGACGCACGCTCACCCTCGGCTTCGCCCGGCGGGTCGCGACCTACAAGCGCCTCCACCTCCTGACCCGGCGCCTCGAGCGCGGGCTCCGCCTGCTCGGCGACGAGGCGCGTCCGATCCAGCTCGTGATCGCGGGCAAGGCGCACCCGGCGGATCACGAGGCGAAGCAGAGCTTGCAGCGGCTGATGGAGGTGCGGCGCGCACCGAACGTCGGCAGCCGCATCGCCTTCCTCGAGGACTACGACCTGCACATGGCGCCGCGCATCGTCGCGGGGGTCGACGTGTGGCTCAACGTGCCCCGCCCGCCGCTCGAGGCGAGCGGCACGAGCGGCATGAAGGTCGCGCTGAACGGCGGGCTCAACCTGAGCGTCCTCGACGGCTGGTGGTGCGAGGGCTTCGACGGCGAGACGGGCTGGGCGATCAGCTCGCCCGAGGCGAGCCCCCAGGAGCAGGACGACCACGACGCCGACGCGCTCCTCGACCTCCTCGAGAACGAGGTCGTGCCCTCGTTCTACGAGCGCGACGAAAGCGGTCTCCCGCGACGCTGGCTCGCGCGCGTCAAGACCTCGATCGCGCGGCTCGCGCCGCGGTTCAGCGCCGAGCGGATGCTGCGCGACTACGTGGCGACGATCTACGCCCCGGGCGCGGGCGCGTCACGGTCCTGAGCGACGGCACCGGTGGGCCCGCCGGGCCTCAGATCACTTCCTCGCCCCGCGCCTCGACGTAGCGCCGCCAGTGCACCCAGCCGCGCGGCGTCTTGAAGCCCCACTCGCGGCGCTTGCGGCCGTGCAGGAAGAGCGTCGTCGTCGCCACACCGGGCGGCAGGACGAGGCGGTGCAGGTGGGTCGCGCGGCGGACGAGCAGCGAGCCCGGCCCGTACCAGCGCTCACCCCGCTCGGTCACCTCGACGTAGCCGCCGCGGAGGATCAACGTCGCGTAGTCCCACGGGTGGTCGTGCAGGTCGCGGTCGAGGTCGCTGCGCAGGATCCGGTGGATCCGCGCCCAGACGAGCGGCGTGCGGAAGAGCCAGAAGCGCTCCATGTAGCCGTCGAGGTGGAGGTACGGCGTGCGCTCCGCGCGGCGCACCAGGCGCTCGACGAACGCCTGCCAGAGGCGCGAGCCGGCGAGCCCGCCCCGCTCCTCCGTCCGTCCCAACGCTTCCTCCCCGTACCCCGGCACGCCGTCCATGGCGCGACGCTGATAGCAGACGGCGCGCCGCCCGACGAGGTGTAGCGCTCGTGAACAACGCTGTTGACTACTTTCGCGGACGGCGATAGTGCCGGGCCGCATGCGGACGAGCGAGCCGGCGCGGGGCGGGAGCCGCTCCCGCGTGCGCGACCCCGAGGCGACGCACGAGGCGATCCTCGCCGCCGCGCAGGCGATGATGGCCGAGCACGGCCCGGGCGGCGTCACGGTGAGCGACGTCGCGCGGCGCGCCGGGGTGAACCGCGGCACCGCCTACCAGCACTTCCCGACCCGCGAGCGGCTCATCGCCGAGGTGCTCGAGCGTCTCGGACGCCGCACCAAGGAAGCGCTCGACGCCGACGCACCGCCGAGCCTGGATGCGCGCGTCGACGCCACCGTCAAGTACTTCGTCGAGCACCCGGAGCTGATCCGGGTCTCGCTGTTCCGCATGCTCGCCGGGATCCCGCACCCGAGCGAGGACCTGTGGCAGGACTACGTCGAGCGCGTGCGCGCGCTCGCGACGAGCGCGGGGAGCCGCGAGGGGATCGACGCCGACATGCTGGCCGTGATCCTGCTCGGCGCGACCATGCTGTGGTCGCTCCGCGTGCAGAGCGGCTCGGCGAGCGCCGCCGCGACGCGGCGCTACCTGCGCGAGCTCAAGCGGCTCATGCTGTGCGGCGTCGTCCGGCCCGAGCACCACCCGGAGCTCGTGGCCGCGGTCGGCGAAGGGCAATTGCGAGCGCTGCCCGTGCGGCGCACGCGCCGCGCGAGCTGAGGACATCCGGAGGGAAGCGATGCGCCTCGAAGACATGGTTCTCGTGAGCGTCGACGATCACGTCGTCGAGCCGCCCGACATGTTCGAGCGCCACGTGCCGGCGGCCTACCGCGACAAGGCGCCGCGCGTCGTGCGCACCGCGAGCGGCGACGACGTGTGGTCGTACGAGGGCCAGCTCCGTCCCCACGTCGGGCTCAACGCCGTCGCCGGAAGGCCGCCCGAGGAGTACGGCTTCGAGCCGACGAGCTTCAAGCAGATGCGCCGCGGCTGCTACGACGTGCACGAGCGCATCCGCGACATGAACGTGAACGGCGTGCTCGCGTCGATGTGCTTCGGCTCGTTCCCGTCGTTCTGCGGGCTCCTCTGGGTGCGGTCGAAGGACAAGCAGACGTCGCACGTCATGCTCGAGGCGTACAACGACTGGCACATCGACGAGTGGTGCGCCGCCTACCCCGGGCGCTTCATCCCGCTCGCGCAGCTCCCGCTGTGGGACGTCGGCCTCATGACCGAGCAGGTGCGGCGCGTCGCGAAGAAGGGCTGCCACGCGGTCGCCTTCCCCGAGAACCCGACGCTGCTCGGCCTGCCGAGCATCCACGACCGCGCCTGGGATCCGTTCTGGCGCGCCTGCTCCGACGAGCAGGTGGCGCTCGCGATCCACATCGGCAGCGTCTGGCAGCCGCAGCCGCCCTCGCGCGACTCGGCGCCCGAGACGATGATGGCCGGCGTGCCGATCGCGTGCCTGCAGACCGCCGCGGACTTCATCTACTCCGACGTCTTCCGTCGCTTCCCCGAGCTGCGGATCGCTCTCTCCGAGGGCGGCATCGGCTGGATCCCGTACCTCTTCGACCGCCTCGACTACCTGCACGAGCGGCACCGGGCCTGGACGCGCTGGGACCTGGGCGGCGAGCGCCCGAGCGACGTCTTCCGCCGCCACTTCCTGACCTGCTTCATCGACGACCCGACCGGCCTGCGGCTGCGCGACGCGATCGGCGTCGACGGGATCTCCTGGGAGTGCGACTACCCGCACTCCGACAGCACCTGGCCGCACGCGCCGGAGCGTCTGATGAAGAGCCTCGCCGGCGTGCCGGACGACGAGATCGACAAGATCACGCACCTGAACGCGCTGCGCTTCTTCCACTTCGACGCGCTCGGGCTGCTCGGCGGGCGCGACAAGGCGACGGTGGGCGCGCTCCGCGCCCAGGCGAAGGACGTCGACCTGACGCCGCTCTCGGGCCGCGCCGGGAAGCCGCCCGCGGAGCACGACCGTCCGGTCACCGCAGGCGACGTCCTGCGCCAGCTCGCGACCGTCCTCGACGGCAGCGCGCAGCGCAGTGCTTGACGGTCCGCGCATGGGCAAGGCGAGCGACACGAGCGCGAGGCGAGCGGAGACGATGCGCGAGTTCGATCCCTACGACTGGAGCTTCCACGAGGACCCCTACCCGACCTACCGCTGGCTGCGCGACGAGGCGCCCGCCTACCACAACCCGCGGGTCGGCTTCTGGGCGATCTCGCGCTACGAGGACGTGCTCGCCGCGTTCAAGGACACCGACCGGCTGTCGAACGCGAAGGGCGTGTCGCTCGAGCAGTCGTCGCACGCCGACCCGTCGGAGACCGCCTCGTTCCTCGCGATGGACCCGCCGCGCCACGACGTGATGCGCGGGCTCGTCTCGCGCGGCTTCACGCCGAGGCGCGTCGCCGAGCTCGAGCCGCGCATCCGCGCGCTCGCGACCGAGCACATCGACCGCGTCATCGAGCAGGGACGCTGCGACTTCATCAAGGACTTCGCCGGCAAGCTGCCGATGGACGTGATCAGCGAGATGCTCGGCGTCCCGGTCGCCGACCGCGACATGCTGCGCAGCTGGGCGGACACGCTCCTGCACCGCGAGGACGGCGTGCGCGAGATCCCGCCCGCGGGGATCGAGGCGGCGCTGCACATCGTCGCCTACTTCCAAGACCTGGTGAAGGACCGTCACGCGCGGCCGACCGAGGATCTGCCGAGCGCGCTGCTCGCGGCCGAGGTCGATGGCCGCCGCCTCACCGACAAGGAGATCATCTCCTTCCTCTTCCTGATGGTGATCGCCGGCAACGAGACCACGACCAAGCTGCTCGGCAACGCGCTCTACTGGCTGTGGCGCAACCCCGAGCAGCGCGCGCTGGTCGCGGCCGACCCCGGCCTCATCCCGTCGTGGGTCGAGGAGACGCTGCGCTACGATCCATCGACGCAGATGCTCGCCCGCACGGTGCGCGGCGGCTACGAGCTGCACGGCGAGCGCCTGCAGGACGGCGAGCGCGTGCTGATCCTGATCGGTGCTGCGAACCGCGACGAGTGGGTGTTCCCGAATCCGGACGTCTACGACATCCGGCGCGACGCGAGCGCGCACCTCGCCTTCGGCAAGGGAACGCACTTCTGCATGGGCGCGTCGCTCGCGCGCCTTGAGGGACGGGTCGCGCTCGAGGAGGCGTGCCGGCGGCTCCCGGACTTCGAGATCGAGCCGAGCGGCCTCGAGCGCGTGCACTCGATGAACGTCCGCGGCTTCGCCGCGATGCCGATCTCGTTCACGCCCGGCCCGAGGGAGGGTTGAGACGATGGCGCGACGCGCACGCAGCGAGTTCCTGCCGGTCAAGGTCGGCTGGCTCGGCGCCTGCCTCGACGGCGAGGGCGGCGGCTACGACAAGATCCACCGGATGGCGTTCGACGAGGCGCGCGAGCAAGGTGTCTTCACCCGCGGCGTCGAGCACGTGATCCACGAGGAGGACGGGCTGCCGAACGGCTCCGCGCACAACGCGATCGCGGGCTACAAGTGGCTCGTCGAGCAGGGCTGCGTGATCGTCGCCGGCGCGTACAGCTCGGACAACGCGATCGCGGTCGCACCGGTCGCGAACGAGCTCAAGGTGCCGCTGATCTCGTGGTGCGGCACCGAGCGCTTCTCCGGCGAGTACTGCTTCCAGCTCGGCAACGGCGACTGCGGCGGCGACGCGGCGCTCATGGCGCACTGGCTCAAGCGCAAGGGATACCGGCGGATCGCGGTGCTGAACGAGGTGTCGCCGAACGGCGAGGAGTACTTCCGCTTCTTCCGCCAGGAGTGCCGACGCCTCGAGCTGTCGATCGGCGCCGTCGAGACGGTCTCGCAGCAGCCGCGCGACCTCGCCGAGAACCTCGCCAATTTGAAGCAGGCGAACTGCGACGCGCTCGCCTACATGGGCTACGGGATGCTGTTCGCGCAGGGGCTCGTGCGTCCCGCGCTCGAGAAGATCGGCTGGGACCCGCCGCGGATCATGACCACCGCCTTCATGTTTTACCTGGTCGGCTTCGAGCACTTCGAGGGCTGGGTCGGGATCGACCAGCTCTGCCTCGAGAACCCGCTCGTCGAGCCCTTCCGCGCGCGCTTCGAGAAGCGCTACGGAACCAATCCGCCGATGTGGCCGAACGCGATCCCGGTGCTCGCCTACGATACCGCGCGCGTCATGGTCGAGGCGCTGCACCGCGCGCCGCTCCTCACCGGACCTGGCGTCAAGGAGGGCCTCGAGCGGATCCGCTTCATGCCGTCGACGACCGGCGGGCCGCGCACCCACATCGCGTGCAGCCCGTACGACCACAAGATGCTCAAGGGCGACTGGCTGCTCTACGGCCGAATCCGCAACGCGAAGCTCGAGCTCGAAGGGCTCTACGAGCCCGCTCCGGGGGCATGCTGATGGCGACTCCGAATCACCCGCTGAACGAAGCCGTGCGCCTCACCGACGGCGCCTTCTACGGCAACGACCCGCACCCTCATCTCGCCTGGATGCGCGAGCACGCGCCGGTCTACTGGGACGAGCGCGGTCAGGTGTGGGGCATCGCGCTCTACGAGGACGTGCTCGCGCTGGCGAAGGACTCGAGCACGTGGCGCAACAGCGGGGGCATCCGCCCCGACAACCCGCCGATGCCCTACATGATCGACATGGACGATCCGGAGCACAAGAAGCGGCGGTCGCTCGTCAGCAAGGGCTTCACGCCGCGCCGCGTGCTCGAACGCGAGCCGCGGGTGCGCGAGATCTCGGTCGACCTCCTCGAGCGGGCGCGGGTGCGCGGCCCCTTCGACTTCGTCAAGGACGTCGCCGCCTGGCTGCCGCTCATCGTGATCGGCGACATGCTGGGCGTCGAGCCCGACGACTACCCGCGCCTCCTCGCGTGGTCGGAAGCGATGCTCGTCAGCACGGGCTCGACCGACCCGGCGCTCATCGAGGGCGCGTCGCGCGCCTTCGAGGAGTACAGCGCGTACCAGCGGCGGGTGATCGAGGACCGGCGCGCGAACCCGAAGGACGACCTGGTGAGCGTGCTCGTGCACGCCGAGATCGACGGCGAGCGGCTGTCGGACGACGAGCTGGTCATGGAGTCGCTGCTGATCCTGATCGGCGGCGACGAGACCACGCGCCACGTGCTCTCGGGCGGCATGTACCAGCTCCTGCTCCATCCGGAGCAGCGCGAGCTGCTCGCGCGCGAGCCGCAGCGCATCCCGACCGCGGTCGAGGAGATGCTGCGCTGGGTGACGCCCATCCAGAACATGGCGCGCACGGCGGCGCGCGACGTTGAGCTCCGCGGCCAGAAGATCTCGGCCGGCGAGAAGGTGCTCCTCCTCTACCCGTCGGCGAACCGCGACGAGAAGGTGTTCCGCGACCCGTTCCGCTTCGACGTGACGCGCACGCCGAACGACCACCTCGCCTTCGGCATCGGCGCGCACTTCTGCCTGGGCGCGAACCTCGCGCGCCTCGAGCTGCGGGTGATGTTCGAGGAGGCGCTGCGCCGCCTGCCGGATCTGCGGCTCGCGAGCGAGGCACCGCCGCCGATGCGCGCCTCGAACTTCATCACCGGCATCGAGAGCCTGCCCGTCGTCTGCAGTTGAGGAGTCGTCGGCGGACGCCCGGCGCGGCGGGCGCGCCGGCGGAGGTCACGCCGCCACCTGCGCGCCGTTTTCCGGGGAGCCGGCGTGCTCCGGCGCGGCGGGCGGAGCGGGCTCCCGGGCCTTCGCCGACGCGCCGTCGGTCCGCCCCGCCGGGCGCATCCGCCGCGCGTTCGCCACGACGGCGATCGAGCTCCCCAGCATCGCGAGCGCCGCGACCAGCGGCGTGAGCGCGCCCGCGGCGGCGAGGACCACCGCCGCCGCGTTGTAGCCGAACGCCCAGGCGAGGTTCTGGCGCGCGACCCGGCGGACGCGCCGCGCGTGCTCGACGAGCCATGGCACGTCCGCGAGCTCGCCGCGCAGCAGGACCACGTCGGCGGTGAGCCGCGCGAGGTCGGTCGCGCCCGCGACCGTGATGCCGAGGTCGGCAGCGGCGAGCGCCGGGGCGTCGTTGATCCCGTCGCCGACCATGAGCAGCGCCGCGTCGCGGCGGGGAAGCGCCGCGCGCAGCGCACGGAGCCGCGCCACCTTGTCCTCCGGCAGGAGCCCCGCCTCGACCTCCGCCGCACCGACCACGTCGGGCACGATGGCCGCGACCGAGCGGTCGCCGGAGAGGACGGAGACCCCGATGCCGAGCGCGCGCAGCTCCGCGACGGCGGCTTGCGCGCCGGGGCGCGGCCGCTCGGCGAGCTCGA
>FWPU01013580.1_pt1 | contig 10178 bp, 11 predicted proteins | sample 2228361 | NCBI WGS metagenome assembly FWPU01 (sample SAMEA103939777, study PRJEB20133) | metagenome | reverse complement strand
TAGCCGGTGCTCGGCTTGCAATACAAGAGCGCCTTCGTCACCTGGATGGCCTCGTCCAGACTATCCACGGGGATGGCTCCAGCCTGGCGCACGGCCGCCTGCCAGATGGCCGGCGCTGTGGCTAGGGAGGCCGTGTGGGAGTAGATGGCCCGTACCCCCGCCGTCGTCTGGCCCCCTTTCCAGACCAGCACCGGTTTCCTGGCTGCCGTCTCCCGCAGCGCCTGGAGAAAGCGGCGGCCATCCTTCACCCCCTCCAGGTACAGGCCAATGACCTCCGTCTCCCGGTCTGCCGCCAGGTATTCCAGGTAGTCAGCGGCGTCCAGCACCTCGGCGTTGCCGAAGCTCACCGTCTTGCTACAGCGGATGCCGTTCAGATAGCCCACCAGGGAGAAATCGATGGTATGGGTGCCGCTCTGGCCGATGAAGCCCACGTTGCCCCCCTCGCCGCTGGGCTGCTCCGCACTGTGGCGAAGGCCAAGGCGCGGGTTGTAGATGCCCATGCAGTTGGGGCCGATGAGCAGAAGGCCCTGGGCCCGCGCCAGCTCCCCGATCTCGCGCTGGAGCCGTATACCCTCTTCCTCTTCCGTCTCAGCAAAGCCGGAGGTGAAAAGGTTTACCGCCGTCACCCCCTTGGCCACACAGTCGGCGATGATGCGAGGCGTCACCTGCCGGGGCACCGCACACACCACATAGTCCACCTCCCCAGGGATGTCCAGCAGGCTCCCATAGTTGGGCACCCCCAGCTCCTGGATGCCGGGCAGCTCGTTGGGGTCGATCTGAACGGAGTAAAGGGGGCCCTGGAAGGTCTTCAGGGCGTTGAGCCAGAGGTAGCCGTTGGCCCGCTTGTCGCCCACCACCGCCACGCTGCGGGGATTAAAGGCCCGCTCCAGCCGCTTCAACAGATCGCTACGGGCCGGCGTGACCTTGTCCGCCATCTAGCTCACAACGATACGGGCGTCCACGGCCAGGGCTCCCTGGGGGTAGGCGAAGATGGGGTTCAGGTCCAGTTCCTGGATCTCCGGATGGCTCTCTGCGAAGTCGGACAGGCGGAGCAAAATGTTCTCTAGAGCCCCGACATCGGCTGGAGGCTGGCCTCGAAAGCCCTCCAGCACGGGATATCCCTTGATCTGCCGGGCATCCCGCGGCGCCAGGGGGACGATGCGGAAGGCCACGTCCTTCAGCACCTCCACCAGGATGCCGCCCAGACCAAACATCAGCACCGGCCCGAACTGCGGATCTTTGGTCATCCCCATGATGACCTCGATGCCAGGCTTGGCCATCGGCTGGACGGAGACCCCTTCTATGCTGGCCTCCGGCTGATGCCGCCGGACGGCAGCCATCACCTCCTGGAAGGCGGCGGTCACCTCCGAGGGCGAGGCCACGTCGCTCTTGTGAATGATATGGGGGGAGACGACTTTAAGGACCACCGGAAGGCCTATCTCCAGGGCTGCTTTGGCCGCCTCCTCCGCCGTCCCGGCCAGGCGCGCCGGCGCCACCGGTATGCCCGCCTCGGCCAGGACCTGCTTGGACTCCACCTCCGTGAGGACGCCACGACCCCGACTCCGTGCCCCCTCGATGATATCGACGATGCTCACCTCTAGCCTTCCTCGGCAAAGGATAGCTCCCTGGTATCATAAGGCCCAGCCCAGGCATGGTCAATCGATGGCCCGTAGGGCCCCCACGTTTGGGGCCCTTCGTTTCGACACCGCCATGTGGTAATCTGCAAAGGAGTGGCTTAGGATAGAAAGAGGGCCGATGGGCAGCATCTTTGACTTACACGTTCACACTATCAGGGGCTCCATGGATAGCGGCATCTCGCCGCAGCGCATGATAGAACGGGCCCGGGCCCTGGGACTCAGCGGCGTGGCCTTGACGGAACACGATAAGTCCTGGCCCCCCGATGAGGTGGAGCAGCTCTGCCGGGAGAGCGGCCTCCTCCTGATCAACGCCAAGGAATGGTCCACTAATATGGGCCACGTCATCGTTATTGGGCCCGGCCTCGAGGCACATCCCATCATGCTGGTTCAGGAGCTACGGAAGCTGGCCCTGGCCCAGGGGGCCTTTATGATCATGGCCCACCCCTTCCGCTACTTTCCAGGGCCCTCCAACTACCTCTTCGGCTCCAATCGGATCTCGGGGACGCTGTCCGTCGGGGACCTGGCCCGTCACCCAGCCTTCGAACTGGTGGACACCCTGGAGGTGCTAAACGGCGGCTCCACAGACCGAGAGAACCAGCTGGCCCAGGCCCTGGCGCGTCACCTAGGCAAGCAGGGCACTGGGGGCAGTGACGCCCACTCGCTGTCGGAGCTGGGCAGGTATGCCACCGCCTTCGAGCGAGACATCAGGAGCCAAGAAGAGTTGTTGGAAGAGCTGCAAGCCGGCCGCTTCTATCCTGTTCAGCGCACCGAGGACGGCCTTTACCTGCCACTGGAGGCACCCAGCCAGGTAGCTACGGGCTCGCCCGCCGAGCCAGGGCCTCATTGAGGCTGCCCTGCCGATAGCCGGCTAAGTCCAGCGTGACGTAGAGGTATCCCAGCTCCTTGAGCCTTCTCACCACCGCCTCGCGGTGGGCTATCAGGCGCTCCAGGCCGGCCTCGTCGGTCTCGATACGGGCTACCACCTCGTGGTGGCGGACGCGGACCTGGCGCAGGCCCAGAGAATGGAGGAACGCTTCGGCCTGGGCGATGCGCTCCAGCGTCTCGATAGTGACCGGGGTGCCATAAGGTATGCGGGAGGCCAGGCAGGCCATGGCTGGCTTATCCCAGTTGGGCAGCCCTCGACGACGGGCCAGCTCCCGCACCTCCTCCTTACCCAGGCCCGCCTCCAGGAGGGGGCTACGGACGCCGTGCTGCTGGGCCGCCCGGCGTCCCGGCCGATGGTCGGCCCGGTCGTCGATGTTGGAGCCGTCGGCGATATGGGCGAAGCCCAGCTCTTGGATCAGGGCCCTCAGACGGCTGTACAGCTCGTCCTTGCAGTGGTAGCAGCGGTCGGGACTATTGGCTACGTACTGGGGACGGCCCACCTCCTGGGTCTCCAGCAGCAGGTGACGGATGCCGATATGGCGGGCCAGGTTCATGGCCTCCTGAAGCTCCGAGGAGGGCAGGGAGGGGGAAACGGCGGTGACGGCCAGGGCCCTCTCTCCTAAGACCTCCTGGGCCACAGCGGCCAGAAAGGTGGAATCGACGCCACCAGAGTAAGCCACCACCACGGAGCCCATCTCCCTCAGGATGCGACGGAGAAGAGAAAGCTTTTCCTCCATGAGCCCCCTCCCCAGATAGCTATCGCCCCCATAATAGCATGGGGAAGGGCCATGGTCCCCGACCACTGCCCTCCCTCAGCGACGGCCTTCAGCCCTGTGGTAGAATCCCTCAGGGTAAGGCATAATGGAGCAAGTCCAGGTCGGGCCGCGGCTCAGCCGAGACGTAGCTTATCGGAGGTAAGATCATGGCAGTGAAGAAGTGGGACCTTGAGGTGGACGTAGCAGTGGTCGGTTCCGGAGGAGCTGCCCTGACAGCGGCCATCGTGGCCCATGACCACGGCGCCCAGGTGGTAGTCCTGGAGCGCTCAGACAAGGTGGGCGGCACCACAGCCCTGTCCGGTGGTGGTGTCTGGATCCCCCTCAATCACCACTTGGCCGAGGTGGGCATCACCGACTCCCGCGAGGAAGCCCTAGCTTACTGCAAGCGGCTCGCGGCCGGTGTCGTTCCTGACGAGCTGGTGGAGACCTTCGTGGACACCGGCCACCAGATGGTCCGCTACCTGGAGGAGCACACCCCCGTTCAGTTCAGCGCCACCACCATGCCCGACTACCAGCCGGAGCTGGAGGGGGGCAAGCTCGGCGGCCGTAGCCTCGAGCCCCTCATGTTCGCCAAGAGCGAGCTTGGCCAATGGGAGAGCAGGCTGCGGCCATCGCCCCTTATGTTCACCCCCCTAACCGTCGACGAAGCCTTCAGGGCCATGGCCAGACCTCTGGAGGCTCCCGTGGAAGCCATCATGCAGCGGATGGAAAAGGGCCTGGTGGCCAGCGGCAACGCCCTGGCCGGGCGGCTGCTGAAGGGCTGTCTGGACCGAGGCATCGCCATCCTCTTGGAGACCAGAGCCCGGGAGCTCATCCGGGAAAACAGACGGGTGGTCGGCCTGCGGGCTGAGCGTGACGGCAGGGACTTCCTGGTGAATGCCCGTGGCGGCGTGGTACTGGCCTGCGGCGGCTTTGAATGGAACAACCGCCTGCTGGCTCAGTTCCTTCCTGGCCCCATAGGCTACCGTTGCAGCCCAGCCCACAACGAAGGCGACGGCCTGGTCATGGCCATGGAGGTAGGAGCCGACCTGGCCAATATGAGCCAAGCCTGGACTTACCCCGGCACCATCGTGCCAGGGGAGGAGTATGAGGGGAACCCCGTCAGCCACTGGGTCATAGCCGAGCGCACCCTTCCTCATACCATCCTGGTGAACCGCCACGGCCAGCGCTTCGTCAACGAGGGAGCCAACTATAACGATATGAGCAAGGCCTTCTACAACTTCGATCCCACCACCTACACCTTCCGCAACCTGCCCTGCTGGGCCATCGTCGACCGCCAGTATCGCGAGAAGTACGTAACTGTGACGGTGCTGCCCATCGATCCCGACCCCGACTGGCTGACCCGGCACGAGACCTTAGAAGGACTGGCCCAGAAGGTGGGTATAGACCCCGAGGGGCTCAAGGCCACCGTCGCCCGCTGGAACGCCCTTGTCCGAGAAGGCAAGGACCGGGACTTCGGCCGTGGACAAAGCGCCTATGAGCGCTGGATCGGCGACCCGGCAACCCCTCATCCCAACCTAGGCACCATCGAAAAACCGCCCTTCTATGCCATCCCCATCTACCCCGATGCGGCGGGCACCAAGGGCGGTCCCAGAACCAACACCAGGGGTCAGGTCCTCAACGTCCGCGGCGAGCCCATCCCCGGCCTGTACGCGGCCGGCAACACCATGGCCGGCGTTTCGGGCCCCGGCTACTATGGAGGCGGCGGCACCATCGGCCTCGGCATGACCTGGGGCTACATCTGCGCCATCGACGCCGCTATGGCCGCCAAAGGAGCACCGGTAACCGTCAAAGCCTAGTCTGGGTCGAGTCCTTCCTAGAAAGGTGACGCCATGCCCGCCGTAACCTACACCACCACTATCGATGTGACACGGGGAGACGTCTGGCGCTTCGTTCGTGACATGAACAATTGGGCCCCCTTCACTAAGGGCTACCAGAGCCACGAGGTCATCAACGACCAGGAATCCATCTGGACCGTCAAAGGAGATCTCGGATTCATCTCCCGCACCACCAAGTTCCACGTCCGCATAACGGAGTGGATCGAAGGAGAGCGTGTCGCCTTCACCGTCGAGGGCCTCAACGAGCCCATTAAGGGTGAAGGGGCCATTCAGCTGAAAGACACCGCCGACGGCACCGGCACCGAGATCCGCGGCGAGGCCACCCTCAACTTTGGCGGCCCCTTGGGACCCGTCATCAACCGCTTCATCACCCCCGGGGTCAAGGAGGGCGCCGACGAGCTGTTGACCAAGATAGTGGCCGCCGTGCGGGAAACCTCTTCCAGACAGTAATGAGGACGGCGATGGCCAGAAGAACCTACCGAGGAGTTGCTTGCTATGGCTGATCTATCAGACCTGGAGAAACGCGTCGCGGCCCTGGAAGAGGAGTGCCGAAAGCTCAAAGATTTAGAGGCCATCAAGAGGGTGAGGCGTAAGTACTGGCACTGCGTTCACAAAGGGCTATGGGACGAGATAGGCGACTGCTTCAGCCGCGACGCCACCGTGGACTTTGGGCCCGCCGCCCAGTTCCAGGGCCGCCAGGCCATCGCCCAGTTCTTCAAGGAAAGGATGGCCACAACCTTCAGCAGGGTGGTCCCCTTTGGCCACAATCCGGAGATCGAGATCACGGGTGACGACGTCGCCAGCGGCGAGTGGCAATTCGACGGCTTCATGATCGAGGCCCAGACCAACGCCGCCGTGCGCATCGGCGTCTCCTACTACGAAAAGTACGCCAAAGAAGACGGCGCCTGGAGGATCAAACGCCTTAAAATTATCCCCACCTTCAGGTACAAGGTGCCGGCGGAACCCCTTGACCTCGGGCCCCCGCCCGACCACTAGGGGCCTTGACAACAGTGCTATACTGATATTGCCAGCGACCCGCCTCAGCGGGCGACGAGCAAAAAGTAGAAGCCAGAGTCGCTTGGATCGGGCCACCGACCGAGACGGCACATAGAAAAGAGCCAGGTGCCCTTTCGGCGGAAGTCCGGGAGGGTTTTTTCATGCCCGCGCTCTGGCAGGAGGTCGAAGAGCCTATGCGGACCATGCTCAAGAGCAAGATACACCGGGCGCGGGTCACCGAAGCCAACATCGACTACGAGGGCTCCATCGCCCTGGATCCCCTCCTCATGGAGGCGGCCGACATTCTCCCCTACGAGCAGGTACACGTGCTGGACATCGATAACGGCGCCCGCCTGGAGACCTACGCTATCCAGGGCCAGCGGGGTTCAGGCCAGGTGATCATCAACGGCGCCGCCGCCCGCCTCATCCAGACCGGCGACATCGTCATCATCCTCACCTATAAGCCTATGGAAGACCACGAGGCCAACTCCCATCGGCCCAGGCTGGTCTACGTGGACGAAAACAATCACATCTTCAGAGTCGCCGCAGAGGTAACCGCATGACGGCGGAGAAGAAACTACACCGCGCACTTCCGCCAGAAGCGGACCCGCCTTGGGCGGGGAAGTGCGCAGCTTCCATATAGGGGAGCCGCGGACTTCAGTCCGCGGAGTTGGTTAACCAATAGGAGGCATACAATGGCACGCGTGTCCATCACTGACCTGAAGGCCATGAAGCGGCGCGGCGAGAAGATCGCCATGCTCACCGCCTACGATTACCCTACGGCCCGCCTCCTAGACGAGGCCGGCGTCCCCATCATCCTGGTGGGCGACAGCTTAGGCCAGGTGGTCCTGGGCTACACCTCCACCCTGCCGGTGACCATGGAGGACATGCTCCATCACGTCAAGGCCGTGGTCCGCGGCACCCAGCGGGCCCACGTGGTGGCCGATATGCCCTTCATGAGCTATCAGGTCAACACTGAAGACGCCCTGCGCAACGCCGGCCGCATGCTCCAGGAGGGCGGCGCCCAATCGGTCAAGCTGGAGGGCGGCATGGTCGTGGCCGAGACCGTCCGCCGCCTGGTAGCCGCCGGCATCCCCGTCATGGGCCACATCGGCCTCACCCCTCAGTCGGTGCACCAGTTCGGCGGCTACAAGGTGCAGGGGAAGACGGCTGCCGCTGCCGCCCGCCTCCTCAACGATGCCCGCCTCCTGGAGGAGGCCGGCGCCTATGCCATCGTCCTGGAGACCATCCCGGCGCCCCTGGCCAAGCTCATCACCGATAGGCTCACCATCCCTACCATCGGCATCGGCGCCGGGCCTCACTGCGACGGTCAGGTCCAGGTACTCTACGATATGTTGGGCCTCTTCACCGACTTCGTCCCCAAGCACGTCAAGCAGTACGCCCATCTGGCCGAGGCCATCCGCCAGGCCGTCTCGACTTATGTCAACGAGGTCCAGGAGGGGCATTTCCCCACCGAGAAGGAAAGCTTCGCCATGGACGAGGCGGCCCTGGCGGAGCTGGCCCACCTGGCCTGAGAGCTTAACCCCTTTGTCACCCTGAACGCCCTTTGTCACCCTGAACGAAGTGAAGGGTCTCAGGGTTAGCCCTGAGAGGTGCGTTCGAGGGGAGATTCTTCTCCGCCTTAGGCGGATCAGAATGACGGCACCGCCATGAAAGTGGCCCGCACCATCGCCGAGATGCGCCAGGCCCGCCTGGCCCTTGCCGGCAGCATTGGCTTCGTCCCCACCATGGGCTACCTGCATGAGGGGCATCTGGCGCTGGTGCGGCGAGCCCGCGTCGAGAACGACGCCGTCGTCGCCAGCATCTTCGTCAACCCCACCCAGTTCGGCCCCCAGGAGGATTACGAACGCTACCCCCGGGACGAGGAACGGGATTTGGCCTTGCTCCGCAATGAAGGCGTTGATATCGTCTTCATCCCTGCGGCGCAAGAGATGTATCCGCCGGGGTTCACGACCTGGGCGGAGGTCCCCGGCCCCCTGACGGAGCGGCTGGAAGGGGCGGCGCGGCCGGGCCACTTCCGGGGCGTGGCCACCGTCGTCCTCAAGCTCCTCAACATCGTCCAGCCCCACCGGGCCTACTTCGGCCAGAAGGACGCCCAGCAATTGCGCGTCATCCAGCGCCTGGTGGCGGATCTGAACCTGCCGGTCGAGATCATCGCCTGCCCCACGGTGCGGGAGCCCGACGGCCTGGCCATGAGCAGCCGCAACATCTACCTCTCGCCCGAAGAGCGGCGGGCGGCCGCCGTCCTCTGGCGGGCCCTCTGCCGGGCCCAGGAGCTGTTCCGACAGGGCCAGCGCGATGCCGAGGCCCTCCGCCGGGCCATGGCCCAGGTCATCGACCAGGAGCCCCTGGCCCGCGCCGACTACATCAGCGTCGCTGACGCCGAGACCCTGGAGGAGCTGGCCACCATCGACCGGCCGGCCCTGGCCTCCCTGGCCGTGCGCATCGGCGGCACGCGGCTGATCGACAACATTACTCTAACCTTTTGACCCCCTTCCGCCCTCGATGCTAAAATTCATGGTGAGCCTGTCGAACCATACGGCGGAACCCACCACTTCCAATCACTCGGAGGCGTATGGGAGGCCATTCCCACTGGTCCCAGATCAAGCGGCAGAAGGCGTCCCAGGACGCCAAGCGCGGCCAGCTCTTCACCAAGCTGGCCCGCGAGATCACCGTCGCCGCCCGCGAGGGCGGCCCCGACCCCAACCTTAACCCTCGCCTGCGCCTAGCCATCCAGAACGCCCGCGACTACAACATGCCCCTGGACAACATCGAGCGGGCCATCAAACGGGCCACCGGCCAGGGCGAGGGGGCGAGCGAGCTCCTGGAGGCTACCTTCGAGGGCTACGGCCCCGGCGGCGTAGCCATCATGGTCGACGTCCTCACCGATAACCGCAACCGGGCCGTGCAGGAGCTGCGCACGGCCCTCACCCGCGGCGGCGGCAGCCTGGGCGAGACCGGCTGCGTCGCCTGGAACTTCGAGACCAGAGGCGTCATCGCCCTTCAGGCCGCTGGCCTCGACCCTGAGGAGGCCGCCCTTCGCGCCATCGATGCCGGCGCCGAGGACGTCCGCATCGATGTCGACCGAGTGGAGGCTTACACAGCACCTGAGGCCCTGGAGAGGGTGCGCCGCGCCCTCATCGAGGTCGGCCTCACCGTGGCCTCCGCCGAGCTGTCCCGGATCCCCAAGACCACGGTAAGCCTGGACGAAAGCCTGGCCCTCCAGGTCCTCAAGCTCTTGGACACCCTGGAGGACCTGGACGACGTCCAGAGGGTCTACTCCAACGCTGAGTTCCCCGACGCCGTCCTGCTGGCTTACGCCGGCCGCTCCTGAGGCGACCTGAGGCCATCGCCAGCGGCTACCCCCGGCCCTAGGTGACCCACGCCACCAGGAATAGACCCAGCCCCACCATCAAGGCCAGCCGAAGGCGCCCGCCCCTGGGATAGGGACGCATGCCCCAGAAGACCACCGCTGCCCCTATCAGAGGCGTGCCGATGACCCGCAGGGGATGGTCGGACTCCAATCCCGCCGCCTTGAGGAGGACCTGCACCACCAGGGCCACCAGGAAGGCTAGCGCCGGCAGGAGAAGGGCCGCCCGGGAGACAGGCACCCGTTGGGGCCTTGTCTGAATGGCGCGTCGCCCGCGCCGACGGCGAGTTGCGGACCGGGTCACGGCTCGACCCTGGCCGCCTGGGCCCATTCCAGAAGCCGCTTCGCCCGCGTGTAGACGGGCCAGTCGATCATCGCCCCCTGGAAGGCGATGGCAGCGCGCCCCTTCTCGATACCCTCCCTCTCGAACACCTGCACCACGTTGCGGGCCTGGGCGATCTCCTCCTCGCTGGGGGCGAAGATACGGTTGACGATCTCCACCTGGCTGGGATGGATGCAGTACTTGCCCCGGTAGCCCAGGCTGCGGGCCAAGATAGCGTCCTGCTCCAGATGGGCCAGGTCCGTGTAGTCCGTCTCCGGCGTGTCGATGGCCAGGATCCACGCGGCGCGGCAGACGATGGCCACCTGGGCACGG
>FWPU01013575.1_pt1 | contig 10180 bp, 9 predicted proteins | sample 2228361 | NCBI WGS metagenome assembly FWPU01 (sample SAMEA103939777, study PRJEB20133) | metagenome | reverse complement strand
CTTTACACCTCTGCTCGCAACTGCTTTGTCAAAAGTCCAAACCACAAAAAGCCACGGGTTATCCAGATTCTCTCTAGGGCACTATTCCGCCCCCTTCCCTCGCTTTGTGGAGGGAAAGGGGGCGGAATAGTGGCGAGCTGGACCAAAATCTGTGTCCATCTGTGAAACCTGTGGATCCAATCTGCCCGCTGCTCAAGGGCCACTGCTTTGTCCATTCAGGCTGTCGGCGTCATTGCTCCGCCCGCCGGATGCGGCCGGCGGATTGGTGGCCTCGTTGAGGGCGGCGGCTGCCGCGGCCACCGCCTCCGTCGGCGGTACCCCCTCCACCAACACAGCCTGGTAGGCCGAGCCGGCCAGCCGACGGACCGTCTCCATCTGGGGGAAGGTCGGGTAGAGGACAGCCGAGCGGGCTGCATCCACGAAGACCGCAATGTGGGGATAGGAGCTCAGATCGATGTTGGCGTTGGAGGGTAGCCAGCTGGCCATGCGGATGGCCATTGCCTGCCGGTCCGGCAGGGTGGCGTATTTCACGAATTCCAGGGCCATGCGGCTCTGCTCCTCGCTGGAGGCGGCGTTGAACAGATAGCCGGTCACCCAGAGGAAGGGGGTGGCCTCCCCTTCCGGCCCCGCGGGCAGGGTTGACACCCCCAGTTCCGAATCCAGGAACGCCTCCCGCAGCTCGGCCAGGTCGCCCGGCCCGCCCACGTAATAGGCCGAACGGCCGGTCTTGAAGTCGCCCTTCATGACGGCGCCGTCCTGGCTCACCCGCAGGCCGAAGTCCTGGCGGGATTCCTTCAGCCAGGCCAGCCAGTTGGCAAAGCCGCCATCGTCCAGCAAGATCTGGCCCTGGGCATCAAAGAGGCGGCCGCCGAAGGCGCCGACTCCCCAGTAGGCCTGGTCAAAGCGGATGTCCAGGGTCACCGGGATGCCGTTGGCCAGTTGCGTCCGTAGATCCGTCAGCGTCCGGGCCGGCTGGGCCACCAACGTCCGGTTGTAGTAGAAGGCCGAGACCTCAAAGAAGGCCGGAATGCCGTAGAGGCCGTTCTGGTAGCGGAGGCCGTCCACGGCGAAGGGGCGGTAGCGTTGCAGGATCTGGCCGTTCACCAGCCCGCTGATGTTCCGGATCTCTTCCTCCATCACCAGCTCCGGCACCCAAAGGTGGGAAGCCAGGATGAGGGTAGGCTGCCGGTCGTCCGTCCCTGCCTGAAAGCTGTTGCGCAAGGCAGAGGGGGACATGGGGGTGACTTCGACCTGGGTGCCCGGGCATTGGGCGCTGAAGAGGGCAGCCAGGGTCTCCACCACCTGGGCGTCGGCACCGTCCAGGCTGTGGGCCAGGCGAATGGTGCCCGGCCCCGGGCAGCTGTACTCGGCGACAGCCAGGGGTGGAATGCCGTTGGCTTCGTTGATGGCAACTGTGACGGCGGCGGCGGCTTCGGCCGGCTCCAACACTCCTTCCAACACCTTGACGTAGGCGTCATCGGCCAGCCGCCAGACTGCATCCATCTGGGGAACGTTGGGCACAGGGACCGCTGTACGGGCCTGGGTGGCAAAGCTGTTGACCACGGGGTTGAGCCGGGGGTTGATGCGCACCTGCACGTTGGCGGGGACCTGGCCCACCCGCCGCATCAACGTGGCGCTCTGTTCTGCATTGGTCACGAACTGGGCCACTTCCAGGGCCACCCGACGTTGGTTGGTCGAGGAAGCGCTGTTGAATAGGAAGGCCTGAACGCTGAGGAAGGGACCGGCCGGGCCGTTGGGGCCGGCCGGCAGGGGAGCCACCCCCACCTGGTCGCTGCCCAGGGACTCGGCAATGGTCGGGTATTCCCGGGCGTCGCCCACGTAGTAGGCAACGCCTCCTTCCAGGAAGCGGGCCCGCAGGGCATCCCGATTGGTGTCCAGGATCATGCCCGGGGCCTCCCGGGCCATCTCCAGCCAGGCCAGCCAGTTGGCAAAGCCACCCTGATCCAGGATGACCCGCCCCTCCGGGTCCATGAGCTGGCCGCCAAAGGCCTGGACGCCCCAGAAGGCGTCATAGAAACTGGTGCCCATGGTGACCAGCTTGCCGGCAGCCGCCTGGGCCAATAGCTCGTCCAGGGTTCTGGGGGGGGTGTCTACAATGGCCCGGTTATAGTAGAGGGCCAGGGTGTTCAGGGATTGGGGCAGGCCGTAGAGCCCGTCGCCGTAGCGGACTTCCGCCAGGGTGGCCTCCATGTAGCGCTGCAAGATATCTTCGGAGATTTCCCCGCTGATGTCGGCGATAAACCCCTGATCCGCCAGGGGGCGGATCCAATCGTTGGGCCCTAACAGCAGGTCCGGCCCCAGGCCAGAATCCGCGGCGGCCTCGAAGGCCCGGCGCAACTCTTCCTGGCTGGCGAAGGACTGTTGTTTGATGGTGGCGCCTGGGTGAATCTCCTTGAAGCGGCCCAGGATCTCGTTGAGAACGGCGGTTTCCTGCTCGGTCCAGGCGTGCCAGAGGAGGATGCGCCCCTGGATGGCCGATTGGATGGAAGCTCCGGGCCGAGGCGCGCCGCAGTTGGCTAGGGCCAGACCCGCCAGCAGCAGGGCCGGCAGCAGGAAGAGGAGTGTACGTTGAATACGTTTATCCATGGCGGTTAACCGGACGTACCCGCCCGATAGTACCTGGCGTAGTCGTTCACCAGGAGGTACAGGGGTGGTTCATCTTCTTCGATGGCAGGGAAGCGCCCCACTGGTTCATAGAAGCGGTTGTCGGTGGCGTCGTCGTTGACGGTGGAGACTTCGCCTACCAGCACCCGGCTCTCTGCCCCCCAGAATTTGTGATAGCAGTAGGGTGGCAGGGTGACGCTCTCACCCGGGCTGAGCACAATGGTGTCGCCAGCCTTGACTGTGCGCCGGACGCCGTCGGTACTGACGGTGACATCGCTGTCGGCCAGGCCTTCATCCGGCGTGGCATTGTAGAGCTGGATCACCAGCTTGCCACCCCCCCGGTTGATGATATCCTCAGTCTTCAGCCAGTGAAAGTGGAGGGGAGTCACCTGGTCCACGTCGACGATGAGCAGCTTCTCGGCGTAGAGCTTGCCCCGCCCGGCCCGCAAGTTGGCCACATCGCCGTTGCGCAGGGTGAAAAGGAAGAGGCCGATCCGGGCATAATCTCCCTGGCCAAAGTCGGTGATATCCCAGCCGAGGCCCCGGGCCACGATCTCTTCCACTTCATCCCCTTTTTGGCGCCACTCCCCTGGCGTCCAGTAGGCAAAGGGGGGCAGGTGAAAGCCCTGCCGTCGGATGAAGGCATCGGCATCGCGTATGATGGCGTTGATTTCTGAGCGTTTCATATTCCTTGTCCTTCTTTTCGTCCATCTCGGGGGCCCCGCCAGAGGCCGGCGGCCGCTTCCCACTGCCAGCCTGGCAGGGAGAGGCTTACAGGTCGGTGAGGCCAGCCGGCCTGGACCCGCTGCCACATGGCGTCCCAGGGCAGCATGCCGCTGATGGCGTCGGCCTGCTCCACGTTGCAGGGGCCGTGGCGGCGGTCAGGGCGGCTTCCGGGGGAAATCCCCGCAAAAGGGCGGCCAGGAAACCGGCAACGGCACAGTCGCCGGCGCCGGTGGTGCCTGCCACCTGGACCTGGAAGGCCGGCGCCAGGAGCTCCCGGCCCAGCCAGACCGGTTTCAGCCCCAGGGGGGCCAGTCGCGCCGGGTCCGAGGTGGTGCGCAGGTAGAGGCCCTGCTCGCCCAATTTTAAGCCTACCACAGCTGCCCCCAGGGTCAACAATTGGTCGGCCAGCTCGCCCAGGAGGGTGCCGTCCACGGCGGCCAGGAGGCCAGCACTGCCTGCCCGTTCCACCGTGGCCTGGAAGCGTTCCCGATCCAGCATGAAGAAGACCTCGTCCAGGCTGGGCAGAAAGAGGTCCACCGCGGGCAGGCATTCGTGTAGCAACGCGCGCCAGTCTACCTGGCCGGCGGCCGACTGGCTGTCCACGTGGGCCATGTCCAGGGAAGTGATCAGGCCGGCGGCCCGAGCCCGCCGAAAGAGGGTTACCAGCTCTGCCCCGCCGTCGGCGTACATGCGGCGCATGAGGGGCGGGTAGCCGAAGTGAAAGATACGGGCGCCCGCGAGCTGTTCGGGCTGGATGTCGGCCGCGCTGAAGGTGTCATTGGCGCCGGGGCAGTGGAGGAAGCTGCGGTCCACGCCCGGCGGGTTGATGACGATGGTGTAGGAGCTGGGCGTCGTCTGGTCCACGATCATGCCCGCCGTCAGGCTGGGGTCCCGTCGCCGGATCACGTCCAGGATGGCCTGGCCAAAGAGGTCGGTGCCCACTTTGCCCATGAGCCGGGTGGCTACGCCCAGGCGGTGCAGGGCCAGGCCGGTGTTGGAGACGGCGCCGCCGGTGGCAATCTGGGCCGGGCCGACTTGGACCAGCCTGCCCGGCGCCAACAGGTGCTCCACGCTGGCCCGTTCCTGTCCAAAGGTAGGGATGATGTCCAGGCAGAGATGCCCGGCCACGATGACATCAGTCTGGCTCATACGGCATCCTTTGGGTTGGATTCACGCTTCATGCGTCTTCGCCCGATTGTCCGGCCGGGAGGCCGGACAATCGGGTGTGACGGTTCGTGTGCCTATGTCACGCAGGGATGCGTGACTTACGTTGTGGGCTGGTCAAGCCATTATACCATGACCCAGGAAAGGGCCGGCTTATCCAAGGGGTATCGCTCAAGATCGTCGGTGCAGGATGTAGGGACAGGGGCCCTGATGCGCGCCCAAAGGTGGGTGCCCCCCGGGCGCGCCACTGGGCGCCGCCCTGTCCGTGTCGGGCGCAGCAAGCAGCGGGCGGGCGCTGCTTGCTGCGCCCCTACAGCGGCGTCCAATGGGCAAACCTCGACGATGGTGAAATATACCCTATCCGAGGCCCGGCCCCAGGCGCCCGGACAGCAGCGCCTCCAGGGCGAGGGCCACGCCATCTTCGTCGTTGCTGGCGGTGATATGGTCGGCCACGGCTTTCACCTCGGCCACCGCGTCGGCCACGGCCACGCCCAGGCCCGCCCTGCGCACCATCTCCACGTCGTTGACGTCGTCGCCGAAGGCCATCACATGCTCCAGCCCCAGGCCCCACTGCCGCACCACCATCTCCAGGGCCCGAGCCTTATCCGCGCTGTGGGAGAGGATCTGTACCAGGTTGTACTTTTCCGACAGGAGGGCCCGGGTACTGGCCGGCAGGGCCTGGAGCAGGGGGCGGAGATCGGCCGTGGCCTCCTGAAATTGGGCGTCCTGGAAGAAGAGGACCTTGGCCGCGGGCCGCTGGCAGATCCGTCGTAGATCGGCCACCTGGTAGGGAGACGTGCGCTGGATGGCCCGATTCAGGTAGAGGATGTTGTCCACCTCCAGCCCCACGGTGCAGTCGGGCAACCGGGCCTGGATCATCTCCACGATGGCCCGGGCGTCCTCCGGTGGGATGAGATCCTGGAAGATGGTGCGGCCGTCTATCTGGATGGCCGCACCGTTGTAGCAGACCCAGGGAACGTTGAACAGCTCCCGGGGAAGTACTTCAGCCACGGCGCGGGGTGGACGGCCGGTGGCGATGACCAGGTGGTGGCCCTGGGCCCGCCACCGCCGCAGCAGGGCCAGGCTCTCCGGGCTGATGGTTTTGTCACTCCGCAGCAGGGTATCATCCAGATCTAGGGCAATGACGCGAATCAATGGGTCGTGACCTCCACAAGATGATCAGGCTTCTTCCTCACCAGGATCCACCGTCACCACGGGCAGATGGGCCAGGAGATGCTCGCCCCCCCGCAGGAGGATGACCATGGGGGTGGGCGTTTCCCGCCAGGCTTCCACGGCGTCGGCAAAGATGGCGTAGGCCATGGCCCAGACCTCGGGTGCATGGGCAGCCAGGGTCACCGGGTCCTCGTAGAGGACGAGATAGCCGGCCGCGGGGGCCCAGGCCAGGTCGGTGAGACATTCCTCGAACGCGTCCCAGTTCCAGCCGAAGTAGCCCGGGAAGGCCATGGCTTCGGCGGCCAATCGCAGGAAGGATAACTTGTCGACGGCCCGGCGTCCGTCCAGGAAAAAGACACGCCAACCCTGTGCGGCCACGGCCTCCATCAGGGCCGCCGGGTCGCCTGACCAGCCCAGGCGATAGAGGCCTGACGGGTTCTCTTGAGCCAGGAGGGCATTCAGGGATGGCATCAGCGGATCACCCGTTTGAAGCTGGCGTAGTGATCCTCGGTGTAGTAGAGCTCCCCGCCTGCGCCGGCCACGATGCGCCGCGCGCCCCGGTCCGGTGCGCCGGGGGTGATGACGGTGTATTCCCGGTAGTAGCCTCGGGGCCGCAGGGGCAACAGCCGTTCCCGGTTCTGGAAGACGCTGCCGTCCTTGCTGAAGGGGAAGGGTCCACCCTGGTCGATGAGGGTGATGGTCTCCTGGGCCTCTTTGGGCAGCTGGTCGAAGGTGATGGTGGGTAGGCTGTCGTCTGGCGGCGACTGCTTGGGCGCGGTGGCCAGGGGGGAGGGCGTGGCGAAGATTTCGGTGGCAGGAGGCCGGGGGAGAGCCTCCTGTTGGGGCGCAGGAGTGGGCGTGTTGCCGGGTGGCACCTGCCCAACCTCGGCTGGAGGTGTTTCCGCCCGGGTCGCCAGAGTGGCAGATCCGGCAGGAGCTGCCGTCTGCAGCAGCTCGTTGACCAGTGGAACCAGCCCAGGGTTGGCCTGCAGGAGCAGGTAGATGGCCAGGGCCAGGATCAGGGTGGCCAGGGAGAGGGCTTTGCCTTTGCCAGGAGGTGGGCCGGGCGTCTTGGCGGTCATGGGTGGTGATTTTTCAGCGCCAGTCCCGGGACCAGTCTCGGGTGTGGTACTGGCTGCGGATTCGCCACTCCCGCAGAACGTCCAGGAGCTCCTGTTTCCGGGCGGCCGCGGCCGGGTCGTCCCACCGGTTGTGCACCTCGCCCGGATCTTCCTGCAGGTTGAAGAGCTGGCCGAAGGGCTCGTCCAGGAAGTGGACCAGCTTCCACTCCCGGCTGCGCACCATGGTCATGTAGTCGGTCTCCTGGAGGATGCCGTCCCGGCAGTGTTCGGCGAAGACGTAGGGACGCCCTTCCCAGGCTTCTCCCCGGAGCGCGGGCAGGAGGGATGCGGCCTCGAAGGAAGCAGGTGGGGTGATGCCGGCCAGTTCCAGGATGGTGGGGCCGATATCCATGAGCTGACAGAGGCCGTCCAGCTGGCGGCCGCCGGCGAAGTGGCCCGGCGCCCAGACGATGAGGGGCATGCGGGTGATGACGTCGTACATGGTCCACTTCTGGCTGTGGCCGTGGTCGCCCAGGGCGTCGCCGTGGTCGGAGGTGAAGATGACCACCGCGTCCTCCAGGTAGCCCTGCTGGTCCAGGGTCTGAAGGATCTGGCCGATCTTTTCGTCGATCATGGTGACGTTGGCCAGGTAGTAGGCCCGCTGGCGGTGGAGCTGTTCCCGGGTGGGGTTGAGCAGATGGACCACCGAGTCGTGGTCGTCTGCGGCGTTGTGTTGGCGCATGGCCAGGAAAGGGGGCGGCTGTTGGGCCAACTCCTCTTCAGTGACCTGGGGCAGGGGCAGCTCTTGGTTCAGGTACGGTTCCGCGTAGCGGGGGACGGGGTCGTAGGGTGGGTGGGGGCCGGGAAAGCCACTCTGCAGGAAGAGGGGGCGGTCGGGCTTTGGCTTGGTCTTCAGCCACCAGGTGGCCATATCCCCTACGAAGAAATCGGAGTGGGTGTCCTCGGGCAGCTCCCATTCAAAGGCGCCCAGCCGTTCTCGATAGTCGGGGCGCCGGCGGTAGAGCTCCCGCTGCTGTTTGACCAGGCCCCGGGCCCGCAGCCCTTTGTCCCACTCGTCGAAGTAGTAGCGCCCTTCCAGGTAGCGGTCCTTGTTCTCCACCACGTAGCGTTCGTGGAAGCCCAGGGGCGTTTCGAAGGGCGAGGTGTGCATCTTGCCCACATTGACGCAGTAGTAGCCGCCCTCGGCCAGCAGCTCCACCCAGGAGCGGGTCCAGCGGTCCCCGTTCTTGAGGATGCCGGTGGTGTGGGGATAGTAGCCGGTGAAAAGGCTGGCCCGGGATGGCGCACAGGAGGGGGCGGTGATATGGCAGTTGGTGAAGGTCACCCCTTCCTGGACCAGCCGGTCCAGGAAGGGCGTATCCATGTAGGGGAAGCCCAGGGCGCGGATGGTGTCATAGCGTTGCTGGTCGGTGATGATCAGGATGATGTGAGGACGTGGCTGGCTCACGGTCTGATCCTTTCATCTGGGCGCCGGCTGCCCTGGAATTCCCGGCGGAGCAGGGCAAAGCAGCGCATGTCGTGGAAGCGGCCTTTGAAGAAATCGTGTTCCCGCAGGATCCCCTCCGGGGTGAAGCCCAGTTTGCGCAGGAGCGCGGCCGAGCGGGCGTTTTCCACCATGACCAGGGCCTCGATGCGATTCAGGCCCAGGCGCTCGAAGCCGAAGGCGATGATGGCGTCCAGGGCTTCGGCCATGAGGCCCTGTCCCCAGTAGGGCCGGGCCAGTTCAAACCCGATCTCCCCCCGGTGCCCCCAGAGGACCACATAGCCGCAGGTGCCGATGAGGCGGTTATCTTCCTTGCGGGCAATGCCCCAGCGGATCTGGCGCTCCACCTCGAAGCTTTCGGCGAAAAAATCGATCAGCTCCTGGGCCTCTTCCAGGCTGTGGTAGGGGTAAAGGTCGTAGTAGCGGGTGACCTCTTCGTCGGCGAAGATCTCCAGGATGGCAGGCGCATCCTCCTGGCGGATTTCCCGCAGCAGGAGCCGTTCGGTCTCCAGTTCTGGGAAGGTGGCGAAGATGTCGTCCATGTGGGCTTTTCGCATGGTCCGTGGGGCGTGAATGCGTGGACCGGTTTGGCGCGTGCCACGCACCGCGCCCGCTCCCCATGCCCTACAGGGTGGCCGCCAGGGGCAGGGGGATGGCGCGGCCTTCGGCCATGCTGCGGGCCACGGCTTCGGTGAATTCCATGTATTTGACGCCATCCTCGAAGCTGGTGTGGGTGATCACCTCCTGCCCGCGGATGGCGTTGACGAACTCTTCCTCCACCCGCCAGCCGCCGGCCTCCTCGGGCGGGATCGGGATCTCCTGGAGCTGGCTATCGCCCTTGTGGCCGCCGAAGAGGTGGTTGTCGGCAAAGCGCAGGGTGCCCTGGCTGCCGAAGAGGAACACCTCGGGCCCGCCGGCCAGCCCGGTGACGCTGGAGATCTGCATGTGGAGCTGGGCGCCGCAGGCCATGTCCGCCACCACGTCGATGTGCTCGGGGATGCGGACGGCCTTCAGCCGGCCGTTTGCGGCCTTGTGCATTTTGACGTAGGTCTTGCCCATGGCCGTGACCCGGGTGGCCTCCCCCACCCAGCGCATGACCGCCTCGTACCAGATGCCCATGCTCATGGTGTTGAAACCGCTCAGGTCGAAGTCGTGGCGCCAGTGTAGGGGCGCGTCCGGGTCCAGGAACGTCCCGCCGGCCCGCACCTCCACGGCCAGCACGTCGCCCAGGTAGCCCTCAGCCAGCAGCCGCTGGATGGTGCGGTCCACCCGCAGGGTCATGGGCGAGGGGACGATTTGGGTCACCAGATACGGCTTGGCCCGGGCTGCGTCCCGCATGCGGTGGGCTTCGGCGGCGTTCATGGCCATGCGCGCCTCGCACATGACGTGCTTGTCCGCGGCCAGCGCGGCCAGGGTCACCCGGCAGTGCATGTAGGGCCAGGTGCCGATGACAATGGCGTTGGTGTCCGGCGCGTTGACCAGCTCCAGCCAGTTGTCGTAGACGGTGGGGATGCCGAATTCCCGGGCCACCCGTTCCGATGAGGCCCGGCTGCGGTTGCAGACGCTGACCACCTGGACCCCCTCGATGGCCTGCAGGCCGGGGATGTGTTTGGACGTGGTGTTGGCGCCGGCGCCGACAATGCCGACCCGAATGGGTTCTGTACTCATGGTTCCCTTCCTCTGGCTTGTGTCGGGTTATATCTAAACAAGGTTGGGTCGCTGCTGGTGCGCCCGGGGCGGTGGATAAGGACCGGTTTGTATGGTACTATATCATCATTCTCACCGGTTGTTAAGTAGGGGCGGGGCTTGCCCCGCCCGTTGTCGTCGGCCGCGAGAGGGCACCGTAGACCCAGCCATGTTCGGCGGGTCGGAGACCCGACCTACGTCTCCGTGGCCCTTCATCGGGGCGGATGGCCCCCGTGCCGTA
>FWPU01012233.1_pt1 | contig 10180 bp, 10 predicted proteins | sample 2228361 | NCBI WGS metagenome assembly FWPU01 (sample SAMEA103939777, study PRJEB20133) | metagenome | reverse complement strand
GTTATTTTATATATACCTGTAGAGTTCTCCTTGCAATACCACTCAACTCTCATATTTCTTCCACCTGAACCTGAATCTCCTTCTGTCCATTGGTTTTCATCTGAAAGAGGAAAATAATCAGGACAGTTGAATATTCCAATTTTTGCAAGACGAATAAATTCTTTATTATCCGGATATTTTTTTATTAAATCAGAATAGATATTTCTTGCTTCATGATAAATTTTTAGTTCTTTCTGATATAATCTGCCTGCTCTATATAATGCTTCTGGAGCAAGTTTATGTTTTTTATATTTTTCAGCAAAATCAAGGTATTTTTTTATCGCCTGCGGATAGTAGCCGTTTTTTTCAAGTGATTTTGCTCTGTTGAAATTATATTTCGCTCCACATATAACGAATATAATAAAAAACAAAAGACAAAGAGCGAAAAATATAATAATTCTTATTTTCATAATTCTTCCAATATAAGTTTTTTTAGTTTTTGTTTTTCTTTTTTTCTTGAGTATATTTTTCCGCTCAGTTTAATTTTTGTCACAGGCCGAATTTTCCAAAATTTGCGAATTTTAATTTTTCTTTTTCTTGGCATATTTCAAGATAAAAAGCGTTATAAATATTCCAGCACTATCAATAAGAACATCCACAAGGGAAGGCCCTCTGCCAGGGACATAGAGTTGATGGAATTCGTCAGTTATTGCATATACAAAACTTGAAAAACCTGACCAGAAATTTATATTATTTTTTATTGTTCCAGAAAATGCTCTGAAGAAAAGGGCAGTAAGAATTCCAAACTCACTAACATGGGCAATTTTTCTAAGGACAATATCCCAGAAACCAAGTGCTTCTATTTTTAGGTTCGCAATACCTGAAAAGAAGAAAATCACACCACACCATAAAACAACAGGACACCAAAGCGATAGATATTTTTTCAATTTTTTAAAAGCAAATCAGTTCGTTTTCCTTCATGCTATAATAGTCATTCTCAGTGACTATTATATGGTCAAGAACTTCTATGCCAAGAATTTTTCCTGATTCAATAAGCCGTCGGGTGAGGTCACAGTCATTGTCCGAAGGCGAATTATTTCCCGAGGGGTGATTGTGGACCAGAATAATACTGGATGCTCTTTTTTCAATTGCAGGTGCAAAAACCTCTCGCGGGTGCACAATACTCGCATCTAAAATTCCAATTGAAATAATCTCTTTGTGAACTAATTCATTGCGAGCATTCATATACAGTGCGACAAAGTGTTCTTTTTTGCGTGTGCGAATTTCATCTACCAGATTTAAGACATCATTAGGAGTAGAGATAGTCGCACGGGTTTTTTTATCCTGTAATCTTTTGCCAAGTTCATATCCTGCTATTATACTTGCTGCCTTTGATTTTCCAATTCCTTTGATTTTACTCAACTGATTATACGGCATTTCAAAAAGAACTTTTTCAGGATATTTTTTAAGAATCCCATCTGCCAGCATAAAAACATTTTTCCCTTTATAACCTGTTCTTAACAAAAGGGCTAAAAGTTCGCTATTTTTAAGCCCTTCAGGACCCAATCTTGAAAGTTTTTCCCGCGGCTGTTCTTTCATTTGAATGGAAGAGTAAGATCCTCCTCAGACCTCCTTTTACAAAGGACCAAAATCCTCTCTGACTTCTCTTTACAAAAGGAGAGGACCCCACATCTTTGAAAAATAGATGTCGGAGAAGATTCTAAAAAGCAAGTAGAAAAAATTCCTATACCTGAAGATATAACTTCAAGTTTTGTGTGTGCAGTATTTTTATATCTTTTTATATAACAAATCCTTTATGAATTTTCAACGAAATTTTACATAGAATTTACACTATGCGGACTTTTGCTTTTATTGTTTCAAATTCTTTTTCAAGTTCTTTCTTTTTTTCTTCATAGCCGGGTCTACCAAGAAGTGCATATGTGAGTTGTTTACCAAGTTCAACACCTGGCTGGTCAAAGGCATTTATATTGAAAAGTTCTCCAGCATAGGCAGTGGCTAATTCAAAGAAGTAGATTAATTCGCCCACCGTGGATTCGCTAATCTCTGGGAGAATGACTGCGCAGTTGGGTCTGTTCTGTTTTGTAAGTGCAAGTCGTGTTGCTAGTTCTTCTGATTTTATGAGTTCATTTAGAGTATGTCCACTGAGATAGTGATTGTCAGGAGTTCTTGGAATTTTAGTTTTTTTTCTGTAATTTTCAACTGATAAAAATGTTATAACTTTGTCATAAGGACCTTCAATGTAGAGTTGAACCTGGGAGTGTTGGTCAGTTACACCAAGTGCTTTAATTGGAGTTGGTCCAATATTTATTATTTGGCCGGAATTGTCCTGTTTTTTCCCTAAACTTTCTGCCCAGAGTTGCCTGAACCAATCAGCAAAACCATATAGTGCGTTTGAATATGGCATAACAACATTCATAATTTTCCCTTTTTGATACATAAGATACTGAATGCACGCATACATCAGTGCAGGGTTTCTGTCAACAGTATCTGTATTGCATCTTTCAGCCATTTCTTTTGCACCTGATAAAAGTTTTTCAATATCAATTCCAGTAAACGCAGCAGAGACAAGTCCAACAGGTGATAAAACAGAAAATCTTCCACCAACATTTGAAGGGATTTCAAAAGAAGCGAATGCTTCAGATTTGTTAAAAAGTTCTCTCAAATAACCTTTCTGTGCGTCAGTTGTAAATATAAAATGTTTTCTGAAATTTTTTCTGCCGACTTTTTTAATAAGTTTTTCTCTTATAACAAAAAAGTTAGCAAGACATTCAGCAGTTGTGCCTGATTTTGATATAACATTTATAAGTGTTTTTTTTAGATTTATTGTATCAAGAAGTCCTGAAATGAGTTCAGGGTCAACATTGTCAGGAACAAATAATCTTAACCAGCCATTTCTTGATTTATTATCAAGCAAGTTCCAGTAAGGATGTCTTAATGCTGTTTGTAATGCAATATTTCCAAGGGCAGAACCACCAATTCCAACAACAACAAAGTTTTCAAAATTTTTTTTATATTTATTTGCAAAACTTTTAATTTTTTTTGCTTCGTCAATTTTATAAGGTAATTCCATAAAACCAAGTGTTCCTTTTGATTTTTTCTCCTGAATATTTCTGTGTGCTTTAATGAGTTTTTCTTTTAGAGATTCAATCTCAGTTGTTGAAATTCCCTGTTGACCAACCATTTCTGTCAAACAATTTGTGTAATCAAGTTTTAACATTTTGGCGTGTCTCCCTTCTTTATTCTTACCCTGTTCAATTTTATCTAGACTAAATTAAGAAGGTAGTCGCAGGCTTTTAGCCTGTGTAAATTTTGTTCAATGTTCAATGTTCAGTGTTCAATGTTTAGCAAATCTAAAATACATTAAAGTTGGGGAGAAAATCAACAAATCGTCTATCGTCTATCGTCTATAGTTTATCGTCTATAGTCTATAGTTTATCGTCTATAGTCTATAGTCTATCGTCTATAGTCTATAGTCTATCGTCTATAGTCTATAGTTCAAATCACCAACTCCTAGACCCTAGCCCCTAGCCCCTAGACCCTAAACCCTAGACCCTAGCCCCTAAACCCTAGCCCCTAGCCCCTAACCCCTAACTAAAAAGGTGCGGCTACCGTTTCGGTATAAAAAGAACCTGGTCTGGATAAATCAGGTCAAAATCAGGGATTATTTTTTCATTTGCTCTCCAGATTTTTACCCACATAGAACCCTTTCCGTAATGTTTTTTCATTTTTGCTATATTCCATAAACAGTCGCCTCTTACTACTTTGTAATGGATACCAATTTTGGGTGCTGATTTTAATTCTTTAATTGATTGTTTTGCAAGACGAATTGCTTCAGAATAGTTTTTTGTATTTAGTGCTACTTTAGCTAATCTTAATGTTGACTGTCCTTTTGATAAATCTCTTCCTTCTTTTTTTGCTATTTTCCAGTATTCACCTGCAATAGCGACTGTTTGAATAGCTACTTTTTCAATATCTTCAGGTTTTTTTTCTTCTTGAATAGGTTTTTGTTCTGGAATGACAGGGAGAGTTATATTTTCAGGTTTTTTGGTTTCTATCTTTTGTTTCTTTTTTTCTTCAGATTTTTCCTGGCGATAGTTTTCTATGAAAAGTCCTATTGCTCCAAGAATTATAAGGAAAAGAATAAGGTGAATCCTTTTTATGCTTCTCATGCAAAAACTCTAAAATCAATATCAGGAAAAATGTTGTCTTTCCACTCAAGGTCTGACAAATAGTTAATATCAATTTGATTGTTTTTGATTTGCTCATATAAATTGTTAAATCTTACGACATGGTCCTTTGTTCTTTTTTCTGCATACTCAACCATTGTTCTTGTTGTCATAATAAATGCCCAGTCAGAACTCTGTGCAAGAAGAACTTCCCTTGCTGCTTGATTCAATGCGCGAATTTTTAACTGGTCTTTTGTGTTTTTGTATTTCTCTGCAAGCTCTATCATTCTTTCTGCAATTTTATGTAAATGTCTGTAAATCCAGTCATTTGTGCCATTTAGCCAGACCTCAAAATAACCTTTATCTCCCCATGAAGATGCTGCAGGTGTTAAAACTTGATTTTTTGGATATAGTTCAAGATATTCTGACGGTGTAATTGGTTTGAATACATTCTGGTCATAGTATATTTTTCTGTATAAAAAGTTTATGAAATCAGGCCCTTCATACCACCAATGGCCAAATAGTTCAGCATCATAAGGAGAAACAACTATTGGTTCTCTGCCAAGATAATCTGAAAGATATTTAATCTGATGTTCTCTATTAAACATAAAATTTCCTGCGTGAATTGCTGCTTTATTAAGTGCCCATTCCGGATTGTAAGGTTGTTTATCCGCGAGGTCAACTTTTCCAGTTATCCTGTGATATTTTATACCTATATTTCTACGAACTCCGTCACTATGCAAATATGGCTTTACGTAATCATATTCAAGATCATAGCCGACATCTCTATAGAATTCTCTATAATCAGGGTCGCCAGGATAGCCAACATCAGCACTCCAGACCTGATGAGCAGTTTCCATATCTCTACCAAATGCTGCTACGCCTGAAGGACAATAAATTGGAGCAAAAACACCAAACCTTGGTCGTGGTGTGCCATAAAGGATTCCATGTGCTTCAAGAAAAAAGTATGTTATTTTTTCTTTTTTTAAGAGTTCATCAATCCCTGGAATATATGCACATTCAGAAAGCCATATACCTCTTGGCCAGCGTCCGAATTTTTTTTCATAATCAAGGCAGGCAACTTTTATCTGTGCATGCATTGCTTTTTCATGAACTTTAAGTGGAAGAAAACCATGTGTTGCACAACAGGTAATTATTTCAAGTTTACCTGCATCCTGAAGTTTTTTGTATCCGGTTAGAATATTGTGTTTATATTTTTCATAAATTGCTCTTGCAGATTTTAGTTTTCTTTCATACATTTTTGCTGTTTCATGGAATTCAGGCAGGTATCTTGTTCTGAGTACTTCTTTTTCGGAAAGTTCGCAGAGTTTATTTATGTATCTTAGACATCTTTGTTGAAGGAGTGGGTCTGTCATCATTCCTGCAAGAGGTGGGGTTATTGACATTGTGACTCTGAAATCTACACTCTCCTCCATGAATTTTTCAAAAATTGAAAGAAGAGGAAGATATGTTTCAACCATTCCCTCATAGAACCAGTCTTCCTCTAAGAAATCATCGTATTCAGGATGCCTTATATATGGAAGATGTGCATGTAAAACAAGACACCAGTATCCTTTTGGTTTCATAATAGTAAATAAGATGGTAATTGTTTAGAAATTTTTGGTATTTTAAACGAAGTAAAGAATCTTATCTTCTTTAGATGTCTATCGGACTCTTCACTTCATTCATATTTTTATTATGCAGGAACGAATTTCTGATTTTTTTATTACTCTTCCGTTAGCATTTTTTACTCTTGCTATAAGTTTGTGTGGCCCTTTTACGTAATTTGACCAATCAAACCACCAGTACCAGTTTCCACTTCCATCGTGTGAATATCTACAAGGATTCCACGGACCATTGTTGATTGAAATTTCTACATTTGAGTTTTCTGAACTTGTTATTCTAATAGCATAGTGCAAAGAGGTAATCACTTCATTTTCTTTTGGATAGTCAATTGTTAATATTTTTTTCTTAAATGTAGAGTTGACTCTTGAGCCAGATATTGTTTTTTTAGTAGATTTTTTTACAGACATTTCTGGTAACCTCCTTGATTTGTAGTAGTAATTAAGTAAACGCAGGTGAAGCCTGCGGCTACTAAAAAATGAGAATAGACATCCAGATTTCAATTTTATTTGTTATCTCTTCACACGAATAACATCAAAAGTAATTCTTTTTGACATTGTCCCATCTTTAGATTCCGCAACAACAGGAATCTCTTTTTTACCATCAGGAAGATTAAATCTCACTGAAAAACTGCCATCAGGAGAAACTTTAACTTTTTCACCGGAAATTGTAAGATTTGCATCAGATTCAGTTTTTCCGTATACAACGAGTTCAGTATCAGCCTGTAACCAGAAATCTTTTAGTTTTTCCTGTAGAACAGGTCCTTCTTGTTTTCTAAATGAAGAAATCCCTTTTGGTGAAAACGGCATCTGAGCAGAAGAAATTGAGACAATCTCCGCCCATCTTTCTCTCATAAGTTTTACTACATCAAAAGAACTTTTACCTATCTGCTCAATACCAGAAAGTTGCAGAAGTTTCTCAAATTCTTTCTGAAGAACTCCCCACTGCTCATCAGTAATTGGAGAAACACCATAGGCAGGCATCTTCACTATATTAGACCTTGCAATAAGAATGAATTTACCATTCGGGAGTAAAACTCCTAAATCAACACACCAATGTCTGTTTGTTTCAGGAACATTTATATACCAGTTATCCGCAAGTTCATTAATAGTGATATCAAAATACTTGTGAGCATTTTTACCATTGAACTTTATGTTCGTGACATCATAGACCCTTAAAATTAGTTTGCCCTTTTTGAAGATATCTTTGCCGTGTTCTTTTTGGATTTCATTACGGGCAGACTCACTTATTTCCCAGTAAGCATATGCCCAGTAAGGGTCGCGTGGCAATAGGACAATCTTTGTATCTCCGTAGGACTTTGGGAGTTCTTCTTTTATTGTTGGAACTTTTCTTCTTTGAATTTCCAATCTGCTGCTTGTTTTAGACATAGAAATCACCTCCTTGTTTGTTAGTTTTTAGATTACGTTACTATTTGGTAGCCGCGGGATTTAGCCCGCGAATGAATTTTGTCAATTATTATAGGAAGCTCTCAATAAAGTTGGGGAGAAATTAAACTCCCTAAATTTGCTCCCCTCTTTTTTAAAGAAGGGTTGGGGGAAGATTATAATCCCCCTCAGTCCCCCTTTAGAAAAGGGGGAAGTTTGGTATTTCTATCATCTGCAGGATAACTTATAAAATACTATTGCACTGGTAGATGCAACATTTAACGAGCGAACACCTTTTGTAGAGTCCGCCGGATATATTTTCAAAATAAAATCACATTTTTCTTTTACCAATCTTTTAAGGCCCGAACCTTCACTGCCAAAAACTATTGCGGTTGGTTTTGGAATTTCAATTGTTTTTATATCTTCTCCTTCGTTACTGTCAGTGCCAACTATCCAGAAGCCATTTTTTTTAAGATTATCAATAGTATATGAAATATTGCTTACTTTTGCAACTTCAATATATTCTGTTGCACCACTTGAAACTTTAATTACTGAATCGGTTAGGCCAACAGAATTCCTTGCTGGTATGATTACACCTATAATACCAAAAAAATTGGCATTTCGCAAGATGGCACCAAAATTTTGTGGGTCAGTTATGCCATCAAGGATACAGAGGGTTTGTGTGGTGCTGTTTTTTACTTTTATAACCAATTCATCAAGTTCAATATATTCTTTTGAAAGAACTAATGCAACTACTCCCTGATGGTTCTTGCCTTTTGATAGTTCAGTTAATTTTGATATATGCACAAATTGTAAAGGAACTTTATTTGCCTTTGCAATTCTTAGAATTTTTTCTACAAAAGAATGTTCTGCTGTTTTTGAAACAAAGATTTTGTCAATCTTTTCAGGTCTATTTTTGAGTGTCTCAAATACAGGGTTTCTGCCATAAATTATCATTTTTTGTGTATTCTTGGACCATGCGGGGTATCTTCTATCTTAAATCCCCTCAGTTCAATCTCCTCCCTCAGTTCATCCGCACGGGGCCAATTCCTTATCTTTCTTGCATTTTCTCTTTCTTCAGCAAGTTTTCTTATTTCAACAGGAATCTCAGTTTTACCAGATATTTCTAAACCAAGCACATCACAAAGTTCTTTTAGTCTTTCATAAGCATATTTTGTATTTGTCTTATTCAAAATGTTTACTATACTATGAACACAGGCAAGCGCCTCTGAAGTATTAAAATCATCGTTCATACTGGCTACAAATTTTTGAACAAACTCATCAACAGATTTTTTTCCTTCTGGCGAAATGTTATCAAGTAAACTGGATTTTACCATAACATTCTCAATTCTATTCAATGAACTTTTCGCCTGTTCTAGCTTACTATCTGAAAAATCAAGTGGTTGTCTGTAATGTTGTGAAATTAGCATATACCTTACAACCGTTGGTTTATACTTTTCAAAGATATCTTTTAATGAGAAAAAGTTGCCAAGTGACTTTGACATCTTTTCTTTATTTATTGTAACAAAACCATTGTGAATCCAGTATCGCACAAATTGGCTTCCTGTAAATGCTTCTGCCTGAGCAATTTCATTTTCGTGGTGGGGAAAAATCAAGTCCTGACCGCCACCGTGAATATCAAGTGTTTGAACACCTGCCTTATCAAGAGACATAACTGAACACTCAATATGCCAGCCAGGACGCCCCTTACCCCAGGGACTTTCCCATGATGGCTCGCCTTCTTTTGCCTGTTTCCACAGTGCAAAATCAAGCTGGTCCTTTTTATTTTCTTCCGGCTGGACTCTTATTCCTGCAATAAGTTCCTCTATTTTTCTTTTAGAAAGTTTGCCATATTCAGAAAATTTCTTGACAGAAAAATAGACATCGCCACCAGAAACATAGGCAAATCCTTTATCAATAAGTGTTTTAATAACATTTATAATCTGTGAAATATTCTCAGTAACCCGTGGATAGTTATTAGCCCTTTTTATATTCAACTTACTGGAATACTCAAAATATTCTTTGATATATTTTTCTGAAAGTTCCTGTGGGGAAATTCCAAGTTCGTTACTTCTGTTAATAATTTTATCGTCAATATCAGTGAAATTCTGGATATAGTGAACTTTATAACCTCTGTATTCAAGATACCGCCTTATCACATCAAAAACAACATAACATCTTCCATGACCGAGATGCATCATGTCATAAGGAGTAATTCCGCAGACATACATTTTTACTTCTGGTGGATTCAGTGGAACAAACTCTTCTTTTTTACCTGTGAGTGTATTATGAATAAAAATATTGCTCATTTCTTTATAAGGAGAACAGATGAAAAGCAAGCAATACCTTTCCCTTTTCCTATCAGCCCAAGTTTTTCATTAGTTGTGGCTTTGATATTTATATTTTTTGTCTGAATGATTTCTGAGATACTTTTCTTCATTTTTCCCCTGTAAGGACCTATTTTTGGTTCTTCAGCAATCACCACGCAGTCAACATTCACAACCTTAAAACCTTTTTTTGAAACCATCTCAAAAACTTTTTTTAAGATGATCTTACTTGAAATATCTTTCCATTTTGGGTCAGTATTTGGAAAGTAAAAACCGATGTCTTTAAGGCCTCCTGCCCCGAGAATTGCATCTGAAATTGAATGAAGAACAACATCTGCATCTGAATGACCAAGGAGACCTTTATTAAATGGGATGGTCACCCCGCCCAGAATGAGTTTCATTCCTTTTTTCAGTTGATGAATATCATATCCGATGCCTATTCTAAGGTTCTGAAGTTTCATAATTAGCCCTTCTTCCATCTTCCCCCTTTTCTAAAGGGAGATAAGAGGGGATTATTTCTTCCCTCTTCTCTCCGCCCACTGTGTTATATCTTTATTTCCCACTGAACTCACTGAAAAATTACTGAAAATTTTTATCTATAAACCATAGAGATTATACAAACTAAAAATGGAAAAATCAAATTGGAGTGATTTTCTAAAAAATAATTTGCTTTTATATT
>FWPU01013571.1_pt1 | contig 10181 bp, 7 predicted proteins | sample 2228361 | NCBI WGS metagenome assembly FWPU01 (sample SAMEA103939777, study PRJEB20133) | metagenome | reverse complement strand
GAACCCGCACGCCTTTCGGCACATGATCCTAAGTCATGCCTGTCTGCCAGTTCCAGCACTTCCCCGCTGGTTTGCGCGCCAATTATACCACCTATCATCGTTGAAGAGTATAACGGCTGGGGATTTTTCATTTTTCAAGAATATTTATTCTATCTCTGAAAACAGGCTGGTATAATTGCGCCAATCATTTTTTTTCATCGAGGAGTACTATGAGCCGCATTATTAACCCGGAGAGCGCCGGAAAACAACGAAATCAACTAACCAAAGGGGTTGTTTTGGCGATCCGGGAACTGATGAAGCAAGAACAGGCCGATGAAACCACCCGCGATCTGGCAGCGTTCATTGGTCTGGCATTGACTGAAATTGGGGAAACCATTGATGTTTCGGTTCAGGCATGGGAAAAGCGTGGTTACTGGGTAAAGGCGGAGCGCTTTCGCATAGAGTGGGATTGGGTCAATCAACTTGGACGTGCTGTGCTGGAGGCACTTAATGACGAGGATTGGAATCAATTGGCTTTGCTCTCTGTCCGAATTGCTCAAAAATTACAGAAGATTCAAGTTGCAGAACGCAACCGGCTAGGTACCCCTTGGAAAGGGGCCTGGCAGCGGCTTTTAGAAACAAAATAATAAAAATCGGGCTGGGCAGAAGTTTATTTGCCCAGCCCGATTTTATTGATCCATGTCCCTTATTTTTTCTTGAGAATGATGCGGGCGTCCACCACTTTCAGCCCTTTGCCGGATTCGTAAACCAAGACAGGATTGGCATCCGATTCGCTAACCTCATCAGCCAGATCGAGAATCATGGTCGAGTACTGGCAAATTACATCAGCCAGTGCATGACGATCTCGCGGAGCTTCTCCGCGTACACCGGCAATAATGGGGGCACCCCGAATCTCGTCCAACATGCGTAAAGCCTGACTGGAAGTGACCGGGGCAACACGGAACGTTACATCCTTGAGAACCTCGACAAAGATGCCGCCCAGACCGAACATCATGGTTGGGCCAAAGGTCGGATCATTAACCGAACCCAGAATGACCTCAGTTCCCCAAGGGGCCATTTCCTGCACGGCAATTCCATGAATGTTAGCCGTTGCCTTGTATTCCTTGGCGTTCTTCATGATCGTTTTGAAGGCATCGCGAACGCCCGCATCGTCCTTGATATTGACTCTTACACCACCTGCATCTGATTTGTGCAGGATGTCGGGAGAGACGATTTTCATCACAACCGGATAGCCAATTTCACGGGCCAGAGCCACAGCCTCATCCTCGTTGCGTGCCAGGCGGGTGGGTGTAACGGGTAAACCGTAACACTCGAAAACTTCCTTGGCCTCGATCTCGGTCAGTGAGTCACGGCCTTCGCTGCGGGCTTTGTTGATAATCTTCAAGGCTCGTTCGCGGTCCTGAGCCAAACACGGCATGGCTTCCTCGCGGACAATTTCTTTCATGCGGGCATACTCTCGCAAGGCGGCAATGGCATTGACCGCCAGATCGGGAGCTCCATAAGCCGGAATGCCGTTTTCAACCAGCCAGCGCATGGCTTCTTCGGATCTTTCACCGCCCACAAAGGAGACGGTCACCGGTTTATCGGTTACGCCGGATTCCACGATTGCCTGCTTGATTCCTTTTGCAATATCCAGCGGATCAGTCATGGCGGTTTCACAGTATAGTACAACCATACCATCCACCCATGGGTGGGCAAAGGCAAAGCGAATGGAAGCCTGATACCATTCTCGACCGGCCATACCCGTGAGATCAACCGGGTTTTTAGCCGATCCGAATTCAGGCATGTGCTTCTTTAACTCAGCCTGCACATCGGCGGGGGCAAATTTGAGCGGGACACCCGATTTTTCGGCGGCATCGGTGGCCAGCACGCCAACACCACCACCGTTGGTTATGACCAGCAGATTGTCGCCTTTCATCGGCGGTTGGAGAGAGAGGGATAAGGTACGGTTGAACAAATCGTTCAGGTCAGTTGCCTGTACCACGCCGGCTTGCTGGAAGGCAGCCCCATACACTTTTGCGGCACCGGCCAGGGACCCGGTATGCGAAGCGGCAGCAGCTGCTCCATGCGCTGAAACACCCGCTTTGAGAGCGATGATCGGTTTTGTGGCATTACGGGCGGCCTCAATAAAACGTCGTCCATCGCGAAAACCTTCAATGTACAGTGAGATACAGGAAGTATTTGGGTCTTCGTTCAACCAGGTGATCAGGTCGGCAAAGTCCACATCGGACATGTTGCCGATTGAAATGAGTTTATCAAAACCAACACGGCGGATGTAACTGGCAGCATCAATAGCAATCAGCAATGCTCCGGATTGGGAAACCAGCGAAGCCTTACCTTCTAAAGGAAGGAAGGGGGCAAATGAACCGTTCATCTTGTCGGAGTTTGAAAGCACCCCGACGATGTTTGGCCCCAGCACGCGAATCCCATAACTGTTGGCTTTTTCAACCAGCTCGCGTTCAAGTTCTTTCAAACCAACTTCACTGAAACCGGAAGTAATGACAATCATCCCTTTTGCGCCTTTAGCGCCCAACTCATCAATGGTGGATAAGACCGCTTTCGCCGGAATGGTTATGATGGCTGCATCAATCTCCTCAGGGATGTCACGGATAGAAGGATAAACCTTTAATCCCAAGATCTCCGTTGCAGAAGGATTGACGGGGTAGATTTTTCCTTGATACCCGCCTTCGATTAAGTTTTTCACAACCGTGTAACCAATTTTTCCGGGTGTTGCAGATGCCCCCACCACAGCAATTTTACTGGGCCTGAGCAGGCCGTTTAAAGCTTTATGATCCACGAGCGTGCCTCCTGATAGGATTATAAGATGAGGATTCGAATTCTGTTCCTTCTCCAAAGGTTGAAACGGCAAAGGTCAGAATGGTGCAAGGTTGTCAGTCAAACTGATATAAGGATACCGCATTTGTGATGAATTTTAAGTTAACAAAAATCCCTTTTTTGAGGTATTTTCATCATAATTTGAGGAATTAACCGGCTTGATATACCTGAGGATTGGCACAAAAAGTCAATTTTTCTCCCCCTAAACCGGCAATCAGATTTTCGGCGGCGATGAATGCCATTTTTTGACGAGTGAAAGTACTTGCGCTGGCAATGTGGGGTGTGATGATAAGGTTGGGAAGTTGTAACAAAGGGTGGCCGGCTGGGATGGGCTCCGGGTCAAACACATCCAGTGCGGCTGCAGCAAGTTTTTTTGACTCCAATGCCCATTGAAGTGCCTGATGATCTACCAGGCCGCCCCGCGCCGTATTGATAAAAATAGCCCCTTCTTTCATTTGCTCAAAACGCTGACGATTGATGAGGTGATGTAATTGGAGGGTGTAATAGGTATGAAGGCTGATAAAATCCGACTCCTGAAGGAGTGTATCCAGATCCTTGTATTCGACATTAAGGGTCTTCTCGGCCTGTTCATCGCGTTGAGGGTCGTTGTAAAGGACTTTCATGGAAAATCCTCGGGCACGGCGGGCGACCGCTTGTCCAATTCGTCCAAAGCCAATGATGCCCAAGGTGGCGCCATGAACATCTACACCGGTGAGTACATTTGGCCCCCATGCTCGCCAAATGCCTTGATGGACTTCACGGTTGGCTTCGACAACCCGCCGGGCAGCTGCCATTAACAGTGCCCATGCAAAATCGGCTGTGGTTTCTGTCAGTACCCCTGGTGTATGACCTACCGGGATACCCCGGCGGGTAGCGGCATCCACATCAATATTGTCAAACCCCACTGCCATCTGGCTGATGACCTTAAGACGGGGAGCGTTTTCTATGACCGAAGCCGTGATGGGATCGGTAAGCATAGTCAAAAGACCTTCTGCTTGTTGAACTTTCTCCAGAATAACATCCGACGGAGGAGGGTTTTCCCCCGGCCAGATTTCGACTTCGGCAACTTCAGAAATTTTTTGGATCGCCGGCTCAAATATCTGTCGAGTCAACCAAACGAAGGGCTTATTCATGGGACGATTTCTCCAAAGCAAGTTGGATTAAGTCTTGTATGAGCGGTGCAAGTTCACCCGGGTTGGGGTGCAAACCTTCGACTAATAGGGCATTTTCAAAAAGCAGTTCTATTGTAGCAGGGAGAATCGGCGAATCAGGAGGTAATTGAAGCATGGATGTCAATATCGGATGCTGAATATTGAGTTCAAGAATGGGTTTCGGAGGTTCAAATTTTTGATTGAGCAGCCGGTACACCTTTTGAATTTCCGGCTGGAGCGCTCCATGTGGCATGACCAGCCGTAGAGGGGACTGAAGCGGATGGTTTGAAAGGCGAACATCTCTGACCCGCTCACCCAATACCCGCTTGAAACGTTCCACAAGGTCAATGCCATTATTATCCGCTTCGGCAGCTGGCGAGGTTTGGGTGGATTTCTCTTGGGGTAATTTCAGATCCTCGCCGGCAGCATTAACCAGATCATGACCGTTATAGCTTGTCATTCTCAATACAACGAATGGATCGAGAGGGTCGGTCATAAAAAGGACATCCATGCCGCGGTTGCGGAAGATTTCCAGATGCGGGCTGTTTTCAAGACTCTTTTGATGATCCCCGATTAGATAATAAATGCATGTCTGGTTTGCGGGAGATTTTAAAAGGTAATCGTCCAGCGAAATCCATTCCTGCGGGTGATTGAGCGAGTGAAAACGCAGGAGAGGCTGCAAAGCAGTTACGAGGTCGGCATCAGTGGCGATGGCTTCCCGAATACTACGCCCGTGAGCCACCCAAAAACGATGATAATCTTCCGGTTTGTCCTTCGCGAGAGTCTTCAGGGTTTCAATAATTTTGTTGGTCAAGATCCGTTTGATTTGTGCCATGACCCGGTTGGACTGGATTGACTCGCGAGAGACATTGAGGGGGATATCTTCCGAATCTACCACACCATCAACAAAGTGGAGGAAGGCAGGCGGCAACAAGTCTTTACAGTATTCCTGAATCAGGACTTTCCTGGCGTAAAGTTTTAGCCCCTCTTCTTTCCTCAACCCAAGGGGATTGCGTTCCGGGTTGGATGGAATGTATAACAGTGCGTATAGTTGCACAGGCGCATCAATGGCAAGGTGAAGTTTAAGGAGATAATCTTGAAAATCGAGAGTAAACTGACGGTAAAAATCTCGATATTCCTCATCTGAAACCTGATGAGGGGGCTGGCGCCATAAAGAAGTGCGACGGTTGATGGCTTCTGTTTCGTTACCAATGTAAATCGGATAAGGGATGTAATCGGAATGTTTTTTGATAATCTGGCGCAGCCGATTTTCGTCACAAAATTCGGCTGCATCTTCTTTTAGATAAATTTTTACGGTCGTTCCTCGTTCCGGTTTATCGGCTGGTTCAATAATAAAGCTTTCTTGACCGCTTGAAATCCAGCGAGCCGGAACGTCCTCGGCACGGTAAGAACGCGATTCGACCTCGATTTTTTCGGCTACCATGAAGGCTGAATAAAAGCCAACCCCGAATTGTCCGATGATATCATTGAGTTTGGTGTCTCCTTTTTGGGCAGCCTCTAAAAACGCTTTGGCTCCCGAATGTGCAATCGTGCCGAGATTTTGAGCCAGTTCCTCCGCATTCATGCCAATCCCGCTATCGCGAATGGTCAAAATGCGCTGCTGTGGATTGCACTCGATCCAGATAGCCAATTCTCTTTCGGGATCCACAATTTCGCGATTGATCAGGGTCTCAAAGTGAAGGCGAGTTAAGGCATCCGAAGCGTTTGAAATCAGCTCTCGTAAGAATACTTCTCTTTCCGTATAAAGAGAGTGGATCAGGATGTTCAGCAACTGGCGCGTTTCGGCTTTGAAGGGAGTGGGCTGGGAGAAGATTTCTGAAACGGGTTGAGACATCTCGCACGTCCTCCGGTTTTGGTCTAAAAATGACGACCTGATATTACCCGAATTTTGTTAGATTTCTATCAAAATTCGAGAATAATTGAAGCATAAAATAGAAGTTACAACCTGTTATCCGGGCTTTTTACCGTAAAGCGCCATGTTTTGTCTAACGATCAGGTACGGTACTTTCAAAATCCCCAAATCTGGGAGGAGGGGATTGGAAATTTCGACATCGTAAAGAGAGGTGAAAGCCTCACGAGTAACATCCAGATATTTACTCACGGAGGATAGTGCTGAAAGGCGAAGGTGACCATCAAATCGAAAAGTATCTACCCACAGGGTGACAGGTTCCATGATGCGATTGGGTTCGGTGGGGTCGAAATCGGGTGATTCTTGATGAGGTGGGATCAAATGATAAGCAATGATCTGATTGGCAAAGATGCTCAATTGGGTATGGGATATTGGTTTTGGCTTTGTTCCGCCTGCTGGAAAGAGCATTTTTGCGTTGAACAGGGTCAGCACTTCGGGAGCCACATTGGTTCGCAGCCAGGTGCTGACCCGTATGGCTTCCTTAACCACCACTTCTCCCCAAAGGAATTTACCGGGAAGATATACCATCAGTGGAACGACTTTTTCATCGGGTGCCGGCTTGATGGTGTGTTTTTCTGGTGTTGTCATTTTTACCCCTTATTCTAAACCTTGACTGCATAGCGTTCTTTGATGGCTGGAATGAGGTATTCATTAAACGCGCGGTCTTTATCGTATTCTGGCGACCATCCCCAATCCTTTCGGGCCGCGGTATCGTCCACATCCGCAGGCCACGAATCGACAATTGCCTGCCGGCTGGGATGGGGCTTGAAGGTGATTTGAGCCTTTGGAAAAGCCTTCATCACAATTTCATAAATTTCCTGAGCGGTAACGCTGAAACTGGTCACATTGTAAACCAGATGTTTCAAATTTTCTTTGGGGGCGCTTTCCAGCATTAAAAGCGACCGAACCGCATCCGGCATGGCCATGAAAGGCAGACAGGTGTCAGGACGGACAAAGCACGCATAAGGGATGCCTTGTGCGGCATGATGAAGCATTTCCGGGCCGTAGTCGCTGGTACCGCCGGTTGGAATGGTATCTGCGCTGATGAGGCCAGGAAAACGAATACAACGAAAATCAATTGTGTTGGGGGTGTGGTCGGCAGCCAGCTGACGGTAGTAGCGAGTGTAATACCGGCCTAAATGCTCACAATATAACTTATTGCAGCCATACATAGTGGTAGGTTCAAGCCACATCCACTCCTTAATTTTTCCCGCAGTGAGTTTGGTTTCCAAATTGGGTAAACCATACGCGGCGATTGACGAGGGGTAGATGAATTTTACGGGGCGTCCCTGCCAACCGGACTGTTCAACCGCCAATCGTAAGAGATTAAGAGTGCCTTCAACATTGACTCGATGGGCGGTTTCGGGATTGTATTCTGCTTTTGTCGAGAGGATAGAAGCCAGATGATAAATCGTGCGGATTTCGAACTCCGCAACCAGTCTGCCGAGTAACATGCCATCCAGAATATCCCCTTGAATGGAACGCAGGCAATACGGACGCAGGGAGTCATCCAGTGGCTGCACATCCAGTGCAACAACATCTACTTTGCCTTCTCTGCCAAGATGAGTGATCAAACCATGACCAATTTCACCGTTTGCACCAGTGACCAGAACCACTTCTTTTCGCATGGGACTCTCGCTTTCTCCGGGAAGGAAATAGGTGGGAATGGGGAAACAAAATCCTTAGGACTGGAATCAGTTTCCTTAAACCACACCTTAATTGTATCGGTAAAGTTCAACCTGTCACCTTACAAACGTCATTATTTTTGGTTGTCAAGGGTTAGTCTGCTGTTTATGGGTGTATTGCGGAAATTCCCATTGTGCAGACCTATTCGGTTCATCTACATCCACTTTCACCTTTAACGACGTAATGGTAATTCAAAAACAGGGTTTCGAAATCTTCTCGAAACCCTGTTGAAAGGCTAATGGTGAGTCTTAAAATCTCATTTCAAGGTTGAGTCAATCAAGCGCTGGCATTTTGCTTACGAAACCAGGTGCGCCACTCTTTGTTTTCCCACACCACCAAAATTGGTGCTGCCACGAAAATTGAGGAGTAAGTTCCACTGAATAAACCGACCAGCAGAATGACTGCAAATTCTCGCAGGGTAACCCCGCCGAACAAGGCTAGCGCAAGCAACATAAACTCCACTGTCATCAATTGGGTGTTGATGGAACGCTGCAACGTTTGAACAATGGAGTGATTGGCCAGTTTTTCAAAGGGGAGTTTGCGTAAAAATGCACTGTTTTCTCGGATTCGGTCAAAAACTACAATTTTATCCTGGGTGGAAAAACCAATGACCGTCAGCAAGGCGGTAAGGAACAGAGAGTCCATTTGCCATCCCCACAGGACCGACCCAATGCCGGTGATGCTGAAAACCACCAGTATATCGTGGAGCATGGCAATGATGGCGCAAATTCCATAACGGAAAGCGTGGGGGATTCCGCGAAAAGCGTAGGTGATGTAAAGTACAACCGCTAACGCCGCTACGGCAACCGCAAGGGCTGCCCGGTTTGTTACCTGAGCCGCAATGACCGGACCGACACTGTCAAAGCGGTTGACCGTAATTTGCTCAATCCCGAACCTTTCTTCCATTGTGCTGACAACTTTGTTTTTGGCTTCCTCATCCATGAAAGGAGAGCGAATGACCAGAAGATCCCGTTGACCTGAAGGGCCGGCAGCGGTTTGAACCTGTACTTCTCGGAAGCCCAATTCATTGTAAATTTGTACAACTTCCTCGGTGGGAGGCAAATTGGTGGTGGGGAATTGTAGCTCGAGAATGGTGCCGCCGCTAAAGTCAATTGCAAGTGGCAGTCCGTTGATGGCCAGGATGATCAGGCCGGGTAGAATTACCAGCAAAGATAGGGCAAAAAAGTAATAGCGTTTTCCAAGAATATCTAACATGGTGTTTGCCTCTATATTCCGAATAATTCGGGACGTTTTTCGGGTTCCTTGATGGATTCAAGGAATAGACTTAACAGTGTGCGGGTGACAAATAAAGCCGTAAAAAGGCTGACCGCAACGCCCAGTGCGAGGGTAAGGGCAAACCCCTTCACAAAACTGGCCCCAAAAGCAGATCCAAACCAGAACAGAATACCACTGGTAATAAGTGCGGCGATGTTCGAATCGCGGATGGAAGGCCAGGCACGCCGCCAGCCAAGATCAATTGCCTGCCGTACGGTTCGGCCATTCCGCAGTTCTTCTTTCAATCGCTCAAAAATGAGAATATTCGCATCCAATGCTGAACCAGTACTGAGCAAGAAACCCGCAATGCCCGGTAGAGTCAGTGTAACCGGGATGGCTTTGAAGATGGCAAAAGTCAATAAGGCGTAGAAAATCAGCGCCAGATCCGCAACAAAACCGGGCACCCGGTAGTAAATTGCCATGAATAACATGACTATGGAAAAGCCAATCAAACCGGCTATCAGCGATTTCTGAAGGGAATCCTGACCAAGGGTTGGACCGATAACGCGAATCTGTTCGATGTTGAGTGGGATTGGAAGAGAGCCATACCGCAATTGAACGGCAAGGGAGTTAGCGCTATCAGCGGTGAAACCACCGCGAATCACACCCTGTCCATCTTTGATGGGTTGTTCAATGACTGGCGAGGAAATTACCTTTTTATCCAGCACGATGGTCAAATACTTGCCGACATTTTGAGTGGTCCATTCTTCAAAAATTTTGCCGGCTTCCGGGTTGAATTCAATGGCGACTTCGTATTCGTTTAGTTGGCCGCGAACGACCCCTACCGATTTCAAATCCTTACCGGTAAGGATGGTATGATAGCGGATTTTGCCATCTTCTTCGGTGGGCTGGGTGACGGGTTCGGGTAAACCGAAATCAGTCAAAATTTCAGTACCGGGAGGTAAGGGGGTGTTCCCAGTATCAACAAATTCCAGTTGCCCAACCTGTCGAATTGGATTGATGACTTCTTCAGTATTTGTGGCTCCGGGGAATTCACCGACTATGATTCGTTCCCCCGCTGTTTGAAATACCACTTCGCTGACACCTAACGCATTGGAGCGATTCTCCAGAATTGCCGCCGCATCCTGTAAATTTTGTTGAGTGACGGCGATTTCCGGTGGAACACTCAGGATGACTTGCATTCCCCCCCGCAAATCCAACCCGAGTACTGTTTCCAGCTTTTTCTCAAAGGATCCAATTTTGATTCCCGGATTGTTGGGCAAATCTACCCAAACTGCCAGAGCAAAAATTAGAAGAATAATGATCAAATTGACGAGACGACGATTCATTAATGCCAGGCCTCC
>FWPU01013568.1_pt1 | contig 10187 bp, 9 predicted proteins | sample 2228361 | NCBI WGS metagenome assembly FWPU01 (sample SAMEA103939777, study PRJEB20133) | metagenome | reverse complement strand
AATCTCTCACGGAGATCGTCAGCCCGGATTTGGTCGCGACGGCAGCTCCAAGCTCCTTGAGCGCGTCTAATAATTCGACGGTTCGCTCATTGCCGTAGCGGTGGTAGCACTCCATGATGACCTTTTCGATCTCATCGGCATCGTACACTTTTGTGAAATCGCGAAGCTCCTCGGGGAGGAGCAGATTCAGCTCCACCCGCCCCAAGGTGGTATCGAGCAGCTTCCCATCGAGCCTGATTTTGATCGGGGCCTGTAAGTCTATGAGGCCTTCCGTATAAGCCCGCTCCGCCTCCCGCACGCTCGAAAAGCATTTGCCTTTGCCTTTGCCGTTGGGGTTCTCAATCGTCAGATAGAAGAAGGCAAAGATGAGATCATATGTGGGCACACTCAAGGGCTCTCCGTTGGCGGGCGACAAGATGTTTTTGGAAGACAGCATGATCTCGCGGGCTTCCCAAATAGCTTCTTTAGAAAGCGGCAGATGCACCGTCATCGCATCGCCGTCGAAGTCGGCGTTATACGGCGGGCACACAAAGGGATGGATCTGGATCGCCTCCCCATCAACTAATACGGGCTCGAAGGCTTGAATCCCCAATCGATGGAGCGTAGGCGCCCGATTGAGCAACACGGGGTGCTCTTTAATTAATTCTTCTAAGATATCCCAGACTACGGGCATCTCGCCTCTGAGCGCCTTATTCTTGATCTCATCATAATTCGTAAATGTGGTGATCTCTTTGGTGTCTAATTGCTGCAAGCGATGCAGAATGAAGGGCTTAAAGAGTTCGAGCGCCATGCGCTTTGGCAGCCCGCACTGGTGCAGCTTGAGCTTGGGGTTGACTACAATCACGGCCCGCCCGGAGTAATCCACGCGCTTGCCCAAGAGATTTCTTCTTAAGCGCCCGTGCTTGCCCTGGATGCGCTCGCTTAAGGATTTTAACGGCCGATTATCTCGGCCCAGAATGGGGTTGTCCTTCTTTTCGTTGTGGATCAGGGCATCGACGGCCTCCTGGAGCATGCGCCTTTCGTTTCTCAAGATCACCTCGGGCGCGCCCATCTCCATGAGTTTCTTCAATCTATTGTTGCGGTTAATGATCCTTCGATAAAGATCATTAAGATCGGTCGTGGCGAACTTTCCGCCCTCAAGCTGCACAATGGGGCGCAGATCCGGCGGCAGGACGGGCAATGTCTCTAAAACCATGTCTTGAGGGCGGTTGCCTGACTTCCTGAGCTGATTGACGACCTCCAAACGCTTGAGAATTCTCTTCTTGATGCCTTCGCTCTCTTCAGCGGCCAGTTTGTCATGCAGCTCCTTGGCCAGCCCATCCAGATCCAAATTTTTTAGTACCTCCTTAATCCCTAGGGCGCCGGTATGGGCCTCAAATTGTCCGGGGAAGAGCATTTCATATGCTTGCTTTTCCAATTCCCAGAGCCTCATCCCCACTCGCAGCGGGATCGCCGGACTCCTGACGCTCGTGACCAAGAAGATCAAGTTATCTACCTGTTCGACGGCCCGTTTGCCTCCTAGATCGGGATAGACGCTCCTCAAAAAGTTGAACTTTGTTTCTGAGATATACTCATCGCCTACTGGGGACGTGGCTAAGACCTCTCCCGCCTTCACCTTGTCGCCCTCCTTCACGAGCAGAGGGGCATGTGGGGAGACGGGGTAGTTCTTCTCGCCTATATTGATCAGCGTGAGTTCCTCCCCGTTTTCCAGCTTCATCTTCTCTATAGCTACTTTGCCTTCGACGGTGGCGACGACTTGCGAGGCTTGTTCGATCACATAGGCGGGCTCGGCCGTGAACTTCTTCTTGCCAACTAAAATCTCATATTGCATCTGATATAAGATGCGCTCAGTCTCAAGATCGGCTCTGGGAGATGTGATGATATAAACCTCTTGCTGAAGGGGCTCCGTCTCATAGTACGCAATCTTCTTTAAGACGTTGCGCTTGGTGCCCAGAAGCGTGCTCAAAGGGCTAGAAATGCCCTTGAAGTACCAAAAGTGCACGACCGGGCTGGCGAGTTCAATGTGCCCCATATTCGAGCGGCGCACCGAGCTATCGAGCACCCATACGCCGCACTTCTCGCACTTGATGCCCTCGTGCTTGCGGCCCCGGTATTTCTTACACGCGCACTCATAGTCCTCCTCGGGGCCAAATATCTCCTCGGCAAAGAGGCCGCCTTTTTCCGGTTTATGGGTTCGATAATTAATCGTCTCGGATTCGGTAATCGCGCCTTTGGACCAACTCAAAATCTCTTCAGGCGAAGCCAGCCCCAGCTTCAGCTTCGCAATGTCATCACCGCTCAACTCTTTGAGCATCTTTCACCCCTTTGCTAATTGTTGCAGTTCAGTTATAGCACCCCGCCAATGGGTGCCCTCCCAGTAAATCTTCTGACAGATGGGACACCCGACGAATTCCGCCTGCGCTTCATAGACATACGCGGGCACTTTGCCTTTCGCTTGTTCTTTATTAATGCATTCTAAACGGCTATTGCACTCCACACAGCGCGTAAAAAGAGAGTCGCGATTGAACCCAAATTCTGCTGTCACTTCCTTAAGCTGATCTTGCCACCCTGCGGAAGAGATGAAAAATTTCTGGGCTTTTCGGTGTCTCAAAAGCTCCCGATCGGATGTCAACAAGATCCTATCTTCGCGCGCGGCCAACTCAATAAGCTCACGATCACTCGCTTGTCTGTCATAGAGGGTGTCATACCCCAAAATGCGCAACCACTTGGCCAGCTTGCCCAGCATCACGTCGGCCACGAAGCGCGGCGCCTGTTCAATCTTTCGCTTTATCGCCCGGCTCTTTCTTCTCGTTCTTACTGCCTTTTTTGGCGTAGTCGGTGGAATAGAAACCGCTCCCTTTGTAAAGCACTCCCACGCGGGAAAGCACTCGCCTTACCGATTCTTCACCACAGTTCTCACAGGCTATTGAGCCTGCGGCGCTGCCGCCAGAGTCCCCATTCAGCGATTGCAGTACTCTAAACACATGTCCACAAGCTTCACACTGATATCTATACAGCGGCATAATCGTCCTCCCTGCATGAATGAGATGAGATGAGATGAGTGTTACACTCCATATCTGCTGCTTAAGGGTCTATGAAAATTCGGTGCCCAAAACCGTCATGAGCTTAATTATATCACAAACCCAAGATTTTGCAAGTCCCCCCATTAGCCGCAAACTTCGAGATCTTCCGGTGGCATCTCTAAAATAAAGCGCGAAGGCGCGTTAAAGAGCACCGTGCCATAAAGCGATCGGCGATGGGTATACGTCAAATAGGCCCGGTCTTTGGCACGCGTCAGCCCCACATAACAGAGCCGCCGCTCCTCTTCGAGGCTGCCGTCTCGAAGTGAGCGCGAATGCGGCATAATATTCTCTTCTAGACCCACAATAAACACGTGCTTAAACTCTAACCCCTTAGCGCAGTGTAGGGTCATTAATGCCACGCGGCCGCTCTCTGAGTTATAGCCATCGGCCTCTGAAAAGAGCGCGATGTTTTCGAGAAACTCCCGCAGCCCCCCGTTTTGACGCTTCGCTAGATTCTCGCTTACGCTCGAATGCAGCTCAAACTCCCGCATCTGCCCCAGAAGCTCTCGAATGTTTCCCAAGCGTTCTTCGGCCCCAAGAACATCACTTGCCAGCTCGTTCAAATAGCCCGTTCGCTCTAAAAGGAGCTCCGTGAGCGCGCTGGGACTCAGCTCATCTCGACGCTTGATAAGGTCTGTCATGAGTTCCATAAAATTATCGAGCTTTTTGAGCTGCCCCGGGTTCAAGAGCGCCTTCTCAGCGACGATTTGTTGAATAGCCTCCCAGAGCGAGATCTTAAAGCTTAGAGCATAACTCTGAAGTGCTTTTAAAGTTCTATCGCCGATGCCGCGCCGCGGCTTGTTCAAGATGCGCAATAAGCTCAGATCGTCTTTTGAGTTCACGATAAAACGCAGATACGCCAAGATGTCTTTAATTTCCATGCGCTCGTAGAATTTTAACCCCCTCACCACCTCGTATGGGATGTCCCAGCGAATGAGAGACTCTTCTAGCACTCGCGATAGAGTGTTCACGCGATAGAGAACAGCGATCTCGTCGAGCCTTTCGTTATTTGACCGCCAGAGCCGGGCGATCTCGCGGGCCACATATTCGGCCTCGTCGAGTTCATCTATAGCTGAATATAACACAATGGGCTCGCCCTCTTCACGAACAGGCACAAGCTGCTTCTCCTTGCGCATGGGATTATTCTTGATGACGAAGTGTGCAGCGCGCAAGATTCTCTGCGTCGAACGATAATTGCGTCTGAGTTCTACGATTTTGGCATCAGGAAAATCTTCTTCAAAGCGCAAGATGTTTTTCACATCGGCGCCGCGCCAGCCAAAGATGGCTTGATCGTCATCGCCAACCACACAGATATTCCCATACTTTTCCGCCAGCAGGCGTGAAAAGATGTACTGGGCGAAATTCGTGTCTTGATACTCATCGATCAAGATGAATTTGAAGCGATCGCGATAATAATTTAATAAATCTAAATGCTCTTGAAAGAGCTTGACAGCAAGTCGAATCAGATCGCCAAAATCTAAAGCGTTGCTCCGTTCGAGCGACCTCTGATAGCTTTGATAGACTCTGTCTGTGATTTCGAGCAAAAAGCTGTCTATCTCGCTTGCCCGCTTGCTTAGAAATTCTTGGGGTGCTATGAGATCATCTTTGGCCCGATCGATCAGAGAGGCGATCAGCTGGGGGCTCACTTGATCCGTGGGCATATCGAGTTCTCTCATAATTTTAGTGATGATTTCTCGTTGATCGTTCTCGTCGAGGATCGAGAAATTTTCAGTATATGGGGGCAATTTGCCGATGTGCTCTCGTAAGATTCGGGCGCATGCCGCGTGAAATGTCTTGATCCAGGGGGTTTGCTTAGTCCCAATTAGGCGTTCCACGCGGCTGCGCATCTCTTCTGCGGCCTTGTTGGTGAAGGTGACCCCCAAAATATGCGATGGCGGTATTTTATATTCTTCGATGAGATACGCGATTCTATGGGTAATGACGCGAGTTTTGCCGCTCCCGCTGCCGGCTAAAATTAACAAGGGCCCCTCGAAGTGCACGACTGCCTCACGCTGATACGGGTTCAAATCTTTTAAGATCTCAGACATCACGGAGAAATTATAACGTTTTAAGCACCCGACTTAGAACACTTGCGCCCGGATCACCCTGTATTTGGCCAGCTCTTGTTCGGAGGCGAAGGGGCGGACGCTGATGTGGAAGGTCTGGTTCTCGTTCTCGAAGCGATAATTGGTCTGCACCTTGAAGAAATCGCTCAAGCCATTGCCGTTTTGGGGGGCTTGCAGTTGCCACCAATGGGTGACGGTGATCTTAGCGGCGGACTCGACGATGCTTTCGATCTCCGTTGGGGTCTTCTGCTCCCACTTGGATCGCACCAAAGCCATGGGCCCATCTCGGCTGGGCACGTATAGTCTCAAATCTGTGGGCAAGAGCAAATTTTGCAGTCTCTTCTTCTGCTCATCGTCCAGGCCCACCACTATTTTGACATCGGGCTGTATTTTATAATACAGTGGGAACTCGAGAAGCTCCAGCACGTTCGTGTTGAACTCTTCTTCTCTCAGAAGATCTTCTAAGCGCTTCCCGAAGTCCGGGCGTGTCAGTTTGCAGCGTTGTTCCGCTGAAAACCCTTCAACCTCGATGCCCAGCTTGCGGGCGAGCTTTTTGAGCGCGTGAGAAGCCGAGGCGCGCAGCGCCTTCATATGCCTGCGCTTGACCCAGCCATTTCGTTCGGCCAGCGTCGGTGGCAGAAGCTTCGCTGAGAGCGGCCTCAGAATTAAATCTTTTGCGCCCGCCGCTTCCGTGATTTTTAAGAAGTCTTGCACCCCTAAACCCCGCACGCCCACAATTTCACCCGTAATGATGAAATCGGCCTTGGCCCGCTTCATAAAGCGAAGGGCCTTGCGCAGCATGAGTGTTCGACAGCCCGTGCAGCAGCTTTTCAGACAATAACCGCCGTTTTGAGAGATATTCGTCAGTGCCTCATACTCTTTCTTGAGGCTCTGGGTGCGCAGCGCTCCCTTGGGTAGCTTCCAAAGGGATAGGGCTATCTCTTTGGCTTTATTCGAATCGCGGAAGAAGGGGGATCTGAAATGCAGCATTCGAACATCTACGCCCTCTTGCATCACGATCTTGGTGGCGATGATGCTCGCCAGACTCCCTGAAAAGAGAGAGATCGCTCGGACCATGGTCAGCACCACCTCTTCTCTGCCTAGTATTCGGGCTCGATCAGTTCGTATTTGCCAGCTTGCTTTCTATGAAGCACACTCAACTCCCCCCGCTCTGCGTCCACAAAGAGCAAAAAATCCCGATTCTCGGCTTCGAGCTGCAAAATGGCCTCGTCGAGGGTCATGGGCTTTTTGAGGGGCAGCTTCGTGCGGATAATCGCCTGAGTTTGCTCCACATTCTGCTCGTCCGTGCTCATAGTCATAAGCTCACCACGGGATGGCCGCTTCTCTTTCAGGCGGGTCTTGTAGCGCCTGAGCTGGCTCTTGAGTTTATCGACAGCTTCGTCAATGGAAGCATACATGCTGTCGGATTCGACGGTCGTCTTCGCGATCTTCTTTTTGATCAGATGGGCGACCATCTCTACAATTTGGCGCTCTCTTTGCACATCCATGACGATATCCACGCTGACGATGCCGTCGAAATATCTTTCTAAGGCTTCAACTTTGGAGATGGCGTAATCCCGCAGAACCTTGCTCACTTCCATGTGCCTTTCGGCCACCCGGATTTTCATCGGCTTTTAGCATAGCACAAAAAGGGAGAAAAGTCAAGACATCCTATATTCGAATTCGATTTTATTAGATATTTTCGTCGTTTTCGTGTTTCGTAGGACTTCGATCAGCGGGAATGAGCTCGTTCGTTACGTGGAATTCTGCTCGATGTTCATATTTCGCTCACTGTTGGGTATAATACACAGACTCGATGGAGTGAGGCAAAAGATGGTCATTCGAAAAGCTGTGGCAGCCGACATAGCACGCATCGTCGAAATCGAAGCCCAAGTTTTCCCCACGCCTTGGCCTAGAGAATTGCTTGCAAGCTATTTAGGCGAGGACGGTTTCATGGTGTACGAGCAAGATGGAACAGTGATTGGGTATATGATTTTGGGCATAAAGATCCCGTCGCTTCTGGCGCGCTTGGAGCGGCGCATGTTGGCGGCCTTACGTGGGCAAGACACAAATCTCGAAGAGAACACGGGTCATCTGATGAATTTGGCCGTTGATCCCGCCTTCAGGCGCCTAGGCATCGGCAGTACGCTGCTTCAGAGGGGGCTAGAGTATCTGCAGAGCTTGGGGGCAAAGACTTGTGAGCTCGAAGTCAGAGTCAATAATCAGGAAGCCATCGCGCTTTATGAGAAATTCGGGTTTGTGATCAAAGACAGAATCAAAAGCTACTATCGCAACGGCGACGATGCGTATCTGATGGTCAAGGAGCTTTTTTAGTCTTGCTTCATCGCGCATTTTAAACTATACTGAACTGACAAGGCGTGGCGGCAGCGGATGACTAAGATTTTGCATACAGCGGACACACATATTGGCGCCCGGCAATACGGCCTCGAAGAGCGCCGCGCGGATTTTTCAAAGGCTTTTCAGCAAATTATTAGCATCGCTATCGAAGAAAAAATGAGCGCCGTCATTCATGCGGGCGATCTCTTTGAAGACAGAAATCCCAGTGCCGAAGACTTACAAGACGTGCTGCAAGCACTCTCGAAGCTCAAAGGGGCGGGCATTAAATTTTTGGGCATCGTGGGCAATCATGAGCAGAGGCGCCATGAAAAGCTTCAATGGCTGGATCTCTTTGCGGAGTTGGGACTGGCGGTGCATCTGGGCAAAGAGCCCTATGATCTTAATGGCACTCCCATCTACGGACTAGACTACGGCGGACGCCGTCCAATCAAGCCTCCTGCTCTCAAAGGGGGCGTGCTGGTGGCTCACCAGCTCATTGACGAAGTAAATCCTCACGGCGAGCTTGAGTTGGAAGACTTGCTCTCGTGCGGAGCGGGAGTCGTGCTGCTCGGTGACTATCACGAGCACAAAATTTGGCATCGAGAAGGCATTTTAATCACTTACTCGGGCAGCACGGAGCGCTGGAGCTTAGACGAAAGAACGCGAAGGGGCTGCAGCATTATAGATTTAGAAACACAAAGGCTTGACCGCCGTGAACTAACCACCCGAAGATTCGTGTATATTGCTGAAGATGAAGACCCACTCAAGGGCATTGACGCCCATAAAGTGAAAGACGCGGTCGTGTGCGTCTATCTGGGTGATTCTCAATACACGGTGAAAGAGATCGAAGAGTATGGGCACTCTAAGGGCGCCTTGGTTGTTAGAGTTATGAGAGAAAAGACTCAGGCCGAGCCCAGCGAACGAGAGCTTGACATCAGCGTGGAGTTCGGCGATCTAGATACTTTAGTCTCTGAGCGACTCGATCAGATGCCGCTGTCTGAAACAAGTCGTAAGATAGATACCATCGTGCGCGATTTGGAAAAAATTTCAGACTCCGGCGTGGATGCCGAGGTGAGCAAGATATTAGAACAATGAAATGAGATGGTGATGTCATGAGCAAACAACCATGCGCATTTTGCAGATTAGTGGAGAAAGAAGACGAAGCAAGCGTTGTTTTCGATGATGAAAGGGCTATGGCGTTTTTAGACATTAGGCCATTGAACGAAGGACACACCCTTGTGATACCGAAAGCTCACTATGTAGACATCTACGATATTCCAGAGGATGAAATCGCACATCTATACAAAGTCGTAAAGAAAGTTGCCATCGCTGTTAAAAAAGGCGTAAAGGCTGAGGGAATCAGCGTTACTCAACACAATGGTAGCGCAGCCTTTCAACGAATATTTCATCTACACGTTCATGTCATCCCCAGATACGAAGGAGACAAACTAGCTATGCGTGTACGCCACATAGTTCAAGACATTCAAGAAATGAGCCGCGAAGAACTAGACGCCACTGCAAGAAAGATAAAAATGTACATTTAAAACTCACATGGATAAAAAGGAGCCCAGTTTATTAGATCTTCTGAGCAAGAAGGCAAAGCTCGAGGAAGCTAAAGCGCCAAGTGAGGCAGCCGTTGCAGCCCCTACGGAGCCCACGCCTCAACGTGCTTCAGACAATAGACTTCTGATCGAGAGCTTAGAGGTCAATAACGTCTGGTGCTACAAGCACGAGCGCATAGATTTTGAAGAGGGCATCACGGTGATCGCGGGTCCTAACGGCAGTGGGAAGTCATAGCTTCTAGAGGGTATCTTTTTTGCGCTCTACGCCAGCAAGGCTGGGCCCGCCATGGAGCGCTCGCTTGCAGAAATTTTACGGGTTGGCACGGATTCTGGCTTCGTGAAACTAAAGTTCGCATACGGTCCTCACGCCTACGCAGCAACGATTACGCTTCGAAGGCGCGGGGACAAAGTCGAGAGCGATAGAAACGGGTGTAAATTAATTAGAGACGATGGCATGGAATGGGTAGGGGTCGAAAACGTCACGGCGGCCATCGAAAAATTTTTTAATATGGACCGCGACGACTTTACGAACTGCGTCTACGTGCGCCAGGGCGAGATCGATAGATTAATTAGGGCCAGCGACGAAGAGCGCAAGCAGATGATCGATAGACTTCTGCGCTTGGAGCGCTTAGATAACTACGTCACGCGCGCGAAAGAAGGCGCCCGCCGCGCCGTCAATCGCAAAGCCGATATTCTGCACAGTAAGCTCACGGACCTCCAACGCGAGATCGAACTCTTCGAAAAAGAGAATCTGCACCAAAAGAAGCTGGAGCTAAGCAAGCAAATCGAACTTAAGCAAGAAGAGCTCAAAAAAGTCGAGGCGAAGATCGCAGAGCTCGAAGCGGTGCGGCGTTCTTGGCAAGAACAGCTGGCGCGCTTTGATGAGGCCGTCAAAGAGATCACCCAACTTTCAGAGGAGTCTGCTAAAAAGAAAGAGAAGCTGAGAAGCTCAGAACTCGAAGAGAAAGGGCGAGCTCAAGAGATAAAAGTGCTCCAGCAAGAAAGTAGAAAGCTCACGGCCGCGCTTTCAGAGCGATTGAAAAAACAAGAGATCGAGGCAGAAGCTGTGCTCGATTCGTTAAAAGAAGCGGGCGCCTTTGAGGATGTGGCCCTGCTGCCGAAAGCCCTCGAGCAAGCTA
>FWPU01013567.1_pt1 | contig 10188 bp, 11 predicted proteins | sample 2228361 | NCBI WGS metagenome assembly FWPU01 (sample SAMEA103939777, study PRJEB20133) | metagenome | reverse complement strand
GCAGGCGCGCATGGATGCCCAACTGGCCCAGGAGATCGACCTCCTCTACAACCGCATCTGCCACGCCCTGGGTGATCCCAAACGGCTGCTGATCCTCTACGCCCTGGCCCGCCAGCCTCGTTACGTCAGCGAGCTGGCCGAAGAACTGAACATGCCCCAGCCCACCGTCTCCCGCCACCTGAAGGTGCTCCGCGAGCGCTGCCTGGTGGCAGCCTCCCGCGAGGGGGCCGCCGTCTACTACTCGCTGGTCGATGAGCGGGTCATCCAGGCGCTGGACCTGCTGCGCGCCGTGGTGCGCGACCGCCTGCTGGAGCAGGCCCGGCTGGCCGAGTTCGCGGCCCTGGACACCGGATTTGAATCCGAAGAAGACCGCTCTTAAACCAGGGCCTCACTAAAAGGAGTGCGTTGATGCGTGCCCAAGCAAGACCTTTTGCCTGGCTTCTGCTGTTAGCGGGCGTCTCGCTGCTGGCGCTGGCCGCCCTGCTGCTCACCGTGACTCCCGCCCAGGCGCAGTGTGGCTCCTCTGCCACGTCCTGCAAGAACTGTCATGAGGTCAACGCGGAATACCCGGTCAATGGTTCGGGAGACTGGCATATCACCCATGCCTTCGGTGATTTCTGCGCCTTCTGTCACGCGGGCAACGTGCAGGCCACAGAGCAGAATGCCGCCCACACGGGCATGATCTACCCCCTGTCCGATCCCCAGGGGTCCTGCCAGGCCTGCCATCCAGAGGATTACATGGAGCAGGCACAGGTCTATGCCGTTGCGCTGGGCGTGGACCTGGGCGCGGAGGGGTCGGCGGGCGGCGCTGCCGGCGGCACTGGTGGTGCGGGTGGCGGTGAAGGGGCCAACCCCGCCGATGTCCCGCCAGAGCCGATCCCCCCGCCCGGCGAGCGCCACGCCAGCGGCGCGCTGATCGACTACAACCGCCGCTACGAGATCGAGGTGCTGGGCAGGCTGGACACCTCCCAGGCTGGCAACCTGATCCTGGCCGTTGCCGCCCTCGGCCTGCTGGCGCTGGGCGGCGCGCTGGTGTGGCGCTTTGAGGGTCTGGGGGAGGCCTGGCGCCGGGCGCGTGCCGTCCCGCCGGAGGATGACTGGCGCAGGCTGGCCCACAGCGGCGCGTATCACGTGAGCGGGCCGGTTATCCCACGTCCGGCGGCCCCCCCTTCAGCGACGCCTGCATCCCCGGCCCGCCCTGTGCCGTCGGCTGCGTCTGCCGCCCCTGCCATCGAGCTTCCCGCTGCGCTGGATGGGCTGGATAGGCCGACGCAGGAAGCCCTGCAACGGCTGCTGGCCGATCCGGAGCACGGCGCGGCCATCCTCCGCGCCATCAGCCGCCTGGACCCGGCCCTGATCGCCAGCCTGCAAACGCTGGACAGGAAAGATCGCGCTTTACTGCTGGCTATTGTGGAGCAACTAGGAGGGCCTGAACAATGAGATGGCTGCTCAAGCAACTACAAAAGGATCTCTGGTCCCCGGAGGTGGCCGGGGTCGGTCTGGGGCTGGTGTACGTGCTGGCTCTGTGGCTGGCCCATCGCTCGCCGGGCGCTTCCGGCAGCTTTTTCAACGCGGCGGCCATCCTCGGCAAGCCCCTCACTGCCGGGGACCCCACCAACCAGTTCTTCGCCGTGACCTTCCCCCCACTTACCGAAGGGCTGACCTGGCAGTTTTACATGCTGGTGGGCATCTTCCTGGGCGCGCTGGCTTCCGTGCTCATCGCGGGGAAGTTTCGCTGGACGTGGATACCCATTGAGCAGTGGAAGGACGTTTTTGGCAGTGCGGTGTGGAAGCGCTGGGCTGCCGCTTTCATCGGGGGCATCATCCTGCAGATCGGCGCGGGCATTGCCGGCGGCTGCACCAGCGGCCTGGCCCTGGCCGGGGGCGTACAGCTCAGCCCGGCGGCCTTCCTCTTCATCCCCGGCATTTTCATCAGTGGGGCCATCTTCCAACTGATCGTCTATCGGGAGAAATATTAACCACCAGGGCCGTCCGCAGGGCCTTCCTGCCGACGCGATTTTGAACAGGAGCAAACGCAATGACCGTACCGGATATCCTGATCGCCCTCCTGCTCGGCTTCATCTTCGGCTGGGTGCTGGATAAGGGCGGACTCAACCGCTACTACAAGATCGCCAACGTCTTTCGCTTCACCGACCTCACCGTGCTGCGCTTCATGATGAGCGGCATGCTGGTGGGCATGGTGGGCATTTACAGCCTCAAAGCCCTGGGTGTGGTGGACCTCACTGCCGTCTCGGCAACGGTGTTGGCAGGGAACCTGATCGGCGGCCTGGTCTTCGGCGTCGGCATGGCCCTGTCTGGGTTCTGACCGGGGACCTGTATCGCGGGCGGCGCTCGCGGCCAACTGGACTACCTCATCCCCGGTCTCCTCGGCTTTCTCACCGGCGGGCTGCTCTTCGGCCTGGCCTACCGCACGGACCTCATCCAGTGGTTGCTCACCGCCGGGCGTCCGGAGCTGGCCTATGCCAAGCTGCCGGAGCTGCTGGGCGTGGACCCGCTGCTGCTGATGTTCGTCTTCGCCGAGGCCATCCTGATCTTCCTCTACGTGCTGGGCAAGACACGCGCCCGCCGCCGGGACGTGCTGGAAGCTGCCGTCCGGCAGGAGCGCGCGGAGGCCGGTCTCATCGACGCGCCTGCTGCTGAGGGCGCGGGGGACTGACGCAGGAGAACAGTATGTCTGAGCAAGGACACAAGAGACGCTTCCGCCTGAGCAGGCGGCAGTTCATCAAGGGCGCGGCGCTGGCCGGGACCGGCGCGGCGCTGGCCAGGGCGGGGGTCTTTGACCCAGGCACGGCGCAGGCGCAGGGCGGCCCCGGCACCACGAGCTTCCTGCCCGGCCCCACCGCCGATTACCAGGTCAGCACCATGTGCGAGATGTGCGTGTGGCGCTGTGGGGTGATCGCCAAGGTGCGCAATGGAGTCATCGAGAAGCTGGACGGCAACCCCGCTCATCCCCATTCGCTGGGCAAGCTCTGCGCGCGCGGCCAGAGCGGCCTGATGATGACCTACGACCCGGACCGCGTCCTGTATCCCTTGATGCGCGTGGGTGAGCGCGGCAGCGGTCGCTTCCGCCGCGCCACCTGGGAGGAGGCGCTGGACTTCACCGCCGAGCAGATGCGGCGCATCAAGGAGACCTATGGCCCGGAGGCGATGATCTTCTCCTCCACCCACAACCTGAGCCAGCCGCTCTTCGAGAACCTGCTCAACGCCTTCGGCAGCCCCAACTACGGCACGCAGCGCAGCCTGTGCTTCAACGCCATGGTTACCGCCCACCTGCTGACCTACGGCATCCAGGAACCGGCGCGCCGCTACGAGGGGATGAACTACATCATCCTCACCGGGCGCAACCTCTTTGAGGGCATCAGCACCAGCGAGACGGCGCAGCTTATGGACCGTATTGCGGCGGGCGCGCACGTCGTCGTGCTGGACCCCCGCTTCACCAAGACGGCGGCCAAGGCGACCGAATGGCTGCCCATCAAGCCGGGCACAGACCTGGCCTTCGTCCTGGCGCTGATCAACGTGCTCATCGCCGACGAAATCTACGACCGACGTTTCGTGGAGCGCTACACGGTCGGCTTTGACGAGCTGGCCGAGGCGGTGATCCGCTATACCCCCCGCTGGGCCGCCCAGATCACGGAGATTCCGGAGGCAACCATCTACCGCATCGCCCACGAATTCGCGGAGGCCGCGCCCTTTGCTTTTGCCCATCCTGGCTGGCGCACCAGCAACTTCATCAACAGCTTCCAGACGGAGCGGGCCATCGCCGTGCTCAACGCGCTGATCGGGCTGTGCCCGGAGGAGGGCGACTGCATCTTCGCCGACGAGACCAACATCCCCCTCGGCGGCCCCCCGCAACCGGCCTACCCGCGCATCACGGCGCTGCGGCTGGATGGCGTGCCCTGGAAGTACCCGCTGGTCCCACTCAAGCTGGGGGTCTTCCAGGAGATTCGGGATGCCATCCTGACCGGCCAGCCGTACCCGGCGCGCGGCTGGTTCTTCAGCCGCCAGAACCCCATCATGAGCATCCCCGACCGCGCCAAAACCATCGAGGCCTTCCGGCGGCTGGAGTTTATCGTCTCCGTGGACATCATCCTCAACGACTCCTCCTGGTATGCGGACGTGATCCTGCCGGAGGCCACCTACCTGGAGCGCTACGACCCGGTGCACGCCGTGGGCAACCAGCTTTTCATCCGGCAGCCGGTCGTGGAGCCGCTGGGCGAGTCGCGCTCTGCGTTGTGGATTTACCGCGAGCTGGGTCACCGGCTGGGGTTGGGGGATTACTTCCAGTATATCGACGAGGAAGACTATATCCGCCAGCAAATCGCGCCTTTTGGCGTGCCCCTGGAGCAGCTCAAACAGGTCGGGTATATCACCGTCGACCTGCCGGAAGAGGACGTGCGCGAGCGCCGTTGGGACACCCCCAGCGGCAAGGTGGAGCTGGCCTCAGAGACGCTGCGCAACGCGGGCTTCCCCGCCGTGCCCACCTGGGAATCCCCACCGGAGCCGCCCGAAGGCCGCTTTTACCTGCTGACGGGCAAGGTGGGGCAGCACACGCAGTTCGCCACGCAGAACAACGCCTACCTGCACGAGGTGGACTACCACACCCAGGATCTGTGGATGCACCCCACCCCTGCCGCCGAGCGCGGCATCGCGGACGGGGACACGGTGCGCGTGCGCAGTGACGTAGGTGAGGTCACCATCCGCGTCTGGCTCACCGAGGGCATCCGCCCGGATTGCGTCTACATGGCCCCCGGCTACGGCCACCAGAGTCGCGGCCTCAAAATTGCCTACAACAAGGGCAGCAGTTCCAGCGACCTGCACGTGACCTATACCGACCCGGCCAGCGGCGGCCAGGCCTTGACGCAGACCTTTGTCACAGTGGAAAGGGCGTAAACTATGCCGCAGAAGAAACGCTACGCCTTTGTCATCGACCCGGCCCGCTGCATCGACTGCCGGGCTTGCCTGGTGGCCTGTCGGGCCGAGTGGAACACCCCCCCCGGCCAGACACGCATCTGGGTGCACAGCGACGGCCCACGGGGGACCTTCCCCAACCTGTCGCAGACCTATGTCCCGGCCCAGTGCCATCACTGCGAGGACCCCTGGTGTGTGGACGCCTGCCCCACCGGGGCCACCTTCAAGCGGGAGGAAGACGGCCTGGTGCTCATCGACGAGGAAGCGTGCATCGGCTGCGGGCTGTGTGTCAATGCCTGCCCCTACCAGGCCCGCTTCCGCAACGCCGAGACTGGCAAGGCGGACAAGTGCTCGGCCTGCTTCACCCGCGTGGAGGCCGGGGAGCAGCCCGCCTGCGTGGCAACCTGCATCGGCGGGGCGCGCCTCTTCGGCGACCTCAACGATCCGGAGAGCGTGGTCAGCCAGGCCATCGCCGGTCGTGCCGTCTACCGCCCGATCACGGACGAAGTCAACACCCAGCCGATGACGCTCTATCTCTCGCCGCCGGATGCCTCGGCGGTGCAGGTCAACCCTCAGCGGCGAGAGCCGGTTCCGGCGGAGACGTTCTGGCACACCGTGGCGCTGCCGGTGGTCAAGCTGGCCATTGGGGCGACCTTCCTGGGCCAGGCGGCGGCGTTCGTCGTCCAGTTGCTCAAAGGCGAGAACGAATACGAAGAGGCCTAGCCCTGCAACCCTCTGCTCGATCAGGAGAACTCACCTATGTCCCACCAAAAACTGACCCTGGAAGAACGCGAGGCCCTGCGGCAGCAGACGCTGGTCAAGCACTACACGGCCAACATCCTCACCCACTGGTTCAACGTCGCCATGTGGCTGCTGTTGCTGCCGACCGGCCTGGCCATCCTGCTGGGCAAGGCCTACCCCTTTGTGCCGGAAGCGTGGAACGAGCTGGTGCGCAGCACCTTTGGCGGCCTGGCTCCGCTGATCAAGTGGCATGCCATCTGGGGGCAGGTCTGGCTCTTTGTGCTGTTTTTCAACGTCTTCGTCGGCTTCCGCAAGTACTTCATCCCTTTTGCCGCCACGCGCATGTTCATGGACCGCGACGACTGGCGATGGCTGATGATCCGGCCCCTGCAAATGTTCGGGCTGATGAAGGACAAAGAGCTGCCGCCCCAGGATGCCTACAACGGCGGGCAGAAGCTCTACAGCTACCTGGTGGTGGTGGGCACGCTGGCCATCGGCGTCACTGGCATGATCATGACCTACAGCGAGCTGATCCCCACCCCGTTGCAATGGCTCATTCAGTGGTCGATGCCCATTCACTTCCTCAGCGTGGGGTTGGTCTTCGCCGGGGTGATCATCCATGTTTACATGGGGGCCATCATGCCGGAGGAGCGCCAGGCTTTCTTCAGCATGTTCAGCGGCAAGGTCAACGGCCTCTACGCCTACCTGCACCACCGCAAATGGTACGAGCGCAAGATGGCGGAGAAGGCCGCCTGGGAGGATCACTATCGTCGGCAGCTTGATCGGGAACAGCCTGCCGAAGCCGAAGAGGAGCCGCAGTGGCTCCCTGGGGCTGCCACGACGGGAGACGACTGATCATGCGCGCCAGGATGCTGTTGTGGCTGGGAGTAGGGGTTTTGCTGTTGGCGGCCTGCGCGGAGGCCGCGCCCACCCCGCACCCGACCGCGCTTGTCCCCACCCTGGCCCCCCAGCCCACGCGCAACCCCCAGGGTGACGCGGCCAGCGGGGCGGCGCTCTTCGTCGCCTGGCGCTGCGCCGACTGCCACGGCGCGGACGCCAGGGGGCGGCTGGGGCCTGCGCTGGCCGGGACGGCGCTCCGCTATGAGGACTTCACAGCGGCCATCCGCCAGACCCGCCCGCCCAAGCCGGCCTTCAGCGAAGCCGAGTTGAGCGAGCTGGACGTGCGGGATATGTACGTGTGGGTGCAAAGCCTGGGTTCGCCGGGAGGGCAGGCCGTCTCGCTGGCTCCAGGGGAGGTGCTGGGCATCCAGCTTTACACGCAGAGCGGCTGCGATGCGTGCCACGGCGCTTTTGCCCAGGGCGGGCCTGACGCCCCCCCGCTGGCTGGTTACCCGGATGATGCGGAGGCCTTCCTGGCAACCATGCAGGACACGGCGGGCGAGATCGCAGGGCACGATGTGGAAGCGGCGGGCGCGGACCTGCTCCGCCGCCTGCACCGCTGGTTGCAAGAGGGCGCAAACCTGGAGAGCGGCTGCTGAAACGGCCTTTCCAGGCAGCAATGTCGGCCCGCCATCGCACGGAGACCGTGACACGACAGAACGCAGATTCATGAGCCGCTTCTATGCCTCTATTAAACGCCTTGCTCCGCTTCTGGTGCTTTTGCTGGCGGTGGCCGTGCTCGGCGTGGTTATCCCACAGTCGCGGCCCCTCAGCTTCTACGACATTGTGGAGATCACGCCCGCCAACACCGGCCAGCCGGAGCGCTGCCTGAGCTGCCACCAGGGCATCGAGCCGATCAGCGCTTCGCATCCCACGGAGGATTTCGGCTGCGTTTCCTGCCACGGCGGGGCGCGGCTGGCCACCACCGCCGACCAGGCCCACGCCGGCATGGTCCGCAACCCGGCGGCCCTGGAGCACGCCGGGCAGTACTGCGGAAGCTGCCACGCCCGCCAGATGGTCACCGTGCCGCGCAGCATCCAGGCCACCTACGCCGGGGCCATCGCCCATGTGCGGCGGGCTTTCGGCCTGCAGGCGGATGATGCCGCCCGCTACGGCGTGGTGGCCATTGATCATCTGCAAGCGCTGGAAGTCACGGCGCACGATCCCCTGCCGCTGCAGCAGTTCGCCACCAACTGCCTGAACTGCCACCTGCACGCCGAGGCCATCCCGGCGGACTACTTCTACCGTAGCGAGGGCTGCGCCAGTTGCCACGTGCTTTACGCCAGCGATGGCCTGTACCGGGGCGGCGACCCCACCATCCCCCGCGACGAGCCGGGCCATGCCCTCCGCCACGAGTTCACCATCGCCATCCCCTACACCCAGTGCAACCACTGCCACAACCGGGGCAACTACGACCTGCGTACCATGACCTTCCTGGAGCGGGACGACATGCCCCCGCCGGAGAGCCTGACGGCGCAGCAGCGCCGCCTGCACGACTACTACCAGCCCATCGGCCAGTTCACGCTCTGCGAGTGGGAGCTGGACTGCATCGACTGTCACACGGCGCGCGAGGTGATGGGCGACGCCCAGATTCACGATAACCGCGCGGCGGCGCAGTACATCCAGTGCCGCACCTGCCACGGCACGCTGGATTCCCCACCCCAGGCCCGCGTAATCGAGAGCCAGGAGGACCTGGACCTGCTGCGCGCCTCGCTGAATCCCTATATCGAGCTGGAATTGGGCGACACCGTAATCGCCACGGAACAGGGCGAGGCCTTCTGGCATGTCCGGCGGGAGGGGGAGGCCTGGGTGCTGACCGGCAAGGCCAGCGGCGCGCGCTACCAGGTCCCCCTGGTGCAGGGTTCCGGCTGCCAGCAGCAGCCGGACCAGCAGGCCAGCCACTACTGCCACGAATGCCACGCCTACGACCGGGAGGGCGCGCTGCCATGAACCGCCGTGACTTCTTCCGGAGCGCCTCGCGGGGCGCGGCGCGCACCGTGGCCGGGGCCATTGGCAGCCGGGGCCGCCCTCCCTCGCCAGCCGATCCTTCTCCCCGGCCTGTGGCGCAGACGCCCGGCCCGCCACGCCACTACAGGCCGGGCGACCTGGTCTTTGTGGAGGCGGCGCGCGCCTGGTTGGGCTGCGATGAGCTTGGCTTCTACGCCGTGGACGCCGTCTGCCCACATCTGGGCTGCCTGGTCACGCTGGACGGGGACGGCTTCGCCTGCCCGTGCCATGGCAGCCGCTTTGGCCCTGATGGCAGTGTCACTGCCGGGCCTGCGCCGGGCGGGTTGCGCTTCCTGGAAGTTGATCTGGACGGGCGGGGCTACCTGACGATCAGGCGGGAGAGAACGGTCTCTGCCGGAGATCGCTTCATCGCCTGAGGGCCGCCGCAATACCCGCTCCTGTCGCTTTGCGCTTTTGGCCCCACCGCAGAACCTCGCTCTCCTTGCCCCGGCCTTCAGCCGCGCGGCGGCGCTGTGCTCATCCGCTGGACGAACTGCGGATAGATCACATGCTGGGTAGGCGGCGCATCCGGGCTTATGATGCGCTCCACCAGGCACTCGACCCCCTTTTTGCCCAGCGCGCCAAAGTCCTGGCGCACGGTCGTCAGCGGCGGCTCATAACAGGCCGCCTCCGGCACGTCATCAAAGCCCACCACCGAAACGTCACCGGGGATGTGCAGCCCGCGCTCGTGCAGGGCGCGGATCACCCCCAGAGCCATCTGGTCATTGCCCACCACCACAGCCGTGAAGTCCACCCCCATGGATAGCAATTGGCGGGCCGCATTGTAGCCGCTCATCGCCGTCCAATCGCCTTCCAGGCTGGGGCCAGGCTCCAGCCCCGCCCGCAGCAGCGTCAGACGCCAGCTCTCATGGCGTGCCAGGCCGCCGTGCCAGGTCAGCGGCCCGCTGATCTCCACAATGCGCGTGTGGCCCAGATCGATCAGGTGCTGTGTCACCAGCTCGCTGCCATAACTTTGCTCCACCACGACCGACGCCGCGACCGAACCCAGTTCGTTGTCGATCTGAACCACAGGTATCTCGCCACAGATCGACTCCAGCTCCGCGCACACACTGCTGATGATCGGCGTGATGACCAGAATGCCGTCTACCTGCCAGCCGCTCAGGCTGTTCACTGCGGCGCGCATCTGCTCCACGGTCATCTGCGACACGTTGGAGAAGATCAGATCGTATCCGGCCTGACGCGCCGCACGCTCGATGTTGATCACCATCTGGGCCGGACCGTAGTAATCCATCCCGTAGGTGATGATCGCCAGGGTCTGGGAGCGCCGGGCCGCCAGGCTCTTGGCGGCTTTGTTGGGGCGGTAATCCAGCTCCTGAATGGCCTTCAGCACACGCCTGCGCGTCTCCTCGGCCACGTAAGGATGTTCGTTAATCACGCGCGAGACCGTCTGGTAAGATACCCCACAGCGCCTCGCAACGTCGTGCAGGGTCACACGCTTCGGCATCGTCGGCATGGACTCACCACCCCCCTCCCCCCAGCCAGAGTAAGCAGCCCCTGTGAAGCTCCAGGTACAGGCTTCTATCTGCGTCACCATCGGGCGAACACCCCTGGGCCAGAACGCGCAAGCATTGCTGCTGCCTGCCCTGGACT
>FWPU01013566.1_pt1 | contig 10191 bp, 8 predicted proteins | sample 2228361 | NCBI WGS metagenome assembly FWPU01 (sample SAMEA103939777, study PRJEB20133) | metagenome | reverse complement strand
GCGGCCGGGACCGTGAACGCCTCGACCAGCGCGCTCACCCCGCGGGTCGCGTCGCGGACCGCCTCGGCGCGCGTGATCCGCCCGTCGTGCCACAGCTCGAGCGCCGCGCGGCCCGCGGCGACGATCATCCGCGCGAGCGTCGCGACCTCCCGCTCGCTCGCGCCCGTGGTCTCGGCGATCCGCGCATGCCACGGCTCGAGCAGCCGCTCGTCGATGTCGTGCGCGACCCGGGCGACGGCGGCGTCGGGGCCCTTGGCGTCGAGGAGCCGCCAGGCCCCGACCCCCTTCGCCTCGATCGTGTCGCACACCGCCTCGACGAAGACGCGGGTCGCATCGGCGACGCTCCCCGGGATCGCGCGCGCGGCGCCGGCACCGAAGCGGCGCGTGAGGTCGGCGGCGAAGTCCTCCAGCACGGCGACGAGGAGCGCCCGGCGGTTGGGGAAGAACTTGTAGACCAGCTGGCGCGTGACGCCCGCGGCCGCGGCGACGTCGGCGAACTGCACCGCGTCGACGCCCCGCTCGGTGAGGAGACGCTCGGCCGCCCGCACCAGCGCCGCGCGGCGCTCGGCCGAGGACAGGCGCAGGCGGCGCGCCGCGCGCGGGCGCGCCCGGTGTGGGTTGGTTGACAACGTGTCACCGCGGAGTTTACTGAACGTCACCGCGCAGCGCCAGCGCGCCGCGACGCGAATCGGAGGAGAGCACCGCCGTGCGTACGCCGCTCTGTGACACGCTCGGGATCGAGTTCCCGATCTTCGCCTTCAGCCACTGCCGCGACGTCGTCGCCGCCGTGAGCCGCGCCGGCGGCTTCGGGGTCCTCGGCGCGGTCGGCTTTCCGCCCGATCAGCTCGAGGTCGAGCTGCGCTGGATCGACGAGCACGTCGGCGACCGTCCCTACGGCGTCGACATCGTGATCCCCGGCAAGTACGAGGGCATGGGGGAGGTCGATCCGGCGAAGCTCGAGGCGATGCTCCAGGCGGCGATCCCGCCGCAGCACCGGCAGTTCGTGCAGAAGCTCCTCGACGACGCCGGGGTGCCGCGGCTGCCGGAGGGGGAGAAGCCGGTGAACGAGCTGCTCGGCTGGACGGCGGCGACGGCGCAGCCGCAGGTCGACGTCGCGCTGCGGCACCCGCAGGTGCGGCTGGTCGCCAACGCGCTCGGCACGCCGCCGCTCGAGGTCATCGGCCAGATCCACGACTCGGGGCGGCTCGTCGCGGCGCTGTGCGGGTCGGGGAAGCAGGCGGCGTCGCACAAGCGCGCGGGCGTCGACATCATCGTCGCGCAGGGCACCGAGGGGGGCGGGCACACGGGCGAGATCGGCAGCGTCGTGCTCTGGCCGGAGGTGATCGACGCGGTCGCGCCGACGCCCGTGCTCGCCGCGGGCGGGATCGGCTCGGGCCGGCAGATCGCGGCGGCGCTGGCGATGGGCGCCCAGGGCGTGTGGACCGGCTCGATCTGGCTCACGGTCGCGGAGGCCGACGCGCCGCCCGCGCAGCGTGAGGCGCTGCTCGCCGCGACGAGCCGCGACACGGTGCGCTCGCGGTCGTTCACCGGCAAGCCGTGCCGGATGCTCCGCAACCGGTGGACCGAGGCCTGGGAGGCCCCCGACGCCCCCAAGCCGCTCGGCATGCCGCTCCAGTTCATGGTGACGTCCGAGGCGGTCGCGCGCGGCCACCGCTACGCCGACAAGGCGCGCGACGTGATGTTCAACCCGGTCGGGCAGATCGTGGGGCAGATGAACGCGGTGCGCCCGGTGAAGGAGGTCATCTACGACCTGGTCCAGGAGTACCTGGACGCGGTCGAGCGGCTGCAGAAGCTCGGCGCCGAGCCGGCGGCCTGACCGTGCAGCCGCGCCTCACCGACGCCAGCCTCTACGCCGGCGATCCGCACCCGACCTACCGCTGGCTGCGCGCGCACGCCCCCGTCTACCGCGACCCGAGCGGGATGTGGGTGTGCTCGCGGTACGACGACGTCGTCCACGTGTCGAAGACGCCGGAGGTCTTCTGCGCCGGCCAGGGGGTGCTGCCGGAGTCGGACGCGCCGGTCTCGATCGTCTGCATGGACGACCCGCGCCACCAGCGGCTGCGGAAGCTCGTGAACCGCGGCTTCACGCCGCGGATGGTGGGGCTCCTCGAGCCGCGCATCCGCGAGCTGGCGGCCCGCCTCGTCGACCAGGTGGCCGGGCGCGGCGCGTGCGACCTCGTGCGCGACGTCGCCGTCCCGCTGCCGCTCTACATCATCGCGGAGATGCTCGGCATCCGGCGGGAGGACTTCGACCGCTTCCACGAGTGGTCGGACCGGTTGATCGCCGTCGCCGGGCACTACCACGACCCCGAGAAGCTCGCCGACTCGAGCGCCGCGTACGTGGAGTACGGCACCTACCTGAAGGACGTCTTCGAGGCCCGGCGCCGCGCGCCGCGCGACGACCTGGTGAGCATCCTCGTGGCGGCGCAGCAGGAGGGCATGCTCGCCGAGGACGAGGAGGCGATGGAGAACGACGAGATCGTCATGTTCATGACGCTCCTCCTCGTCGCGGGCAACGAGACGACGCGGAACGCGATCTCGGGCGGCATGCTCGCGCTGATGGAGCACCCCGAGGAGCGCGAGCGCCTGCGCGCCCACCCCGAGCTCCTCGACCGCGCGGTGGAGGAGGTCCTCCGCTGGGTCTCGCCGATCATCTGCTTCCGCCGGACGGCGACGCAGGACACCGAGATCCGCGGCCAGCCGATCCGCGCCGGCGAGCGCGTCCTCATGCTCTACCAGAGCGCCAATCGCGACGAGGCCGTCTTCGCCGACGCCGACCGCTTCGACGTCGGCCGCGATCCGAACCCGCACGTCGCGTTCGGGATCGGCACGCACTTCTGCCTGGGCGCGAACCTGGCCCGCGCCGAGCTGCGCATCATGCTCCAGGAGCTGCTCGAGCGGCTCCCCGACATGCGAGTCGCGCCGGGGGCGGCGCCGGAGCGCGTCGCCTCGACGCTCGTCGCCGGCATCGCGAGCCTGCCGGTGGTGTTCACGCCGCGCTGAGCGCGGTGCCGCGTACGCCGCTTGACCCGGCCGGCATAGACGGTACGGAGGGGTCGGGTGACCCGACGGGAATTCGCCGAGCGAACGCTGGTCGTCCTCGGCCTGGCCGGCGCGGCCGGGCTGGCGGCGGGAGGGATCATGACGCGAGCGGCCGAGCCGGAGAAGGCGTTCGAGATCACCAAGTCCGACGAGGAGTGGCGGCGCACGCTCACCCCCGAGCAGTACCGCGTGCTGCGCCAGCACGGGACGGAGCGGGCAGGCACGAGCCCGCTCAACGACGAGAAGCGGAAGGGGACGTACGTCTGCGCCGGCTGCGGGCTGCCGCTCTTCTCCTCGGACACCAAGTACGAGAGCGGCACCGGCTGGCCGAGCTTCTGGAAGCCGCTCGACGACGCCGTCGGCACGTCGGTCGACCGGAGCCTGTTCATGACCCGGACCGAGGTGCACTGCCGGCGCTGCGGCGGACACCTGGGGCACGTCTTCGACGACGGCCCGCTGCCGACCGGGAAGCGCTACTGCATGAACGGCGCGGCGCTCGTCTTCAAGCCGGCCGAGTAGCGGGCGCGGCGCGCGTCACCGGGCGCCCCACACCTCCTCGAGCCGCCCGTCGCGGCCGCAGCCGGCGCGGTAGAAGCGGTACCGGAGCGGGTTCTTCTTGTAGTAGTCCTGGTGATGCTCCTCGGCCGGCCAGAACGCCCCGGCCTGGACGATCTCGGTCACGATCGCGCCCGGGACCTTCTTCCGCTTCTCGGCCGCCTCCTTCGAGGCCTCCGCCAGCCGCCGCTGAGTCTCGTCGTGCCAGAAGATGGCGCTCCGGTACTGCCGCCCGGTGTCGCAGAACTGCCGGTCCTTGGCCACCGGGTCGACGTTGCGCCAGAAGACGTCGAGCAGCGTCTCGTACGAGATCGTCGCCGGGTCGTAGACGATCTCGACCGCCTCGGCGTGCCCCGTACGCCCGGAGGAGACCTGCTCGTAGGTCGGGTTGGGCTCCGCGCCGCCAGTATAGCCCGCGGTCACCGAGACCACGCCGTCGAGCTTCTCGAAGGGCGGCTCCATGCACCAGAAGCAGCCGCCGGCGAAGGTCGCCTTCGCCGTCTCGGCCGGCGCCGGGGCGGCGAGCGCGAGGAGGAGGAGCGCGAGCCGTCGGGTCCGCATGCGCCCATGATGCCCGAGCCGCGCGGCGGTTCCACCGTCTTGGTTCGTCCCCCCGCCTGCGCTAGATGGCCGGCCGATCGTTCGACGTCGAACGTCCCGGGAGGTGTCGAGGATGGACGAGTCCAGGGCACAGGCCTTCGCCGAGCGGATGCTGCGCGCGCTGAACGACGCCGCGCTCGTGCTGATGACGTCGATCGGCCACCGCACGCGGCTCTTCGACGTGCTGGCGGAGACCGGGCCCACCACGTCGGAGGCGCTCGCCCGCGCGGCGGGACTCCACGAGCGCTACGTCCGCGAGTGGCTGGGGGCGATGGTCACCGCGCGCGTCGTCGAGCACGACCCCCGGGCGGGCACGTACCGGCTCCCGCCCGAGCACGCTGCCTCCCTCACCCGGGCGGCGGTGCCCGCGAACATGGCCGCGACGGCGCAGTGGATCCCGGTCCTCGCCGCGGTCGAGGACCGGATCGTCGACTGCTTCCGGCACGGCGGCGGCGTGCCGTACTCGGCCTATCCCCGCTTCCACGACGTCATGGCCGAGGAGAGCGATCAGACCACGCTCCACGGCCTCGTGGACGCCATCCTCCCGATCGTGCCCGGCCTCGTCGACCGGCTGCGCGCCGGCATCGACGCCCTCGACGTCGGCTGCGGGAGCGGACGTGCCGTCAACCTGCTGGCGCGGACGTTCCCGGCGAGCCGCCTCGTCGGCTGCGACGTCTCCGAGGAAGGCGTCGGCCGGGCCCGCGCGGAGGCCGCCCGCCTGGGGCTCGCGAACGCCACCTTCGAGGTCGTCGATGCGGCGCGGCTCCCGTGGGAGGGGCGATTCGACCTGGTCATGACCTTCGACGCCGTCCACGACCAGGCCGACCCGGCGGCCGTCCTGCGCGGCATCCACCGCGCGCTCCGCCCCGGCGGCGTGTACCTCATGCAGGACATCGGCGCGTCGAGCCGGCTGCACGGGAACCTCGACCACCCGCTGGGGACGTTCCTGTACACGATCTCCTGCCTGCACTGCATGACCGTCTCGCTCGCCGCCGGCGGCGCGGGGCTGGGGGCGATGTGGGGCGAGCAGCAGGCGCGGGCGATGCTGCGGGAGGCCGGGTTCGGCGAGGTCGAGCTGCACCGGCTGCCGCACGACGCGCAGAACTACTACTACGTGGCGACCAGGCGGTGACGCGGCGCCGCCCAGGGGGCGGCCGTTCATGCCAGCGAGCCGTCGGCGATGGCCGCGATTTCGCTTCACGGCGAAACGGTAGTATAAGAAGCAAAGTGGTGGAGTGGCTGGAGGGGGTGAAGCCCGGACGGGCCGGGGTGGGCATCGTGCCCGCGCGGTGGCGCTTCCGGGAGGTCGCCGGGGTCGCCGCGCTGGTGGCGGGCTCGATCGTCGTCGCCCTGGGGCTCATCGAGGTGTGGCTGCGCCTCTTCGTCTTCACGATCAGCTACCCGAAGGCGCCCGGCCCGAACGCCCGCTATCGCATCGACACGCTCGAGTACCGCACCGAGGTCGCCATCAACGCGCTCGGGATGCGCGAGCGCGACGTGGCGGCGAAGGCGCCCGGCGAGACGCGGGTCCTCGCGCTCGGCGACTCCTTCACGTTCGGCGTCGGCGTCGAGGCGCACGAAGCGTGGCCGCGCCGGCTCGAGGCGCTGCTGAACGAGCAGGCGGGCGGGGGCGTCCTGGTGCTGAACGGCGGCGGCCGGGAGTGGGCGAAGACGGCCCTGGCGTTCCTCCGCCAGACCGGCCCCGTCCTCGATCCGGATCTCCTCGTCTACCAGCTCTACCTCGGCAACGACGTCTACAATGCGCTCGAGGACGGCGCCGTGCCGCCGGACGTCGCCGCGGAGGGGCGGCGGGCCCTCGGTCCCGGGGCGCTCTTCGACGCCGCGAAGCAGGCGGTGCGCACCCGGCTGCGGCTCGTCGACTTCCTGTGGTTGCGGCTGGTGGAGTTCGACGCCGTGAACGACTGGCTCGTCCGGACGAACCTGCGCGCCGGGCCGCGAAACCTGCTGCGGCGCGAGCTGCCGCCGCTGGAGGCGCGGCTGTTCGCGCTCGTGCTCGAGCAGATGGACGGCCTCGTAGCCTGGACGCGCGCACGGGGGGTCCCGCTCGTCGTCCTCGTCGTGCCGTTCAAGCTGCAGCTGCTCCACCGCGAGCAGTTCGAGGGACCGCGGTGGGACCTACACACGCCGAACCGCGTGATCGCCGGATACTGCCGCGCGCGTGGCCTCCCGTGCCTCGACCTGCTCGACCGCTACGAGACCCTGCCGGTCGAGGCGGTGCGCCGGCAGTACTACGCGCGCGACGATCACTGGACGCCCGACGGGCATGCCTTCGCGGCCGCCGCGCTCGCGGAGGTGGTGGCCCCGCTGGTGGACGGGCGGCGGCGGGGCGATGCGAGGGCGGGAGGCCGCGCGGGGAGCGATTCCATGCTGGATGTCAAGCCGTTTGTTGACTCCTGACGCTGAATAGCTAAGATGCACAGGCGGGCCCGCCTTCTGTCGGGCGGGCCGCCAGGTGGGCGCCGGCGGCTGGTGTGGTGATGTGGGTGGTGACGGGACCGACGGGCGAGACGACGTCCGGGGAACCCTTCCCGAGCCACCCCCGCCGCGTGGGCGTGTGATGCGGAGTGGCGGACTGCGCCGGGGCGCGAGCGGTGCGGGGAGGGGTGGAGGATGCGCGTGCTCATCACGGGCGGAGCCGGGTTCATCGGCTCCCATCTGGCGGAGCGCTGTCTCGAGCGTGGCGACGCGGTCGCCGTCATCGACGATCTCTCGACCGGCGCGTTCGACAACATCCGCCACCTGAAGGACCACCGCCGCTTCTCGTACCACCTCGACGACGTGGGCAACCGCTCGCTGACGGCGGAGCTGATCGACCAGAGCGACGTCGTCTTCCACCTCGCCGCCGCGGTCGGCGTCCGGCTGATCGTCGAGAGCCCCGTGCACACGATCGAGACGAACGTCCGGGGCACCGAGGTCGTGCTCTCGCTCGCGGCGAAGAAGCGCAAGCGCGTCCTCGTCGCGTCGACCTCCGAGGTCTACGGGAAGCGCGAGCGCGTCCCGTTCCGCGAGGACGACGACCTGCACATGGGCCCGCCGCACAAGGGGCGCTGGAGCTACGCGTGCTCGAAGGCCATCGACGAGTTCCTCGCCATGGCCTACTGGAAGGAGAAGCGCGTGCCGACGGTCGTCGTGCGGCTCTTCAACACCGTCGGCCCGCGGCAGACCGGGCGCTACGGCATGGTCGTACCGACGCTGGTGCGCCAGGCGCTCGAGGACCGTCCGCTCACCGTGTTCGGCGACGGGAAGCAGACGCGCTGCTTCGGCCACGTCCGCGACGTGGTCGCGGCGCTGATCGCGCTCGTCGAGCACGACGCCGCGGTCGGCGAGGTCTACAACGTCGGCAACGACGAGGAGGTGAGCATCCTCGACCTCGCCGAGCGCGTGCGGACGATGACCGGCGCGTCGTCGTCGATCCGGCTCGTGCCGTACCACGAGGCGTACGAGGCGGGGTTCGAGGACATGCAGCGCCGCGTCCCGGATCTGTCGAAGATCCGCCGCCTCATCGGCTACCGGCCGATGTACGGGATCGAGGACATCCTGCACGACGTGATCGCGTACGAGGCGGCGCGGCGGATGCGCGTCGACGTGCCGCGGGTCGCGTTCGAGGCGCACCCGTAGCCCGCATGCACCTCCTCGCGGCGTGCCTGCTGGCGTTCGTGCTGAGCGCCGCGCTCACCCCGGCGGTGCGGGGCGTCGCACGCCGCGCGGGGCTCGTCGCCGCACCGCGCCGGGACCGCTGGCACCGCCGCCCGACGGCGCTCTTCGGCGGGGTCGCGATGTGGACGGCGTTCGCCGTCGGCTTCGGGGTCCACGGCCGGCACCTCGCCGCGGCCTATCCGGTGGTCGCCGCGGCGACCCTGCTGTTCGTGGTCGGTCTCGTCGACGACCTCCGCGACATCCGCCCGCTGGTGAAGCTCGGCGCGCAGGTCGTGGCGGCGCTGCTCCTCGTCGCGGCCGGGCTCCGGCTGCCGTGGAGCGGCGACGTCGCCGTCGACGGCGTGCTCACGGTGCTCTGGGTCGTCGGCATCGCGAACGCCATCAACCTCCTCGACAACATGGACGGCCTCGCCGCCGGCGTCGCGGCCATCGGCGCCGGCTTCCTGACCGTGACGCTCCTCCTGAACGGCCAGACGGAGATCGCCGTGCTGCCCGCGCTGCTCGCCGGCGCGGCGCTCGGCTTCCTCGTCTACAACGTCAACCCGGCCTCCATCTTCATGGGGGACTGCGGCTCGCTGTTCCTGGGCTGCGCGCTCGCGGGCACCGCGCTGCTGAACGCGTACGGGCGGTCGCGGCAGCTCGCTGCCGTCCTGGTCGCCCCCGTCCTGATCCTCGCCGTCCCCATCCTCGACACCGGCCTCGTCACGGTGACGCGGGCGCTCGCGGGGCGCCCGGTGTGGGAAGGAGGACGCGACCACGCGTCGCACCGACTGGTCGCCCTCGGCGCCTCCGAGCGCCGGGCCGTGATCCTGCTCTGGGGCCTCGCCGCGGCCTGCGGTCTCTTCGCGCTCGCGGTCCGCTCGATGGACGCCGCGGCGCTGGGGTGGTTCCTCGGCGCGTTCGCCGCCGTCGTCGGGTTCATCGCCGTCCAGCTGGGCGGCGTCCGGGTCGACGGCCGGCCGCCGCCGGCGGCGACGTGGTCGTGGTGGCGGCCGATCGCCTCGCGCCGGCGGCTCCTCGAGTTCGCGATCGACGTCGGTACGGTCGTCGTCGCCTACGCGGGCGCGTACCTGCTGCGCTACGAGCGCGGCGTGCCGGACGACCAGTGGGGGCTCCTCGTGCGCAGCCTCCCGGCGGTGGCGGCGATCGAGCTCGCCGCGCTCCTCGCCGGGGGGGTCTACCGGGAGCTGTGGCGGTACGCGCGCGTCGAGGACCTCGTGAAGATCGCGTGGGCGGTGTTGGGCGGGGCGGGGATGGCGGCGCTCGCGGTCGTGTGGCTCGCGGGCGACGTCGTGCCGTCCCGGACCGTGCTCGTCCTGAACCTGCTGCTGCTCCTGATCCTCGCCACCGCCAGCCGGCTCGCGGCCCGCCTCCTCGCCGCCGCCGTCCGCAGTCCGCGGGCGGCGCGCCCCGACTCGCGGCCGGTCCTCATCTACGGCGCGGGGCACCGATCGGCCCTGCTCGCACGGCAGGTGCTCGACGACCCGCGCCACAGCTACGCGCCCGTCGGCTTCGTCGACGCCGACGCGAGCAAGCGCGGGCGGCGCGTGAACGGCCTGCGGATCTTCGGCCGCGACGACGTGGACGAGGTCGTGCGCGCCCACGGCGTGAGCGAGGTGCTGGTCTCCGTCGCCGACGACCAGGACGGGCTGCTCGCGGACCTGCGCGCCAGGGGGCTCTGCCTGCGGCGCATGTCGCTGCGGTTCGACTAGGATGGCGGCGGGATCGGGACGGGGGTGGCGGTCGCTGCCGGGGCAGGCGGGCCTGCTGACCGCGGCGCAGCTCGGCGGCATGGGGCTGAGCCTCCTCACGACGGTCGTGGCCGCGCGGATGATGGGGCCCGAGGCCTTCGGCGTCGCGACGCTCGTGATCGCCTTCCCCTCGCTCCTCTGGTCCGTGGTCGGCGTGAAGTCGATGTCGATCACCACGCGCTACATCGCCGGCCTGCGCGCCGAGGGGCGGCACGCGCACGTCGGCGCGGTGTGCAAGCTCGGCTTTCTCGTCGACCTGGGTGCGTCGCTGCTGGCCCTCGCGCTGGTCGCCGCGACCGCCTCGTGGGCGACGGCCGACGTGCTGCGGCTTGGCGGGATGGAGGTCTGGGCCGTGCTCTACGCCGCCTCGCTGCCGCTCTACTCGCTCTCCGGGACCGGCGGCGCGGTGCTCGCCTGCTGGGGCCGCTTCGACCTGGTCGCCGCCTTCCAGGGGGGCGAGCGTGCGGTCACGCTGCCGGCCGTCGTCGTCGTGCTCGCGGCGGGCGGCGGCGCGGCGGGCTACGTCGCCGCGCGCGCGGCGGTG
>FWPU01013565.1_pt1 | contig 10193 bp, 8 predicted proteins | sample 2228361 | NCBI WGS metagenome assembly FWPU01 (sample SAMEA103939777, study PRJEB20133) | metagenome | reverse complement strand
CGCCGCCGCCCGGCCCGCCGCCGCGCAGGAGGCGCACCAAAAGGTGCACGCGCGCCGTCTCCTCGGCGAGCTCCGCCCGGTGGTAGGCGGTCACTACGTCCTCGGCCCAGGCCACCACCCCATGCCGCTCCAAAAGGACGGCCTTGCAGCGGGGGTCGGCGGCCCGCCGCGCCACCGCCTCCCCCAGCGCTTCGCTCCCCGGGGGGGCGTAAGGCACCAGCGCCACCTCGCCCAGGAGCATCTCAGCCTCGGTGGTCAGGGCCGCCAGCCCCTCGCCGACGACGGCGAAGGAGGTCGCGGCCGGAGAGTGGGTATGGACCACGGCACCAAGGGCCGGATTGGCGCGGTAAACCGCCAGGTGCATGGGCAGTTCCGTGGACGGGCGGTGGCGCCCCTCCAGCACACGGCCGTCGAGGCCGACGGCGATCAGATCGTCCGCGGCCACCGCATCCAGGCTGAAGCCGGACGGCTTGATGTAGATGCGGTCGCCCTCGCGGGCGCTGACGTTCCCCGCCACCGAGGTGACCAGCCCCCGCTCGTACAGGCGGCGGCAGATCGCCGCCACCTGCCGGCGCGGCTCGTCGTCGATGGGTGCGGCGGGATGGGTGCGGCCGGCGGATGCTTCCACGGTTACCCCGCCAGGACCCGGTCGAGGAAGTAGCGGTGCAGGCGCGGGTCGTCGGTAAGCTCCTGGTGGAAGGCGGCCGCCAAGAAGCGGCCCTCCCGCGCCAGGACGACCCGGTCGCCGATGCGGGCCAGGACCCGCACGCCCGGACCTGTGCGGGAAATGTAGGGCGCCCGGATGAAGACGGCCCGCACCGGCTCCGGCCCCAATTCGGGAACGTCGAGGTCGGTTTCAAAGCTCTCGCGTTGCCGGCCGAAGGCGTTGCGGTCGGCGGTGATGTCCATGAGCCCCAGGAGGGGCTGGGGCCGGCCGCCCAGGTCGGCGCCCCCCGCGGCCTCGCGCGCCAGGAGAACCAGCCCGGCACAGGTGCCGAAGACGCCCATGCCGGCCCGGGCGCGCTCCCGGATCGGCTCCAGGAGGCCGTGGTCCGCCATCAGCTTGCCGATGGTCGTGCTCTCTCCGCCCGGGATCAAAAGGCCGGCGCACCCGTCGAGTTGATCGGGCTTCCGGACCTCGACCGCCTGCACGCCGCAGTCCCGGAGCATCAGGATGTGTTCCCGGAAGTCGCCCTGGAGGGCGAGGACGCCGACCTTCATCCTACCAACCGCGCTCCTGCATGCGCTGTTCCGGGGCGATGGCCGCGATCTCGAGGCCGGGCATGGCCTCGCCCAGGTCCTTGGAGGCCTCGGCCAGCGCGGCCGGATCGTTGTAATAGGTGGTGGCCGTGACGATGGCGCGGGCGCGGCGGGCCGGGTCGGCCGACTTGAAGATGCCGGAGCCCACGAAAATGCCGTCGCAGCCGAGTTGCATCATCAGGGCGGCGTCGGCCGGGGTGGCGATGCCGCCGGCGGCGAAGTTGACCACCGGCAGGCGCCCGGCGCGGCGCACCTCCCGGAGCCACTCCACCGGCGCGCCCAGGTTCCTGGCCTCGGCGACCAGCTCTTCGTCCGAGAGGCTCAGGACCCGGCGGATCTCCTCGTTCACCTTGCGCACGTGCCGCACGGCCTCGACCACGTTGCCCGTGCCCGGCTCGCCCTTGGTGCGGATCATGGCCGCCCCCTCGGCGATACGCCGCAGAGCCTCTCCCAGGTTGCGGGCGCCGCAGACGAAGGGCACCTTGAAGGCGTGCTTGTCGATGTGGTACACCTCGTCGGCCGGGGTCAGGACCTCGCTCTCGTCGATGTAGTCCACCCCCAGGGCCTCGAGGATCTGCGCCTCGACGAAGTGGCCGATGCGCGCCTTGGCCATGACCGGTATGGTCACGGCGTCCATGATGCGGAGGATGACGGTCGGGTCGGCCATGCGGGCCACCCCGCCGGCGGCGCGGATGTCCGCCGGCACGCGCTCCAGCGCCATGACAGCGCATGCCCCGGCCTCCTCGGCGATGCGCGCCTGCTCGGGGGTGGTGACGTCCATGATGACGCCGCCCTTCAACATCTCGGCCAGGCCCTTCTTGACGCGAAACGTCCCCTGCTCCATGAGATCCACCTTCTCTTCGTTACTCATCGTCTTCCCGACCCTCCACCCGCGCCAGGGCGACCAGGGTGTCGCCCGGTTCCAGGCGCATGAGGATGAACCCCTCGTCCTCGCGCTCGCGCCGCGCCTGGGCAAGGGGCAGGTCCTTCGGCCCGGGTTCCTGGGCGTCGCGCCCGACCCGGGAGATGCCCTCCACCGGCTGGCGGATGGCAACGCCGTTGGCGGAGATGAGCATGATCTCGTCCCCGTCGCGCACGGCGCGGGCCGCCACCACGGGGCCGTTCTTGGCCGTGACGCGCAGGGTGATGATCCCCTTGCCCCCGCGGCCCTGCAGCCGGTACTCCCGGATCGGGGTCCGCTTGCCGTACCCCTTCTCGGTGGCCACCAGGAGGTCCAGGCCGGCGTCGCCCCCGTCCCCGGGGAAGACGGCCATACCCACCACCGCGTCACCCGGCTCGAGGGAGATCCCGCGCACGCCGGCGGCGCCGCGGCCCATGGAGCGCACGTCCTCCTCGGGGAAGCGGATGGCGATGCCGTTGCGGGTGGCCAGGACCACGTGGTTGCGGCCGTCGGTGAGGCGGACGCCGATCAGCTCGTCCCCCTCCTCCAGGCTGAGGGCGATGAGGCCGCTCTTGCGCACGTTGGCGAATCCGGCCAGAGGCGTCTTCTTCACCGTGCCCCGCCGGGTGCACATGAACAGGTAGGGCCCCCCGGCGTCGGCCGCCTCCTCCCCGCCGTCCTCGGCCTCGGCCTCCTCGGCCCCGGCCGCCGCCAGGTTGCGGATGGGGATGACGGCCGTGACCTTCTCCCCCTCGGCGACGGGGATGAGGTTGACGATGGCCGTCCCGCGCGCGGTGCGCCCGGCCTCGGGCAGTTCGTGCACCTTGAGGCGGTAGACGCGGCCGCGGTTCGTGAAGCAGTAGACCCAGTGGTGGGTGGAGGCGACGAAGATCTCCTCCACGAAGTCCTCCTGCTTGGTGGCCGTGGCCTGGATCCCCCTGCCGCCGCGCTGCTGGCTGCGGTAGGTGTCCAGCGGAAGGCGCTTGATGTACCCCCGGTGGGTCAGGGTGATGACCATATCCTCCTCGGCGATCAGGTCCTCGTCGGCAAACTCGCCCACCGCCGCGGCGATCTGGGTGCGCCGGGCATCGGCGTAACGGTTGCGGATGTCCGCGAGTTCCTTCTTGATGACGGTCATCAGCAGGGACTCGCTGGCGAGGACGGCCCGCAGGTATTCGATGGTCTTTTGCAGTTCGGCATACTCGGCTTCGATCTTCTCCCGCTCCAGGCCGGTCAGCCGCTGCAGGCGCATGTCGAGGATGGCCTGGGCCTGCCGCTCGGAGAGGCCGAAGCGGGTCATGAGCCCGGTGCGCGCCTCGTCCACGGTCTGGGAAGCCCGGATGAGGGTGATGACCTCGTCGATGTTGTCCAGGGCGATGAGCAGGCCCTCCAGGATGTGCGCCCGCTCCTCGGCCTTGGCCAGGTCATGGCGGGTGCGCCGCGTCACGACCTCCTTCTGGTGCTGGATGTAGTAATTGAGCATCTGCCGCAGGGTGAGCACCCGCGGCTGACCCCCCACGAGGGCGAGCATGATGATCCCGAAGCCGGTCTGCATCTGGGTGTTCTTGTAGAGCCGGTTCAGGACGACGTTGGCGTTGGCGCCCCGGGCGAGCTCGATGACGACGCGCATACCGGTGCGGTCGGTCTCGTCGCGCAGGTCGCTGATGCCCTCGATCTTCTTCTCCCGCACCAGTTCGGCGATGCGCTCGATCAGGCGCGCCTTGTTGACTTCATACGGGAGCTCGGTGACGACGATGCGCTGGCGCCCCTGCTTGCCCTCCTCGATCTCGGCGCGGGCGCGCACGGTGAGGATGCCCCGGCCGGTCTCGTACGCCTTGACGATGCCCTCCCGGCCCAGGATCAGCCCGCCGGTGGGGAAGTCGGGCCCCTTGATGTGCTTCATCAGGTCGCGGGTCTCGATCCGGGGGTTGTCGATCATGGCGACGACACCGTCGATGACCTCGCCCAGGTTGTGGGGCGGGATGTTGGTGGCCATGCCGACGGCGATGCCCGCCGACCCGTTGACGAGCAGGTTGGGGAAGCGCGCCGGCAGCACCACCGGCTCCTGGTATTCCCCGTCGAAGTTGGGCTGGAAGTCGACGGTGTCCTTTTCGAGATCGGCCAGCATCTCCATGGCGATGCGGGCCAGGCGCGCCTCGGTGTACCGCATCGCCGCCGGGGGATCGCCGTCGACGCTGCCGAAGTTGCCGTGGCCGTCCACGAGGGGCGCCCGCATGGAGAAGTCCTGGGCCAGGCGGACCAGCGCGTCGTAGACGGCCGTGTCTCCATGGGGGTGATAACGCCCCAGGACGTCGCCCACGGTGCGGACCGACTTCTTATAGGGCTTGTCGGGCGTGTTGCCGTTCTCGCCCATGGTGTAGAGGATCCGGCGCTGGACGGGCTTCAAGCCGTCGCGGACGTCGGGGAGGGCGCGGCTGACGATGACGCTCATCGCGTAATCGATGTACGACTGGCGCATCTCCTCGGCGATGTCGCGATGGAGGATCCTGCTTTCCTGCGTGCTCAAGGCCCCCCGGGGCCCCCTTTCTCGCGTTGTCCGCGCCCGCTACCCGATGGTGTCGAGGTTGCGCACTTCACCCGCGTGCGCCTGGATGAACTCCCGCCGCGGCTCCACCTGCTCGCCCATGAGGATGCTGAAGATGCGGTCAGCCTCGATGGCGTCGTCGATGTCGACCCTGAGCAGAGTGCGGGCGGCCGGGTTCATCGTCGTTTCCCACAACTGCTCCGCATTCATCTCGCCCAGACCTTTGTAGCGCTGAATGGAGACGTTGTCGAAGCCGCCCAGCTCCGCGACGATGCGGTCGCGTTCTGCGTCGGAGTACGCGTAACGGTCCCCGCCCTTCCCCTTCTTCGGGGAGATCTTGTACAGCGGCGGCTGTGCGGCGTAAACGTATCCCGCCTCGATGAGCGGGCGCATGTAGCGAAAGAAGAACGTCAGGAGCAGGGTGCGGATGTGGCTGCCGTCCACGTCGGCGTCGCTCATCAGGACGACCTTGTGATAACGGGCCTTGGAGAGGTCGAAGTCGTCCCCGATGCCGGTGCCCAGAGCGGTGATGATGGCGCGGATCTCCTCATGCCCGAGGATCTTGTCCAGGCGCGCCTTCTCCACGTTCAGGATCTTTCCCCGCAGGGGCAGGATGGCCTGGGTGCGGCGGTCGCGCCCCTGTTTGGCCGAGCCGCCGGCGGAATCGCCCTCGACGATGAAGATTTCGGCCTCCTCCGGATCGCGCACGGTGCAGTCCGTCAGCTTGCCGGGAAGGGCGGTGATCTCCAGCGCCCCCTTGCGGCGGGTGAGTTCGCGCGCCTTGCGTGCCGCCTCACGGGCTCGGGCAGCCGTGAGCGCCTTCTCGATCACCGTCTTGGCCACGGCCGGGTTCTCCTCCAAGAAGGTGGAGAGGCCCTCGGCGGTGGCGGCCTCCACGATACCGCGCACCTCGCTGTTACCGAGTTTGGTCTTGGTCTGTCCTTCGAACTGAGGCTCGACCAGTTTCACCGAAACGATCGCGGTCAGCCCCTCCCGGATGTCGTCACCGGTGAGGGCATCCTGGCCGTTCTTCAGCAGGCCGAACTTGCGGACGTAATCGTTCATCACACGGGTCAGGGCCGCCTTGAAGCCGGTTTCGTGGGTGCCGCCCTCCTGGGTGTGAATGTTGTTGGCGAAAGAGAAGAGGCTCTCCGTGTAGCCGTCGGTGTACTGCATGGCGACCTCGACCGTGAGCCCGTCCCGCTCCGCCTCGAACGAGATGGGCCTGGCGTGCAGGGGGTTCTTGTTGCGGTTCAGGAATTCGACGAACGACACGATGCCGCCCTGATAGAGGAAGTAGCTGCGCTCGCCCGTGCGTTCGTCGATCAGGCGGATCCTGAGCCCGCGGTTGAGGAAGGCCAACTCGCGCAGGCGCTGGGCTAGGATCTCGAACTTGAACTCGGTCTCCTGGAAAATTTCCGGATCCGGTTTGAACGTGATGGACGTGCCGGTATCGGCGGCGGCGGCCACCCGCGTGACGTCGCCTTCCGGTTTGCCACGGCGGTACCGCTGGCGAAAGAGCCCGCCCTCGCGCTTCACCTCGGCGACGAGCCACTCCGAGAGGGCGTTCACGACCGAGACACCGACGCCGTGGAGGCCGCCGCTCACCTTGTAACCCTTGCCGTCGAACTTGCCGCCGGCGTGGAGGATCGTGAGGGCGACCTCCAGCGCGGAGCGGCCGACCTGGGGATGGATCCCCACCGGGATCCCGCGGCCGTTGTCGATCACCGTGATGCTGTTGCCGCCATGGATGAGCACGTCGATGGCGGTGCAGTAGCCGGCCAGCGCTTCGTCGACGCTGTTGTCGACCACTTCGTAGACGAGGTGATGCAGCCCCCGGGCATCCGTGCTGCCGATATACATGCCCGGACGCCGTCGGACCGCCTCCAGCCCTTCCAGTACCTGAATCTGGGTTTCATCGTACGTGGAAACGTGGTCTGCTGCCAAGGCCACACCTTCCTTAGAAAGAACCAAACATTACAAAATTCTAACCGACAACGTCGGAAAACTCAAACCAATTCCAGGCGATTCAATGGAAGGAGGCATTTGGCGCCCTTGAGTGGCGGCGGACGCGCAAGGGGGTGGCAAGGGGCCGGCGCACGAGGCGGGGGCCGCGGCGTTTGGGCCAGTTTCCCACCAGCCAGTGAATATCGTGCACGATCGGAGCCTGGGCGCGTTCGTTGAGGCGGGAAACGAGTTCCGCCTTGAGGAAGGCGAGTTGGGCGGCCCAAGCCGAGGTGCGGACAGCAACGGAGAGAACCCCTCGGCGGATATTGCACGCGCGCGTGTGGCGGGCGATCTCTTTTCCGACCGTCTCCGGCCAGTCGAGGATCACCTTGGCTTGGCGGAGGCGGGGCTCAAGCCCGAGATCTCCGAGGGCCTTGGCCAGCACCACCCCCAGGGCCGCCGGACCGCGGCCGTCAGTCCGCCGTTGTTTCGGAGATCGTTCCCGGGCGCACATAGAAAAATCTTCCCCTCCCCCTGAGGATTTCCTTCAGCGGTTCGGCGTCGGTGCAGGTGATGTGCGCCTGGAAGCCGTGTTCCGCCAGGGCGATGAGCCGGCCTCTACGGGCGGTGTCCAGTTCGGAGAGGACGTCGTCGAGAAGGAGGATCGGGCGGAACCCGGAGTGGCGTTCGCTGAGCCACGCCGCGGCGAGTTTCAGGGCCAAAGCTAGGGATCGCTTCTGGCCCTGCGACGCAAAGAGGCGCGCATCCAGGCCGTTGACGCGGACGAGGAGGTCGTCGCGGTGGGGCCCGGTCAGCGTATGACCGCGTTCGAGTTCGGTGCGCCGCTGGGCGATGAGCCGGGCGGTGAGCCATGAGACGGCCTGGGTGAGACTGTCGGGCAGGCGGTCATCGGAGGCACCTTCCATGTGATACGCGAGGGTGGCCGCCTCTCCCCCGCTCAAGGTGGCGTATTCACGCTCGAAGAGTGGTCGAAAGTCTTGCAAAAACGCGAGGCGGCGGGAGAGGAGTTCGGCGCCGTGAGCGATGAGTTGCTCATCCCAGACGGGGAGGAGTGCGTCGCTGCAGCGTCCGGTGCGCAGGTCACGCAGGGTGGCGTTGCGCTGCGTCACCACTTCGCGATAGCGGTCGAGGTGAAACGCGTATGAGGGCTGGAGTTGAGCCAGGAGTTGATCCAGGAAGGCCCGGCGGCGGAGCGGGGCGCCGGCGATGACGGCGATCTCGTCGGGGGAGAAGAAGACGGAGGGAAGCGTCGTGGCCAGGGCCGATAGGCTGTGTACGGGGTGGCCGTTCAGGCGTGCGGTCTTACCGCGATCGGTGACGTAATGGACTTCCAGCGCGTGATCGGCGTGGGGACGGGTGACGACGCCCGCAACGTGGAATCCGGCGGCGCCTAACCGCACCAGGTCGGCATCGGTGGAGAGGCGGGGAGAGCGGCCCGTCGAAAGGACGGCGACGGCCTCGAGGAGGTTCGTCTTGCCCGAGGCGTTGGGACCGGTGAATACGTTGAACCCCGGGGCGAGCTCGAGCGCCAGGTGAGCGTAGGAACGGAAGTTTTTGAGACGGAGGTTCTTCAGCATGTCGCCACCCACGGATCGGTGGGATGTCAGTTTGCCGCCGTGACCAGGAACTCCTCTTCCCCCTCGATGGCCACCGTGTCCCCGGGCCGGAGCTTGCGGCCCCTTCGGGATTCCGGCGTTCCGTTCACGCGCACCTTTCCGGCGCGGATGATTTGCTTCGCCTGACCACCGGTAAGTGAAACGCCCGCAAATTTCAGGAAGGCGTCCAAGGTGATGTGGTCGGTGTGTATGGGTATCTGCTTCATGTTGCATCAGGCCTCCGACGGCCGCATGGGCATGACGATGTACATGAAGCCGTCGTCCTCGGGGGAGGTGAGGCGCGCAGCGGTGAGGGGTCCGCTGATATCGAGGAGGATATCCGATCCCCGGCAACTGCGGAGCCCTTCGGTGAGGAGGCGGGCGTTGAAGATGATCTCGCAGGGGTCTCCTCGCAGTTCCCCGGGAATCTCCTCTCTGGCACGTCCGACGGCTGCGGAACTGGCGCTGAGGGTGATGGTCCCGTTCGCGCAAGTGAGTGAAGTGGCGTAGGCTCTCTGGAGGGGGTCCGCAAAGAGGGAGACGCGCTCGAACGCGTCGTGCAAGGCGTTTCGGTCGACACGGAGGGTCGATCGAAATTCCTTTGGTACGAGATCGAGGACGGCCGGGAAGGTCCCCTCCAGTACCCTGCTGAGGAAGCGGACGTTGTCGATCTGAAAGAGGACATGGTTCTTGGACGGGTGCAGTTGGACATCCCCGGAGGCGGTGAGGAAGCGGAGGAGTTCGGAGAGGTTTCGCCCGGGGAGGACCACGTTCAACACGTGATCCGGTGAGGCGGCCGTCACGGGCGTGCGGAGGTAGGCGATGCGGAAGCCGTCGGTGGCGATGGCGCGCAACTCACCGTTGGTCAGGGTGAGGTGGATGCCGGTGAGGATGGGGCGCGCTTCGTCCTGGGAAGCTGCGAAGAGGGTGCCTTCGATGGCGGCGCGCAATTGGTCGCGGGTGATGGTCAGGGGTGGGCCGGTTTCGGTATCGGGGAACCCGGGAAAGTGCTCGGCGGGTTGTCCGTGAATGATGAATTCGGAACCGGTCCATTGGATGGAGGCGGTGGCGTTGGATGTATCGACGTGGAAGTCGACAGAGTCGGTGGGGATGCGACGGGCGATTTCGGTCAGTTGGCGAGCCGGAAGAAGGATCGATCCCGCGTGGCTGGTGTGAGCGGGGACGGTGCAAGAGATGGCGATCTCAAGATCTGTGGCCTGAACGGTGAGGGCGTCGGTTTCGGCGTGGAGGAGGATTCCCGCCAGCGCGGGGAGGGTGGTGCGGGCGGGTACGGCACGGATGGCGGCTTGGAGAGCGGTGTTGAGATTTTTTTGGGTAACGGTGAAGCGCATAGTAGTGACACCTCTTTGATAGTCATTCAAAGCAGTTGTTGAAGGGGTTGTTGATTAAGGGGAAAGGCGGGGAGGCCGCGGTGGAGGCGGGTTTCCGTGGGGTGTGGTCTGTGAATAAGAGTGTGCAGAGCGGATGAGTTTATCCACAGTTTTGACGGTTTGGAGATATCCATAGTGGGTCCACAGGGTTGTTTGAAGGTTATCCACGGAATCGTCCACATCCCCTAGAGTGGTGGGTGCACACGTCAGCCCAGCAGTTTCTTTCGCAAAGTGTTGACGGTGGCGGCTAGGTTCGGGTCCGTTTGAATTTCTTGAGAAATCTTGTCGCAGGCGTGCAGAACGGTCGTGTGATCGCGGCCGCCGAACTCTTGGCCGATGCGGGGGAGGGAGTTGTCGGTCAGTTCGCGGGCGAGGTACATGGCCAGTTGGCGTGGGAAGGCGACGGCGCGGGTGCGCTTGCGGACTTTGAAGTCGCGGATTTCAAGGTTGTAATACTCGGCGACGGCGGCCTGAATGAGCGGAATGGTGATCGGCCGGCGGGTGTTCTGAGGGAGGATCTCCTGAAGCGCCTC
>FWPU01013562.1_pt1 | contig 10194 bp, 11 predicted proteins | sample 2228361 | NCBI WGS metagenome assembly FWPU01 (sample SAMEA103939777, study PRJEB20133) | metagenome | reverse complement strand
TGAGGATTATACTCAGGAGAATAGAAGAAGCTACAGGAAAATAGAAGGTAAAGTTGTCCCGTTTAATATATATGTCGCCGGGCAGTTTACTGATATATGGGAGCTTCGGGGCAAAAACCATCAGCACTCCTGCGATTAGCAGAAAGATGCCCAGAGCTATTAGCATTTTTCCTATGGGTTGAATTTCCATATTATTCTCCACCCACAATTTCCTCTTCAATTAAGCTTAATATCCTGTCAAAACTCGGCAAGGACTTTATCTTCGATGCTGTAAAAAAAATTTGTAACAGGTATGATTTAATTGTAACCGGCCTAGTTTAGTCTGAAAAGGCTTGAAAGGACTGGAAGTTTCGGAAAATAGGAATTAAGCTTTCCTATGGGGAAACGAGCTTAAAATTAGATTACGAAGCTGGTGAACATAACCCATGAGCACACCACCAGGACAAAGAATAGGCCCAACCCAAACACTACAGCAGCGTCTCATTCTGACGCAAGAGCTACAGCTTTTTCTGAAGCTTATACAGATGACTACGCTTGAGCTCAAGGAATATCTCGAAGAACAGCTCGTAGAGAATCCGATCCTAGAGGAAAAAATCGAAGAAGATAAGAATGCCAACGAAGAAAACCACTCCGATGACCATGAGTATGATTTTAGCGACGCCGAAAAGAGTTTTCTCGGGAGTGGTGACGACAACCTCCCCTATTTCCGGGAGATATTCGGGGACCAGGAAGAAGAAAGCCCCTGGGAAAACAGAGTAAGCGCACCCGAATCCCTCCTCGACTACCTAAAATGGCAATTAAATCTCTCCGATTTCTCTCCAGAGGAAAAAGAAATCGGCTCGCTCATTATCGGTAACCTCAACGAAGACGGATACCTCGAAACCGACCTGGAGGAGATTGCCATCTTGCTGGTTAAGAACCGGTTTGATTCCGACTCCAAGATCCAGGAAACATCGGATGAAGAGAAGGCGCACTTTTACCAGAACCAAATCAAGTCCGACCCTACTTACTGCGAGAAGGTTGAACAGGTTTTAAAAAAAATCCAAGCCTCTTTTGACCCTCCTGGCGTCTGCGCCAGGAATTTGAAAGAATGTCTTCTGGTCCAGGCACGGATGATTGGTTACACCGATGACAGTATCATAATTAGGTTGATCGAAAACCACCTGGAAGATATAGGCAAAAAAGACCATAAATTAATCGCCGACTCTCTCGGTTGTTCGCCGGATAAAGCAGAGGAAGCTATCCTTGCCGTCAAGTCATTAGAACCCAAGCCGGGAAGACCTTTTTACACTAAAGACACCGAAAAGCATATCGTGCCAGATTTCTACGTCTATAAACTGGGAAATGAACTGAAAATACAGCTAAACCGGGACTTTCCTACCGTCCGGATAAGTCAGTATTACCGGAGCTTGGTCAACAAAGAGAATAACCTTCCCCCGGAAGTGCGGAAATACATCAAAGAAAAGATAGAGGCCGCTCAGAGAATAATAAAATGCCTCGAAGAGCGGGAAACAATCATAAAAAAGATCATAATAAAAATCGTGGAGAGGCAGAGGGATTTTTTCGAGCACGGAAAAGAATACATAAAACCGTTAAGACTGAAAGACATAGCCAACGATGAAGAAATAAACAAGCATGAATCCACGATAAGCAGAATAACCAGCAGAAAGTATATTCAGACGCCGCACGGGGTGATAGAACTCAAATCCCTATTCTCCAGAAAAATAGAGACCTCCCATGGAGTAGACGTATCTTTCGAAAAGGTAAAATCGCTAATAAAAGAAATCGTCTCTTCCGAAATACCAGAGAGTCCTTACTCCGATGAAGACATATCCAAGATATTGGAGAGAAGAAATATAAAAGTGGCCCGCCGCACTGTTGCAAAATACAGAAAAATACTTAAAATACCTTCTTCTTCGGAAAGAGCCAACAAGAGGTAAAAAAGATGCAGGTTACTGTGACCATAAGACATATAGATAACCAAGCCAGGCAAGAAAACCTGAGAAATTACACGCTAAAAAAAATCAAGAGGGTAGAAAGATATATAAAATCGAGAAAAAATCCTTCTGAAGTAAGGGTGGTTCTTTTTGAGGAGAAGTTCAGGAATATCTGCGAGATATTGGTGATCAGCGGCACTTTCAAAATCACTTCTTCTGTAGAATCAGATGAGATGCACGGGGCCATCGATAGGGCAATCGACGGCACTATAAAACGCCTGAAGAAGCTCAGCGAAATGAGAATAAAAACTAGGAGAAGGGGCTCCGCAAAACCTAGAGAAAATACTGGCGGCACAAATCGAAAGCCTCTCCGTCCATCGAATGAAGAAAGACTCGAAGGGGAAGGGATCAGCCTGGAGAGGGTCCCTCTCAAACCGATGTCGGTGGAGGAAGCCATACTACAATTAAGGGTATCCGGCGAGGATATTCTGACATTCCGTAACAGCGAGACGGGAGAAATAAACACCCTTCATAACAGAAGAGGAAAAGTAGTGCTGATAGCACCCTAATATTCAAGCTAGGATTATGAAATTAGTAGACGTTCTAAAAAAAGAATCAGTGATTGCCGACCTGCATTCTAAAAATAAACCGGAAGTTATCAGGGAACTTTCTCAACTACTATCATCGCTCTACCCTAATATCAACCCCGACCGGCTTTTTCAGGTATTAATGGAAAGAGAAAAGCTATGCAGCACCGCAGTCGACGCCGGAGTGGCCATTCCCCATGGCAAGCTCGGCGGAATTACAAACATCATCGCCTCCTTTGGCAGAAGCCTTGAAGGAATAGACTTTGAATCCCTGGATGGTCACCCTTCCCATCTTTTCATCCTGATACTCGCTCCCGAAAACTCCTCGGGGGCACACCTTAAGCTCCTGGCCAGGATATCCAAGATATTCCGGGACCCGGATTTCCGGTCCAGGCTGATGGAAGCAAAATCACAGGACGAAATCTACGATATAATAGCCGAGGAAGATGCAAAGCATTAGAGCTGAGCAACCCCTGGAGATCGAAGAAATCTACAGGTCATGGGGCAAAGAACTTCAATTAGAGATCGTCTCCGGAAAGTCCGGACTAAGACGTAGCGTGAGATGGAACCGGGTGCAAAAGCCGGGACTAAGAATGATCGAGCCGGATATTCAACTGGAAGAGGGAAAGATACAGGTATTGGGGATGACCGAGGTTTCTTACTTCAATAAACTCTCCAGCCGGGAGCAGGAGAAAATAGCGGATATACTCACATCCCAGGATGTATCCTGCTTCATTGTTTCAAAAGGACTCATCCCACCCGGTTTTTTGAAAGAGTACTGCGAGAAAAATAAGATGACCCTATTCATTACCAAACTCAGCACCGGAAGGCTTATTTCCACCCTCAATCAGATACTGGAAGAGCGGCTCGCTCCTTTCGTGAGCCTGCACGGTGTGTTCATAGACATACACCGACTAGGGGTGCTTATACTGGGCAAGAGCGGGATTGGCAAGAGCGAATGTGCTCTTGACTTAATACTGAGAGGTTCTAAACTCATTGCTGATGACTTGGTGGAGATAAGAAAAGTAGGAGCGTCTAGGCTGATCGGAAGCGGCCCGGAAAACATCAGACACCTGATGGAGATTCGAGGAGTGGGGATAGTGAATATAAAGGATTTATTCGGAACCGCTTCGGTGATGGACAAGAGGGAGATTGATTTGGTGATCGAACTGGCTCAATGGGACCCTAGTACCGAATACGACCGACTGGGGCTGGAGCAAAAAACCTATTCAATCATGGAGGTGGACCTACCTTATCTAATTCTCCCGGTGAGCCCGGGGAGGAACACGGCTACGATAGTGGAGGTCGCGGTCAGAAATCAGTTACTGAGAATCAGCGGGACAAGAACGGCGGAGGAATTTGAAGCCCGACTGGAGAGAACAACTGTAAGAAGGAAAGATCATGATTAACATTGTGATCTTAAGCGGTATTTCCGGCTCGGGAAAGAGCACTGCCGTGAAAGCCCTAGAAGACCTGGGTTATTTTTGCCTGGATAATCTCCCACCCAGCCTGATCCCTACTTTTATCGACTTGGCCAAGCACTCGGCGGAGCATATCACCAAAGTAGGTATAGTTATGGATGTGCGCGAAGGTGTCTTTTTCGAGGAGGTACCCGAGGTAATAGAAGAAGTCAAGCTCTTATTCTTGGAGTCCTCGGATGAGGTCCTGGTAAAACGCTACAAAGAGACCAGGAGAAAGCATCCTTTATCTCCGGATGGAAACATACTGGAGGGAATTTCAAAAGAGAGGGAACTGCTGTCTCGTGTGAAAAATATGGCCGACCACATCATAGATACCTCCTCTTTCAACGTCCATCAGCTAAGAGAGATAATCCAGGGCACATTCGGAAAAACCACTCCCCGGAAGATTTCCATAAACTTTCTCTCCTTCGGGTATAAGTACGGTTTCCCCTACGATGCAGACCTGGTGCTCGACGTGAGGTTCCTACCCAGCCCTCACTTCATCGAGGGCCTAAAGGATTTAACCGGGCACGACCAGAGCATAATAGACTTTGTCCTGGGACACCAGGACACCAGAGAATTCATCGAAAAGCTGGTGGATTTCCTGGAGTTTTTGATCCCGCGATACGAGGAAGAGGGTAAGTCCTATCTAACCGTGGCCATAGGATGCACCGGCGGAAAGCATAGGTCGGTGGTCATAACCAATGAAATAGCAAAAAGATTCAAGAACCTGGCTCCCAACATCTGGCACAGAGACGTTTCCAAAAGCTGAGGTGAACACATGATCGGAGTTATAGTAGTCAGTCACGGAAAATTAGCAGAAGAGCTTATCTCCGCCGTGCAATTCGTGTTATCGGTAAAACCGCCGGTGAAGATGGAGGGCGTTTGCCTGGACCCACACAGAGAGTTTGAGACATTCAAGCAGGACATCAAGAATGCCATGAAAAAAGTAGACGAGGGGGACGGAGTCCTGATCGTGACGGATATGTTTGGCGGTACCCCTTCCAACGTCAGCCTGACTTTTCTGGAGGCAAAGAACGTGGAGGTTGTATCCGGGGTAAACCTCCCCATGCTTCTCAAGCTGGCCACACTACCGGCAGGCGTGAACCTGGATGAAGCGGTGAAGATCGCCGAGAGCGCAGGAAGGGATAACATAATCGTGGCCAGCAAGCTTCTTCAAAAAAGGGGCCAGTAGCAGTTTAATTCGAGTAAAGCGTAATCTAAACTTTAAAACCCGGACTTTTTGGTTATAATAAACAATACCTGTTTATAGTACCCAACAACAAGCCAACCGAGGGGAAATAGAAAATGAGAGTGGAAGAGTTTGATAGAATAGTGGATATGTGGAAGAACCATCTCCTTGTGGACGCCCTAGAGGGCTATAGCTTAGAAATCGATGAAGATGTACCCAGGGAGTTTGCAGCCATTGCCCTGTTCTTAGACTCTTCAACGGTGAGAGCGGCAGGCGAGGTCGTAGATTATTATGAAGGATATAAACGAGCGGCCACGGATATTCTCAGTTTAATCGGCGTGGAGATGGTTCAGGATGACCACATGAAGTTAATCCACGTGAAGAGGAGCTTTGTCAAAGAGGATAAACAGGAGCTGCTGAAGAAGTACATCTGGGAGTAGTCGTAGAATTAACTTATACTCATCCGCTGGTATCAGAACACTTAAATCACCGAATGAGACTTGCTGACCTATTCGACCATTTCATAATCGACCTGGACGGTGTGGTCTATGTCGAGAATATGCCGGTCACCGGGGCCGGGGAAACGGTCGAAACCCTCAGGAAACTGGGAAAGGGCATAATCTTTCTGACCAACGACCCCAGAAGCTCTTCCCGAGAATATTCAGATAAGCTCGGAAGAATGGGCATTCCCGTATCTGCCAACCACGTAGTTACGTCGGGGATGGCTATAGCGCAGCACATAAAAGAAAATTATGAACTAGACGGGAAGAAAGCATTTGTGGTCGGGACCGACGCGCTCAAGGAAGAGATAAGGGGAATAGGTCTAAAGCTTTGTGAGGGCGAGGAAGCAAAGTTTGCCGACTATGTGGTAGTCGGCGGCCACCAGCAGGTTAACTATCAGGAGATAAAGCTTGCGGCAATGGCAGTGAGAAACGGCGCCAAATTCTTTGGCACCAATCGTGACCCTGTTTTCCCCACACCGGAAGGGCTTGTTCCGGCCACTGGCGCCTTGCTTGCAGCTATCGAAGTTGCATCGGGGAGAAAGGCGATTACCGTCGGAAAGCCCGAATCGATAATGTTCGACGTGGCCAAGAAGCTTCTTCCATCAACAGAAAGAACTGCCATAATCGGAGACAGGCTGGATACGGATATTCTGGGTGGGAGGCGCGCCGGGCTGGCCACTATTCTAGTCCTTTCCGGTTCGACAACGAAAGAGGAGATTTCCCGGTCCGAAGTCAAACCAGATTATGTTATAACTAACCTGGAAGATCTATTAAAAGAACAGGAGTAGAGACACAAATTTTGTGTCTCTACCAAAACTTCAATGAATAGCCTCCAGGAATATACGAAGGTCGATCGGTCATGCCTAGAATAAATACAAACGGAATAGAACTTAACTATGTATTAGACGGCAAGGGGCCGGTAGTGGTATTCATAAATGGACTGACTATGGATGTAAACGGCTGGTATTTTCAGGTTGATGCCTTCTCGCAAAATTACAAGATGCTTAGATACGACTGCCGCGGCCAGGGCCAGTCCGACAAGCCGGACATGGATTACTCCCAGGAAATGCACGCGGAAGACCTGAAGAATCTCCTGGACAGACTAAATGTGGGTAAGGCTCATGTCGTTGGCCTTTCCAACGGGGGTATGGTCGCCCAGCACTTCGCTCTGAAATATCCGGACAAAGTAGGAGCTTTAGTCCTGGTTGATACCTGCAGCTATATAGATATTTTGTTAGAGCTCATACTCAAGGCCTGGATAAAAGCGACGGAGATAGGAGGAAGCGAGCTAAGGTATGATGTGGCGCTTCCCGTTCTCTTTTCCAATAGCTTTGTCGAGAAAAACCTGGAGAACATAATGGCATTGAGGGAGGCGAGCATAAAGAACAATCCCCCTAAGCCTGTCATAAACCTGGCCAAGGCATGCATGAAGCATAACCTGGCCGACCGTGTCTCCGAGATAAAATCCCCTACCCTCATCATCGTCGGCGAAGAAGATATCCTCATCCCTCCCAGACACTCTAAAATCCTCCACCAGAGCATCAAAAACTCTAAATTGGTAATAATCAAAGATTGCGGACACGTCCCTCCCATCGAAAAACCGGAGGAGTTTAACGCTATAGTGCTGGGGTTTTTAAAAGAGCATGATGAGTTACTTGGATGATAATATTTATTGGTCACGACTAAGCAAAATTGTCTAACTCGGATTTATTCCTAATCGCCGTTCATGGTTCGACGGGCTCACCACGAACGGCCTGTCATGAGCCCTGACGGATGGTTCGATTGAATACCGTTCGCCCAGCTTGTCGAAGGGCGTTTTTATCAGCGTAACTCCTTTCACTAAAATTAAATTAGCATTTAAATACCCACTAGAAATAAATTTCATAATCTGTTATATGTCTAATTAGTGCGCGTTCATGGTCATAATCAAAGAAATTCTCAATCAAGCTGGTTTGATTAGGCTTAGATAAACTAACTTAGCTGGGTAGGCAACGACAAGCTCATGACAGGCTTGCTCGTTGCCATCTAGCTCACCAGCAAGCTTGCCCTGAGTTAAACGAATGAACTGGTGAGCTACCCTTGCTTTTTACTTTTGAAAAATCATATAGAACTCACAGTTATAAAGACCAAGGAGGTTCATCATGAAAGCAGCGACATATCATGGCGTAAGAGACATAAGGGTGGAAACGGTTCCCGACCCCAAAATTAAAAACCCGAGTGATGTAATACTCAAGGTTACCAAGAGCGCTATATGCGGCTCGGACCTACACTTCTACCGAGGCCGGGTTCCCATGGACGAGGGATTCGTGGTCGGGCACGAGTTTATGGGAGTGATAGAAGATGCCGGGAAAGGGGTCAAGAATTTTAAAAAAGGTGATAAAGTGGTAGCTCCATTCTGGGTAAGCTGCGGAACCTGTATAAATTGCCGAAATAACGTACCCACATCCTGCACCGGAGGGGGCGGATGCTTCGGTTTCGGAAAGGCATTCGGAGATATCTTCGGCGGGCAGGCTGAGTATGTCCGTGTTCCTCTAGCCGACGGCACGCTGGAGAAGGTTCCCGATAACATTCCAGATGATAAAATCATATTCCTCGGGGACATATTCTCGACCGGTTATTTTTGCGCCGAGTGTGCGAACATAAGTCCGGGAGATGTAGTTGTGGTATTCGGCGACGGCCCGATCGGTCTCTTTGCTACAGCATCGGCAAAACTCTTTGGAGCATCGTTAATAATAACCATAGGACGACACGACTTCAGGTTAAATGTAGCCAAGAAGATGGGTGCCGATATCGGAATTAATACGCATAAAGAAAATCCGGTCGAAAAAATAATGGAGATAACAAACGGGAGGGGCGTCGATGCCGTCCTGGAGTGTATTGGCTCTAGCGAAGCGCTCCTTGACGCCTTCAAGATAGTGAGACCGGCGGGAAGAATATCATTCGCCGGACTATTCGTAGAACCGGTTCCCATACCCATGCTCGATTTTTACCTGAAAGACTTAACCCTAAAAGGCGGAGTATGTCCGGCTAAAAACTACATCAATAAGCTTCTTCCGTTGGTCGAGCATGGCAAGGTTGACCCAACCGCTGTGATCACCCACGACCTTCCGCTTGCCGATACACCGAAGGGATATCACCTCATGGACAGCAAAGAAGGGAATGCCATCAAGGTCGTGCTCACGCCATAATAATCTTTCGCTAAGAGAACAGTCAATGACAAGACAGCTCCTTATATGATGTGAGCATCGTACTTCTTATATTATTATACGAACTAGTGTATGTATCTTAAATAACTCTACTATGTCTTAGGACTTTGGTATCATGGGTATATCCCTAACTTTATGGAGGAGAACCCATGAAAACCGGACGTCCGAAGAAGCCATTGGTCCTCCGAGATGAGGATCGTTCGCAGTTGAAAACTATTGCATCTTCACGCAACATGCCCCATTCTCTTGTCGTTCGAGCGCGACTGGTGTTAATGGCCGCAGACGGAGTTTCCAACACGGTCATCGCCCAGAAGCTAGGCCTGAGCAGACTCTCCGTCGGCTTATGGCGCCGACGCTACATCGCCCACGGAATCCAAGGCTTGAATGATGAGCTCCGACCGGGGCGACCGCGCACCATTTCCGACGAGAAGGTGGCTTCCTTGGTGTATAAGACATTGCATACAAAACCCAAGGACAGTACCCATTGGTCGGTTCGCTCCATGGCCCGACAAATGGGTGTCTCCGCCCCTACGGTCAATCGGGTCTGGCGTGCGTTCGGGCTTCAACCCCACCGGCGGCGTCATTTTCAGCTTTCCACAGATCCTTTCTTCGTCGAGAAAGTACGGGATATCGTCGGGCTGTACCTGAACCCTCCAGATCATGCAATGGTCCTGTGTGTGGACGAAAAGAGCCAAATCCAGGCCTTAGATCGAACCCAGCCCATGCTCCCCATGGGATTGGGTTATGTCGAAGGGGTGACCCATACTTACAAGCGTCATGGCACTGCTACCCTTTTTGCGGCGTTGGATATCGCCAGCGGTAGGGTCATTACCACCTCCAAGCGCCGCCATCGTCATCAGGAGTACCTAGCTTTCCTCAAACAGGTGGACCAGAACGTCCCTAAAAACCTGGATATCCATCTGGTCGTGGACAACTATGCTACACTTAAACACGCGAAGGTCAAGCGGTGGCTGGCCCTGCATCCACGTTACCACGTGCACTACACCCCAACCTATGCTTCATGGCTGAATCAAGTCGAAATCTGGTTCAATCTCATCACCCAAAAGGCCATTCGCCGTGGGACTTTCAAGAGTGTCAAAGATCTTATTACAAAAATCGACGATTACGTCAAGCAATACAACAAACATCCTCATCCGTTTTCCTGGACCGCAACCGCTGATTCTATCCTCTCTAAGATTGATAGACTTTGTCAATATATTTCCGAGACAAGACACTAGCTAAGCCTTTCTTTTTGTAACAAATTTGATAAACTACAATTAATATCTTAAAGCCTGAACCTCCTGCCTAG
>FWPU01013561.1_pt1 | contig 10194 bp, 18 predicted proteins | sample 2228361 | NCBI WGS metagenome assembly FWPU01 (sample SAMEA103939777, study PRJEB20133) | metagenome | reverse complement strand
CTTTTCCAGCGGGTTTGGCCGATTACAAGCCCGCGTTCTTGCTCCACCAAAGTGTCGAGAAGAAGTCCATCACCATTAACTTGACTGCGCCGTGCCGCCGAAACCCTTTTATAACAGGGGCAACAAGCCCTCATTATGGAAAAAGGAGGTCCTATTGCGGTTTTTCTTGCTGTATTATTAATATCTGCGATAGGCGTTCTTGTCATCGTGTCAGGGTCAAGCGCAACAGGGCTGTATGGGGCTAACAGGGTGACTTGGTGGGAAAGGCCTGCTTCCACGCCTGACATGTGCGGGGCAGTATGTTTGCGTAATGCTGAATGCGTGGGCAAGTGCAATTTGTGCTCGCCTTCATTGGGAAGATGCATTGCAGCAAAGGACGTGCCTATTTCAGGCATTTATTCCTGGCGCAATTATGCATTGTGCCAGAACAGGTGCAACAGGGCGCATATGTGGTGTCATGTTGGCGCGCGGAACAATGCAACTCACCAGAAGTGCGACGCAGACCTTCCCAGGTGCCTGCAGGGCTGTGATTATTTCAGCATTCCTCAGGGAGAACCGCCGCGGTTCAAATAGGCAACATTTAATTACCCCTTGCTTTTCTTTATCAGCATGAAAACAGTAATACTTGACACGAACTTCCTCGTAGACTGCCTTGCTTGGAAGGTTGACTTTTTCAGCGAGCTTGGCAGAATCCTCCCATTCACTTATAGGCTGGTTGTGTTGGACAAGACTCTTGACGAGATTGACACGATTATTACAGAGGGAAGGCAGGATGCCAGAATCGGCGCGCGCCTTGCAAAGCAACTCATAATGAAAAAACGAATAGGCATCGTTCCGACACACAAAAAGGGCTACACAGACACGCTCATTCTCAAAACAGCTGCAAGGGACGCGATTGTTGCCACTCAGGACCAGAACCTGAAGCGAAGGCTAAAGGCAAAGGGGATTCCTGTTGTAGTAATAAGGCAGAGGAAGTATTTGGAGCTTATTCCAAAACCTTTTTAAACAACCCCCTGCCATTGCCTCAATAATGAGATGCTGCGGCTTCTTTGGCTGGCGGCATTGATGCAAACCGAGGAAAACAAAATGTATTACAAGCTAACTGTTCAGGACCACATCAGGGTGTCTCCGAGGTTCTTTGGAAAGGACCTGAAGGATGCTGTCAAGGCAGGAATAAAGCTGAAGTATGACGGAATGATTGACCAGGGTCTTGGTGTTGTGATTGACGTTGTTGATGTCAAGGAAGTCGGAGAGGGGGTCATAATTCCAGGCGATGGTGCAAGTTATTACGAGACCACCTTTGAAATACTTGCTTACAAGCCAGAGTTGCAGGAGGTTGTTGTCGGAAGGATAAAGGACATTGCTGACTTTGGTGCCTTCATCACGCTTGGACCGATTGACGGCATGATTCACATTTCGCAGACGATGGATGACTTTGTGAGTTTTGCAAAGGAAAAAGTGCTCAGTGGCCGTGATTCAAAGCGTGTTTTGAAGGTGGGTGACATTTGCAGGGCAAGGGTTATTGCGGTCTCATTCAAGGACCCGAACAATCCTAAAATCGGGCTCACGATGAGGCAGCCCGGAATGGGCAAGCCGGAATGGTCAGAGGCAAAGGCTGCAGCCCAGTCTGCTGCCGTAAAAGAAGAGAAAAAGAAGTCTAAGAAGGAGAAGTGAAACCATGAGCAAAAAGAAAGCATGCAAGAAGTGCAAGCTGTTTGTCGAGGGCGATGAATGCCCTGTCTGCCACAGCGCTCAGTTTGTGGTGAACTGGAAGGGCCGCATAAACATCATTGACTCAACCAAGAGCGACATTGCAAAGAAGATGGGTGTTGGGGTAAAGGGCGAGTATGCAATCAAGGTGACATAAATGGAAATAACTATTGGAAAGACTGTAGAAAATCCTTATTTGCAAAGAAAGGAAGTTCATGGTGAAGTTACTTTTACGGGAGCAACCCCATCACAGAAGCAGCTTGCCGAGGCATTGGCAGCAAAGCTTAATGCAAAGGCAGACGCGATTTTTGTAGTGCACGTTTACACGTCATTTGGCAGCCAGAAGGCGTCATTTGAGGCTCACGTCTACCCAAGTAAGGAACAACTGGAAAAGGTTGTGAGGCTTGGAAAGAAGGCAAAGGAAAAGCTTGCAGGCAAGGCTCCAGCGCCAGGAGCAGCTCCCAGTGCTGAGGCAAAGCCAGCTCCTGCAGCAGCACCAGCAGCTCCAAAGGCAGAGGAAAATAAGGAAGAGCCTAAGAAAGAAGCTCCAAAGCCTGAAGCAAAGAAAGAAGAACCCCAAAAGGCAGAGGTAAATGCGTAAAATGGCAGACAAAGCACCCAAGGGAATCTGGAACACTTACAAGAAGGAAGGCGACAAGGTTGTGAAGAAGAACAAGTACTGCCCGAAGTGCGGGACAGGATTTACCCTTGCAGCCCACCAGGGAAGATTGTATTGTGGCGCCTGCAAGTATGCCGAATTCATCAAGGTTGAAAAACAGGAAAAGAAGTAAACTTCATTCTCCTAATTTATGCCCTGAATCGTGATGGTGCTGGAAGTCCGGAAAGTATCTTGACAGCGTTCCATTTTCCTTGGCTTTTTCATATTCTTTTTCCAGCTGTTCTCCCCAAGTTTTACAGCCCTTGCAATGGTCATACTGTTGTTTGTGATTTGAATAATGGCCTTCCCTCATCTGCTCCAAGTCATTTAACAGGGTTTTATACCTGTGCTCACAGTACTTGCAATTCTCTATATTTTCCCTTATTTCTGGCTTGGAGTTTGGCTCAGTACGCTGCCTTAGTGCTCCAAGAGTGTAAAATGCGCCAGCTGTTGCAAGAATGATGCTTCCTTTTATGCATAGACTTCTGAGTTTATCTACAAGGCTTTTTTGAGTTTTCATTTTGTTCCCTCCAGGTTCTGTTGATACTGTTTTGCCTGTGTTTCTAATTCCTTTATGTGCGCGTCAGCATAATACTCGTTCAGGCAGGCGCATGTTGCCCAGCCAATCATTGAACCCAAAAAATAAGTGATTGTTGGCACAAGAAGCCCGTATGTGTAATTGGTTCCTTCAACCTGTGATGGATGATAGCCCATTGAGAGAATCCATTTTTCTATCATTGCTCCAAAAGCAGGTGCGCCAAAAGGACTGGTGCCAAACATCAAGCCGCACCAGTAACTCAAGCTGCCCCAAAGTCCTGTTTTAAAGTCTAAAGATTTGGCTTTCTCGCTTTTTTCCACTCCTGCCTCTTTTAGTATTTGTTCTAATTCTTGCACGCGTTTACTATACCTTTCAACCTTTGCTCGTCTTAATGCTGTTCCTGCTGCGATTACCATTTTAACCACCCGCAAGAGGATAACTTTGGCATAATATTAATTTTAGTTGTCACGTATTATGATGACAAAATAGCAAGCTTTATAAGCCTGATTTGTGTTTACTCGTATTATGGATGTCAAGGATTTTGAGTTGCTTGGCCTGAACCATAATGAGGCAATTGTTTATTTGGCGCTTGTTGAGTTAGGTAGGGCTTCTGCAGGGGAATTGATTAAGCGGACAGCATTCCACCGCAATATAGTTTATGACAACCTGAACAAGTTAGTTGACAAGGGTCTTGTCACATTTATTGACGAGGAAGGAATCAGGTTTTTCCAGCCAATGCCTCCTGAAAGCATTCTTGACATGCTCGAAAAGAAATCAGAAGAAATCAACAAGCAGCAGGTTCTGGCCAAAAAAATCCTTCCTGAAGTCAAAAAACTGCTCAAACTGCAGGAACTAAAGCAGGAAGCAGGGCTTTACAGGGGTGTCAAGGCAATAAAATACCTGTTTAATGATATCATCAAGGAGGGGGAGGATTATGTTGTTTATGGCGCCCCGCAGGCAAGCATTGACATAATGGGAGGTTACTTCTGGAAGAACTACAACAAGCGTGCGGTTGAAAAGAAAATCAGGGCAAGGATGATATTCAATTCCGAGATTAGGAAGTGGGGCAAGCTGACAACAAACAGGTACACCAGAATACGTTATCTGCCAAAGGAGTTTGACAATCTCACAGAAACCAGTGTTTACAAAGACAAGGTCTCGATTGTTGTGTGGAGCCAAAAGCCAATAGGCGTATTGATCAAGGACAAGAATGTTGCAGATGCATACAGGGCATATTTTGAGATTCTCTGGAAGCAGGCAAAGAAGTAATTCTTACACAGTTATTTTCTGCGCTTCAATTTCTTTTCTTGCAAGCTGTTTTGATACAGCCATGTCCATTTCTATTAGTTTCCTCACTATTGGGCTTGCAGCGTTCAGTTTATACAATATTGCCCTGCCGATTTTCCTCGTTTTTGTTAAAATACCCAACTTCACCAGTCTTGGCCATAACTGCCTGACTGTAATCCAGCTTACTTCTGCCCCTTTTGCAACATCCATAAGGCAGTAATCAAACTCCTGGTTGTCAATAAAGAAGTCAATAACCCTTGCCGCTGGCGACTCGCCGAAAACAATTGTAAAAGATGTTTTTTCTTTCATGCAATCCTTGTTAATTGGTTTCTATTTATATAATTTTCGCAATTCGTAATTTAAAATAGTTTAATATCACGCCGGAAAGTTTCCGGATTTTCAACAGCAAAACATATTAATCCGAATGCCTTCCAGACTGAAATGAATCTGAACAAAGTGATTCTTCGCAAGCTTTTCAGGCGCAGAATCATCGGCGCAAAGCACACTGCCTTTGAGCACGTCACAGCAGGCATTCCAAAGCACTTTCACGGCAATGCAAAAGACGCTGCTGAGCGCCTCATAAAACAAGGGCTTATCCTCACAAAGCCAACTTCTTATGGATTGCAAATCAGTTTGAACCCAGAACACATTGAGGAAATAATAGAAATGATTGAGGATTAATTATTTCTCCCCTTGCATTACAAGAATGTCTTCTGTTGTCAGCTTTTCGCCTTTTCGCATCTTTTCCTTGACTTCTGCGAGCTTTTCTGAGAATTTCTTTGCCCTTTGTTGTTGTTTTGCAGCTTCTTTTTCCTTTCTTTCTGCAGAAAGCTTGGAATTAAGCTCGCCTGCCTGCTTAAGCAGGGCGCCAAGCTCTTCTGACAATTTTGCTATCTCTGATTTTCTTTCGCCTATGTCCTTTGTGAACGTGTTTCCCCTTCCGCGCAATTCATCCACTTTTTTGCTTTGCTCAATGAGGAGTTCGTGCTTTTCCTGGCTGAGCCTTGCCTTTTGCTGTATTTGCCTGTGGATGTCGTCTGCCTGCTTCTGCAGGGCATCAATGTCCTTGCTTATCTGGTGTGCTGCTTCCCAGACCGCGCTTGATTCCTTTGCCTCATTGTAACGCTTTTTCAATTCCTTGATTTCCTTCATCATTGCCTTTTCCCTGTCGAAGGAAATCACTTCTGTCTCTATCTTGTGCTCCAGCTTGTCAATCTGCTTTTTTATGAATGAGGGGTTTTCCTTTAGCCCGAGTTTTGCAGCTGCTTTTTTCTTTTCCGTATTGAGTTTCTTGGCTTCCTCAATCTTTTTCTTGATTATTTCATTCAGGCCGGTGCGGTTGTCCTTTAGTTTCTTGACCTCTTCAGTGAGTTGGTCCCTTTCCTGCTTTAGCTGTTTTAACTCTTGGATAAGCTTAGAAATCTCCTTGCCGACAGGGTTCCTTTGCTGGAACGCCTTTTCCTTCTGGTCGTTCAACTCATTAAGTCTTTGCTTCAGCGCCTTGATTCTTGGTTGAAGCTCATCCAGTTGTGCTTGTAAGGCCTTGCGTTCCTCGGGTGTAAGCATTTGGGCAGTGCATCTGGCTCGTTGTCTGGCTCGTAGCCGCCAGAAGCTTAAAACTACGAGCCCTCAGCGCTTATCCGAAGAGCGCGCTGAGGCCCGCAGCTGCAGCTTCTTCCTGCTTCTTGCTTTCCTCTGCGGATTTCTTCTCTTCCTTCTTCTCTGCCTTTGCCTCTCCACCTGCAGGCGCAGCAGCAACAGCGACTGGTGCAACAGCTGCCTTCTTCACTGCCTCGTCAATGTTGACTCCCTGCAGTGAAGCAACCAGTGCCTTGATTCTTGCCTCGTCTGACTTGACTCCGGCTGCCTCAAGTACTTTCTTGACTGTTGCCTCGTCCACCTTGCCGCCTGCCTTGTGAATCAGCATGGCCGCATAGATGTATTCCATTTTCTTGTACCTCCAAATTATGATTTAGGTAATTCTGATTGTAATGACATCGCCTCGCGCTCTGCCTTTGCCAGGAGTTCTTCCATAATCTCTGGCTCCATTACCCCTCCCTCAAGTGCAACTGCCTTTGCTTCCCTGAATGCCTTCTGTAGCAATGGTTCTGCGGTATCCTTTGATGGATAGCTTGCCTCGATGGCGAGGTTGAATGCCCAGCTGGCTGCGGTGGTCAAATCGCTCATGAACTTGACTTCGTCAATGTCAAGGACTGTCTTTGGATAAATCATTCCGCCTTCATAGACCGCGACAAGGTCAAGCCCGATTTCCATTGGCTCGATTCCAAGTCTTGCGAGCATTGCTGCAAGTTCTGCCTTGATTGGCTGTCCCTGTTTGCAGACAGTGCAGTCCTGCTTTACAACCACTTTCCCGCCTTCAACTCCTGCCTTTATTCCAAGCATTGAGAGCTCGCTGAGCACAGGTCCTGGCGCGAATGGTGTTGGTCCTGCTGGCACGACAAGGTCAAACGGCGCGAGTTGTCCTGCCTTTGCAGGCGCCTTGCTCTTGTTTTTCTTGATTGTCTTGAACAGCGCGAACGGGTTGTCCTTTGTGAATATGAGTGCAGGCATGTCAGGCATGTATTTTTCCAATGCATCAATACCATTCTTTGTCTCCTTTAGCTTTTCAAGCGCGAGCAGGATGAGGCTTTTCTTTGTCATCAGCATGTCAACATTCTGCCTGAGATTCCCCCTCATGCGCGCGTACTGCGCTGCAGGCAGGGAATGCATGTTCAGCAGGCCTATTATAGGGTATTTCTTTGAGAGCTCAACTATCTTTTTCACCACTGCCTTTTTCTCAGGCGCCGCATTGGAGGTTTTCTTGCCCCTATCCTTTCTGCTCATCGGGCTTCACCTCCGCCGCTTTCTTTGGCTCCACTTTCTTTTCTTCGGGCTTTTTGGCGGGCTCTGTTGCTCCAACCTCAACCACAGGACCCATCGAGAGTTTGAGCATCACTGACTTTATGTTGTTCTGCTCCTGCGGAAGCGCGTGGACAACTGCGTTAAAGACAGCCATTATGTTTTCGATAATCTGTTCATCTTTCATGTCCTCTTTTCCGACAGCGCATTTTGCTGATAATTGTGTTTTTGCAACAATGTGCAGTGTTTTCCTGAGCTTTTCTGTAAGCAGTTTCAGGTTGGCGTTTGGGGGAACAACGCATCCTGCTTTTGGGTTTGGCATTTTTCCCCTTGGACCAAGGACGCGTCCGAAGAATTTTGCAACGTCAGGCATTATGTTTGCCTGAGCTATGAAGAAGTCATGGGTCTTTGCGAGCTTTTTGATATCCCTTTTCTTTCCCTCATACTTCTTGAAGTCGTCATGGGTTATGACAGTGTCGCAGGATGCCTTTGCCTGCTCCTGCATTTCTGGCCCGACAAGAGCCGCAACCCTTACCGCCTTTCCGCGGGCGTGTGCAAGCGGCACCCAGACGTCAAGCTGCTCTTCAGGCTTCTTGAGGTCCAAGTCCTTGAGGTTGAAAATAAGGTCTATGCTTTGCGCAAACTTCCTTTTCGGAGAATTGGCCCGTACGAATTGCAGTGTCTTGATGAATTCTTCTTTGCTTGCCATTACTCGACCCTCCTACTCAATTAAGAGTAGTTCGCGGGAAGATATTGCTTGCTCAAAGAGGGGTGTTTATAAAGCTTTCTTTTGAGAAACCAGTCAGTCGTACTGTCCGCCCTGCTGGTATTCTTTAGGCAGGTTTGATTCCTTTGAATAGTCAGGGAATTTTGTAACAGCATCAACTGCTTCTGATATGCCTGTGCTCTTGCTGAACAGCGCGCGGGTCCTTGCTGCAAGGGCGTCCTTTCCTGTCACTCCTGCGGGCGCAGGCGGCATTCCTGTGCTTCCTTCCTTTGGTGAGGGTGTTGTCGTTGTTGCAGGCATGTTCTGCATCTGCTCCCTGAGCTCAACTATTGCCTCTGCTGCTGTTTCCCTGCTGCCCTCCTCTGCGGGTGCTGGTTCTGGTTCAGAAACAACCGCTGCTGTCGGCGCCCTGCTGCTCAATGGTTTTGCCTCCATCTGCCTTCCGCCGCAGGCTGCCAGAAGAACCAGCATTGCAATCACTGTCAAAACAAGCACTTTTTTCATAATACTCTTGTGGAGTAGAAACAGGTATATATAGATTTCGTTGTTTGTGAAAGCAAAGCTTATATATGCTTTTGTGCAATGCACATTAAAACCAGAAAGAGGTGCGTGCTAATGAATAAGCGTGCGTCAGTTGAGCTTTTGATTTTTGGCATTGTTGCTGTAATTGCGCTTGTCGGTCTTGTTTTGCTGATGTCAGGCAAGCTCACGGGTGAGGCGGCAGGACAGCCTGTGATAAGGAATGTCATTGTGACCCCTGAGGAATTCAGGATTGAGAGGCCTGGTGGCTATTCGTGCGGGTGCGACGGTGTCTGCGCGTATACCAGCCAGGTTGTGAGGGCTTCGCCAACCATTGATGTCAAGGTTGCAGATGCAGAAAAAACCTGCAGGACAATGCTTGAGTCAATTTGTGGCGGACAACCGATAATCAGGTTCAACTTCGGCTGCGGAACAAGGTAAAGATTCTTTTTTGTTTTTTCAGAATTCTTACTTGCCAAACCGTCTTTCCCTTTGATGGAATTCCTCAATTACCTTGACAAGGTCTTCTTTTTCAATTTCCGGCCAGGTTTTTTCTATGAAGAACCATTCGCTGTAAATGCCCTGCCAGGCAAGGAAGTTGCTTGTCCTTTTTTCGCCGCCTGTCCTTATTATCAGTTCAGGGTCTGAGTTTAGGTAAAGGTATTTGCCAAATACTTCCTCGTTGAGCTTGTCAATGTCAACTTTTCCTGCCTTTATGTCCTCGCCAAGCTTCTTTATTGCATCAATGACTTCTTCCCTTCCGCCGTATGCCATTGCAAAGTTTACAGTGTATGGCTTGTTGTCTTTTGTCAGTTCCATTAGCCTTTTCATACCTTCCTGGACTGGTTGTGGGAACATCCATGTCCTGCCTATGAAGTTTATCCTGACGCCGTTCTTTTTTAGTTCTGCAATCCTTTCTGGCTTGGCTTGGTTCTGCCATTCGCGCTCAAATAACTGCATCAGGTAATCAAATTCTTCTTTTGGCCTGTTGAAGTTCTGGACCGAGAAGGTGTAGCACGTGACTTCCTGCACTCCGAGTTCGCGGCACCAGTCGAGGAACTGGGTTATTTTCTTTGCCCCCCACTCATGACCCATCCACGGCTTCATCATGAGTTTTTTGGCAAATCTCCTGTTGCCGTCGAGGATGATTCCAATGTGCCGCGGGACTTTTTCCTCACTCATTGTACGCCCTCACTAATGTTTGGTTTATAAACGTTATGGACTTTCTCAAACAATTGCACAAAAATCTCGTGCGGGACTGACAGTCCTGCCTCGAGGAGAATGCCTGCCATTTCTTTTCCAATAACCTCTTCTGTGTTGCCTGAGGGAATAAACCCGATTGCCTGCTGCAGGGTGTGCGTGCATAGGAATCCCTCGTGCATCTTGATTACTGCAGGGTTTGTCTTGTTGATGACCTTGAGTTCTCCAAGATCTGCAAGGACGGTCCCGCTCATAAGCATGCTCTGGCTGCCTTCCTGGAAGCCGTGTTGCAAAAGAGTCCATTTTGCCAGTGCCTTTACAGAGTCTGCGTAAGAAATTTCTTTCAGATCGGGAGCAGGCAGCTCAACTGTTTTTGCTGGCTTGATTATCCTGCCGAGGTATGCCTTTACTTTCTGCCTTGAGCCTTTTGCTGTCCAAGTGTTTTCTACAAGATAGCCGTATTCTTTTCCTTTGATTTTTTTTATTCTGACAAACCCCATTTGCGTAGCAAATGGGACCAGCCGGCTCTTTGAGTCGGCGCTGCCCCATCGTGGCAACAAGAATTCTTTAGGCACTATTTAAAGATTTTGGGTGGGAAAACTTGTTCTGATATCCCGAAACTAGGGCACACCACGAAACTCGGGCTCACTTGTCAGTTCCAGCCACACCTCGCGCGGTGTTCGATAGAATAGGCTC
>FWPU01013560.1_pt1 | contig 10197 bp, 9 predicted proteins | sample 2228361 | NCBI WGS metagenome assembly FWPU01 (sample SAMEA103939777, study PRJEB20133) | metagenome | reverse complement strand
CCCACAACTACCGGGGATTGATGGTCTTTGCCGCCATCCTCATCTGCATCCGCGTCCTGCTCAACTGGTGAGCCTATTCTTGGACTACTTGACGTAAGTTTGTAGAGCTCCCGATATACGCTTCATTCATTGAAATATCCCTCCTTTTCTTGGCTTGGTGCAGGTAGCCCTCCAGCGTTTGTCCTTCGGTTCAGGGCCGCAGGTGTTGGCTACTTTAGTTCTGGATTTTATCTTGTTCCGCCAGTCTCAACAGCCCCAAATGCACCGCAACCCCTGTATCCTGTACCTATGCGCTTAGGCCAGCGGGGCGAGGGGTATGTGGTGGGGCAGTTTGCCCTGCTGGGCCTGCTGGTGCTGGCGCTGTGGCTCACGCCTTCCTTTAGCCCACCCTGGCTTACCTGGCTGGGGCGGGGGCTGGCTGGGGTGGGCCTGGGGGTGCTGCTGCTGGCGGCCTGGCAGCTGGGGCCTAGCCTGACCGCGCTGCCCTGGCCCCGGCCCCAGGGGTTCCTGGTGCAAAAGGGGCTCTACCGGGTGGTGCGGCACCCCATCTATGCCGGGGTGTTGCTGTGGGCGCTGGGCAGCAGCCTGGCCCACCTGAACCTCTGGACCCTCTTGCTGTGGGGGCTTTTGTTTGGGTGGCTCGACCGGAAGGCCAGCCTCGAGGAACGCTGGCTGGCAGAGCGCTACCCCGAGTATGCCGGCTACCGGCGCCGGGTGCGCAAGCTCATTCCCTGGGTGTACTAGGCGGGCTGTGCTGCTCCAGCCAGGCCCACAGGCGCTCATCGGTGAAGTCGGCGATGCAAAGGAAGGCCCCAGCTTCCTCCAGCCGGCAGGCCGGGTGGCCGGTGGTCAGGGCCACCGTGCGCAGGCCGGCCCCCACCGCCGAGCGCACCCCCGAGGGCGAGTCCTCGAAGGCCAGGGCCACGTCTGGGCCCAGGCCCAGTTGCAGGAGCGCGGTGCGGTAGGGCAGCGGGTCGGGCTTGCCGGCGGGGAGTTCCTCGGACAGGACAACCCGGTCAAAGGTCAGGTTGAACTGCTCGAGCATGTGAAGGGCATTGACCCTTGGTGCATTGCTGACCAATGCCAATTGCAGGTGCATCCTTTTGGCCCAATCCCATAGCTCTTTCAGCCCCGGCAGGGGGGTAACTCCAGCGGCCAGCTCGCGGAAGCGGGCCTCTTTTTGCTCGATGAAGGCTGCGGCCTCGGCAGGCGAGAGCTGGGGCAGCAGCCGCGCCACAATCTCCGGGTTGAGGCCCCCGCTGATCTGGGTCTGGTAGTAGCGGTGGTCGGCCTGGATGCCGTAGCGGGCCAGGCCCTCGAGCCAGGCCTGCTCGTGCAGCCGGTCGGTGTCGGCCAGGGTGCCGTCCAGGTCAAAGAGCAGCGCTTTGAGCTTCACCGTTTTTCCTGAGTAGGTAGGTCATGCTAGCCATCCAGCCAGCCACCAGGAGCAAGCCCAGGGCCAGGCCTTCCTTGGGCACCAGGGCAAAAGCTGCCGGAACCAGGCTACCTCCCACCGCCGCAGCGTAGAACAGATAGGCCAAAGCAGGGTAGCCGATGTGCCGCTGGGTAAAGGCGTAGAGGGTGGGAAAGGTGGGGGCCACCAAAAAGCCCACCAGAGGAAACAGCCAGGCCGCCCCCGGAACCAGGTAGCACAGCGCCACCAAAGCAGCCCCCAGGTGCAGCCAGGCCAGCCGGGCCAGGGGCCTTTCTGCAATGAAATCGGCCAGTAGCCAGCGCCCTAGGGTAAGCCCTACCCAGTACAGCGAGAGCAGCACCCCCACCACCCTGGTGTCGTAACCCAGGTGGTGTAGGTACAGGCCGGAAAAACTGGAGATCACCAGCTCCACCGCCACATAAGCCAGAACAGAGGCCAGCACCCAGGGCAGAAGCCGGGGCTGTAGGGGGGTGCTCGAGGCCGAGACGTTGGCCTGTACCGCAGGAGCCTGCCAGAGCAACAGCGCAGCCAAAGCAGCCAGCAAAGCTAGGATGGCATACCCCCAGCGCCAGGGCAACCAGACCATCAGCAAAGGAGAAAGCACCGCCCCCAGCCCAAAAGCGGCGTTTACCCGGCCCAGCACCAGCATCTGCCCCCGGGTATATAGCTCCAAAGGTAGGGCGTTGCAGTGAAAGTTAGCCGTAGAAACGCCAAAACCCAGCAGCAGCGCGGCCAGGTAAATCCCCTCGGCCTTCCCTGTTCCAGCCACCAACAGTAGCCCCAGGCCCTCAGCAAGCAGGGCCAGGGAAAGCCAGGGGTGGCGCTGGCGCATTCGGCTGCTCAGAAAGGTGCCCAGTAATACCCCTACAAAGAAGAGATTGAAGTACCAGGCCAACCCTCGACCCAGGCCCAGCTCGGCCTGCCAGGCGGGAACCACTGCCCCCACCGCCGCCCCAACGGCCCCAGTCATGAAAAGCCCCAGGGCGCTCCCCAGGGTCAGGCGCTGGCGTAGGATCTGCCCACTGGCCTTTGTCATGGGTTCAATCCCTTCGGCAGCTTTCCACAAATCACACGCCCCACCCCCGCCTTCTGTGACTGAAAAAAACCCCGGCCTTCGCCGGGAGGTTTGGTGACCCCAAGGGGATTCGAACCCCTGCCGCCGCCTTGAAAGGGCGGTGACCTAACCGCTAGTCGATGGGGCCAGAAGGTTCCTAGGCCTCTTCAATAAAAAACTGGCTGGGGCACGTGGATTCGAACCACGATTGACGGAGCCAGAATCCGTAGTCCTGCCGTTAGACGATGCCCCAGCGAGCTGCGCCTGTCTAAAGCAGGCAATGGGTATAGTACAAAATGACCCTGGTTTTGACAAGAGCCTTTCTATAATCTCGGAAAGGCCCCGCGCACGGGCCCCAGTTCACTCTCGGAGGACGCGTTTGAGCGAAACGGAGCGGAAGATTATCGAGGCCCTCTCTCAGGTGGTCTCCCCCCAAGCGGCACAAAACTTGCTCCAGCGGGCCCTAGCGGGAAGAGCCTCTGGCTCGTTGCAGCCACACGACTGGGTAGAGCTCCTGCAAGGCCCCCTCCAGCGCGGGCTTTCCGCCATACTTCCTTTAAAGGGGCTCCCCCCCTCTCTGCAAAGCCTGGCACATCAGCTAGCAGCCCAAGCCCCCAATGTGGCAGTAGCGCGCGAGCCTACCCTCGAGGCCACCGACTCGAGGGAGTATGTTGACCTGCAAAAAGCCTCGGAGCGTCAGGCCCTGGTGCTAGGTCTGGCCCGGAGCGAAGGGGTTTTGGCGGTGGTGCTGGACTCAATTCATGGGCAGGAATACCGACTGGGAGGGTACAGCGAAAGCCTGTTGGGATTTCTCTCAACCATACATCGGTTACTTGACCGCAAAGGAAGTTACCGGGTGTTTTACACTGTGTTCAGGGAAGCGCAGCTGGTACTCCGCCCCCTAGAACGCGGCTACCTGGCTGTGCTCACGCGTGACGAGGCCAACCTGGGGCAGTTGTTGTACCGTATGAGCCGGATCGAAGCTATCCCGAACGGAACCAAGCAGTAGGAGGTTATGCAAATGAAGCGTTGGTTTGCTATTTTCGCTCTAATGAGTCTGGCCTGGGCTGCCCCGGCCATGACCCTGTACGACCAGCTTGCACCTACCTTAGACCAGGTGCGCACGCTGCAAAACAACAACCCCGCCCGGGCCTTAGAGCTGCTGGCCAAGGCCGAGGACGATTTCCGCAAAGGGGCTGGCGACCTGGCCCCGGTGCTGCGTGATGGGGTGCTGCAGTCGCTGGCCGACGCACGTCAAGCCTTAGCCCGCCGTAGCAGCGCTGACCTCGAGGCCCGGATTCAGATTGTCAAGGCCATTCTGGGCAAGGCTCTTTACGACAACTATTTCAGCGCCCTCGCTGCCGGCAACAATGCCGATGCCAACCAACTGTTGCCCAGGGTGCTTTCGGCTGCTGCTCTACCCAACAGCCTACAGGCCCAGGCCCAAACCCTGGCCGCAGCTAACAACCTGGATGGGCTACGCAACCTCTTTGAGCGTACCTTCGCTCAAGGGATTACCAACGCACTTAGGCGGGCCCAGGCCCAGAGCAGCGCGGTACAGGCCTACCTCGAGACCACCCGGGCCTATGCGTTGTACCTGATTGTGCAGGACTCTCCCCGGGCCCGGGGGCTTAGCGCCAAGGGCTTTGTAGACGCGTTGGGCAAACTCTCCAGCGGCAATCTGAACGGCTTCAAAAGCGATGTGCAGGGGTTGATCAATCAAGCCCAGAACTTCCTACAGGCCGCCTCGAGCCCACAAAGCCAACGAAGTAACCCCAGCACGGCCCAAAACCCCCCCACTCCTGGGGGGGTTCGCCTACAGGCCCCCCGCACCCCTCCTGCGCCCGTCGAGGCAGCCCCCGCCAGGACCACGCAACCCCCCAACCCTCTGCCCCGCCCTGTCCAAGGGACTACCCCCCCTCCTGCCAACGACCCCTACCAACAGCTACTGGGGGATCTGCACTTCCTGGTGAAGGACTCTCGTAAGGCCGAGCAAATTGCCGATGTGCTTACTGGAGCAGGCATCTACAGCATTGACGACTGGAAGCGGGCCCTGCTCGAGGTGCGCGGACGCCTGCTAGAGGCCCAAGCTCAGGCCCAGAGCGGACAGAGCGAGGCCGCCCAGCGTACCTTAGCCCAGGTTAGCACCCGCTACAAAAGCGCCATCCAACCGCTGATCGAAGCCCTCCGGCCTGAACTGGCCCAACGCACCAGCCGGGTCTTTGCGCTAGCTGAGAACGCGGTGGGGCTGCGCACCAGTGACTTCAACGTGCTCTCGGGGGAGCTGCTCGAAAACAGCCTGGCCCTCGAGGGCAAAAGCTTAGGTGGCTTCCATGCTGCTCAGGTCTGGCTCTTGCAAACCATCCTGGGCATTCCCCGGGCCTTTCTATTCATCCTGGCCGGCATGCTGGCCTTTTTCCCCCTCTACCTGATTAACCTCACCTTTGGCGGACGCAACCTGTACTGGCGCTTTCTGGGGCTGGCCTTCTTTTTCCTGCTGCTCCCGGCCATGATGGAAGGCCTTTCCTACATCGGCTCCATCCTGTCCGACCCCCGCTACGGACGGCTGGCCTTCTTTGGCTTTCTGACCCACCTTTCCATCCAGCAAAACCTGGTGGCCCAGTTGTTCTGGGGCCTCACGGTCTTCCTGGTAATCCTTTTTGCCACCATTGGGCTGCGCGGTATTGCTGCCCAGTTTGGCCTGTTGCAAACCCAGCGAAGCCTACTGCGGCGGGGGGTCCACCCCTCACAGCCCGCCGCTGCCGCTAGCCCGGCCAGTAGCAAACCCCACCCTGGTCTGACCAGCGAGACCACCGTGGAGTGGGACGAGGAGTTCTGAGCCTCCCAGAGCAACTTCCCGCATGTAACGCCCGGCCCTTTTGTGCCCCGCGGTATAATCGGGCCGCCTTCTTTATGAAACTAGGTTTCAGCCCCCTAACCGCTGGCCTGAGCTACCGCCAGGCTTTCGACTTGGCTGCGAAGCTGGGCCTTTTTCTAGAAATCGCCTACGACCAACACGAGATGGACCCCCGGCTGCCTGGGGCCAAGGAACTGGCCGAGATGGGCCGGGCGGCTGGGGTAGGCTTCAGCCTACATCTGCCCTTCGTAGACTGGAACATTGCCTCGCTGGTGCCCGATGTACAGCGGCTTTCCCTCGAGCGAACCCAGCGGGCCCTTTGGTTTGGAGCCGAGATTGGCGCTGTCTGTGGCGTACTGCATACCGGCCTGGTACCTCTCCGGCTACCCGAGGCGGTGGCCCATGCCCATCAACAGCTCCACCAGGCCCTCGAGCAGCTAGAGCTGGCCATCCCGGTGGCCCTAGAAAACCTGGGCCTGGGCACAGACGACTTACTGGAACAACCCATCGAGCTAAAGGCCCTGCTAGAGGCCCACCCGCGCTACAGCTACTGCCTAGACGTAGGCCATGCCCTAATCCAACGCGGCCCAAAGGGCCCCCAGGAGTACCACCATCTGCTCCGGCACCGCCTCATCCACTTCCACCTGCACGATAACCGCGGCCAGAAAGACGAGCATCTGCCTTGCGGTACAGGGGTAGTGGACTGGGCCTGGGTGCGGGGGGTGCTGCAGGAATTCAAGGGAAGCGTGGCCCTCGAGGTCACCGGTGGGGCCAAAGGGGTGCAGCAAAGCGTCGCTTTGCTGCTAGACGGGGCAGGGCTGCCCTAGCTCACCCGCTCCACCCGGATCATGTTGGTAGTACCCCGCACCCCAAAGGGCACTCCGGCAGCGATCACCACATACTCCCCCACCTCGGCCAGCCCCGCCTCCTTGGCTTTGGCCACCGCAATCTGCACCATGTCGTCGGTGTCTTTGGGGTCCGGGGCCAGCATGGGCAACACATCCGAGACCAAGGCCAGTTGGTTACAGACAAAATGATTGGGGGTTAAGGCCAGAATCGGTACTGGGGGCCGGGTACGGGCCACCCGACGGGCAGCCCCCCCGGTAGCTGTGAACACCACTACCGCCTTAGCCCCGGTGGACTCCACCACGTCGTCCACCGCCCGGGCGATGGCGTCCTGCACGGTACGGGTCGCAGGGGGCCGCAAGGCGTTAAGGCGGTCCTTGTACTCCTGGGTGGCCTCGATGGTTCTGGCTACCCGAGCCATAAAGGAGACCGCCTCCACCGGGTACTGGCCCGTGGCGGTCTCCGCCGAGAGCATAATAGCATCAGTGCCGTCGAAGATAGCGTTGGCCACGTCGGAGGCCTCGGCCCGGGTGGGACTGGGGTTCTTGATCATGGACTCCAGCATCTGCGTAGCTGTCACCACCGCCTTACCGGCCTGCACCGACTTGAGGATCAGGCGTTTTTGCACCGCTGGTACCTCTTCCAAGGGCATCTCTACCCCTAGGTCACCCCGGGCCACCATTACGCCATCGGCCTCTTCTAGGATTTCATCAAAGCGGGCCACCGCACTGGGTTTTTCGATCTTGGCCATTAAGCGGGCCCGGGAGTTGTGGCGGCTCAGGTAGTGGCGGGCCAGCAGCAGGTCATCGCGACTGCGCACAAAGCTCATGGCCACCCAGTCCACCTCGAGCTCGGCTCCCAGGGCCAGGTCGTCGATATCCTTATCGGTCAGGGCTGGTATGGAAAGGTCGGCCCCGGGGATATTAATCCCCTTGTTGTTGGAAAGCTGCCCACCCACCAACACCGTGGTGTGGATATCGTTGAGGCGAACCTCGTCCACCCGCAGGCGGATGTTTCCGTCGTCCAGAAGCAATATCTGGCCTGGCTCTACATCGTTTGGTAAACCCCGGTAGGTAGTCGAAACTCGGGTCTCATCGCCCTCAATGGGCTCAGAGGTGATGGTAAACTTCTGCCCTGCCTGGAGTTCCACAGCCCCTTCACGGAAGCGCCCACAGCGAATCTTGGGACCTTGCAGGTCTTGCAAGATAGCCACCGTGCGGTCTAGCGCAGCCGCGGCCTCGCGGATCATATGCACCGACTGGCGGTGGTCCTCGGGCACCCCATGGGAAAAGTTAAGACGGAAGACATCCACCCCAGCCTCGATCAGGGCCCGAACCATCTCGGGTGAACGCGAGGCCGGCCCCAGGGTGGCCACGATTTTGGTTCGCTTGGAGAGTCCCATAGCAGAGCTACCCTTGGAAGGCCCCGAAGCCCAAAAAGCGCGCGGCTGCCCCTAGCTCTTCCTCGATGCGCAAAAGCTGGTTGTACTTGGCCAGTCGATCCGAGCGGCTGGCCGAGCCGGTCTTGATCTGCCCCGCGTTCACCGCGACCGCCAGATCGGCGATGGTGCTGTCTTCCGTCTCGCCCGAGCGGTGGGAGAGGATGGTGGTGTAGCCGCTGCGGTGGGCCAGCCGGATGGCCTCTAAGGTCTCGCTCAGGGTGCCAATCTGGTTGACCTTGACCAGGATGGAGTTGCCCACCCCCATCTCGATACCGCGCTTCAGGATGGCCGGGTTGGTCACAAACAGGTCGTCCCCTACCAGTTGAATCCGCCGGCCCAGCCGTTCGGTCAGAAGTTTCCAGGTGTCCCAGTCGTCTTCGGCCAGGCCATCCTCGATGGAAACAATGGGGTACTGGCTCACCCAGTTCTCCCAGTAGGCCACCATCTCCGGCCCCGAAAGGGACTTGCCGTCGGCCTCGAGCACATACTTCCCCTCGTGGTAGAACTCCGAGCTGGCTGGGTCGAGAGCCAGGGCAATCTCCTGGCCTGGTTTGTAGCCGGCTTTCTCGATGGCTAAGAGAAGCACCTCCACCGCCTCCTCGTTGGACTTCAGGTCGGGGGCAAACCCACCTTCATCCCCCACATTGGTGTTGTACCCTTTGGCCTTCAGTACCGCTTTGAGGGCATGGAAGGTCTCCACCCCGGCCCGCAGGGCCTCGCTGAAACTAGGCAGGCCTCCTGGCACCAGCATGAACTCCTGAAAATCCACGTTGTTATCCGCGTGCTTGCCCCCATTGATCACGTTCATCAGGGGCACCGGCAGGGTCACTCCCTGCACTCCGCCCAAGTAGCGGTACAGCGGCAACCCCAAAGCTGCGGCAGCCGCGTGGGCCGTAGCCAGAGAAACAGCCAGAATGGCGTTGGCTCCCAGATTGGCTTTATTTTCGCTGCCGTCCAGCTCTAGCAAAGCACGGTCGATGGCCTCTTGGTTAAGCGCATCCAGACCCACCACCTCTTCCGCAATGCGCTCGTTGATGGCCGCTACCGCCCGCAGCACCCCCTTTCCTCCGAAGCGGGAGCCCCCATCGCGTAGCTCCACGGCCTCGTGAGCCCCGGTGGAAGCCCCAGAGGGCACCATAGCCCGCCCTCGGGCCCCCGACTCGAGCACCACCTCGGCCTCCACGGTGGGGTTACCCCGGGAGTCGAGTACTTCGCGCCCTTTGACTTCAACGATTGTGGTCATAGCAACAGCCTCCTTGCTGGAAACGCTTCTATCCTTGCCAAGCCGCCCTTAAAGCTTACACGGTTGCGTCAGAGATACCTCAGACCCGCAGCGGCACCACTACAGCCAGATACCCCGCATCCTCTACTGCCTGCAACACGCTGGGGCTGGTAGGACCGGAAAGCTTTATACGCACCGTCCCTTCGATAGGGGTCAGGGCATCGATGAGATACTGAGCGTTGTAGGCCACCATCAGCTGGGATTCGCTCGAGGCCAGGGCAACCAACTCTTCCCTGCCCCGGCCATAATCGCCTTCCGCGTCGATGTCTAGTTTGCCAGCGTTGAACAGTAGGTTGACCCGGTGGTTGTTGCGGTCAGAAAGCACCGCGACCCGCTTGAGGCTCTCGCGCAGGGCCTCGGCAGGGAAGGTGGCCTCCAACACGAAGTTCTGGGGAATAACACGGTTGTAGTCGGGAAACTCCCCCTCCATTAGCTTGACCGACATCCGCACCGACTCCCCTACGAGGGTAAGGGTACCCTCTCCCACGGCTAGGGCTATTTCCCCTGGGGCGTCCTTGAAAACCCGCACAATCTCGTCGGCGCTTTTGGCCGGGATCACCAGCTTGCGGGTCTCGAGCGGCATGGGCAGGTCGTAGCGGGCTAGGCGGAAGCCATCCGAAGCCACCGAACGCAAGCCACTGGGGGACATTTCCAGCTGCACCCCCCGAAAGATGGCCCGGTATTCTTCGTTGCTGGCAGCGTAGCGCACCCGGGTGATGGCCTGAGTTAGCCCCGTAGCGGAGATTTTCTCCCCCCCGGGCTGGCCAAAGGAAAGCTCAGGATAGCCATCTGGATTGGTGGTGGCTAGTTGGGTGTTAAAAGCCCCTGAGTGAAGCTCGAGGCGCGAACCCGCCTCTCCCACAAAGATGAGCTCGATTAGCTCGCCGGGTGCGCTGCGAACTATCTGGGAAAAGGTCTGGGCTGGCACCAAAACCTGGCCCTGGCCTTGAATCTCGGCGGGCAGCCTGACCTCGATATCCACTTCACCATTGGTACCCCGCAAAACCAGGCCCTGCTCGGAAAGGCCAATGGGAAGATAGGTAAGGATGGGATTAGAGCTGCGACTGGGAATAATCCGTTCAAGGATGGAAAGCCCGTCAGCAAGGGTGCGTTTGGGGATACGAACTTCCACGCTGGCCTCCGTGCTGGGCAACTGTGCCCCTAGCCCAGATATTCTAACAGTCAGTGTAACCCCCTGTAAGCCTGACCTCTAATCACCCCCCTTGACCCAAAAGGCGAAGGGGGGTTGGGATATGAACATGCTCACCTCCAACCCCCTCTA
>FWPU01013559.1_pt1 | contig 10197 bp, 11 predicted proteins | sample 2228361 | NCBI WGS metagenome assembly FWPU01 (sample SAMEA103939777, study PRJEB20133) | metagenome | reverse complement strand
AGGCCAACCGGAAGGCCTCCTTGGCCCGCTCTTCCGGAATCCCTTCCATCTCATAAAGAATCCGGCCCGGCCGGATGACAGCCACCCAATCTTCAGGCGGCCCCTTCCCCTTTCCCATTCGAGTTTCCGCCGGCTTCTTGGTGATCGGTTTGTCAGGGAAGATTCGAATCCAGATTTTAGAATTCTTATCGAGTTGGCGCACGAGGGTTGTTCTACAGGCCTCGATTTGACGATCGGTGATCCAAGCGGGTTCTAAGGCTTGAATGGCGTAGTCTCCAAAAGCCACCTCGGCGCCGCTAAGGGCTTTGCCCTTTCTGCGGCCTCGATGCGCCTTCCTAAACCTTGTGAACTTCGGTGCCAGCAGCGGCACGGCCATCACCCCTTAAAATATCGCCCCGATAGACCCAGGCCTTAATCCCTATCTTGCCGTACTTGGTCCAAGCCTCCGCAAAGCCGTAGTCGATATCGGCCCGCAGGGTCTGAGTGGGCACGCGGCCCTCTTTGAGCCATATGGAGCGGGCGATCTCCGCACCCCCGAGTCGGCCGCTGCACTTGATCTTAACTCCCTGCGCGCCGCGTTCCATGACTCTTTGAATCGCTTCCTTCATGGCCCGCACCGTTCCAATTCTATTCTCAAGTCGAAAGGCCACATCTTCTGCGACCAATACCCCTTCGAGCGCCGGATTTTCGACCTCTTTCATCGAGATCTTCACCTTGCGCTTCGTCAGCTCTTCTAGTTCTCTATTGAATTTATCGATTTCTGCTCCGCCCCTGCCGATGATGATGCCCGGACGCGCGACTCGAATCACTAAAGAGATGCGCTCCTCGGTGGGGCGCTCGATGCTGATCTCTGCGATCCCAGCCCCTTTATAGCGCTCTTTGATTAAGCGTCGAATCTTCTGATCTTCCAGTAAGTACTCTTGGGCTTTCTTCTTGCTGAACCAGTTGGCCTTCCACTTCTTCGTGATGCCCAGCCTCAGCCCCAAAGGATGCACCTTATGCCCCATGCTCACTCCTTCCCATCTGACACTATGACAGTAATATGACTGGTTCGGCGCTTGATGATATCAGCACGGCCTCGTGCTCTAAAATTTACGCGCTTCAAGAAGGGCCCGCGGTCTACCCGCGCTTCCTTCACGATGAGTTCATCCACGTTCATGTCGTAATTGTGCTCGGCGTTCGCAATAGCAGACTCTAACGTCTTGCGAATAGGCTTGGCGGCTTTGGCCTTCGCAAAGCGCGCGATTCGAAGCGCCTCACCCACGGGTTTGCCCCGAATCTGATCTATTAATAACCGTGCCTTGTCCGGCGAGACCCTTATCCATTTCGCAATCGCCTTGGCTTCCATGTTTAAGTCCTTTACTTGCTAACTTGTTCACTTGCAAACTTGCGAACTCTACTTTATCGCTGGCGCCTTCTTTTTCTTGATGCCGCCGTGGGCTTTGAATATTCTTGTGGGGGCGAACTCGCCCAGCTTGTGCCCCACCATGCTCTCTAAAATATACACGGGCACGTGCGTCTTGCCGTTGTGCACCTTGATGGTCAGCCCCACCATGTCGGGAATAATCATTGAAGCCCGTGACCAGGTTTTGATCTCACTGAGTTGGCCGCTCTTGGCCCTCTCAATCTTTTTGAGCAATTTGGGTTCGACGAAAGGGCGCTTCTTCTTGGAGCGCATCACTGCCTCCCTCCCTTGCGCCTTTGCATAATAAATTTATTGCTCTTCTTGTGCTTCTTTCTGGTTTCGACGCCTTTCGCGGGCTTGCCGGAAAAAGTCCGCGGCGGTCCGCCCACGTAGTGGCGGCCTTCCCCACCGCCGTGCGGGTGATCGACGGGGTTTCGCGCGACTCCGCGCGTGATGGGCCTTCTTCCTAAATGGCGCACCCGCCCAGCCTTGCCGTGGACGATATTTTTATGATCTTCATTGCCGACTTGCCCCACGGTGGCCATGCAATCGCCGTCGAAGATTCGAATCTCACCCGAGGGCAACCGTAATCTCACTTTCCCGTCTTCGACGCCCATGACTTGAGCGGAGGTGCCTGCGGCACGCGCAATCTTCGCTCTGCCGCCCGGTACAAGCTCTATACAGTGCACGAGTGTGCCCAATGGGATCTTCTTCAATGGTAGCGCATTTCCCGACTTAACCTCCACATCTTCGCCGGCGATCACCGTTTCGCCAAGCCCCAGCTTCAAGGGGGCGATCATATAGCGCTTCTCGCCGTCGAGATAGTGCAAAAGCGTGATCCAAGCCGATCTATTCGGGTCGTATTCTTGCGAGACCACTCTGGCGGGCACGCCCAGTTTGTCTCGCGAAAAATCCACAACGCGATAAAGTCTCTTGTGACCGCCGCCGCGGCCCCTTATAGTGACACGGCCCTGGTTGTTGCGTCCACCGCTCTTCTTCAGGGGCACAAGCAGAGCCTTCTCTGGCTCTTTTGGGGTGAGCTCGCTGAAATCGGGCCACTCGGCGTGTCGCCGCCCAGGCGTTATCGGGTTGAAACGCTTCAATGCCATATACGATCACTGATAGATTTCAATGCGCTGGCCTTGGGCCAATTTAACGATCGCCTTCTTCCAGTGGGCCGTGCGCCCCTGTTGATAGAATCTTCTCCTGCGCGGCTTGCCCGCGAAATTGCTCGTCCAAACTTGCTCCACCTTGACTTTAAAAATACTTTCAACGGCCTTCTTGATCTGGAGCTTGTTGGCATCTGGATGCACGCGAAAGCTGTACTTGCGCTCGTCCTGCATGCGCCAGCCCTTCTCGCTGACCATCGGCTGAATCAACACACCTTCAAGATGCTCCATCGTCAATCTGCACTCCCTACATATCTCGTTTCGAGTTCTTTTAACGCATTCTGAGTGAGCAGCAGACTCTCGTATTTGAGTAAATCATACACGGTAGCACTCTCCGTTGCAAGGCACCGCGCATGGGGTATGTTGCTGAATGACTTCTTGACAGACACGCTATTCTCGCCTTTCGAGACGACAACGAGCACTTTCGCAGGGAAGTTGAAGCGCTCTAAGAGTTTCAAGCCCTCTTTGGTTTTTGGCTTCTCAAAGTGGATTCTGTCAATCAACGTGAGCTGTTGCTCTTGATACTTGGCACTGAGCGCTATGCGAAGCGCCTTTCGGCGCATCTTTTTGGGCAATTTATATTCATATTCTTTGGGCTTGGGCCCGAAGGTGATGCCGCCGCCCCGCCAGAGTGGGCTTCTCCGGGAGCCGTGTCTGGCGCGGCCCGTATATTTTTGGGGCCAGGGCTTCTTCCCGCCCCCGGCCACCTCCCCCCGCATTTTGGTCGAATGCGTGCCTTGCCTTAAATTTGTCAGTTGCATCTGCACGGCGCGATACAATAGATCTGTGTTGATCTCTTCACCGAAGAGCCGCTCATTCAAAAGAATCTCCTCGGGTTCTCCGCCGTCGAACTTATATAACTTTGCTTTCAGCTGCGTTGCCGTGCTCATGATGTCTTCTTGAGTTCTAAAAGACTTCGCTTGGTTCCGGGCACCGCGCCTCTTACGACTAATAAATTTTTATCGGCATACACTTTGAGCACCTCAAGATTTTTCACTGTGATGCGCTCGCCTCCCATGCGTCCGGCCATCTTCCAGCCCTTAAACGTTCGACCCGTGGCCCGTATGCTGCCCACAGATCCGGGCCGTCGGTGCCAGCCCGACGAGCCGTGCGAGGCATCCCCGCCTCGGAAGTCCCAACGCTTCATCACCCCCTGAAAACCCTTGCCCTTCGAAATGCCGCTGATATCTATCTTTTCGCCCTCTTGGAAGATCGAGACGCCTAACTCTTGTCCCACCTTGAACTCCTCAGGCTTCTCGACACGAAACTCGCGCAGCACCCTCTTTGGGGTTACACCGTTCTTCTCGAAATGCCCCTTCATCGGCTTATTAAGATGCTTCCCTTTGACTCTAGCGTAGCCGAGTTGGAGCGCATTATATCCGTCTGTATCGATCTTTTTGATCTGCACGACCACCGAGGGCTCAGCATGGATCACCGTGGCCGCCATGGCATTGCCCTCTTTGTCGAACCACTGCGTCATTCCGGCCTTCCGGCCTAAGATGCCCAGTGTCATAAATCGCTCTTCCTTTAGCTCTTTATAGCTTGACCTCGATATCTATGCCCGTGGGCAATTCTATATCCATCAGCGCATTGATGGTTTCCGAAGTGGGCTCTCGAATATCTAATAATCGCTTGTGCACCCGGCGCTCGAAGTGCTCCATCGACTTCTTGTATATGAATGGCGCGCGCAGGACCGTGTATCTTCTTACTTCCGTCGGAAGCGGGATCGGCCCACTGATCTTCGCCCGCGTGTCCAGAGCCGTCTTCACGATGCGCCGCATGGCTTCATCCACAAGCTCGTGATCGTAGCCCTTCAGGCGAATCCGGATCTTCTCCCTAGCCATACATTACCGCCCTTTCAGCACTCTCTCCTTTAACTGGGTCGGAACGATCTCGTAGTACGCGAACTTGAGCGAATACGTAGCCCGGCCTTGGGTGATCGAGCGCAAGATCGTGGCGTAGCCAAACGTTTCAGCAAGCGGGATCATCGCCTTAATGATTTGAGTATTGCCGACGGTGCTGAGACTTTTGATTTCGCCGCGCCTGGCCATAATATCATTAACGATCTCGCCCACGTAGTCACCGGGCGTGACGATCTCGGCCTCCATGATGGGTTCTAGAAGCTCGGCTTTTGCGCGCTCGAACGCTGTGCGCAGCGCCCGCGCCGCTGCGGTCTTAAAGGCCAATTCAGAGGAGTCCACTGGGTGGAAGGAGCCATCGTGGAGTGTGGCCTTAATGTCTATAACTGGGAAGCCGCCCAATGGGCCGCTGTTGAGGGCCTCTTCGAGGCCCCGCTGCACCGCTGGAATATACTCCTTGGGAATATCTCCACCTTTGATCACCTCTTCGAAGAGGAAGCCACTTCCGCGCGGCAGCGGCTCGAATTTAATAAAAACATGCCCATATTGGCCGCGCCCGCCGGTTTGCTTAATGAACTTCTCTTCGACATCTACAGATTCGACGAGCGTCTCTTTATAGGCCACTTGCGGCTTACCCACGTTGGCCGCCACTTTGAATTCCCGAATCAAGCGATCAATTAAAATCTCCAAATGCAACTCGCCCATGCCGGAGATAATCGTTTGATTGGTCTCTGAATCTTGGCGCACCTTGAAGGTGGGGTCTTCTTGGGTGAGTTTATACAAGGCTTCGGTGAGCCGGGCTTCTTCAGCGTCGCTCTTGGGCTCAATGGCCACAGACACCACAGGCTCCGGGAAACTAATCTTCTCTAAAATGATTGGGTTTTCGGGATCGCAGATGGTATCGCCTGTGCCCAACTCTTTTGGCCCAACGACGGCCGCGATGTTGCCCGCTCCAGCGGCGTCTATTTCCGTGCGCATGTGAAAGATTCGAGAGATTCTCTCTTTCTTTTGAGTAGATGGGTTAAACACGTAAGAGCCTTTTTCGAGCTTTCCTGAATAGATTCGAACATAGACGAGTCTTCCAGTATACTCGTCTGTGGCGACTTTGAAGGCCAGCGCTGCTAAGGGGTCATCAAGGGTGGGACGGCGGATCTTCTTCCTGCCGTTGGTGCCCGCCCCGTCGAGCCCGAGGCCGCTGATCTCGCCTCTATCCAAAGGCGAGGGCAGATAATCCACAATGGCATCCAAAAGCGGCTGAATGCCGATGTTCTTCAGGGAAGACCCCCCTAACACAGGCACATAGTGTTTTGTAATGCAAGCCTTTCGGACGGCCTGCTTGATTTGGGCTTCTGAGATCTCTTCTTCGTGCAAATATCTCAATAAAATATCGGGGTCCACATCGGCCAGCGTCTCTAAAAGCCGCTCGCGAAAAGAGAGCGCCCGCTCCTTGTGTTCTGGGGGAATCTCAAAGTAATCATACTCAACGCCTTGGGCGGCTTGATCCCACTGAATGAGCTTCATCTTTAGAAGATCAATCATGCCCACAAACTCTTCACCGCTGCCGCAGGGCAGCTGCAGGGGCAAGGGCACCGCGCCCAAGCGCTCCTGCATCATGTCTAAAGTGGGGCCAAAGCGTGAGCCCACTCTGTCTAGCTTATTCACGAAAGCTAAACGCGGGATGCCGTATTTATCAGCTTGGCGCCAGACTTTTTCGGTTTGAGATTCCACCATCTCGACGCCCGAGAAGATGGTGATGACGCCGTCTAGGACTCTTAAGCTTCGTTCGACTTCGGCCGTGAAGTCCACATGGCCGGGCGTGTCGATGATATTAATCTGATGCCCGCGCCAATAACACGTCGTGGCGGCGGCCGTGATGGTGATGCCGCGTTCGCGCTCCTGGGGCATCCAGTCCATCTCTGTTGTGCCCTCGTCCACGTCGCCCGCCTCATGAATGCGCCCCGTGAAGAACAGAATGCGTTCGGTGGTCGTGGTCTTGCCCGCATCGATGTGCGCCACGAACCCGATGTTCCGAACTCTATCTATGTTATAATTGTTGCCTTGCATAGGGTCTCAATAGAATGCACTCAGTCTAATAAGCTTTCACGGAACTCACATGGGCGGTATTTTTACCAGCGGTAGTGGGCGAAAGGTCTATTCGCTTCGGCCATGCGATGGGCCTCGAGCTTCTTCTCGTAGGCCTTGCCCTGGCTCTGGCTGGCATCTAAAATTTCGGCTGCTAGCCTTTCGGCCATGCTGCGTTCGGCTCTTTCTTTGGCTGCCTGCACAATCCAGCGCATGGCCAGTGTGCGCCTTCTGTCTTCCGGCACTTCGTAGGGTACTTGATACGCCGAGCCGCCCACGCGCCTGGAACGCGTCTCCAACCGGGGTGCGCAATTCTCAACGGCCTTATAAAAGACGTCTAAGGCCTTCTGCCCCGTACGGTCTTCAAGAATTTCGAAGGTGCTATAAACGATGCGTCGGGCTAAGGATTTCTTTCCTCGCCGCATCACATAATTTATAAATTTCTCAACGAGCCTGCTGCGATAACGCAGATCCGGCGGGACCCGGCGCCCCGGGATTACAGCTTCCATGGTATGCACGGTGTCTGCCATAAGTGCTCACTTAAGCCTTGGCTGTGGCGGCGGCCGCGGGGGCTGTAGCCGAGTGAGGCTGCGGCCCTGCCGCCTTCGTGCCGTATTTCGACCGGCCGCGCTTGCGCCCCTCGACGCCTGCCGCGTCTAAGGCACCACGCACAATATGATATCGCACGCCGGGCAGGTCTTTCACCCGCCCGCCGCGCACCAGCACCATCGAGTGCTCTTGTAGATTGTGCCCCTCGCCGCCGATATAAGCCGTCAACATATGGCCGTTGCTGAGCCTAACTCGGGCCACCTTTCTAAGCGCCGAGTTTGGCTTCTTGGGCGTTTTGGTGAAAACGCGCACACAAACCCCTCGTCTCTGAGGGCAGCCCATCAGAGCCACAGATTTGCTCTTATGTGTTAATTTCTCGCGCCCATTGCGCACTAACTGATTCACTGTCGGCATAACGCACTCTCTTAATCGACTCAAATTATTATAAAGGAAGGCTTAGCGCTTGTCAAGGGTGCGCGCGAGCAAAGTCAATTATAGGGTCATTTACTCCTGCGTTGGCGTAGCTTCCAAGCGCACAAAGCCTGTGCCCGCCGGGATCTTTCGGCTGATGATCACGTTGGGCTTCAACCCCTCTAAGTGATCTACGGCGCCTTTGAGCGCCGCTTCGGCCAACACCGTCGTGGTGCGCATGAAGGACGCCGCCGAGAGCCAAGACTTGGTTTCGAGCGCGGCTTTAGAGATTCGCAAGAGTACGCGCTCCCCTACCGGGAGCCGGCGCTCTCTAATCGCCACTCTCTTCTCCCCCTCTCGCCCTTCGACGGTCACCTCCTCCACCCCGGCATCCATCGCGGCTCTTAGGAGCTCACGCGTGAACTCCTCCCCCTTCTCCGCGATGATGGCCCCCTTAGCCCGAATGCTCCTCGCCAGTGTCAAGCCTAATATCTCCTCGCGTTGCCGCCGAATCTCTTTATTCTCTTTCGAAAGCTGCTCAACCACTTCTCGGAACTCTTCTAAGATCACTAGCTGGTTGGGGAAGAACCCCGAATCGCCTGGATCTTTAATGCGCACGTTGTTGAGCATCTGGCGGATCACAAGCTCTAGGTGCTTGTCATTGATATCTACTCCTTGGCTCTTGTAGACCTTGTGAATTTCTGTGAACAAATAGTCGCGCGTGCGCTTGACCCCCGCGATCTGCAGCAATCTGTGGGGTGAAACCACCCCCTTCGATAGAAGATCCCCCTCTTGTACCTTATCGCCAATTTTCACCACGGCTGTGCTGCTCAGCTCGATGGTGCTCTCGTAGTGGAAGTTGACTTCTACTAAACCGTCGCGCAGGTTCGAGACCTTGTCGATGACTACATCGCCTTGGGGGATATTCAGCGAAAAGAGTTCTTCGCCCTCCTTGACAGGGGTGCCGTCCTCTTTCAGCACGATTAAGTCATCGGTGAGGGTGAGCTCCTTCTTGAGATCACTGGGGGAATAAATCAACACAAGGCGCTCAGAAACGATGGCAACCCCAGCGTTCTGCGCCTGGATCTCAACAGGGGCCGAGCGCGAAGTGAGTTTGGCGCCCTTGGTCACACGCTCCCCTACCTCGACTTGCTTGCGCGCGCCATGAGGAATCCTGTACTTGATTCGAGCGCCCTTGCTATCTTTAACCACGATATATCGCTCGCCGTCCTCTACGATCTCCTCCACAGTGCCGTCTCGCTTGGCCACGACGGGCTCCTCGTAGAAGGGCTCAGATAGAGCCGCACCTGCTTTCACCGGCTGTCCGGTCTCTACCGCAGGCTTGACCCCGGGCGGCAGATAATACACGCGATCGCCTTCTTCAGGATCCAAAATATAGAGTTTTCGAAAATGATCGTTCTCGATGATCCGGATCTCGCCGCTACGGGGGCTTTTAGTATGAATCATGGCTTGGGTAGAGACCTTAGTCCCTTCTTCGGCGCTGAGGATCGCTCTGGGAATCTTAATACTTTTCGGCTCTCCATGAATGGTGACACGCTCCCGGCCTTGGGGAGTCGGCTCGATCGCGACGATATTGCCGCTGATGGGGGCAATCTCCCCCTGCGCGCTTTTGATGGCTTTTCGGGCTTCGAAGAGCTCTTCCGCACGCGGCAGGCCTTGGGTAATATCTTCCCCGACCACCCCTCCCATGTGGAAGGTCCTCATCGTGAGCTGAGTGCCTGGTTCGCCGATGGACTGGGCCGCGATCACTCCTACGGCGGTGCCCAGCTTCACGAGCTGGTGATTGCTCAAATCTATGCCGTAACAGAGTCTACAGACCCCACGCTTGGTCTCACAAGTCAGCGGGGCTCTGATGACGATATTGGGCCGCACCCGGATGCGCTTCACCCCGCTTTCTTTGATCCTTTTGGCCGAGTAGCTGCTGATAAGCTCGTCTTGGTTGACAATGACGGTCCCTCTGCGTGGGTCCTTGACGTCAGAGACGCTCTTCATGCCCACGGTCTTCTCGATAAAGTCGCGGTCATCCGTGGAGACTTCAAAGACGAGTTCCCCTAACTCTTTAGCCTTCTCCCGGCCGAACAGCTCGCCGCGCTCAAGTAGAATCTTTCCGTCGTATTTGATGGTTTCAGCGGCCACCCGCCCGTAGATGCGCTCCGTAACCCCCTCCATGATCTCATCTTTGCTGTAGCGAAGCGGATCGATATCGATCCCGGCATTGGTGCCGCAGTCTTCCTCTTTGACGATGAGTTCTTCGGTGGCGTCGACCAGCCTTCGAGTTAGATACCCCGAATCGGCCGTTTTAAGCGCCGTGTCGGCGGTGCCCTTGCGGCCGCCGTGGGTGCTGATGAAGTACTCCATAATGTTGAGGCCCTCGCGGAAATTAGAAATTACGGGCATCTCGATGATGCGCCCCGATGGATCTGTCATGGGGGCGCGCATGCCGCTAAGCTGCTTGACTTGGCTGGAACCGCCCTTGGCCCCGGAATTCACGATCAGATACACGGGGTTCAGAACATGCTGCGCAAAGTTTTTCATGGTGACCTCTTCGACCGAATTTACGGTCTCCATCCAGATATTAATCACCGCTTCTTTTCTTTCTTCATCTGTGGCCAGCCCGCGTTGATACATCTCTTGAATTTTATTTACGCGCGCGTAGGCCTCTTTTAAGATTTGGTCTTTTTCCTGAGGGATGAGGCAATCT
>FWPU01013555.1_pt1 | contig 10201 bp, 5 predicted proteins | sample 2228361 | NCBI WGS metagenome assembly FWPU01 (sample SAMEA103939777, study PRJEB20133) | metagenome | reverse complement strand
TGCCGGAAGGCGTGTTGGTGCGCGTCGCCGTTGCAGTTGCACCAGAAGGCGTATTCGTCCGCGTCGGGGTGCGCGTGGCCGTCGCGCCGGATGGCGTATTGGTACGGGTAGGAGTACGAGTAGCTGTCGCCCCGCCGCCCGGGGTGGGCGTGCCAATCGCTTGCCAGAGGGCCGGCACGTTCGGCGGCTCCCAGCCGGTCAACGAGGTGTGCGCCTGAATGCACTGATACACCACGCCGTTGTAAGTAACCGTATCTCCAACAGCATACGAGACATTCGGCGCCCAGGCGCCCCGGTCAGCCTTGGCCGGCGCCGCACCTGCTACCGCAACCAGACCCAGTCCCAAGACTAGAGAGAGCGCCAGAGTGACATGCAAAATCCAACGGGACATGTTGACCTCCTTCCATTTACGAGGATAAACGACCACGAAGCAACAAAGCGTTATAAATTCCTTGCAAATTGAACAGAAGAGCCCAAAACGATTTGCACGGTGATACTTCTGTGTTATGATGTGAACAAAAACTGCTCCATTCCTGCACTTTCATCATATAGCATTCCCGACCGAGCAACTTACTCACAAATGGCGCAATTTTTGCTCAAAGCCGTTGTGAAAGATAAAACAGTATTGCGGCCGGTGTTCTTCTTAAAAATGACTGATTAGCACAGGCGGCATCCCTCCAATGAACAATCCGCAAGGAGTTCTGAGATGAATAGGCCGGTCTCCTCCTCCGAGGCATATCTCCACTGGGACGAGGAACGCGTGAAGGCGTTATTGAGCGAGCCGGAAACGATTCTGGAAGATGAGGTCGTCAGGGAGTGGATTCGCCAGCAAGGGGGGCTTAACAATGTATATACGCTATTGCGCAACCTGCCTCTGCCCGAAAAACAACGCAAAACCCTGAAAGCCCTTCTCGATCGGCCAGGCGCCAGTTTGCAGGAATATGCTCTTCTCCTCCATGTCAGCGTGGCGACCTTCGTGCGCTATCGCTCCTCACTCCTGCGCGCCCTGGCGGCCCTGCTCAATGCGCGCCTGCTCGAACGCCAAGTCAGCCTTGGTGAAATGGAAAGCGTTCCCTCTGCCGCTCGGACAAATCTCCCATCCCTCTATCTTCCCATCATCGGCCGTGAGAAAGAGTTACAGACTCTTCGTTCTATGTTGCTTCAGGAATCGGTCCGTCTTTTGACTATCACCGGCCCAGGTGGTATCGGGAAGACACGACTGGCCCTGGCCATTGCCGCGGATCTTTTGCCCCATTTTCGCGATGGAGTCTTCCTGGTCTCTCTCGGTACGCTCACCGAATCCGACCTGGTCGCCTCAACGATTGCGCAGGCTCTCGGCATTAAAGCCGAGAACCATGTCGGGTACGAGATTCTGAAAGAGCACCTACGAGACAAACGCATTCTCCTGATTCTGGACAACTTCGAACAAGTCGTGGAGGCAGCTCCTCTTATCAACCGCCTGCTAAACGACGCGCCTGGCCTCAAGATTCTGGTGACCAGTCGTAGCGTGCTCCATTTGTATGGTGAATTCGAGTTCCAGGTGCCGCCTCTGGCTATCCCCGATTTGGAAAACCTGCCACCTCCCGAGCTCCTTGCCCAGTCGCCCGCCGTTGCGTTCTTTTTGAGCAGAGCACGCATGGCACAAAGCAACTTTCAAATCACTGCCGAGAACGCGCGTGCCATAGCCGAGATCTGCGCTCGCCTGGAAGGAGTCCCCTTAGCGATCGAACTGGCCGCGGCGCGCATCAAGGTATTCTCGCCAACGGCATTGCTCAAAGAACTCAACGACGCCCTGACCGTACTGAGCGACAGAAACATCGACGTTCTGCCACGCCATCAAAGTATGCGAGATACCATTGATTGGAGTTACCGCCTGCTTAACGCAGAGGAGCAATCGCTGTACGCGCATCTGGGAGTTTTTGTTGGTGGATTCACACTCGCCGCCGCACAGGCCGTTTGGCTAGCAGGCACGCGCACCGATACCACGACGTTGATCGAATTGCTGGCCTCCTTGCTCGACAAGAGCATGTTGCAGCGTCAACAGGCCAGCACTCAGGAGCCGCGTTTCACCCTCCTGGAAATTTTGCGCGAGTATGCCCTGGAACGGCTACGCGAAAGCGGCCAGGAAGAAATCGCCCGCCGCCGTCATCTCCTCTACTATCGCGACTTCGTCGAAGCCCTGGAGGCCAAAGGCGGCGCCGCGATCACACCCGATTGGCTGATTCAGCTGGAGACGGAACACGATAACTTGCGCGCCGCTCTGCGCTGGGCCGTGGAGACCCAGGATTACGAGAATGCCTTGCGAATCGCAGGTGCTATCTGGCGCTTCTGGCAGATTCATGGACATGTCGAGGAAGGTCAACGCTGGTTAAGCACCATCTTAAACGGCTCACGGGAAGAGCATTCCCTCTCGCGCTGTAAGGCGCTGTGGGGCGCCGGTTGGCTGGCAATGGTCAGCGGAGCACTGGATGTGGCCCGTTCGCGCTTCGAGGAAGGGATCGAAATCGCGCGCCGACTGAACGAACAACATTACTACGGCCTATGTCTATTAGGAGCAGGAGCTGTAGAACGCGCCCTGGGAGCCTTCGAGCAGGCACAAAACGCCTTCGAAGAGTGTCTTTCCATTTTCTTCCAACAACTGGAGGATTGGGAAAACGTGGCCTGGGTCTGGGAACACATGGGGGTCAACGCCCTGGAAAGCGGCAATTTCGACCAGGCAACCGTGTATTTCTCCCGTAGCCTGGAAGCCTTTCAGCAATCGAACCAAACCTGGGCCTGCGCCGAAGCTCTCACCTTTCTTGGGCACTCCGCCCTGCAGCAAAAGAATTACCAGCAGGCGCAGAATTTCTACCAGCAAGCCTTAGTCCTCTACAAGACTCTGGGCGATCAAACCCAGATCGCCAACGTCGGCCTGTACCTCGGCGCCGCGCTGTTTGGACAAGGGAAACGCGCCGAAGCCCTGGCGCTCTATCGCGAGAACCTGCCTCAGGCACACGAGTTAAAGGACTACTGGGGCATCGCCTGGGGTGTCGAACGCGCGGCAGAAGTAGCCGAACAGGCAGGTAACATAGAAAACGCCGCGCGGCTATGGGGCGCGGCGTACACCATCCGTAGTTTCAGCGGCATGCTCTGGCCGCCTGGCTTCCGAAGTACCTATACCGAACAACGCTTTCTCTCCCTGGAGGCCCAATTGGGCTACGAACGCTGGCAACAACTTTGGGAGGAGGGCAGGCGAATGACGCTCCACGATGCCGTCGCAGAGGCACTGCAAGCACTAGCCTGAAATCGGGAATCCCTTGTAACTACCTACTGTGGGTCATTTGATAGCGGCACGTATGAGTTTTGGTCTGTCTACAGACCTATCTATTGTACACAACCCGTTCGGTTACCAGGATTTGGATTAGCAAGGAACTTGCTCTGGAAAGAAGAGCAGAAAAGAATGATTTGAGGATGGAGTAGCCATTTCAGGCGTTAGGATGGCAGTTGAACTGCCGTCCTAACGCAGGCACTACAAACACTGGCCTGAAGCGGAAATCCCTTCAAAAAATGGCCTCAGCCAGTGCGGGCCAGCGCTTCTCGACGCCCTTTCTCTGTTCCTGCCACCAACGCACAGTAGCCTCAATCGCCTGGAAGGCCGGGCGCGGCGTAAAGCCCAATTCCCGTTCGGCTTTCGCGTGGCTAATCCACGAATTGCTGCGAATGGCCGCCAGGGAGTAGGAAGTCAGTGGCGGATGCTCCAGGAGAAGCGGCAGTGTCTCTGCGGCCAGATCAGCCAGCCAGTCCGGAATCTTTACTAACCAGGGTAGCACGCCGGCCGCCTCAGCCGCAACCTCCATCGCCGAGCGCACGGAAAGCCTTTCCCCTCCCAAAATGTATGTTCCTCCCCGCTTGCCCTGCGTGGCCGCCAGGATACAGCCGGTTGCTACATCGCGCACGTCCACGAAATCGTAGGCGCCGTCCACATAGAACTTGATTCCAGGCAACATCGCGTACCGTATCCCGCGCCCCGTTTCCGAAGCATGGAAATCGTACGGTCCCACGACCGCCGTCGGACAGATGATGACCGCGTCCAGCCAATCCGAGGCGGCCTCCTGTACCTCGAGACTGGCCGCGGCCTTTGAGCGATCATAGACGCCGCGCGCCGCTCCCGGATCGAACGGTAGCCGTTCGTCAATCACCCCTTCTGCCGGGATCCGCAGCGCATACACCGAACTGGCGTACACGCAACAGCCTCCGCGTCGTCCCCAGGCATGCCGCATGGCCGCCAGGAGATTGCGCGTCCCCTCCAGGTTAACGCGCTCCGTCAATGGATCCGGCCCTGCTGACAAACAGACGCGCGCCGCCAGGTGATATACCACATCCACGCCGCGCAATGCTTCCACAAGCGACTCGCGATCCAACACATCCCCCCAGGCAATCTCCACACTCAAACCGTCCAGGGCCGCGAGCGCTCGCCCGGGTCGCACCAGCACCCGGACGCGCTCACCATGTGCCAGTAGCTGACGGACAAGGACGTTTCCAATATGACCAGTCGCGCCAGTGACCAGATTCACCTTCTCCTCCAGTGGATAGATTCGGATGTTACTCAAATGGAGATGGAACGGCGATCCCTGGGTCGTTAATGTCCACAAACTCCCGCACAACGTGAATCTGTCGGCCCCTCTCCCGTACAAGGTATTCCATACGCAAGGGCACAGTGGTATCGGCTGTCAGACACAGACGAAGTTCAGCATCCTTCGAAGTCTCCACCGGATGGAAAAGGTAATCCTGACAAGCCAGGCCATCCACCTGACGCCGCTCTAGCTGAGGCACGCCAGGTTGATACTCGATGGGTACCGGCCAATAGGCAAAGGGGCCGGAATCCTCCGCAATCTGACGAAAGGCCGGCCAGCGCGTCACCGCCTGCCAATCGTCCGAACCGGGGACAGACCACCACAAGCGGCTTTCCGTGGAGTAGATTTCAATGGTCGCCTCCTGGCCAGCGGCTACGAAGGTACACAGAGCGCGCCAGGCACGGCCATCCTGCTGATATGCCCCCTCCACATGATAGCTACTCATCCCCTCCCTGGAGGTCACCTCACCATCGGTGCGATAGTGAAACGTTGTTAACGCATCCAACGCCTCCGTTGCCGCAAAGAGTGACACAGCGCCCTCTACGGTCGGTAAGGGGGTCAAGAGAGCCGGGTGGACAGAGACACATGCCGTCAGCCCCAAAGTAAGAAAAAGGAAAGATGAGAACATGCCTCGCCGAGCCAACACTTTTACCGTTTCCATCGCCATCTCCAATACTCGTTCACAATATCCCGTACCAGAGTCGGCCCGGCGTACACCAGGCCGGTATAGACCTGAACCAGCGTCGCGCCCATTTCCAGTCGGCGCAGGGCGTCCTGCGGCGTCATGATACCTCCTACGCTGACGATCGGCAGGCGGCCATTCAAGGCACGCACCGCGTGTTGCAAAAACGCCTCACTGCGCGCCCGCAAAGGCCCCCCGCTCAAACCACCCCTTTCCTCTTGCCAGGATGATTGCAAGGTCGGGCGTTCCAGGGTCGTGTTGGTCAAAATCACTCCATCCATACCAAAATCCACCAAGGCCGCTAAGGCATCATCCAGTTCGGTCGCGCTCAAATCCGGCGCCAGTTTGACCAACACGGGTGGGGAGACCGGCAAGGTCGCACGGCAGGCTCGTACCTGCCGCAGCAGGTCCTCCAGCAGCCGGCGCGCCTGAAGCTGTCGCAAGCCCAGAGTATTCGGCGAAGAGATGTTGATGACCAGATAGTCGGCCAACGGCGCAAAGCGGCGCATCAGAGTCAGGTAATCGTCGGCCGCCTCTTCCAGCGGTGTTTCCTTATTCTTCCCCAAATTAACACCGATCACCACTGGCAAACAGTCACCTCGCCGCAAACGCTCCAGGCGAACCGCCAATCGCTCCGCGCCCTGACTGGGGAAGCCCATCCGATTGATGACAGCCTCGTCCTCTACCAGGCGGAAGACGCGCGGCCGTGGATTCCCCGCCTGCGGACGTGGTGTCACGGTGCCGAGTTCCAGATGGCCGAATCCCAGCGTCGCCAGACCACGCACAGCCAAACCATCCTTATCGTAGCCAGCTGCCAGGCCAACCGGATTGCGGAATGTTAGCCCAAACGCCTGCACCGGGCAGGCCGGTGCTGAGAAGATCGCTCCCAGAACTTTCCGTACCGGCAGCAATGCCCCCGCCAGACGCACGGCCTGTAGCGTCAGATCATGAGCCGCTTCGGCATCCAAACGAAACAACCAGGGACGAACAAGACGATACATGGCGCAAAAAGTATAAACGCAAAGGCCCATTCTGGCTAGGAGAAAACCAACCAACGCCTGCCCAATCCAGCAAAGGTGGCCAGGCAAAGCAACCACCTGTTGTCAGTAGTATTTCGATAATATTCCCGCGCGAAAGGTCATGCCGGTCAAACGAGCGAAAGACGTTCCAGAAGCACCTGTGGCGGTTCGCCTTCCCGTCCCCATCCCAGCCAGAGCAGAAATTCGACATTGCCCTTTGGTCCCAAGAGCGGACTGGGGATCAGGCCACAAGTACCGAATCCTAATGCACGCCCACAGGCCATAATCTCTTCCAGAACGCGCCGATGCACTCCCCCATCCCGAATCACCCCCCGTCCGCGCGCGGCTTCACGCCGACCAGCCTCGAACTGCGGTTTGACCAGCGCCACGACGTCCCCCTCGCTCGAATCGGGCATGAACCAGCCCCGTACCACTGGCAACAAGACCTTGAGCGAAATGAAGGAAGCGTCGATCGTGACCAGCGACACCGGCTCGGCTAGGTGTTCCAGGTAGCGAGCATTGGTCTCTTCCAGGACAACCACGCGCAGATCATTACGTAACTTCCAATCGAGCAATCCCTTGCCGACGTCAATCGCGTAGACGCGCGCTGCTCCGTACTGGAGCAGGCAATCGGTGAATCCGCCGGTCGAAGCGCCCACGTCCGCGCAGACCCGTCCTTCCACCGACAAAGGGAAAGCCTGCAAGGCGGCCTCCAGTTTCTCACCGCCGCGCGAGACAAAGCGTGGCCCCGAGTCGAGGGTGACGGTGGCCTCAGCCGTCACGCGCGTCGCGGGACGCACCACAACCTCGCCATTCAGGCGTACCCGCCCGGCCAGAATCAACGCCTGGGCTCGGGCTCGGCTTGCGACCAGCCCGCGCTCCACAAGCCATACATCCAGCCGCTCACCGCTCATGCTACATCAACTGCGCTTGTATTTATTGTCCAACAAATTTCTCTCTTATAATGGACAACTCTCTCACAAGCAAAGCGCCCGAATTCCTCGAATTCGGCACGCATACATTCTACCAGGAAAGGAGATGCTTATGAAACCCGCCTCTCAAACCAATCTGCGAAGCGTTTTAATCTCCTGCGGTACCCTCTTGATCCTGTTACTTTCGCTGGTGCCTGCCAGCGGGCAAGCCCAGGCCCAGACCCCCACCTTCAACTATGCGGAGGCTCTGCAAAAAGCCATCTTTTTCTATGAGGCCCAGCGCTCTGGCTCTCTGCCCGCCAATAACCGCGTAGTCTGGCGTGGGGATTCGGGGCTGAATGATGGCGCTGACGTCGGGAAGGACTTAACCGGCGGCTGGTACGATGCCGGCGACCACGTCAAATTTGGCTTCCCGATGGCGGCCTCAGCCACCATGCTCGCCTGGGGCGTGGTCGAATATCGGCAGGCCTATGCCGGTGCCGGCCAATTGGATGAAATCCTGGATAACATCAAATGGGCAACGGACTACTTCATCAAAGCCCACACCGCCCCGAATGAACTCTACGGCCAGGTAGGAAAGGGCGACACGGACCACGCCTGGTGGGGACCGGCAGAGGTGATGCAAATGGAGCGCCCAGCCTACAAAATCAGCGCCAGTTGTCCCGGCTCGGACCTGGCCGGTGAGACCGCCGCAGCTTTGGCCGCCGCCTCGATCGCCTTCCGCCCCACAAATCCCTCCTATGCAGATACTCTCCTGACCCACGCCAAGCAACTCTACACCTTCGCCGATACCTATCGCGGCCTCTATCACGAGTGCATTACCGACGCCGCCAATTTCTACCGTTCCTGGAGTGGTTACTGGGATGAACTGATCTGGGGCGCCCTCTGGCTCTACCGCGCCACCAACGATCCCTCCTATCTGACCAAGGCCGAAACCTACTACGCCAATCTTGCCAACCAAAACCAACAGCCCGTCAAAGCCTACAAGTGGACTCACGCCTGGGATGACAAATCCTACGGCAGTTACGTCCTGTTGGCCAAACTGACTGGCAAATCCGAATATATGGCCGATGCAGAACGTTGGCTCAACTGGTGGACGGTGGGCGGTACGGAACATGGTGCCGACGGAACACGCATTACCTATAGCCCAGGTGGGCAAGCGTTCCTGGATCAATGGGGCTCCCTGCGATATGCAGCGAATACCGCTTTCATCGCATTCGTGTACAGCGATTGGTTGCGCTCGATCGGTGGAGACGCCACGAAAATCGCTCGTTATCACGATTTCGCCGTGCGGCAAATTAACTATATCCTGGGCCAAAACCCTCGCAATTGCAGTTACATGGTCGGTTTTGGCAATTGCCCTCCTCAAAACCCCCATCACCGTACCTCACATGGCTCCTGGACGGATAACATCAACGAACCTGCTTACCAGCGTCACATCCTGTATGGCGCGCTGGTGGGAGGGCCAAAGGCTGCGGACGATGCCTACACCGATAGCCGTAGCGACTATGTAATGAACGAAGTCGCCACCGACTACAATGCAGGGTTCACCAGCGCCCTGGCACGGATGTATCAGGAATTTGGTGGCACGCCTCTGGCCTCCTTCCCACCACCTGACAACCCCAAAGACGACGATGAAATCTACGTCCAGGCAGCGGTGAATGCCTCCGGCACCAACTTTACGGAAATCAAAGCCCTGATTATCAACAAATCTGGTTGGCCAGCGCGCGTCACCGATCATCTCACCCTGCGTTACTTCTTTACCCTGGAACCGGGTGTTACTCCCTCCCAAATCACCGTAACTGCCAACTACAACCAGTGTAAGGGTGTCAGCGGCCCAACGCTTTATTCTGGTGAGATTTACTACGTCACTGTGGACTGCGTGGGCGTCAAAATCTATCCCGGAGGGCAATCGGCTTATCGCAAGGAAGTCCAATTCCGCATTGCTAGCAGCGGCGCCTGGGACCCGACCAACGACTGGTCCTACGAGGGCGTAGCAACGCCGGCGGGTGCCACGCCAGTGAAAGTACACCATATCACTATCTACGATAACGGCGTTCTGATCTGGGGCGCGGAACCGGGCGGCGCAACCACGCCGGTAGCTACCGCAACCCCCACTCCGACCCGGACGAACACGCCGACCGGCCCGACGGCGACCGCGACGCGCACTCCGACTCCCACCAACACACCGACCGGCCCAACCGCCACGGCGACTCGCACCCCAACCCGCACCAACACCCCGGCTGTCCCGACGGCCACCCCAACCCGTACCAATACCCCGGCTTCGGGTGGCGCCTGTGCGGTGGACTACGTCATCCAGAATGACTGGGGGAGCGGAGCGACGGTCAACGTGACCATCCGCAACAACGCCAGCACGGCAATCAACGGCTGGACGCTGGCCTGGACCTTCCCCGCCAACCAGCAGATCAGCCAGATGTGGAGTGCAACCTATACGCAGAGCGGGCAAAACGTCTCGGCCTCGAATCTGGATTACAACGCCACTATTCCGGCTAACGGTGGGACGGTGAACTTTGGCTTCAACCTGACCTACAGTGGGGCGAATGCTGTGCCGTCTTCGTTCACGCTGAACGGTGTGGTCTGTGGCGGTGGGGTTGCGCCGACGGCTACCCCGACTCGCACCCCGACTCGGACGAACACGCCGGCTGGCCCGACGGCTACTCCCACGCGCACCCCAACCCGCACGAACACGCCTGTTGCACCGACGGCTACCCCCACCCGCACCAATACCCCGGCTGTCCCAACGGCTACCCCAACTCGTACCAATACCCCGGCTTCGGGTGGCGCCTGTGCGGTGGACTATGTCATCCAGAACGACTGGGGGAGCGGGGCGACGGTTAATGTGACCATCCGCAACAACTCTAGCACGGCGATCAACGGCTGGACGCTGGCGTGGACCTTCCCCGGCAACCAGCAGATCAGCCAGATGTGGAGTGC
>FWPU01013554.1_pt1 | contig 10201 bp, 10 predicted proteins | sample 2228361 | NCBI WGS metagenome assembly FWPU01 (sample SAMEA103939777, study PRJEB20133) | metagenome | reverse complement strand
CACCGGGGGCTGACGCCGTGCGGCTCAGGTTACGCGTGGGTGCAGAGCACCCACCCTACATGGGTGGCCCCTGAACGAATGTGAAGGGCGTGGCCGGAGCCACGGCCATTGCTTCGCTCTGGCCGTGCCACGCGCGGGAGCCGGGGGCTTATTCACCGGGTGCTCACGTCCCCGGCTCTATGCCACCGGGGGATCGAGCCCCCCCGGTGGTGGCTGCTGGCAGTGACAGAGCGTATGGGTTCGGTAGGCGCAGAGCCTGCACCGTACTTCCGTGCGCCTGGCCGCCGGCCCAATGATGCTGGCCGGCCGGCTCCTTGAGGCGTGCCCGCCAACCTGGGTATACTGCCCCGACCATTTGGTTTTTCTCGGCAGGCGATGCAGGGGAGGCAATCCGGTCCGGGGGCGGGCTGAGTCGGTACCCCCTATCCTGCGCCGTTAGCTTGTTTTGGGAGAGTTCTGTCGGTGAGCGACGCGGCACGCCCGTCACGCGAAGGCCATTGGCCAGGCAAGCCGTGGTGGGTCGGATGGGTCCGCCCGACCGCCGAGGTCGCGGTATTGTTCCTGGCTTTTTTTCTCCAGGGTGCTTGGCCGGTGCCGGATGTGAACGAGCCGTACTACTTAGGCAAGGCCATCCGGTTTTGGCATCCGGAGTGGGCGAAGGGCGACTTTTTTTTGGACACGGCGGACACGCACTGGGTGTTCAACGTGACGTTTGGCTGGGTGTCGCTGGTGGTGGGGCCGACCGCCGTGGCATGGATTGGCCGGCTGGTGACCTGGGCTGCTTTGGCCTGGGCGTGGCGGCGACTGAGCGTGGCGGTGCTGCCGGGCCGCTGGTGGGCCGTGTTGGCCGGCGTCCTGTTCGCGGCAGGAACCGACTGGTGCCACATGGCGGGCGAATGGGTCATCGGCGGGGTGGAGGCCAAAGGTTTCGCCTACGTGCTGGTGCTATTGGGCCTGGAGGCGCTGGCTCGTGGCAAGTGGACGGCGGTCTGGGTCTTGTTGGGGGGAGCGGCGTTCTTCCATGTGTTGGTGGGCGGATGGGCGGTCGTGGCGGCCGGCGTGGCCTGGTTTGGCTCGCCCGGCCGGCCCGGGCTGCGCTCGATGCTCCCCGGGCTGTTGGCGGGCCTTGTGCTTTCGCTTCCGGGCTTGGTCACGGGGGTGCGTCTGGATTGGCACACGCCTGCGGAGGTGGCCGATTTGGGGCGCCGCATCTACGTGTTCTACCGATTGGCGCATCATCTGGACCTGACGCAGTTCCCGTGGTACCACATTGTGCGGTTTGTGGGGTTGATCGTGGTCTTTGGGGTGCTGGTGCGGTTGGTGCGGGTGTGGCAGGGGGCTGGCAGCCCCGAAGGAGGTTCCCCGGCAGCAACGGTGGCCGGTCAGCCGGGGACCAATGCCGAGCTTGCGGCTGGCCGCCGACGCCTGGCCCTGTTCGTAGTGGGCTCGGTGGCCATCGCCCTGGTGGGTGCGGCGATCAATCTGCTGGCGCCGTGGTCTCGGTCGTTGGCGGCGGCGGGATTGCGTTTTTATTGGTACCGGCTGGCCGATGTGGCGGTGCCCTTGGGGGCTGCAGGGTTCTTCACGATTCTGGTGGCAGAACTGCGGCGCGTTGGGCACCGGTGTTGGCGGGGCCTGGCCGCCGTCGGAATTGCGGCCGCGGTCGTCCATGTGGGCCAGTACGCGGTGCGCCGGCCGTGGCCGACCCCCCCGCGGGCCGATCGAGGCGTAAGCTACGTCTCGTGGCGGCTGGCCTGCAACTGGGTGGTCCACTCGGGGGAGATTCCCGCCGACGCCCGCTTTCTCACACCCCGGCAGTCGCAGACGTTTCGTTGGTACACCGGCCGGGCCGAGGTGGCCACCTGGAAAGACATTCCCCAGGACGCCGCCTCGATTGTCGAGTGGTGGCGGCGCCTGCGGGAGTTGCACGGCACGCGGCGCGGTCCCCCCGACCGCATGTGGCGCCGCTCGCTGTTGGAACTCGGACCGCAACGGTTACGGCGCCTGGCCGAAAAATACCATGCCCAGTACGTGCTGGTCGAGTTCCAGCCCGAAGGCCCCATCAAAGCCAAGCCCTTATATCACAACCGGTGGTACGCCATCTATCGAACCAGCGACCTCCGCTAGCCAGGGGGCAGCGCGGGGCTTGGTGGCTGGAAATGGTCTGCGGTGGGCAATCGCCATGCCAGGCCTGCCTCCTCTGGAGTGGCCGAGGGGTCAGCACTGCGCCTCCCGGCTTTTTGCCGCTCTAGTTTTGCTCATCATCAGGCCGCCGACAGCCGATATCAAAAGGTCCGGGAAAGCAGGTTATCCACGGCGGTCGCCCTTGTGCCATTGGCCCCGGCAGGAGAACACTTCCGCGGACGGGCCCGGGTGGGGTCCCAGGGGCGCGGTAGCGGCGTAGTGGATTGCCGCTGGCGCCGGCGGTCACGGTGTGGGCCTACCGCAGCGCAACGGGGATTCCGGCCGCCGGACCGAAACCCATAGGGAGTCCGGCAGTGCTTCGATCTGCATGGCGAGTCGCATTCGCAACGACCCTGGCGGCGGTGCTGGCGGCTGCGGCAACCGCCGCGGCAGGCCGGCCAGGTCCCGTGGCCAGGCTCCGCGCCTATCAGACATCCGACCCGGCCACCTGGCACTACTATCACCAGGCTTACCCCGGCCCGGGAGCCGTGCCGTATCCCCATGTCCGCCCGGGGGCCGGACCGCGGCCCTGGTTCGGCCAGGCCCTGGGCGCCCCAACTTTCAACTACGGTTACTTCGGCGCAAAGAGGCACGCCCAATACTGGTCGCACACCGGCTACTACGGCGAATACCGCGAGTGCGGCCACTGAAGCCTTCGCGGCCATGCGCCACTCGCACCGGCAGTGTCGCGTGCGACTGTCTTTTGCTTTCCGGCGCGTTCCACCGGAAGTGCCGCGACACCTGGCTTCGAATTTCCGCGCGTTCGACGAGCCTTTGCCGGCGCCTGGCTTCGGGGATCGGCAACGTGGGGCCGCACCGGCGAAGCCAGCGCTACGGCCGGGCGCCCGTGGTCTTTCGGATCGCCTCGACCTCGGCCGGGTCGTAGGGCGTGCCGTCGCGGCGGAAGATGTCGTGGAACCATACCTTGGGTTCCGGCGACCCCGGCTTGGACCACCACGGGAACTGGCACTGCATGCAGCCGTTGACCAGCCCCCAACGGTAACAACCCACGCCCTCGCGGCGAAACAGCGGCAATTCGGTGTCGAATCGGCTTCCCAGAAGCCGCGCCATCCACTCGGTGCAGACGACAGGCCGCCCGTGCGCCTTATGCGCTGCGATAGCGGCCTTCATCCCCTTGATCGCACCGCAGCGGACCGACGACGGGGATCTTGGATACGGGGATGTGGCGTGTCAAGCCGGCCCGCACCCGGGATTTCGCCCGAAAGCGCGTGTTTGCCGGGTAGGCGACTGGGTTCCATGGCGCCTTGTAGGCCAGTGCGTCTGTATAGGGCTGGATCCGGCGCGTGTTTGCCGGGCAGGCGACCGATCTGGATTGGGCGGCCCGCACACGCCTTTTCCCGCCCGAGGAAGCCAGCGGACCCAAGAGGCGATTCCGAACAGGGCTGGCCCCAGGCATGGCCAGGCAGGAGGAAAAACTGTTCGGCATGATGCCGGAAAGAAGGTGCCGGGCAGCTAGCGCTCGCGGTAGGTGATGCGGCCTTTGGTCAGGTCGTAGGGAGAAAGCTCAACCCGCACGCGGTCGCCGGGAACGATGCGGATGAAATGCTTGCGCATCCGTCCTGCCACGTGGGCGATCACCATGTGCCCGGTGTCCAACTGGACGCGAAACCGGGTGTTGGCCAGCGCTTCGGTCACCACTCCTTCGACTTCCAAAGGCTTTTCACGAGGCATACAAGTCTCCGGCACGGTCCTGTGGGAACGGCCGGCCGGCGGCCGGTCGGACGATTCTCCATGGTAACGTGTTCGCGGAGAACCTCCAAGATATGCGGCCTTGGCCGGTGGGCCAATGCACGCCGGGGGGCTTCAGCACGCACCCCTCTAGAATCCAAGCACCTGCTGGCCCCTGCCAGTTACCGTGGCAGGATGGGTGCAGGGCACGGGTACAGGAATGGGGTGGCCGAAGGGCCGTGCCTGGCCGAAGCCAGACGCAAACCGGATGCCAAGGGGGCAATGACGCCACTGGAAACGTTGGCCGAAGGGCCGTGCCTGGCCGAAGCCAGACGCAAACCCCACCGGGCCCTCACGGGCCCGGCTCGGGGGCTGGCTCGGGGGCTGGCTCGGGGCCCGGAGCGAGGCACCCCTTACCGCTCGATGCGCTTGATCTTCACGTTGCGGAAGTAGATGGGGGCGTCGCCGTGTTTGCCCTGCAGGCCGATGATGCCTTTGGTGGGTAGCTGGGAGGCCGGTTTGCTCAGCCAGGGGGGAATTTCGCTCCCGTCCGGGTTCTTGCGGGGATCGGTCCATTTGCGCATGTCCATGGCCGTGACCTGCTTGCCGTTGAGCAGCACGTAGATCATCGGTCCATGGCAGGTGATGGTCATGCGGTTCCACTGGCCGGGCTTCTTGACCACGCTGGCCGATGGGGCCAACCGGCCGAAGATGGCCCCACAGTGCCATGTCTTGGGGCTCTTGGCCCAGCGCGGGGCGAAGTCGTCGGCGATCTGGATTTCGATCGAGTTGGGAATCCAGTTCTTGGGATCGCTGCAATAGACGATCACGCCGCTGTTGGTGCCCGGGGCGTTCTTGAACTCCAGGTCGAGGATGAAGTTCTGGTACTCCTTTTTGCTCCAGATGCACTGGTCCTCGGTGGCGGTCAAAACGCCGTCCTGGAAAGACCACACCCCTCTGGGAAACGTAGCATTCGACAGGTCCGGGGCGAACAGGTCCTGCCAGGAACTCGAGTCCGGATGCTCGACAGGCGGGATTGTCTCAGCGGCCACAGCGGCCGAGCACACCAAACATCCCATCGCGCAGGCCAATAGCCGATTCATGGAAATCTCCTTGTTGCGGTCGTTTCCGGCGACTGGGGGCAAAGGCCCAAGCGCCTCCCACTATACTTCGAGGCCGGCGGTATGTCACCTGTGCCGACCTTGCGGTCTTGGAACGGGGCTATTGGGCCGGCAGGCCGGGCGGGTCCAGCGGTTGGATTTGCACATCGTCCAGGAACGCTTCGCCCACACCGGCGAGGGCGAAGGTGATAGACATCACTCCGGTTTGCGGAGCGAGGCGGTAAAGGACGAACGGCTGCCAGCCATTGGTGTGGCGGACGCGGTAGGCCAGAGGCTCGCCCCCGAGCGAATCAAGGATCAACAGGCCGTCCACGCTTCCGCGCAGGGGAGCCGGCACGTTGACCCAGCCTTGAATGCGGAGGAGTTGGCCTGCTTGGACGGCCACCTCGGGGCTGGTGATCCACAGGGGAGGAGATTCCACAACCGGGGGCTCGCCGTTTTCCGGGCAGGTAATGGCCAGGCGCAGGCCTAGTTTGCCGCTATGCGCCGCAGCCGGTGCCAGCTCGGCTTCCAAATGCAACTCCGGCTGTGGATGCTGGAAATGCTGCCAGCCAGTGGCGAAGACCACCGTCAGATCCTCGAAGTCGCCGGCCGGCAACAGGGAGGGGGCAGGCCGGCTGGCAGCCACCCGTTCCATCAGGCGCCAATGCCAGGGGAGGGTGGGGAAGGCCAGGGTGGCGGGGCTGGCCACCGGCGTGCCGAGCGGCCGCACGGCCGCCTCCCAATGCTCGCGCTCCAGCAGGCGCAAGGGGCGCATCGCGCGGCAGGCCGCCAGCGATGCTGCCGGAAGGTTGCCCGAGGCCAACAGGCGGTCGCAGTCTTGCAAGTGCTTCTGGGCCTGGGCCACGTAGCCGGCCAATCGTACCGCGGGGTTGGGGATGGCCAGGCGCTGCGCCACTTCGGCATCGCGCTGGAGCTGCAACGCCGCCAGCTCGCGGAGGATTTCAGCCGAGCGCCGCCCGATCTGGGCGGCTCGCCGACCCATGGCGGCCACCACCGTGGGATGCTGGGTCAGCATCACCAGCGCGGTCAGGTCGAACTCCTCGACAGTGACCAGCATCCCCCCGGCTTTGCGGGGTGGGTGGAATGGCCGCAACTCGCCCGGAAGCAACCAATACGCCTTGTTGGTTTCGGGCACTCCAGGCACGAGAAAGTTCAGGTCATGGGCGGCCGCTTGCCCGCTGACGCACTGGCTTCCCGGCGGCGACCAAACGGGCACCAGAAGGCGGGCGTGGTGCGTCTGCAAGAGCGTGGCCGCAAGCGCCGGTTCGCTGCCGGGCACCGTGGCCACGACGCTTCCGGCCGCGCCCCAAGGTTCCATCAGTTCCAGCTCCAGGTTCAAAAGCTCCAAGCTCAGCGCGCGGAGGCGTGTTTCTAAATCCCCGGCGGAGAGCGGCGCGCTCGATTGGAACCACAATCCGCGGCTGCCGGAGGTTACGGCAGTGTACACCAGCAGACGGAGCGATTCCGGAGCAACCGCCGCGCTGGGGGGGCTCTGCCCCAGGGCCGACCACTGGCGGCGAAGCAGCTCCGCAGGCTGGGTCTCGATGGTGCTCCAGAAAGGCGCCCCGGGAAGCAACAGGCTTGGACGCTGCCGGAGCCAGACAGCATAATCCCGCAGGTCGAGCCCGGTGGCCAATACCCCGCGGCCAAGCACGGGAATATCGACCGCGCGGCTGTACGCCCGCAACTGACTGGTGGGCCGGCACACGATGGGCCGCCCGGGACACCGCCGATCGGCCAACTTGACCTGCCGGGCCCAGGCCACGGTAGTCGCCAACTCTTTGGCTCCTAAAGCCCCCCCCAGGTCCCACGCGAGCACACGGTCGAACACGGGGCCGATTTCCGGCAAGGGGGCCTCGGGTTTGTCGGGACCCTCGGGCCGGGGAGAAAACGGCGGCGGACAGATGATCCACAGTCCCAGCCGGCCAGCTTCTTCAAGCAGCTCGGCGGTCGGAACTTGGGCCACGGCCACCGTGTTGAACCCGAATTGCCGCAACAGGCTCAGCGGTTCGCCTTGATACTGGATGATCCGCGGGAACATCTCGCGGTCATCGATCCGCAAAAGGGAACCGGAAAGGCTCGGCCCGCGCCGCGGTGCCTCCCCCACGACGGCGCCCCGGGACGGCGAGCCGTCAGCGGGCAGCGCAGCGTTGCTGCCAGCAGGCAGTGCCGCCACCGACCCCCCCGCCCCCACCTCCGGCGGAGGCCCCACATGATGGGCTACGTCCAGGTCGTCGATCCATACGTCGGTGACCCCAGGCCCACCGTAAATGTTCAAAAGCACTTGCTCGACGTATGCCTCGCGCGAATCGACCTGAGGACCGAACTGCGTGCGGAGCACCCGGGTCTGGCGGGCCAACAAAAGCGGCAGTTCCGCTACGCGAAGTTGTTGCCATCGCCCCACGGTGGTATAGGTGGACCCATACAGTATGGTGGCCAGTGGGCGCCGTGTGCGGGGGTCCGTGCTTCGCGGCAAGATCACCTGGACCCCCATCTGGATGCCCTGGCGGTCCGACTTGACCCACACGGTGGGGAGCAGCTCGTCGATGATGCGGGGGCGGCCCACCGCGTGCCCCACGAACAACTCCGTACCGCCACTGGCGGTAACCCGGATTCGCTCCGACCCTCGGCCAGAGTGGGCCTCGTTTTGAACCCGGCCGTGAAACTCGACCCGGTACTGAGCATTGCCCCCCACGATCCGCCACGAAGGTTCGGGGCTCTCGAAGCCCTCATACCAGGCATTGGGGGGGGCCGGGGCGCCTTGAGCGGCCGCGCAAGCCGCCAGAAACAGGCTCGCCAGCACCCCAAGGATGATCGACCGCCTCATGCGTGTTTCGCGAAATCAGCGCTTCGGCCCACAGCCGCTTACCGTCGCAACTTACGCTTGTAACACCATTTGCGATTGTCTGCCAGAGCAATTGGGGATTTTTGGAAACACGAAGGCCATGGAAGCAGCAAGCCGCCCGCCCGGCTGCCGGTAGCGCAAGTTGCATTGTGCCAATCGGTTGCGCCATAGGTTGTTGGGCGCTCGTTTGCGTGGCACGGGGGGTGCTTTGGGTTCCCAGTGCAGCAAGCCACAAGGAACGCACCATGACCCATCCCCGACCGAATCATCCCGAAGCGCCCATTGAATCGCCCGACGCCGTGCCTGCCGAAATCAGCGAACTGGCCGTAGCCATCGCCGCATTGCCGCAAGAACATCGCACAGCCTTGGACCCCATTCTGGGCCGAGTGATCGAGGGCATCCGCCGGCGCCGGCAAATCCTCTCCTTGGTGCAAGATGCCCTCAGCCAACTGCGTCTGGACATGAAATACCTGGTCTTTGACCTGGAAGCCACCCGGCGCGAGCGCGACGAATACCGCCGGAAGGTCGAAGGCGCCTGACCAACCTGGGGGGCGCGGGGGGTTGCAACTCGCGGCCCATTGGTCTAAAGTGGGAGAAGGGGTGCCTGCGCGTTGTCGCGTGTTGAGGCCAGCGTACCGTAGCGGGCGCTTGGAGGGCACCAGGCGCCTGCCTGACCCGATAGCGGGGTGCCGTATCGCCAGGGGAAACCATTTGCATGGGGCTGTCATCCGCTGACCAGATCGCGCGACGCGCCGTCGAGCTGGAACTGTTGACCGACAGCCAGGTCGAGCAGGTCCTCGCCACGTTCAAAGGCCGCGAGCCTACCGTCGAACAGTTCGGCCAGGCCCTGATGGGCGCCGAGCTCCTCACACGCTACCAGTGGGATCGGCTGCTGGAAGGCGAGACCACCGGCTTCTTCTACGGCGAGTACAAGGTCCAGTACCTGGTGGGCACAGGGACGTTCGCCCGGGTGTTCCGGGCGGTGCACCGCAAGACCGGCCAGGTCGTGGCCCTCAAGGTCCTCCGCCAGCGCTTCTGCGAGATGCCCGCCCAGTACATGCTCTTTTTGCGCGAAGGCGAGTTGGGCTGTACGCTCCGACACCCCAATATCGTGGCCATCTACGAGGTCCACTCGTTCCGCAATGTCCACTATCTGGTGATGGAGTTCGTCGAAGGCCACAGCCTTCGCGAATTCATGAACATCCGCAAGGTCCTGGAACCCCTCGAGGCCACCCGGCTGATGATCGACATCGCCAGCGGCCTGGACTATGCCTTCCAGCGGAACGTCACGCACCGCGACCTCAAGCTGAGCAACGTCCTGATCTCGACGCGGGGACAGGCCAAACTGGTCGATTTCGGGCTGGCCGGCATGGACGACGGCCTGGCCGAAAACGCCATCATCGAAATGCCCAACACCCGCACCGTGGATTACGCGGCCCTGGAGCGGATTTGCGGGTCGGCCACCGACGACCCCCGAAGCGACATCTATTTTGCCGGCTGCATCTACTACCACATGCTCTGCGGCAAGCCCCCCCTGGTCGAGACCAGCGACCGCGCCCAACGCATGAGCCGGCAGCGCTTCCTGAACGTGGTGCCGCTGGAAAACCTCGCCCCTCACCTCCCACGCCCCCTGGTCAACATCGTCACCAAGGCCATGGCCCTGGACCCGGTGTACCGCTATCAAACGCCCCGCGAGATGCTGGCCGACCTCCACCGCATGGCCATGAAGCTGACCGACGAGCAGGGAGGGCATCTTGCCGGGGGGGCCGGTAGCCAGCAGCCCCGGCCTCGCACCGTGATGATTGTCGAAAGCAACGCCCGCATGCAGGAAATCCTCCGCGAAGGACTGAAGAAGGCCGGCTACCGCGTGCTGTTGACCAGCGATCCCCAACGCGCCTTCGAACGGGCCCGCGAAGACCTGGGTCTGGTCGATGGCTTGCTGTTGAATGCCCAGGAAATCGGCCAACCCGCGCTGGAAGTCTTCAACCGCCTGGGCGAAGACGCCGATACCCGGGACCTGCCCTGCTTGCTCCTTCTGGACGAACCGCAGCACGCCTGGAAAGAACGGGCCTCCACCGCCGACCACCGGATGGTCCTGTGTATGCCCATCACCATGCGGCAGTTGCGGGCGGCGTTAGAAAAACTCGTCCCCACGCCCCAGGGCGGCAGCGGCGTGTTCCAGACTTCCGCGCGATAACCCCCCTCCCCATAGCGCTTTTCTAGCAGGATTCCACCCACACGCGGCACCCGAACCGCAGCAATAGAGCACCCGAACCGCAGAAATAGAGTGGGTGCTCTGCACCCACGCGCACAAGTGGTAGAGTGGGTGCTCTGCACCCACGCGCACAAGTGGTAGAGT
>FWPU01003378.1_pt1 | contig 10206 bp, 4 predicted proteins | sample 2228361 | NCBI WGS metagenome assembly FWPU01 (sample SAMEA103939777, study PRJEB20133) | metagenome | reverse complement strand
GGGGGGGGGGGGGGGGGGCCCCGGGGGGGGGGGGGTGAAGGGGGGGGGGGGGGGGCCAGGCGATGCCTCGGTCTTCCTGCTGGCCCCGTCCGCGACGCTGCGCGACCGGGTGGCGTCGGTGATGTCGTGGCTCCTCGCGCACGGGCCGGTTCCCAGGGTCACGCCGCAGTGGCCGGCCGTCACGGGTTCCCCGTATGACGAGGTCGTCGAGAGCCCCTTCGTCGCGTCCTTTCGCCTGGGGGTGCTCGGCACCCTGGCCCTGGGCGAGACCCCATTCCTGTTCGCGATGGACGCGGCGAGCGCGGCGGGTCGGGTCCTGCCGTTCCATCGCTTCGCCGAGGCCTGCACGCGGATCGAGGTCGGGCGGGAGGTGGACCTGACGGGGCTGCTGCGCCTCCTCGCCGCGGCGGGATACCGGCGCTGTCAGACCGTGGCGGAGGTCGGGGAGTTCGCGGTGCGCGGGGGCATCCTCGACGTGTTCTCGCCGGGCGCGGAGGACCCGGTCCGCGTCGAGATGGACGGGGACGAGGTTGCCTCGCTCCACGCATTTGACCCGGCGACGCAGAGGGCGGTCCGGCCCCTGGCCTCGGCGTGGGTGTTTCCCGCGTGGGAGGTCCCGGCGGACCCCGACGTGCTGCGAGCGTCCTTCTTGCGGCTCCAGGACCTCGCGGCCGCGCGGGGCGTCCCGGTGCGCGAGGTGGCGCGCGTCGAGGCCTCGATCCAGGAAGGCCGTCCGCCCGCAGGCTTCGCGGGGATGCTGGGGTCCTGGCACGGGAGGCTCGACCTCCTGTGGGACTACGTCCCCGAGGAGGCCCTCGTGGTGGTCCTCGACCCGGCGGCGTGCCTGGCCGAGGCGGACGCCGCGTTCGCCGCGCTGGGCGTCGAGTTCGCCCGGGTCGGTCCCCGGTTGTGCGACGAGCCTGGGTCCTTGCGCGCGAAAGGGGAGGAACTCCTCGCGCCCCTGCTGGCGAGGCCCGGCACCCTCTTCGTCGAGACGGGTGGCGAGGGTCCGGCCCTGGGGGCCTCGGACATCCCCGTGACGGACCTGGCCTTGGCCACGTCCAAGGACCTTGCGGTCCAGGACCGGGTGGCGGCTTTGTGCGACCTGGTGCGGACCCTCGTGGCCCGCGGGGACCGGGTGGTGATCCCCTGCCCGACCGACGCGGAAGCGCGTCGTGCCGCGGACATCCTTGCCTCGCAGGGACTCGCGCCTTCCTGGGCGACCCGCAACGCGATGGCCGAGCTCTTCCGGCCGGGGCCGGGCGTGCGCGTGGGGGTCGGGCGGGTCCGCGCCCCGTTTCACGTCGAGGTCCTGGGGCTCGTCGTGATCCCGTCAGAGGCCGTGTTCGGGGTCAAGGACGTGGCGGGACTGCGGCGGGACCGGCGCCGGTCCGCGGCCGAGTGGCTGCGGGAATACCGGGACTTGGAGCCTGGCCAGCTGGTCATCCACCGCGACCACGGCCTGGCGAGGTTCGCGGGTCTCGAGGAGGTCCGGATCGGGGGCGGCGCGGTGTCCGAATGCCTGGTCCTGACGTACCAGGGCGGAGACCGCCTGCTCGTCCCGGTGGACCGTGTCCACCTGCTCGAGCGCTACGTGGCGCCCCCGGAGGGGCCCTCCCGGCCGCTCGACCGGCTCGGGGGGCAGGTCTGGCAGCAGCGCAAGTCGTCGGCGCGGCGCGCCGCCCGGGAGATCGCCGAGAAACTGAAGGCGATCTATGCCCGGCGACTCGCGGGCCGGGCCCACGCCTTCGACCCGCCGGACGCGGAATTCCGGGAGTTCGAGGCCACCTTCCCTTACGAGACCACCACGGACCAGGACCGGGCGATCGAGGAGGTCCTTCAGGACCTGACGAGCGAGCGGCCCATGGACCGCCTGGTGTGCGGGGACGTCGGGTTTGGAAAGACCGAGGTGGCGGTCCGGGCCGCGTATCTCGCGGCCATGGCAGGGAAGCAGGTCGCGGTGCTCGTCCCCACGACCCTGCTCGCGGAGCAGCATCGGTTGACGTTCGCGGCCCGCCTGAGCAAGACCCCGGTCGTGGTGGAGTCGCTGTCGCGCTTCAAGAGCCCGGTGGAGGTCCGCCGGGTCCTCCAGGACCTGAAGGCCGGCCGCATTGACGTGGTGATCGGGACGCACCGGCTCCTGTCCGCGGACGTGGTCTTCCGGGACCTCGGGCTCCTGATCGTGGACGAGGAGCACCGATTCGGGGTCTCGCACAAGGAGCGGCTGCGCGAGATCGCGGCCACGGTCCACACCCTCACCCTGTCCGCGACCCCGATCCCCCGGACCCTGCACATGGCGCTGTCGGGCATCCGGGAACTCTCGGTGATCGCGACCCCGCCGCGCGACCGCCTGTCAGTCAAGACCGTGGTGGCCCGCGAGTCGCGAGACCTGGTGCGCGCGGCAATCCTGCGCGAGGTCCGGCGCGGGGGGCAGGTCTTCTTCGTCCACAACCGGGTCGAGGACATCTACGACGTGGCGTCCGAGGTGTCGGCCGCGGTCCCGGAGGCGCGGGTGACTGTGGCGCACGGCCAGATGTCCGCGCCGGACCTGGAAGGGGTGATGACGGCCTTCGTGCGAGGGGACAAGGACGTCCTGGTCTGCACGACCATCGTGCAGTCGGGGCTCGACATCGCGACTGCGAACACCATGCTGATCCATGAGGCCGCGTCGCTCGGGCTCGCGGACCTGTACCAGTTGCGGGGCCGGGTCGGGCGCGGGGCGGAGCAGGCGTGGTGCTACCTATTGGTGGACGACCCCGCGAACCTGTCCGGGGAGGCGCGGCGGCGCATCGAGGCGATCGAGCGCTTCAGCGAACTCGCGAGCGGCTTCCACATCGCGGCCCTGGACCTGGAGATCCGCGGGGCCGGGACCCTGCTCGGGGCAGAGCAGTCGGGACACCTGAACGCGGTGGGGCACGACCTCTTCCTCGAGATGCTTCACGACGCGGTGCGGGAGGTGACGGGGCAGGAGGTCGAGGAGCGGCTGGACCCGGAGGTCCGAGTCCCTGTCGAGGCGCGGCTTCCGGCCTCGTACATCGCGGACGAGGCCACGCGCCTGCGCCTGTACCGGCGTCTGGCCGGGGCGCGGGACCTCTCGGAGGTGGCGTCGCTGGCCTCGGAGTTGCGTGACCGGTTCGGGCCGCTTCCGGACCCGGCGCGCGACCTGTTGGCCCTGATGCGGGTCAAGGTCCTCGCCAGGGACCTGGGCCTCGCCGCGGTCACGGTGAGCGAGGGAAGGCTCGATGTGTCGTCCGCGAACGGCTGCGAAGGGGTGCTGACCGTCGTGGCGCAGGCGGCCGAATCCGTGGGCCTGGGCCGCGTCTTGGGACCCACGGCCGGCCGACTGACGGTTCGCCTTCCGGACGATGTCTCTTTGCTCGCCGTGGTCGAGGCGACGCTGCAACGGGCGAGGAAGGCGCTTGGCCCTTTTCAGGGCCGCCACCGTGTTTCGAGTGTCGAGACATCCGAGGGAGGGCAGGGCCATGAGCCGCTTGCGCGATAGGGTCCGTTCACGTCCACGCGGGATTCCAACGACTTCGAGATGCGATGGCCCAACGTAGGAAGGCGGGTCTCGTTGCAAGGGAAGGGAGGACCGGCTATCGTCGTTCAACTGGGCGGCCCTGGAGCAGAGGGCTTCGCGGCCGAGGGGATGGGAGATGGAGCGGTCTCGCGAGTGGGGCGCGATGCGGTTAGTGACCGTCGCGGTGCTAGGGACCGCCGTCGTGGTCGGTTGCCGGCCCGAGCGGCCCGACGCTCGGCAGGCCGGGGTGACCGCGCCTGCCAGGTCGCAGGGACCTGTCCTGGAGCGGGCTGGGGAAGACGAGCCGGTGGTCGCCGAGGTCGGTGGATACGCGGTCCGCCTCTCCGAGGTCCGCAGACATCTCGAGGAACTCCCCGTCTTCGTCCGCATGCGCTACCAGTCCCCGGAGTCGCGCCGCGAGTTCCTCGAATCCTGGGTGGAGTTCATGGCGTTGACCTGGGCCGCGCGGGAGGAGGGGCTGGACCGTGACCCGCGGGTCGTGGATGCGCTGAAGTCCGAGGTCGCGTCCCGGTACCTGCGCGACCGGGTGGACGCGAGCGTGACCACGCGGGACGCCCCGGAGGAGTGGGTCCGGTCGTACTACGAGCAGCACCGCCACGAGTTCGTCCGGCCGGAGCAACGCGAGGTCCGCCAGGTGGTGGTCAGGGAGCCGGACCTGGCCCGGCGCGTCGCCTTTCGCGCCCGGAAGCGCGCCGCCGCGACCAGCGCGGACCCCCTCGAGGAGTTCACCCGGCTCGTGCGCGCGCACTCTCAGGACGCGCGATCCCGCGAGGCCGACGGGGTGATCGGCCGCTTTCCCTGGGTGGACCCAGGGGGCCCCCCCATCCCATCGTCCGTGGCCGAGGTCGCGACCGGGATGCAGTCCCTGTTCGAGGTTGCCGGGCCGGTCCCCTCGCCGGAGGGTTATCACATATTATTTGTATCACGAGTCTATCAACCGATAAACCAGGGGTTGGAGGAGGCCCGGCCGTCCATCGTGGAGCGCTGGATGAAGACCGAGCGGGAGAGATTGCGCCGGGAGCGCATCGAGGCGATCCTGGCCGGGGCGCGCGTCGAGGTGGACGAGGCCGTGGCGGCTGAGGTCCGGGCCGGAGCGGTTCCGCGCCCGCGTGAGGAGAACGTCCCGTGAACGGGTGGGCAAGGGTGTGGGTGATCGGGTTCTCGGTCGGCCTGGCCGCGGTCGCATCCGCCGAGGTGGCTTTTGCGGAACAGCCCGACGAGGCGGGTCCGGAGGAGGTCGTGGACGAGATCGTCGCCACGGTCGGGAAGGACGCAATCACGCGGTACGAGGTCGAGACCCGGCTGCGCGAGACGAACAACCCCCTCGCGCGGTTCATCGCGGACATGCACGAGGACGAGCAGGCGTCCTTCCAGGCGGCGCTCGATGACCTGATCGCGGAGCGCCTCCTGATGCGCGAGGCCCGCCGCCTCCAGATCGATGTGTCGGACGACGAGGTCGAGCAGTCCCTGCGGGCCATGCGGCAGGAGAACGGCTGGAGCGAGGAGGACTACGAGTCGGTCCTGCGGATGCTCGGATTCGACCGCAAGACCTACTTCGAGACGCGCAAGGAGCAGATGATCCGCGGCAAGGTCCTGCAGTACAAGGTCCACTCGCGCATCCGCGTCACGGACCGCGAGGTCGAGGAGGCCTTCCTGAAGGAGTACCACCAGGGCCAGGGCGAGGACGAGGTCCACCTGTGGCACATCGTGTTCCGCATCCCGACCGAGGTCACGCTCCCGCAACTCCAGGGGCTGATGGCGCGGGCCCAGGAGGTCCGCGAGCAGGTCGCGTCGGGACGCGTCTCGTTCGAGGACGCGGCGCGGCAACACAGCGAGGACGGGAGTGCCCAGGCGGGTGGGGACGTGGGCTTCTTCGGCCGGGGGCAGCTGCTCCCCGCGCTGGAGGAGGTTGCGTTCCAGCTGCAGGTCGGGGAGGTGTCACCCGTGGTCCAGTCGCCGCTTGGGTTCCACGTCCTGCGGGTGAGCGAGCGCCGCGTGGTCCCCATCCGGGACCCCGAGGAGGCGCGCGCGCGGGTCCGCTACCAGTTGGCCGAGAAGGCGTTCCAGAAGGAATACCGGGCGTTCATCGAGTCCTTGCGCGCCGAGGCCCGGGTCCGGGTCCGTGGCCGGCTGGCCCCGCACGAGGAGGGCCGCGGGCGGTGACCGCCCCGGTGGCTCTTTCGGGCACGGTCTGGGACGACGGGTACTGCTCGCGCGAACGCCGATTCCTCTTTCGTGTGCAAGGGGCTCTCGCGACCTGGAGGTGGTCCCACCCTGGTCGCATCGGCAGGTGGGGAGGCACTGTTGAACGGGGAGTTCCAGTGAATCGCGACATCCTGTCGCTCCTGGTGGTGCTGGGGTTTCTGGGCGTGTGGGGGCCCAGGCATCGCAGACGCTCGGCTACAACGGTGCGCTGTTTGCGTGCGGTTGACAAGGTACGATGGCTAACTCGTACCAGGGTCCGATGACGTTTTGTTTGTAGGACGGCGAGGTGTCAGTGGAACCTGCGCGCCGGGTCTCGGAGGAGACGCACGCCGCGTGGCGTGCCAGGTCGTCTGGCGGTTTGTTCCTGGACCTCGGGAAGCCCCCCCGTCAGGTCGAGGTTACCCGGTCCTGCGCCGCCTTGTCGGTCTTTTTTCGGGACCCCGAGGTTAGGAGCAGGACGATCACGCCCACGGTGATCCCGATGTCCGCGATGTTGTAGCGCGGCCAGTGGTAGTCGCCCCAGTACATGTGGATGAAGTCCACGACGTAGTGCCTCGACAGGCGGTCCGCCACGTTTCCGATGGCCCCGCCGAGGATGCCCCCCAGCGCGACGAGAGGGACCAGACGCTCGCTTGGGGGCCGCACCAGGAGCGCGACCACCACGGCAATGGCCACGAGGGACAGGACGAAGAAGACCGTGCGCCGCACGTCGTCATCCACGTCCGCGAGCAGGCCCCACGCGCCGGCCGGGTTCTCGACGTAACTGAAGTCGAGGTGCTCGGGGATCAGCACGACCTGGCGATGGCCCACGAGGTACAAGGCCCCCTCCTCGGCCGGGGCCGTGGGTGCCACGAGGTCCCGGCGGCCGCGGGCCGGAAACAATCCCCGCTCGATGGTGCGGCGGCGCTCGTCGTCGGACAGGTGGGGGAGGGCCTCGGCCAGGAAGGCGTCGAGGGTCACGCTGTCCAGGGCGGCGCGGACGCGGGCGCGCACCTCCTCGGGGGCGAGGCCGGGGTTCTCCTGGCCGACCCGGCGCTCCTCGCGGACCGGGTCCAGCCGGTCCACACGGCGCGCTGGTGCGTCGAGGTCCCCCTCGTCGAAGACGAAGAAGCCGTGGATCGGGGGGCTGTTGGCCTCGACACGGAACGCCGGGAGGTCGGGGGTGAATCGCGTGCCCGTCTCCACCCGGAACAGGGCCCCGGTGAGCGCGTCGTCGTCGAGGTCCGGCCAGCGCGAGCGCACCAGGTCGCCCACCGTGGTCCCTGCCGCGACGCCCTGGGCCCGGACCGGCAGCAGGTGTTCGCCGGTCGCGAGGTTGCGCTCGGCCCAGCGCTTGGTCCACAGGTCGGACGCGACCGTGGCCGCCACCACCGCGAGCACGATCCCGTAGCGCCTGGCGAGGTGCCGGGTCCTCTCTGTCATCGGGCATCCTCCAGGGCTCGGACGACCTCGCCGCAGCGCGGGCAAAGGTCCGGATGTGCCCCGTCGCCCTCCCCGAGGCGCTCGGACCAGATCCAGCAGCGCGCGCATCGCTCGCCAGGCGCGCGTTCGACCGCGACCTGGAGTCCACCCATCCCCGTCCGAAGCGTCACCTTCGACACGACGAACAACTCGGGAAGCCACCGCTCGAAGCGCCTCAGCCCGTCCGCCATGGCCCCCTGCGGCGGCAGGGTCAGGTGCACGGCAGCCTCCAGCGAATGCCCCACCTCGCCCGCCACGCGCAGCCGCTCGATCTCGCGCAGGACCTCGACCCGCGCGTCCAGGACCGCGCCCATCGCGGTGCTCAGGGCCTCGTCCGGCTCCCCGTAGTCCGCCGGGTCCGGGAAAGGCGCCAGGAACACGCTCACCGGGTCGTCCGCTCCCTTCGGCAGGTGCCCCCATGCCTCCTCGCACGTGAAGGACAGGACCGGGGCGGTCAGGGCCAGGATCCCCCGCAGGATGCGGAGCACCGCGCCCTGGATAGACCGGCGTTCGCGCCCGCCGGGGAGCCCGCAGTACAAGCGGTCCTTCCCGATGTCCAGGTAGAACGCGGATAGGTCGCGCACCGCGTAGTCCAGCAGCAGGCGCACCACGGTGTGGAACTCGTACGCCTCGTAGGCGTCGCGTACCGCGCGGACGACCTCCGCAAAGCGAAGCATCGCGTAGCGGTCCTGGTCCAGGGAATCCGAGATCGGCAGGAGGTCACGTGCCGGGTCGAGGTCGGACACCACGCCCAGCATGAACCGGAACGTGTTGCGCACCTTCCGGTACGCCTCGACCAGGCGCGTCAGGATCTCGTCGGAGAGGCGGATGTCGGCGCGGTAGTCCTCGGCCGCGGTCCACAGGCGCAAGAGGTCCGCGCCGTTCTTCTGGATCACCTCGTCCGGGTCCACGTAGTTCCCGAGGCTCTTGGCGAGTTTCTTGCCGCCGCCGTCCACCACGAAGCCGTGCGTCAGGACCTCCCGGAACGGGGCCTGCCCGCGCGTGCCCACCGAGGCGAGCAGGGACGACTGGAACCAGCCACGATGCTGGTCGCTCCCCTCCAGGTAGAGGTCGGTGCGGGTCTTGAACCCGTACCGTGGCTCGATGACCGCGGCATATGACGTCCCGGACTCAAACCAGACGTCGAGGATGTCGCAGACCCGGTCGAGGTTGCGGCCCCCACACTTCGGGCAGGCGTACCCCTCCGGGAGGAGGTCGGACAGGTCCGCCTCGAACCAGACCTCCACGCCTCCCCGGCCGATGCGGCCCGCGACATGCTCGACGAGGTCCGGGCTCGTGAAGGACTCGCCGCACCCCTGGCACGTCACGGCCACGATGGGGACCCCCCAGAACCGCTGGCGCGAGATGCACCAGTCCGGGCGGCTGCGCAGCATCCCGGCGATGCGGGCCCGGCCCCACTCAGGGATGAAGCGGACGTCCTCGATGGCCTGGAGGGCTGCCTGGCGCAGGCCGGTCCGGTCCACCGAGATGAACCACTGCGGCGTGGCCCGGAAGAGGACGGGGTTCTTGCTGCGCCAGCAGTGCGGGTACGAGTGGGTGTAGTCCTCGGCGTGGATCAGGACGCCGCGCTCCTGCAGCAGGCGCACGATGTCCGCGTCGCAGTCAAAGACCACGCGGCCCGCGAAGTCCGGGACCTCGCTCGTGAAGCGGCCCTGGGCATCCACCGGCGCGTACGGGGGCAGGCCGTAGCGCCGGCCCACGTCAAAATCCTCCTCGCCATGGCCCGGCGCGGTGTGGACGCAGCCCGTGCCCGTGTCCAGGGTCACGTGCTCGCCCAGGATCACGAGCGATTCGCGCGCCAGGAACGGGTGCGAGCACGTGGCCCCTTCCAGGGCGCGGCCCGGCATGCGCGCCACGACCTCCCCGCGCGAAAGCCCCGTGGCCCGGTGGAACGCCTCGAGGCGCTCCTCGGCCAGGACCAGGACCTCGCCCGCGATGTCCTCCGCCACGTAGGTCGCGTCCGGGTGCAGGGCGATGGCCAGGTTCGCGGGGAGGGTCCAGGGGGTCGTGGTCCAGATGGCCACGGCCCCGGCGCGGCCCTCCAGGTCCGGGACGCGCTCGCCAAATCCCTCCCGGAAGGGGAACCGGACAACCACGGAGGGAGACACGGACTCCTGGTACTCGACCTCGGCCTCCGCGAGGGCGGTCTCGCACACGTGGCACCACAGGACGGGCTTGTGACCCACGACCACGGCCCCCTGCGCCACGAAGCGCCCGAATTCCCGCACGACCAGGGCCTCGTAGTCCGGGGTCATGGTCCTGTAGTGGTGTTCCCAGTCCCCGAGTACCCCGAGCCGCCGGAACTCGTCCCGCTGGACCTCGACCCACCGCGCCGCGAACTCGCGGCAGCGGCGGCGCAGTTTCGCGGGGTCCGACCGCGCTGCCTCGCGCCCCATCTCGCGCTCGACCGCGTGCTCGATGGGCAGGCCGTGGCAGTCCCAGCCGGGGACGTACTCGCACCACCGCCCGCTCATGTTGCGGGACTTCACCACGATGTCCTTGAGGACCTTGTTCAGGATGTGGCCGTGGTGGATGTCGCCGTTCGCGTACGGAGGGCCGTCGTGCAGGACAAACCGCTCCCCGCCGCGTCCCCGCGCGGCCTCGACCATCTGCTCGTAGATGCGCTCCCGCTCCCAGAACGCGAGCACCTCCGGCTCCTTGCGGGCCAGGTTCGCCTTCATCGGGAACTCGGTCCGCGGGAGCCTCAGCGTGGCCTTGTAGTCGCTGCCCATCGCCGTTGCGGCCTCCAGGGAACGCGAGAACAGGGCGGAAGTGTAGGCGCGACCTGCGGGGGCCGTCAACCACCGCTCCGAGCGAGCGATCCGCGATGTCGGTAGATGCAGCATTGATGCGGTCTTCAAGGGGGTTCGGAGATGGACTTACCCCAGGAAAGTGTCCATTCTCGGCATCTTCAAAGAGACCGGACACCATTCGAGGGGGGCGTCGCACGCCCCCCTCTTGGCACTCGAAATCTTGGA
>FWPU01013551.1_pt1 | contig 10207 bp, 8 predicted proteins | sample 2228361 | NCBI WGS metagenome assembly FWPU01 (sample SAMEA103939777, study PRJEB20133) | metagenome | reverse complement strand
AGCGCGCGGCGCTTCCCGCGCGCCCGTGCCATCCTTCTGGCTGGTCAGGAGCGTGTGGCGCCGTCCCGATCCATGTCATTGCGAGGGCGCGTCAGCGCCCGAAGCAATCTCCGGCGTCAGCGGGAGTCGTGCCTCAGCGCCCGCTGCTGCGCCCCGCTCCCGCGGGGAGCGGGGCGGGGATGAGGGCGCGCAGGAGATGGCCACGCCACCACCATCCCGGTCTTACCAGCGTTCGGCGCGCGATCGGTGCTGCCCCAGCAACCGCTCTCCGTTGCGCCCCCGCCGCATCGTTCGCCCGGAGGCAGGGGGTGCGTGGCTGACTAATGTCACTGTCTATCTAAAGTTGGCGTTACACCTCCAGCGCTGCCGCCAGTCGATCCTCGGCCACAGCCGCGCGGGCGTAAAACAGATGACCGCCGCAACCGGTATCTGAGGCGCCAAAACGGGGGATTGGCCGACTCAACTCAGGCAATCCGGCCAGCGCGGCACACCAGCGACACTCGAACCGTTCGGCGATCGGCAACACCCAGATCGCGCGCAGCTCAAGGCATGGGCGTAGATAGTCGATATGCCAGTGGCAGCGTTTCCTCAGCGCAATGTGGCGCCGTAGCCGCGCTGCCAGGCCACCCGCGCCTAACGCGCTGCCGATGTAGTAGTAGTGACCAGCAGCCAGATCGAAGCGTCCCAACCGCCCTACCGCAATGCCGGTGACAGGCTGATCAAGCGCAAAATGCAAGAGGTACGTCCCAGCGGTCAGATCATCGGTAACCTGTTCTGGTTCAATCCGTAATGGCCGTCGGTTCATCTGTCGCCTCTTTCGCTGTCGAAACGGTGCGCCACCCATGCTATACTTGCACCACAGGCGCGGCGGCGCGCCCTTCACCATGATGGCATGCCTATGAATGTATTATTGATTGGTTCAGGCGGTCGTGAGCACGCTCTGGCGTGGAAAATTGCTCGCTCACCAAACTTTACCAAACTGCTCACCATTCCCGGCAACCCTGGAACCGGACGCTACGGTCAGAACGTTCCCTTCCCGCTGACCGATCACGTTGCGCTGATCGATCTGGCGCGTCAGGAGAAGATTGACCTGCTGGTGGTTGGCCCTGACAATCCGCTGGCCGATGGGATTGTGGATGCCTTCCAGGAAGCAGGCATTCCGGCGTTTGGCCCAACTGCGGCAGCGGCGCGCATCGAAAGCAGCAAGTCGTTTGCCAAAGAGATTATGGCGGCTGCCGGCGTGCCAACCGCCCAGAGCCATGTCTTCGCTTCGGCGGAAGAGGCAGCAGCATTTGCTCGCGCCAGCGGGCAGGCCTGGGTGGTGAAGGCCGACGGGCTGGCCCTGGGGAAAGGGGTGATTGTCGCCGAAACCCTCGAAGAAACGCTTGATGCGATTGCTACGCTAAGCGCGATCCCGGCTGGTCACCATCTCTTGCTTGAAGAGCGCCTGTACGGCAAAGAGGTATCGGTACAGGCGCTTTGTGATGGGGAACGAGTGCTGCCATTGCCGCCCGCGCGCGATCACAAGCGTCTGCTTGACGGCGATCAGGGGCCGAACACCGGCGGCATGGGCGTGATCGCTCCGGTCGATGCCGTCACCCCCGCCTTGCTCGACGAAATTGTCACCCGCTGTGTACAACCTGTAGTCAATGAGCTGGCGGCGCGCGGCACTCCCTTTCGCGGCCTGCTCTACGCGGGCATGATCCTGACCAGCGCCGGGCCAAAGGTGCTGGAGTTTAACGCCCGCTTCGGCGATCCGGAAGCGCAAACCGTCTTACCGCTGCTCGAAGGCGATTTTCTCGGCGCGCTCTACGCATGCGCAACCGGTCAGCTTCGTCGTGACATGCTGCGCCAGCGGAAAGGGTATGCGGTCTGTGTCATTTTGTGCGCCGAAGGCTATCCTGGTCGCCCGCGCAAAGGCGATCTGATCCGCGGCGTCGAAGCGCTCAATGATGAACATGTGCTTGTGTTCCACGCCGGCACAACGGTTGGTCCGAACGGTCTCTGCACCGCCGGTGGCCGCGTGCTGGGCGTGACCGGCCTGGGATCGTCACTTCGGCAGGCGCGCGAGCGGGTTTATGAAGCTGCCGAGCAGATCCGCTTCGAGGGCAAGCATTTTCGCCACGATATTGGTCAGGAGTAAGCTGTGCCGGGCATTGCGGTGCTGTTAAGCGGCAGTGGCAGCAACTTGCAGGCGTTGCTTGATGCCCAGGCCGCAGGCCGATTGAACGGCGAGGTGACGCTGGTGGTCAGCGACCGGGCGCAGGCGTATGGTCTGCAACGCGCGCTGGCCGCCGGCATCGCCGCAGCCCATGTCCCACTGCCGGCGGCGCGCGGCCCGCTGCGTCGCCAGTGGGAACAGCGGCTGGCAACGATCATCGCCTGCTTCGAGCCTGATCTGATCGTGCTCGCCGGTTTTATGCGCGTGCTCTCGGCTGAGTTTCTCGAACGCTTTCCCGATCGAGTGATCAATCAGCACCCCGCGTTACTGCCGGCTGATGGCGGAGATACCGTCACCACCAGCAGCGGGCTGGTGATTCCTGCCCTGCGCGGGGCGCATGTCGTGGCCGACGCATTGCGGCTGGGATTGCCGGTCACCGGTTGCACGATCCACCGGGTGACTCCACGAGTCGATGATGGCCCAATCCTGGCCAGCGCTGAAGTGCCTGTGCTGCCCGGCGATACCGAAACCGCCCTGCACGAACGGATTAAGGCTGTCGAACGGCAACTGATCGTTGCCACTGTGAATCGATTGCTGGTGCCGACCACAGCCTGAGAACAGCGATCCCTTCGGCATCACTCCCGCCCACGCAGCAACGCCAGTGTGAGCGCAATTCCGCCGGTGACGACTCCGCCAACCCCGAAGAAGAGCAACAGGGTTGGCAACCAGCCATGCCAGTTGAGCGCCTGCATAGCAATCACCAGCGCGGCCACGCCAATGATAAACGCCGCCACCACCAGCGCCAGCGCCAGCCGATTGGCAGCGCCGATTAGCGCCGCAGCGACCCGTCGCAACTCCAGCTCGCGCGTTTGCAGATGGATCTCACCCTCGTTGAGTCGTTGCAGGCTGGCGCTCACCTGCTCTGGCAACTCGAACGCCAGCTCGCTCAGCTCGCGCCCGCCAGCCAGCGCCTGCGCGCCCAGCGCCGTCGGCGTGATCTGCTCGCGCAGCGCGCGTTGAATGTACGGACGCGCCGCCGCAAACACATCCAGCCCCGGATCGAGCTGCATCCCCAACCCCTCCATCATCACAATCGTTTTTAGCAGCGTCGCCAGCGGGCCAGGAATGGTCAGGCGGTGTCGGCGCAGCAGCGTAGTCAGACTGTCAAATGTCTCGCGAGCGGAAATTAGACCGAGCGGACGATCGACAAAGCCATCGACAAACCGTTCAAGATCGCGGCGTAGCGCCAGGGTGGCCGATCGACGCGGGATCACGCCCAACCGTTCGAGCGCGCGCAAGAGAGCCTGACTGTCGTGATTGACCAGCGCACCCATCATCCAGAGCAACCCCTGCGTTGTCGAACGATCAAGCATTCCGACCTGACCAAAATCCACCACGCCCAGAACTTCGCCGTTGATGACGAAGAAATTGCCAGGATGCGGATCGCTGTGAAAGAAACCATGGCCAAAGATCTCCTCAAGCGTCAGGTCAAGGCTCGCGCGGGCCAGGCGCGCCAGATCGACGCCGGCAGCGCGCAAGGCTGCCATATCGTTCAGCTTCACGCCAACGATGCGCTCGGTGGTCAAAATGCGGCTATCGGTATATTCCCAGTAGACCCGCGGAATGTAGATGTGGGGATTGCCGCAAAACATCTGGCGAAAGCGATCGGCATTGCGCCCTTCGCGAACATAATCGAGTTCGGCGCGCAGGGTTGCGCTGAATTCCCAGACGATCTCACTCAGGTTGTACTGGGCGGCAAAGGCCAGTCGCTCTTGCGCCAGCGCCGCCAGATCGGACAGAATCGCCAGATCCGTCTGAATCCGACCGGCAATATCAGGACGCTGCACTTTAACAACCACGTCCGAACCATCGGGGAGCACCGCGGCATGCACCTGCCCGAGCGAGGCAGCAGCAAACGGCTCACGATCAAACGACTTAAAGAGACGGTCGATGGGCTGGCCGAAGGTCTGCTCAATTAAGGCGATGGCCTGTTCGCCGGGAAAAGGCGGCACCGTATCCTGCAATTTGCTCAACTCAGCCACAACATCAGCCGGCAGCAAATCAGGGCGCGTGCTGAGCGCCTGGCCAAACTTGACAAAGGTCGGCCCCAGCTCAACCAGCGCCTCGCGCAGACGAGCTGCGCTCCCCAACGGCGGCGGCGCAGGCGCGCGCAGAATGGCGCGGCGGGGCAACGATAACAGTGACGTGAGGCCGAGCTGATCGACCAGATAGCCAAAGCCATGGTGTACCAGCACCTGCGCGATCTCGCGGTAGCGCCCCAGATAGCGTGCTTGCCGAACGAGTGGCCACATACGCTGCCTGCCCATCTACCGGCTGACTGTCGCCAGCCATGCTCTGCCTGTTCAGTATACCCGATTCTACCGAGGCATCCTCTAGGGTGAATCGGCAACACCGCAGCGATTTCAGCAGCATGATCATCGCAAGCGCAGGCTGTACCCAGGCGCGAGTTCTTCAGCGATCACTGTGTCACCAACCACCACAACGCCCACAGGCGAGGGCCGAAGATCAATACCCCCACCACGATTGCCCCCAACGCGCAGATCAGGACGGCGCCCGCCGCAACATCCTTGGCGGTGCGCGCTAGTGGCTGATGCTCGCGCGTCACCAGATCGACTACCGCTTCAACCGCAGTGTTCACGCCTTCAGCCACCAGCACCAGCGTGATCGTTATACTGAGCGCAATCCACTCCCAGCGGTCAATCCGAAACACTGCTCCCAACGCGATCGCAATCGCGCCAATCAACAGATGGATCTGGAAATTGCGTTGCGTGCGCAAGAGATGCCCAATCCCGGCAAACGCAAAACGAAAGGCCATGATAAAGCGCCGGGTACTGCGATCGATGGGCGCCGCCATAACGGTCATTCCTCTCCAGAACAAAGGGCGTATTCGCCGCAAATGATACCATCTCAGCTATAATAGCGCTGCATACACCAGCCTGAACTGCACCGAGGTCTACCACTATGCGACTGATCATTGTTCGCCACGGCGAGAGTGAATGGAACCGGATCAACCGATATCAGGGCCAGCAGGACGCGCCACTCTCAGAGCTGGGGCGCAAGCAGGCCGAGGCGCTTGGCGAGCGTCTCCGCCGCGAAAAGATTGATGTCGTCTACAGCAGCCGTCTGCAACGCGCCGCTCACACCGCCCAGGCGATTGTCGCTCACCATCCCGGCCTTGAGATTATCTACGATGACGCGCTGCTCGAAATCAATCACGGCGAATGGGAAGGAAAGTACCTGCACGAAATTGTGGAACGCTACGCCGATGGATTGCGCGAGTGGCGCCAGCATCCAACTCGATCGCAGATGCCAGGGGGCGAGAGTTTTTCTAACGTCTTGAAGCGCGTGCTGGATTTTCGCGAACGGATCTGCGTTGAGCATGCCAGCCAGACAGTGCTGATCAGCACTCACGACGTGATCGTGAAGATTCTGGTCGCCGATGCGCTTGGCATGAACATGGATCGGATCAACCGCATCTGGGTCACGAATGCCAGCATCAGTGTGATCGAGTATGGCGATGACCTGCCCTACCTGGTCAGTTTGAGCGAAGCCTGCCATCTTGGGCAACTGGCCACGACCCGTGAGCAACAACACGCGCTCTAGGCAGCGCGCCGACACAGCGCGTGACGCCAGACAAACGTTAAAATGACGACCAGGCGAGAGCGCGGGACTCGCCCACTGTCGCTCTCGCCGGTTTCCGCAACTCAGCGCATACGATTGAACGCCTGACCCATCGCTCAGCAATTCACCGTCAAACCGCAGCGGTTAAACAGAATATCGCCCAGCCGACTGAGCACATCCAATGGCGCCCGGAGCTGATAAACGAGCATATCATCCCAGATCAAGCCCTTGCGCAGATCAGGTCGAATCAACGTCCATTGCGCGATCAAACCCACATTCCAGGCCACAAAGAGCGCTGCGACGGCGAGCAGCGGCCTCCAGCCGAGACGTGGCTGCAACCAGGCGAGCGCCATCGCCAGACCGAGCGCAAAGATCGGCGTGCATTCGATCAGGCGACGAAAGCCGAACGATCCGCTGAGATGCCAGGTCGTGCCAAACGCGCCGTTGATGTAGACCTGGGCCAGAAAACCGATCAGCAACAGGAGGGCCAGCGGCGCATCGCGGCGAAACAGCCAGATCATTCCGATCAGCGATACTGCCAGAATCGGACTCCAGAGGAAGGCGCCGTGAGCCGGATGGAAGAGCGTATCGAAGAAGTGGGGACTTACCAGCACCGGGATTGGCCCCAGATTGATGAACTCCAGTTTCCCGCTGACCGTCGGCGAAGGGCCAGGACGACCATTGAGCGCCTGATACGCGGCAAGTTGGGGCGTGACGGCGAGCGCGAACACGACGACAAAGACCGCATGGCCGACAAACAGCTCGCGCGCGAGCGGCCACTTCCAGCGACGCACTGCACCCACGTAAGCGGCAAGCGCCTCTAACGCCGGGATCAGCAAGAGCAATCCCAACTGCTCGCGGGTCATTACCATTAGACCGGCGACAACGCCCAATGCCAGCCAGACCGTCCAGTGCCGTCGCCCATCGCCCGCGCCGACAGCGCCTTCGCGCCCGCGCATCCAGATCGTCAGAAAGAGAGCGAAGAGAAAAAAGCCGTTGGCGTGCGACCAGGCCATCGCGAGGTACGTGTAGAAAACCAGCGGCGTCGCAAGAAAGATGGTCAGCGTGGCGAGCAAAGCAGGCCGGGGGCCGGCGTAGATGCGCGCCAACCGATAAGTCAGCAGCAGGCCGAGCAGACTGTAGAGCGCCGACATGAGACAGACCGCCACGATGTAGGGCTGACTGAACCCATCGCGGGGAATGTCGGCGCCAGAAGCGTTGGCGATGAGCACAAAGAGATCGGCGAGCAGAAATCCGGGCGCCCACAGGATCGCCGACCCCACCGGTGCCACGTTGCGCCACTTGCCGGTCTGCGGGTTGGGATTGACGCTATCAGGGCGCAAGAGCGCGTTGAAGACCGCCGGATCATTGTTGCGCAGACCGATGGCGGCAAAGTGCTGATATTCGTTGGCAAAATCGAGATCTCCGTCAAAGTAGAGCGAGCGCAGGTAGGCGTAATACTGCACCTCATCGCTCAGCGCGATCCGGGGCAGACTCAGCGGTGTCAAGAGCAGAAAGACTGCTACGATGATCAATGGCCCCCAGTCACGGCCAGCTACAAACGAGCGCATACGTTGTGTTCCGTTGATCAGACAACAACCATACCGGCACGCAACACCGGCAGGTATCAGGTGTGGGTATTGTACGACGATTTGCCGCAGTCGCTGCGATGGGATCATATCCGTTCACGGAATATCTTTTCCAGCAGCAACCAGCGAAAACGCGCAGAAGGGGCGAGCCGGAGCGTAGCGCAAGGATGGAACAGACAGACATAGCAAACCGGCGAGAGAAAGAATTGCATTGCAGCACGATGCAGGCGATGCGCACATCATCGCCTGCATCGAGGTTGCGCTGTCGTCTCCGTCAGAAGCTAACGCGCAATCAGCGGCACCCGAACCGTCGGGTAGGTTAGCTCATCGATCACAACGACCGTGACCGGCAGCGCTGCCGCGCTCGGATTGCCCGCGCCGTCGAGCACCCGCGCGTAGATGTAGTAGATGCCTGGAGTGCGTTGCGCTTCAGGCAGGCCAGTCACCACGCTCCAGGCCAGGGTAAAGCTATTGCTATCGCCAAATACGGGCACGGGCGTCCAGACCAATCCCGGATCATTGATCGGATCATCGACCGGCTCACGACTATTCGCGATCCAGACCCCCCAGAAACCGCGACCGGGGTAGAGATTGTCGGTCACGGCAAGGTCGACAAACTCCAGATTGACCAGAATCGTCGGCTCATTCGGGATTGATGACGCCTGCAAACTACCGCCGGTCAGAACTGGCGGCGTGACATCATACGTCAGCGTGCGTTCAAGCATCATTGAATTACCGAGCGCATCACGCACGCGAATGGCCACCGGCAGGGAACCTTCCGCAACCGCGCCGGGGTAGGGCATGGGGCTGGCAAAACGGTTATTTTCCACCAACATCGCGCTCACGCTGGCCAGGTTCGCGCTGCTTGTCGAGAAGGCGAAATTGCGGACTCCGCTGCAATCTGCGACGCCGCGAATCTCAATGTACACGGACGGAACGCGAGTATAGTCGGGATGGCCGTCGCTGGCGCCGCCTTCTGTAATCAGGTCGGCGGGAGTTACCGCCGTGAAGGGAGAGGTCTTCAGCCGCGAGAAGGGATTGCCAACGGTCACACTGGCCGACACGCCGAGATCAATGATGACAGTGTCAGAACGAACCTCATCGATAGCGCTCGCATTCCGCAACTGGGTATAGAGCGCGCGTTCAATACAACCGGCATCCGCGCGCAGCGCATCAGGAATCGGCACCGTCAGCACGCTAGTCGGGCCGGTCGGCGCAAAGGGTTGCCAGCCGCCCGAGTCATTGTCCGTGTCGGTCGGCGGCGCTCCCCAGCGCCAGCGCACCTGCGTGGGCAGATTCGATGTTCCCAGATCGGGGAAGGTGACATTCACGGTTACTTTCCCATCACCGCCAATAATGGCCGAGTCGTTGTCGATCACTGGCCGCGACCCAAAGGGTTCGCCGGGCGCGCGGAAGAGGACGTAGCGCGGTTTTGGCACAGTTCCCTGGAAGATTTCATGGGCAACGTGCATATAGGCGCGCGCGCCTGCCCGCGCGTCACCCCAGGCGTTGAACACCGACGCAACCGTCGGCGCAGGAACGACCGGCAGAAAACCCGGCGCGCCTGTTGGTCTGACGGCGTAGTAGAGCTGGTTGACGCTGCGACTCGAACCGGTGCGGATCCAGGTGATATGCAGATTGTTGCGCTGATCATAATCAACCGACACCCGCCCATCGCCTTTGCCATCGATTAATTGGACAGGCGCCCAGGGATCGTTGAACTGGCTGACCAGTTTTTCGGCGAAGAAAATGCCATTATCGACGTCACGATACCCAACGACGATTCTGGTATTCGGCGCAGGGTCAGCGCTGAACGAGACACTGGCATCGGCGAAGGGTCGCGTTGAGCTGGCAGTGACATCAACCGGCGGACCAAATCCTGTCCCATTCCACAATGCCGCCATGATATGCAGGGGGCGGGGCGTATCGCGGGTATAGGTAATCGCCAGCTCGCCGTTTGGCCCGGCGGCCAGCGCGGTTTGCGATTTATACGCCTGCGCGCCGGGCACGGCGCCGACCGGCGACCAGGTTGCGCCCCGATCATTGGAGTAGGAAAAATTGATCGCTTTATCATCGCGCCAGGCCGCCACAATCTGCCCATTCGTTCGCACTGCCAGCGCCGGCTCGACCGCAAAGATGTGCCCGCGCATAATCTCAAACGTCGCCGCATGCCACGCGCCGCCCGGCTCGCGACGGCGAAACTTAATCGTCTTGGCTGCCTGATCGATCCACAACACGTACACTTCACCGGTTGGCGCCGTGGTCACTGCGGTTTGCACCCAATCCTGGGCAAAGCCCTTCCCCACGGCGCCTAATGCCAGCGGCGCGGGAAAGGCCGCATCCTCTTCGCCCTTGATCCAAATCTTTACCGTTCCATCATCAGTCGAAGAGCTACCATCAGTGGCGGTGACGTAGACACCGTTGGCGTCAACCGCCAGTTGGGGATATTTGGTGTTGCTGGCAGCCAGATCAATCTCGCGGATAACGGCAGCCCCTTCTTGCGCCTGTGAGGTGAAAGGAAGCAGGCCGACACCACTGGCAACGATGCAGGCAATCACGGCAACCAGCCAGGCTATACGAGGGTTGAACATAGCGTATCTCCTGATGCGTTCGGTGATGATGCAGATATGGTCACGAAGGCAACCGGCATCAAGCGGTTATGGCGCAACAATAAAGTCATCGAACAGGATGCCGCCCAGGGCGCGGGTGTAGATGCCGACCTGTCCCGCCGGCAGCGGGTCGGGATCGGTCGCCCGCACCAGCGGCTTCCCGTTCAGGCGCGCTGTCAGCTCGCCGCCGCGCAGCTCCAGCTCGA
>FWPU01013550.1_pt1 | contig 10208 bp, 6 predicted proteins | sample 2228361 | NCBI WGS metagenome assembly FWPU01 (sample SAMEA103939777, study PRJEB20133) | metagenome | reverse complement strand
TGCGCGTCGAACTGGCGAATCATCCCCACGATGATCGGCTGTAGCACGCGGTAAACATCCCCGCCGGTATGGAATCCGAACACCATGCCCCGGGGGTCCACCAACAGCAATGTGGGTCGCTCGCGGATGCCCCAGGCACGCCAGACCAGCAGATCGCCATCGTTGACGACCGGACGCGCGATCTCATAGCGCTGCACGGCCTGGCGGAGGTTCTCAGTTTCACCCTCGTTGGGGAACCTGGCACTATGCACCCCGATCACCACCAATTCGTTGGGGAATTCGGCCTCCAAGCGTTGCAGGTCCGGGAGATTTTGGAGGCAGTCGACGCAACCGTAGGACCAGAAGTCCAGCAGGACGACCTTGCCCCGCAGGTTCTCCCAGGTCAAGGGGCCTGGCACGTTAATCCATTCCAGGCCCTGGGGGAAAGGGACAGCGGGAACGCTGCCGGCATAGTCCTGCTCACCCTCACCCTGGGCCAGCGCCGGGACAGCCAGGCCAGCAAGCACAAGGAGCACCAGCCACACCACACCGCAGGAGAGCCTTCTACCCATACCACACCTCGCGACGGACGATTTGCGACGAAACCGCTCAACTATAATTATACGAGAGATCATCCTGGGTACAGATTAGACCGGATTTACGCCGGAGCCACGCCTGGCCCAATAGGGGCGATGCGGCCACGCTACCTGAGCCTGGCTCCGCCCGACCTGCGCACAAACAGGCCCCCCAGCCACCCCGCCAAGCCGACGAGTATGGCGGTCACTGCCAGCCAGCGGCGGGCCTGGTAGCGCACAGGGGCCATATGTGGGCCATAAGCGCGGCGAATCCCCCGCCTGTAAACCGGAACCATCAACGCGCTTCCCATCCAGTCGAATAACACATACAGCAACAGAGAAAGCCCGAAGCGCGGCTGCTGGGGCCGGGGGCCAGGCGGTTGGTCAGCCAGCTCGACTTCGGCCAACGCATAGCCTTCCCCCTCTGCCACCTGTGCCAGGAGGTTGCCGGACGAATCGGCGATATAGGTCTCCTCGAAGTAATCCGACTCGATACGAAGGTCACGTGCCCGCCACAGAACAGGCCAGAGGTCCGGACGGCCCAAGAAGAGCAACGCCAGTGAGATGCGTGGCAGGGGAAAGGGCGAAGCAAACCGCCCAACGGGGGTCGTGTTGACAACAGGCACACCCGCATGGCGGGCCTGCTGCCGCAAAAGAGCGCCAAAGACTTCCTCCCCACCACGGGCGACATACCGGAGCAGCGGCCCGCCGTCGGCCAGTTTCAGGGTGCGCCCATCCTCAAGGACCACTGTGATGCGCTGGGGCACAGGCGGCGAACTGCACACCAGCACGGCATCCACCCTGCCCGCGTAAAGACCCCACAGCTCCGGATGCGCGCTGTCCCAGCAGATCATCAACCCAAACCTGCCCAGCCCGGTATCGGCAATCGTGATCTCATCCCCTTCGCGGAAGTACGCCCGCTCCCAGTACCAGGGATAGTTTTTGTTGTAGCGCCAGCAGCGGCCATCGGGCGCGACCAGCAGCATGGTGTTGTAAATGTCCTCGGCGTCAAGCAGGAACAGCGTGCCCGTCACATGAACCTGGTACTGAGCCGCCACACGCTTCATCCAGCTAACCGTTGGCCCGTCCAGGCGTTCCGCGCCCAGGTAGTTGGTGTCGGTATAGACGTATCCAGTATTGAAGACTTCGGGCAGCACGACCAGTTGTGCGCCACTGCCCGCCGCCTCAGCTATCAGCGCCTCTGCCCGCCCCAGGCGCGCTTCCAGCGGAGCAGGCCGGGCAGCCATCTGAACCGCAGCGATCCTGACTCTTCGCGACATGCCGGTTACCCCTTCCAAGGCGACGCCACAACGGTATTATCCGCCAGCCCGGGGAAAAACAAAAGGCCGGGGGCGTGAACCACTCCCCCCGGCTGGCAAAGCCCTTTCATCTGGCCCGCGACTACCCCATATTCCGGATCACAGCGGTGGCGAACTCGCTGGTTTTAACCTCCGTCGCGCCGGACATCTGGCGGGCGAAGTCGTAAGTCACGATCTTCTGCTGGATCGTCTGCTCATAGGCGCGGACGATCATCTCGGCTGCCTCCCACCACTTCATATACTCCAGCATCATCACACCGGAGAAAAGCAGCGAGCCGGGATTGACTTTGTCCATGTTGGTGTATTTGGGGGCTGTGCCATGTGTGGCCTCAAAGAGCGCGACGTAATCGCCGATGTTGGCCCCCGGCGCAATTCCTACGCCCCCGACCTGCGCCGCTGCGCCGTCACTGAGGTAATCGCCGTTGAGGTTCATCGTCGCGATCACCTCAAACTCATCCGGACGCAGCAGCAGGTGCTGAAAGATGATGTCGGCGATGCGGTCATTGACCAGAATCCGGCCCTCCGGGAGCTTGCCATCATACCGCTGCCACAGTTCATCCTCGCTGATGGTCACGCCGCCGAACTCCTCGGCGGCAAGCTCGTAACCCCACTTGCGGAAGGCGCCCTCTGTATACTTCTGAATATTGCCTTTGTGCACCAGCGTCACCGTCCTGCGCCCGCGCTCGATGGCGTACTCGATAGCCTTGCGCACCAGGCGCTTGCTGGCAAACTCGCTGATCGGCTTGATGCCCAACCCGGCTCCCTCGAAGAACCTGGCCCCGAACTCCTGCCGCAGAAAACGCGCCAGCTTCTCATTCTCCGGCGTGCCAGACTCAAACTCGATCCCGGCGTATACGTCCTCCGTATTCTCCCGGAAAATGACGATGTCCAGCTTCTCCGGCTCTCTAACCGGGCTGGGCACGCCTTTGTACCAGCGAACAGGCCGCACGCAGGCATAGAGGTCCAGCACCTGCCGCAGCGTGACGTTCAGACTGCGGAAGCCCCCACCCACCGGCGTGGTCAGCGGCCCTTTGATGCCCACATAGTATTCCCGCAGCGCGTCAAAGGTCTCCTCCGGCATATAATCGCCGTCGTAGAGGCTCGCTGCCTTCTCTCCTGCGTAGATTTCCATCCAATGAATCTTGCGCGAGCCGCCATAAGCCTTCTCCACAGCCGCATCCCAGATGCGCTTGGAGGCAGTCATGATGTCGTAGCCGATGCCATCGCCCTCGATGAAACAGATGATCGGGTTGTCCGGGATTTTGAGCTTTCCGTTTTCAACGGTGATCTTCTCCCCATCTTTGGGCGGGACAATCTTCTCAAAAGCCATTGTGCAGTGTCTCCTTGGCCTAACCCTATACCTGGCATGCTACAAGGGCCAGTGGCACCGGCCCGAACCACTTAATAGATGCGCAAAAACCTCAGCCGGTTGCGGCAAACACAACCTGTTAGCGCCCCAGGCGCTGGCGGAGTAACCCGAATAACCAGGCGAGTTCATTGATACGGAACAACGCTGCCAGCCCCAGGAAAAGCAGCGCCCCCACACTGCCTGCCCCCGTAACCTGCACCACTTCCCCGACCAGGGTCTCCGTGGACACGATCTCCTCGATGAAGCGCAGACAAAGAGCGGCCACAAAACCCATTGCCAGCGCCGCAGCCCCCGTCTTCAGCGTCGTCAGCGGCAGGCCCAGCCCACGCAGCCCGCCAATGCGCCTGCTCAAGAACCTGGCGGAAATCCCGGCGTGCAGCAGGTGCTTGATCGAGTCGGCTATCATCAGGCTGAAGAGGCCATAACGCGGCAGCAAGCCCAGGGCCACCACCATATAGGCTCCCAGGCTGATCACGCCGATCAGCGCCGGAGTTAGCGTATCCTGCTGGGAGTAAAACGCAAAGACGAGCAGTAGATCGATGGCAGCAAAGGGCAACCCAAACAGGTATAACTTGAGGGCCAGTGAGGTGATGGCTGTATCCACCGCCGTAAAGGTCCCATGCTCAAAAATTAGATCAATGATCGGAGTCGCCAGGACGAACAGGCCGACCGTGGCCGGGATAATCAGCACAATAGCCAGGCGCAGCCCACGCCCCAGCGTGGAGCGGTATGTTGAGACCCCCTCAGCAGCCAGCAGCAAAGCCTGCCGGGAAAGCGTGGGCAGGATGGCGATGCTGATCGCCGTAGCCACCAACCCGTGCGGAAACTGAATCAGCGTGGTGGCATAGTTCATATAACTGATGCTGGCCTCGCCCGCATGAGAAGCCAGATTGTAGCTGACCAGGCGGATCACCAGCGTATCGACGACCAATGAAAACATCACCGGCACATAAAGCACGGTGATACGGCGCAGGCCGGGGTGTTGCCATGCCCGGCGCAGCGTTGGGCGCAGCCTGGCATCTCGAAGGCTGATCAACTGGGACGCACATTGCACCACCGCCCCGGTCAGCCAGCCAACCGCCATAGCGGCAATACCGAGCCTTGGAGCCAGTACCAGGGCCACGACCACAATGCTGCCATTGAACAGCGCGCCAGCAAAGGCAGGCAGCGCAAAGCGCCGCAGCGCGTACAGCAGGCCGCTCAGCACCGCGAAGAGGCTGAGAAAAAGCAATGCCGGAGTGGTGACGCGCAGCAGATCTGCTGCCAGGGAGAGGGTTTCCTCGGACGCCGCGCTGGAAACCAGCGCCACGACCTGCGGCGCGAACACCTCCAGCACAAGGACCAGGAGCGCCAGCACGACCGTAACCACACCCAGCAGCAAGTTGACCAGCTCCCACAGAGCGGAGCGGTCCTGCTGCATGGCGTGCTCGCTCAAGACAGGCACAATGGCGCTGCTGACATGCCCGCCGATGAGCAGGTCAAACAGCGTGCGCGGGACAATGATGGCGACGTTAAAGGCATCCACCGCCACACCCGCGCCGAACAGGTCGCTGAGCAGTGTCTCACGCGCCAGGCCCACCAGACGGCTGGCGATGTTCCCCAGCGCAATGACTCCGGTGGCCCTGGCCACACTGATATCGTCAGGCGTGCTGACAGAGGGACCTTCCTGGCCCGCGCCCGCCGGCGCAGCCTGAGAAACCTCCGACCTGGTCTCGACCGTCATCAAGGCTCCGGCAAGGCTCGTATCCGGGCGATCAAGTCGCTGGTGCTGTGGCCAGGCAACAGGTCCAGCAGCACAAGCCGGCAGCCCAGCGCTTCTACCAGCGGGCGCTCCGGCAGCGTCTTAGAGGCGTAATCTCCCCCTTTGACGTAAATCTCTGGACGCAGCAGCGCGATCACTTCGTCTGCCGTATCGCCGCCGAAGATCAACACGCCGGAGACCGGCTCCAGGGCGGCCACCAGGCGTGCTCGCTCCCAGGCCGGGACCAGCGGGCGGCCCGGCCCTTTCAGGCGTCGGGTGGAGTCGTCGTCATTGATGCCAACAATAAGCGCATCGCCCAGAGCGCGGGCGCGCTCCAGATAATCCAGGTGTCCCACGTGCAGCAGATCGAAGTGGCCGTTGGTGAAGACCAGCCTTCTCCCATCAGCAGCCAGCGCCTGGCGGCGCTCCACTGCCTGATCATAGGTCCATATCTCGCCCATAGCCGCTTCTTCAGCCCCCCTGCTGCAATCAGGCCCGCCATTCTAACAGGCAGGCGGCGTTCCATCAACAGAACTTCCTAGGGAGTCGTAGCGGGCGTTGGCTCCGGCTGTTGCAGCACCAGGGACAGGCTATACTGGCCGCTCGTTCTCCCTTCCTGGAACTGGTAGCGCGTGGCGATAATGTAGAAAGTGCCGTCTTGCGGGATAGTGAACCCGCTGATCAACGCATCCTTGCCGGGGCCGGAGTCATCGTCCGTGGCCAGTTGCGTGCCGTCCGAGGCAAACAACAACAACAGGGGGTCCAGGTCGTCCGCCGTGCCCGTCATCGAGATGGTCACCACATCTCCGGCGCGCCCCAAGAAGGCATACGTCGTAGAGGGGTTGGCATCATCGATTCGGCCGGCCACCGTGCTGCCGTAGAGGATGGTCAGCATGCCGGGCGCTACGACGGGCGCTTCGCCACTGACGCCATCCAGGCGCACCACGTAATCGCCCACCGTCTGGCCCGCCTCGCGCTGATAGCGCGTGGCAAGGATGTAGTAAGTGCCCGTCTCCGGGACGATGTACGACTGTAGCAGGGCGTTGTTCCCCTCCCCAGAGTCGTCATCCTCCTGCAAGACTTCCTGACGGGAATTGAAGAGGATCAGGTAAGGGTCAAGGTTGCCGCCGGTTCGCACCATGCTGATGGTCACCACGTCGCCCCGCTTGGCGCCAAAGGTATAGTAGCTGTGGTAGTGCTCCTCACTCAAGGTCCCAGCGCGCTCTTCCCCGTAGCGCAGGAGCAGCGCCGCATCCGGGGTCAACCCCAGGCCGCTGGTCGGCGCAGTCTCCAGCGTCAGCACAAAGCTCCCCCGGCTTGTGCCCGCCAGCCGCCCGAAACGGGTCGCCACAACTGTGTACAGGCCCGGCTCCAGTATCAGAAAGTCCTGGATTTCAGCGTCCAGGGAGCCTTCGCGGTCGTCGTTGACGGCCAGCACCTGCCCGGCTTCATCGGCGATATAGACATAGGAATCGAGATTCCCGGAGATGCGCTGCATGTGGACGTTAACAATATCGCCCCGCTGGGCCTCAAAGGTATAGGTGAGTTGCGGCGTCTGATCGTCAATGAATCCCAGCACGGAATCCCCATAGTTCAGGAAAGCCCCAGACTCGGACAGCACACCCACACGCTGCAAGGCCAGCTCAAACCCGCCTTCGGTCACCCCCAACTCATGCCCAAAGCGGGTGGCGATGAGGAAATAGAAGTTGCTATCCGGGACCTGCACCGTGTCAATCAGAGCGCCGAGGTCGGTTTCCGCATCATCCGACCTGGCCAGGACATTGCCGGCATTGTCAGCAAGCAACAGCAGGGGGTCCAGCGTCCCACTGAGTGGAGTCATGCGCGCGGTGATCACGTCCCCCTGTCGGGCGCGAAAATAGAACACCTGCCGGAAGCCTTCCCGCGTGATCCTGCCCTGGACAACGTCCCCATAGCCAAGCTGACTTCCCTGCTGGGCAGCGGCAGGATATCCCACCGCCACCAGAAGCAGGACACAAACGCACCCCAACACCAGGCCGATATGCCTCAGATAGCCCATTCCCTGCCATCCTGCGCTACAATACCCTGCCACCAGAACCGCTGGAGACGTGAACCCACGGCAACCCAACGAGCCGCCCTGCAACCGAGCCATGGCACGCCCAATTCATGATACCCCAACTCAAACAGGCCCTGCACCATAACACCGCCAAAATTATACCCGGCATCGTCCTGGGGTTGTTTTCGGCGGCTGCAACGGGCGGATCGTTCATCTTCAGCAAGGTCATTCAGCAGGAGATGCCCACACCGGCCTTCGTCACCTGGTGGTTTGGGCTGGCGGGCATTTTCGGCCTGGTGAGCTACCGTTATGCCGTGCGTCGCGAGCCGTCTCCGCCTGCGCAGCTTTCCGGCCACACCTGGCTGCTGCTGTTGAGCATTGCCCTGCTGAACGGCATCCGTGGGCTGACCCAACATGCAGCGGTCCTCATCGGCGATCCCGCGCTTGTCTCCTTTCTGGGCCGCTTCACAACGGTGGATGTTCTGCTGCTGAGTGTGCTGCTCCTGGGGGAGCGGCTCAACCGACAATCCATCCTGGGAAGCGCCCTGGTCATCACCGGCGCGCTGCTCATCAGTTACACCAGCGCATCAGTCAACGACGCGGTCATCCTGCTGATGTTCGCCGCCACGCTCAGTGAGGCCGCCGACATCGTCGTGGCCAAAGCAGCCGGTCGCACAGCCCCGCTGCCGCTAATGGTCGCCATCCGTGGCCTGGGCACGGCCAGCTTTGCCGCGCTGGTCATGCTGACAACCGGTCAATGGGCGCTTCCATCGGCTGGGGTCCTGCCCGTCCTGGTTATCGGCGCGGCAATAGGGCCTTTCGGTGGCTTCTTCGCCCGCTACCAAGGACTGCGCTACATTAACGCCTGGACGATGGGCATCCTTATCGCCACGCAGCCTTTGTTCACCGTGTTGTACAGCGCCGTATTCCTGGGCGGCGCACCGGACGCCCCATCCCTTCTCGGCGGCCTGATCCTGGTTGCCGGCGTCATCCTGGCCATCACCGCCAGCGCCAGCTTAGCGAGCCACGAGGCTTAACAGATACTGACCGGCTGTGGTGCCCTCCAGCAATTCGAAGCGCGTGGCCACGATGTAATACAGACCGTCGGCGGGAACGGTGTAGGCCAGCCGCGCATTGCGATTGCCCCCGCTGTCGTCGTCTGCCGCGACCAGCGCTTGCTCACCATCCAACAGGGCCACAAACGGGTCCAGGTCACCTTCTGCCGTGACCATCGAGATCTCGAAAGTTGTCCCGGCCACAGCCTGGAATACGTAAAACACGGCGGGCACTTCGTTGCTGATCGCCCCGCTCACCGTCTGGCCGGGGGATATAGACAGGGCTACCCCCGGCGACTCCCCGGTTTGCCCCTGAGAGGCCGGAGACTGACTGACCGGCACGCCGGCCAGGATAAGCTCGAAGCGCCCACGAGAGGAGCCATCCTCCCCTCCGAAACGGGTCGCGATGATTGTGTACTCCCCGTCCTGGGTCAGCAGGTGAGAGTCAATCAAGGCGTTGAGGTTTCCGGCGCTGTCATCATCACGGAGGATTGGGTTGCCTTCGGCATCGGCCAGGATCAGCAGCGGATCGAGCGTTGCATCCAACGCCTCCATACGCACGGTGACGCGATCGCCCGTGCGCCCGGCAAACGTGTACACCACTTCGGGCTGCGCGTCGGTGATCTCGCCCGTCACCACCGCCCCGTATGACAACACATTATCGCCTGTATCGCCCGCCGTGCCCGCCCCCACAGCCGGTTCCGCCGCCGTGGCCGTTGCTCCGGAGAGGCTCAACTCAAAGAATCCTCTGGCGTCCCCCAATGGCCCACCCTGGCGAGACACCAGCACGATATGAAGCCCGGTCTCCAGCGCGGCATAGCGCAACGCCCCATCAAAGCTGACGGCAATCTCGTTCAGGTCGGCGTCCGCCAGCACCAGGATGGATTCCTGCGCCAGGGGTCCGGTTGCCGTCAGGGTAAGCCCCACCACATCGCCAGCAGTGGCATAAAAAGCGAAGGGGGAAGCGATGGCCTCACCGATCTGACCGCTGGCAGTCTCGCCGGAGGTTATCAGTGTGGCAGGCAACAAAGTGGCAGCCTGGCTGCGCAGGGGCACGTTTGCGGCATCGAGCGTCAACACAAAGTCCCCGGCAGTCGTCCCTGTCTCCCCTTCATAACGGGTTGCCAGCAGCGCGTAGAAGCCATCCTCCGGAATGGTGAACTCCAGCCGGGCGTTGCGGTTCTCCACGCTGATGTCGTCGTGTTGCGCTATCGTCTCCAGGTCAGCGTCCATCAGCATCACCAGGGGGTCCAGGTCGCCGTTGGTGCGCTCCATCGTGGCGACTATCTCATCCCCTGCCCTGGCCTGGAAAACGAAGGCACGATAGTATTCCTCGTCCGTGATCGTCCCCCCAACCGTGTCGCGGTAGTGAATCTGAGGCAGCCCGGCAAAATTGCCGGGCAGGCTGTCCTCCGCCTGCGGCACGAACTGCGCATCCGGCGCAAAAGAGGCCACGCCCTGGTTGAGAGAAAGCACGTAGCCCCCCGCACCGGAGCCGTTCTCCCGGCCAAACCGCGTGGCCAGGATTGTATATTCGCCGTCCACAGGCAGCACGGTAGCCAGCTCGGCATTGCGCCCACCACCGCTGTCATCATCCTGGCCGACAATCTCCCCTTCCGGCCCGTAGAGGTACAGAAACGGGTCAAGCTCACGATCCAGGGCCTCCATCCGGATCAGCACCTGGTCATTGGCACTGCCCTGAAACGTGTACTGCTCAGCCGGGCGCTCCTCAACTATCACCCCTTCGATGCGCTGACCATAGGCCAGGGATACACTACGCAGATCGCCAGGCGCTGCGCCACGACTGCCGGAAAGAGTCAGGGCATAGGTTCCTCCGGCCTGGGGATCGGCCAGCGCCACTGCAACGAAGTAAACGCCCCCCGCATCCAGCTCGGTCTCCACCCGTCGCCCATCCGGATCGCGGCTCACCTCAGTGAAGGTGGCATCATACAGGAACAGCGCAGCCGCCACATCCGCGCTCAGGGCACTCTGCACAAGCACCTGGTCGCCCTCCTGGGCCTGGAACCAGTACAGGTGAAACCGGCTCTCCGCATCCAGAATGCCCCGCCGGGTTTCGCCGAAATCCAGGGGCAAAAAGACTCCCCCACGGCGTGTGCTTTCGCTCCCGGCGGCCT
>FWPU01013549.1_pt1 | contig 10208 bp, 8 predicted proteins | sample 2228361 | NCBI WGS metagenome assembly FWPU01 (sample SAMEA103939777, study PRJEB20133) | metagenome | reverse complement strand
GCACCCCAGAAGAAGATCCCCAGGTCCAGCCCCAGGGGAATAACGATCCAGGTGACTTCCAGGGCCATGTTCTGGTGGAGGGCACCGGCCCGGTTGGCCGGCGCCCCCCGTCGATATTTGACGGCAAAGTAGATGATCAGGGCGGCCACCGGCACGGCGAAGAGCAAAGCCAGGCCGATCAAAGTCAGGAAGAGCAGATCCACCCGGCCTGCGACGGTGGAAGCATCTTGAGGCAAAAATGGCAAGTTCCACATGATTCCTACCCAGCCTTCTCACCGTGTACCACGCCCTCTGGGCTGGCTTTTTGCCCGGCGTCCCCATCCATACCCGGAAAACCCGCCCCCCCGGTGCCTCCCCGCTGAAACAGCACCAGCAGCAGGCCGCCCAGTCCCAGGACTGTCACCAACCCTGCCACCTGTAACACCTTGTCGATCAGCAGGCTGTAACGGCCCGTGGCCGGATCGTAGTGATAGCAGTAGAGGAGGACCTGGTCGATGGGCGAACCGATCCGGCCCGTGGCGGCCTCCATCAACCCCAGGCGCAGATCCCGCTCTGGATAGGTAAGCCCGAAAAAGTAGCGGGCCACCCGGCCGTCGGGCGTCAGCAGGACGATGCCGCTGGGGTGGGCGTACTGATCCTGCTCAGGGTCATAGCGGTAGCGAAAGCCCACTGCCTGGGCCAGCCGCCGGATAGAGGCCTCCTCGCCCACCAGGAAGTGCCAGCCCCCTTCGCTGCCCGGCCGGCCGTAGGCCCACAGGTTCGGCTGCTTCACGGCCGCGGCCACTTGGGAGCTCTCGTCGGGGTCGATGCTGACTTCCACCACCTGAAACTCCTGGCCGGCGGTGAACTTCAGGGGCTGCAGGCTTTCCACCAGCCCCTGGCGCACCAGGGAGCAGAGGTTGGGACAGGTGAAGTAGCCCATCACCAGGATCACAGGCAGCTCGTGGAAGTACTCGGCCAGGGTCACCACCTGGCCCGCTTCATCTCGAAAAAGCACATCCAGGGGAATGGGCTCGCCCAGCCGCTGGTCGAAGCCGATTCCCTGCAGCACGCCATCGACCGGGCCGCCGTCCCAGGCCAGCACCGGGGCAGCCCCGTCACCTGCCATCAGCGCCAGCCAACCCACCAGGAGCAGGCCCAACAGGCCACACCGGCCCGTCCCTTGGATCGCTTTCCTTATCGCCTTCACGGACTTCCCCCTCGATTCTCCTTCATCGGCTGGAGGTGGCCGGCCCCTGGCCGCCGGTGCTGTCCAGCCGGTAGGCCGGCCCCAGGCCAAACTGGGGTGGCGGTCCGTCCCGAGCGGGTAGGCCTTGCTCCACCAACATCTCCATGGCCTGGGTGATGGGCACGTGGACGATGCCGGCTTCCCGATCCACCCAGCCGTAGCTGCCCAGCCGCCGGGCCTGTTCCTGGAGATAGGCGTCCAGTGCCTGGGAGGGGGCGGCCACCAGGCCCGGCCCCGGAGCGGCCACCGGGGTGACCAGGGCCACCTGGGGACCGGCCGTCAAGGGCTGGTTGAGCCAGCCGGCCAGCAAAAGCCGGAGCAGCCCGTACACCAGCAGCAGGGTCAGCAGCACGGCCAGCCCGAAGAGGGCCACGGCCCGCACATCCGCGTCGCGAACCTCGTAGGAGGCCGGCTCAGGAACGTCGCTGGTTGGAACTATCTCATGATTGTCCATGGGCTGTCCTCCCCTGGGATTTCCGGCCCGCTACCTCCTCCCCATGCCCGGGTTGCTCCCAGGCCGGGGCACCCGGCCCAAAGCGGGGAAGCAGGGGCCGCTGGGCCAGTTGCCACAGAAAGGCCGCCAGCCAGATGCCCCCCATGGCCACGGGCGTGACCACATGCAGCCAGTGGAGGCGGAATCGGCCGGGGTAGAAGGCCGGGATCACCAGCCAGTAGAGGTAAATCAGGTCCATCCCCAACATCCAGACGGCAACTCGGCTCAGCTTCTCCGGGCTGCGCCGGATTCGCCCGGACAGGAGCAGGGCGAAGGGCACGGCAAAGTGTCCTAGCAGCAGGAGGGCGCTCACCCACTGCCAGCCCCCTTCCAGCCGATCCAGAAAGTGGACCACCTCCTCGGGCAGATTCGCCGACCAGATGATCAGATATTCGGCAAAGGTCAGGTAGGCCCACAGCAACGTCATGGCCATGAAGAACTTGCCCAGGTCGTCCCAGTGATCAGGCGTCAACACCCGGGCCAGGGGCTCCCGGTGGGCCAGCCGCTGCAGGACCACCAGGGTGAAGGCCAGCCCGGTCAAGGCCTGGGACGCGGCCAGCACCATGCCGTAGATGGTGGAGTACCAGTGGGGTTCCAGGGACATGCCCCAGTCGATGGCGGCGAAGGTGACGGTCAGCCCAAAGAGGGCCAGGGCCGGTCCGCTGGAGCGCCGCAGCCGCTCCCCGATGGCCTCAGCCCGTTCAGGTTGCTCTTGCTGGCGGCGGGCCTGGTGGTTGATCCAGAGGGCGAGGGCGATCCAGATGGCAAGGTAGAGCAGGCTGCGCCCGATGAAGAAGGGCACGTTCAGGTAGGCCTGTTTGTGCTGCAGCAGGGGATCCGCGGCCACGGTTTCAGGCCGGGCCCAGGCGTAGAGCCGGCCCAGCCCCGCGTACAGGGGGATGAAGAGCACGGCCATCAGGACGGTCAGGCGGGCCGCCGTCTCCACGATGTTCCGGATCACGAAGCCCCAGCGGCCGCCGGTCAGGTAGTAGATCAGGGCCCAGGCCAGGCTGCCCAGGGTCACGCCCAGCCAGAAGAGATAGGCAAAGAGATAGGCCTGGAAGAACAGGTCGGGCGCCAGCCAGAGCCCCAGCAGGCAGAGCAGGGCACCCACGCCGCCCGTGGCCAGGGCCCGGCGCCGGAGTCGCTGAAATGTGGGGTCAGCAGTCAGGTCCGAGGTGGCTCGTCGCTCCATGGTCTGTCTTTCTGGGTCCTCCATCACGCTTCCCCCATCACGGTTGGCCCCGGGCCGGCTCCGTCAGTAGCCGCTGCCGGATCTCCGGCGGCAGTTCTTCGACGGATACATGCTGGCTCAGCTGCAGAGCCCGGATGTAGGCCACAATGGCCCAGCGGTCGTCGGGCTGGATGCGGTCGCCGTAGCTGTACATGGTTCCAAATCCGTTGGTAATCACGTTAAACAGATAGCCCGGCGGCAGGTTGCGCAGCCGGTCCGAGTGGAAGGAGGGAGGCTGCTTCAACCCCCGGCGCACGATCATGCCGTCGCCGCCGCCGTCGTAGCCGTGACAGGGGGAGCAGAAGATGTTGTACCGCTCCTGGCCCCGCTGCAACACCTCCAGGGTCACGGGGAAGGGGAAGAGTTCGGCTGGCGCGCCCCCTGCCCGCCCGGTGTAGCGCAGGGTGTCGGTATAGGCCAGGCCCCGGGCCACGGTGTGGGGCACCAGCGGCCGGGCAGCGGCGCCGTCATCAAAGAAGGAGCTGGCCGCCAGGGGCTCGTAACGGGGCTGGGCCCGCATACGGCCGGCACACCCGGCCAGCAGCAGCCCGGCCAGCAGCAGCCCGGCCAAGATCGGTCCAGCCCAGAAGGACCCGTGGGGCGTGCCTTCCAGCACCCTGTTAGCCGCGGCGTTCCGTCGACGCACCCTGGGCGCTACGGCGAAAAGCGTTTTCTCACCCCAGAGATGCAAAGGCCCCAGAGGAGTTCCAGAGAGGAATCTCGCAAAATCTGTATTCATCTGTGAAATCTGTGGTTCCTCCAGTGGGCTCACCCGTTCCTTCACGGCTCCACCTCGAACACGCCACGGGCGCCCAGGGTCTCCAGGAAGGCGCGGGTCTCCTGGAGGTCGAAGCGGGGATCCGTGGCCTCAATGCACAGAAAGAAGCGATCCCGGGAGGCGGCCGAAAATTTGGCCACGTTGAAGACAGGATGGTACGGTTGGGGCAGGCCGTTGAGGGCAAGCATGCCCAGGACGGCGGACAGGGCAGCCACCAGGATGGTGAGCTCGAAGGTCACCGGAATGAAGGCCGGCCAGCTGGCAGGGGGGCGTCCCCCCACGTTGAAGGGGTAGTTCACCGCCGCCGCATACCACTGGAGCAGGAGCCCGGTCGCGCCGCCTACCAGGCCGCCGCCCAGCACGATGAGGGGCAGGCGCCGACCCCGCACGCCCAGTACCTCGGGCAGCCCTTCCACGGGGAACGGGGTGTACGCTTCCATGCGCCGGTATCCCCGCTCCCGGACGGCCCGGGCCGCGCGCAGCAGGGCTTCTCCATCGTCGAATTCAGCCATCAGGCCGTAGAGGCCAACACCTGGTGCGGAGATGGTCATGGCGTTATCCTCCCACTTTTCTGGGCCCCCGGTGGACCGGCCGGGCTACACGGCCTCCCCGGCTCGAGGAGCCGGATGGCCCTCGCCGTGTCGTTCGCTCTCGGCCACCAGTTCCCGCATCTCGAAGATGGAGATGGCGGGCAGCAGCCGCACAAAGAGGAAGAGCAGGGCGAAGAAGAGCCCAATGGTTCCCACATAGAGCGCCCAGTCCCAGCGGGTGGGGACGTACATCCCCCACGCCGCCGGCACAAAGTCCCGGTGCAGGCTGGTCACCACGATGACGAAGCGCTCCAGCCACATGCCCACGTTGACGATGATGGAAATCACCAGCAGCGCGGGCACATGGCGCCGGACCCGTCGGCACCAGAACAGCTGCGGGACCACCACGTTGGCCCCGATCATGAGCCAGTAGGCCGGAGCATAGGGTCCCAGCATGCGGTTGACCGTCATGTACCATTCGAACTGGTTGCCGCTGTACCACGCGGTGAAGATCTCGATCAGATAGCCGTAGGCCACGATGAGGCCGGTGGCCAGCATCACCTTGGCCATGTTGTTCAGGTGGCGCATGGTGATGAAGTCCTCCAGCCCGAACACCCGGCGCAGGGGAATGGCGATGGTCATCACCATGGCGAAGCCGGAAAAGATGGCTCCGGCCACGAAGTAGGGCGGGAAGATAGTGGAATGCCAGCCGGGGATGAGGCCGGCGGCAAAGTCCAGCCCCACCACGCTGTGCACCGAAACCACCAGCGGCGTGGCCAGGGCGGCCAGCAGGTAGTAGGCCGTCTGATAGCGTTGCCAGTGGGAGGCCGCGTTCCGCCATCCCATGGCCAGAAAGCCATAGAGCACTTGGGCCAGGCGGTGTTGGGATCGGTCCCGCAGGGTGGCCAGATCCGGGATCAGGCCCACATACCAGAACATCAGCGAAACGGTGGCATAGGTGCCCACGGCGAACACATCCCAGACCAGGGGACTGCGCCACTGGGGCCAGAGGCCCATGGTGTTGGGGTAGGGCAGGAGCCAGTAGAAGAGCTGGGGACGCCCCAGGTGAAGCAGGGGAAAAAGCCCGGCGCAGGCCACGGCAAAGAGGGTCATGGCCTCGGCAAAGCGGTTGATGGAGGTCCGCCACTCCTGGCGCAGGAGCAGCAGGATGGCCGAGATGAGGGTGCCGGCGTGGCCAATGCCGATCCACCAGACGAAGTTGATGATGGCAAAGCCCCAGCCCACGGGGATGTTGACCCCCCAGATGCCCACGCCCCGGAGCAACAGGTAGGCCACGGCGTACAGGAGCAGCATCACCAGGGCGAACGCGAGGGCTGCCCCCACGAACCACCAGCGGGGCGTGCGCCGGGTGAGCACAATGGCGCTGATTTTGTCGGTGACCGTCGCATAGGTGTAACCCGGCGCGATCACCGGGGCAGGTCCATCGGCTTGTTGTTGGGGCATGGACTCACCTGCCATGTCGCCTCCTCCCCTCAGCCGCTGAGGGCCGGGTTGAGGTTGCGCACCTCGGCCAGGTAGCTGGTCCGGGGTTGAGTACCCAACTCGGCCAACAGGGTGTAGTTCAAAGGGTGCTCCTTGAGTCGGGCCACCGGGTCCTCTTCGGCGTTGATGTCGCCGAACACGATGGCCTGGGTGGGGCAGGCCTGCTGACAGGCCGTCAGGATTTCCCCCGGCCCAATGGGGCGCCCCTCCTTCTGGGCTTCGATGCGGGCTGCGTTGATCCGCTGGATGCAGTAGGTGCATTTCTCCATGACGCCCCGGTTGCGGACGGTCACATCCGGGTTGCGCCACATCTGCAAGAGGGGGCTCTCGTCGCTTGCCACATAGTCGAAGAAGTTGAAACGGCGCACCTTGTACGGACAGTTGTTGGAGCAGTAGCGGGTGCCCACACAGCGGTTGTAGATCATCTCGTTCAGCCCCTCCGCATCGTGCACCGTGGCCTCCACCGGGCAGACCGGCTCACAGGGCGCCCGCTCGCAGTGCATGCAGGGCCGGGGCTGAAAGTGCACTGTGGGATTCTCTGGCGGCCCACTGAAATATTGGTCCACCTTGAGCCAGTGCATTTCCCGCCCCATGGCCACGTTTTCCTTACCCACCACCGGGATGTTGTTCTCCATTTGGCAGGCGATGGTGCAGGCGTTACAGCCGATGCACGCGGTCAGGTCAATCACCATGCCCCAGGCATGGCCTTCATACGGGTAGGGCGGGTAGAGGGAGGGCACCTCGTGTTCGTCGTGTTCGTGATGGGCAAAGGTCGGATCCCGCCGGTAGTGCTCCAGGCCCGCCGAGCGGACCAGCTCCCGGCCTTCCATCAGGAAGTGATTCTGGGTGGTGGTCAGCGGGTAGTGCCGGTTGAGCTTTTGGAGCTGCACCCCCTGGGCGTGCCAAAAGCCATCCGACGTGCGCAGGAGGTAGGCGTTGAAGCCCACCCCCTGGCTGACCTGGCCTGCCCAGGGCCGGCCGTAGCCCAGGTGCAGGGTCATCGCCTCGTCGGGGTGGCCGGGCATCACGTAGACGGGCACCTCCAGGCGTCGGCCCTGGTGCTCCAGCCGCACCAGGGCGCCCGTGGATAGGCCCAGGCGGGCTGCCGTTCCAGGGCTGATCAGCCCGGCATTGTCCCACGTGAGGGTGGTCAGGTGCCGGGGCAGCTCCTGCAGCCAGGCGTTGTTGGCAAAGCGTCCATCCCAGATGGCGGTGTCCGGCCGGAAAATCAGCTCCAGCCCCTCTGTCGACCCTGCCGGCCCGGCCGGCAGGGCATCCGCCCAGTCCGGACGAAGCTGCACGTCGATGGGCGGCAGGGCCGTGCCGGCCACCACCCCGTCGTGCAGGCAGGTGCGCCAGAAGGCTTCCCCGTCGGGCTGGGCCGGCTCTTCCTGGGCCTGGTAATACGCGTCCCACTGGCGGCGCACCACGTCGTAGCCGGACTGGGGCTGGCCCATCAGCGCGGCCACCAGCTCGTGGGGTGAGCGGCCGTCGAAGAGGGGCGCAATCAGGGGTTGGAGGATGGTGACCGTCCCGTCGTAGGCCCGCACATCCCCCCACATCTCCAGGTAGTGGGTCGCGGGCACGTGCCAGGTGCAGCGGGCAGCCGTCTCATCCAGGTAGGGACTGAGGGCCACGGAAAAGGCCACCTGCTCCAACCCGGCCGCGAAGTCGAAATCTGCCGGCGCGGTGAGCACAGGGTTGCAGTCCACCACGATCAGCGCATCCACCTGGCCGGCCTGGAGTTCTTCCGCCAGGGTGCCCAGGGACGCCAGGCCCTGGACCGGCGCCACTTCCACCGGCTCGGTATAGGTGACCGTGCTGCCCACGTTGCCCAGGGCCAGGTTCATGGCATGGGCCAGCGCGTGGACCGCCGGGGGCTGGGCTTCGCCGACCACGATGAGGCTGGCGCCGGCGTGCTCCTGGAGATCCCGGGCTGCAGCCGCCAACCAGGCGGTCTGGGCTTCATCCAGCATACCCGGCGTACCTTCCGGCACGGCCAACCCCAGTTCCCGGGCCAGCAGCCGGGCGGCGACTTCCACCTGGGCAGCCCGGAGGGGCAGGCGATGGTCGGCCCTGGCCCCAGTGATGGTGGGCGTGCTCTCCACCGCGTAGAGGCGGTTCATGGCCGCCGCCTCTGCCGCCATATCCCGCAGGCGACGTCCGGCCGCGAAGTCCCGGGCATGGCGGATGCTGCCAGGGAGGGTGTAGAGGAAGTCGGCGTCCAGGGAGAGGATGCGGGCGGCCCGCGCCACGTGATAGACCGTGTTGAGGGCGCGGCCAAAGGCCAGGCGTGCCCCCTCCCGCAGATTGTCCAACCCGGCCGGTTCGTACTGGTACCAGCGGGCCTGGGGGAAGGCTTGCAGCAGGGCCTGAAGCTGGGCGCCCAGGGTGGGGGAGGTGACCGTGCCGGTGAGGATGTGCAGCCCGGCACCTTGGGTCTCCTGCCACCTGGCCCGGCGGACCTGGAGGGCGTTCAGGAAATCCTGCCAGGTGCGGATCTGCCCCCGCTCCGTCACCACCTGGGCCCGGTCCGGGTCGTAGAGGCCCAGGATGGACGCCTGGAGAAAGGGGTTGGAGCACCCCAGGCTGGCGGGGTGCTGGGGGTTGCCCTCCACCTTGGTGGGCCGCCCCTCGTGGCTCTCCACCAGGACGCCGATGCCGTATCCCCCCAAGGGCATGGCCGTGGCAAAGTAGAGGGGCTTGCCGGGGATGACCGTCTCGGGCGCGTTCACGTAGGGCACGATCTGGCGCCGGGGGGGACGTACGCTGCAGCCGGCCATAAGCAGGGCCGCGCCCATCAGCTTCAGGAAGGTCCGCCGGCCGGTGTTGGGGCCTGGCATGGTCATCTGGGGAAATTCCTGACGCACCAGGGCCTGGAATGCTGGCGTGTCGGCCAGCTCCTCCAGGCTTCGCCAGAAGGCCTTCCGGTCCGGGTTTTGGGCCAGACGCCGGCGCAGCGTATTCCAGTCGAATTGGGTTGCGTCCATGATGCGTCTCTTCGTGCTTCCGTACCTGCCGTGATGCCAGTTTGGTAGGTCCGGTCTCCCGACCGGACAGGGGCCCAGGCTTTCATCCACCCCTGTCGCGCCAGGATGTGTGACCTACCCCATTAGCGGTGGCAGACGTAACAGTCGGTCAAACGGGCCTTCTCGATCCCATATTCCGCCACCAACTGGGCGCCCAGGGCCAACTGGTCCGACGGAGGGTGATAACGCATGTTGAAGACCTCTTCCCGGGGCCGGATGTAGCGCTCGGGCTGACGATGGCAGTCCAGGCACCACTCCATGGTCATGGGTTCAGCCTTCCACACAAGGGGCATCTGGTCCACCGGGCCGTGGCAGGTGGCACAGCCGATGCCCTTCTGCACGTGAATACTGTGGTTAAAGTAGACGAAGTCGGAGAGGTTGTGGACCCGGTTCCAGGCCAGGGGCTGATCGGCAGCGTAGCTTTCGCGCACGGGCTGCAGCATGGGGCTGGTGTTCCAGACCTGGGAGTGGCAGGTCATGCAGGTGTGGGTGGGTGGGAGGCCGGCGAAGGAGGAATCCTCCACCGCGGTGTGACAGTAGCGGCAGTCCAGCCCCAGGCCGCCCACGTGGTGGGCATGGCTGAAGGGCACAGGCTGGGGTTCCACTACCCCCACGCCGGTCACATAGCTGGAGCGCAGGAACATGAGGGCAAACGCGGCCACGCCGGCCAGGAAGAAGAGTGCGCCAAAGATGCTGACCTTGGAAAAGGTGTTGGTGCTGGGATGGAAGATTTGCCCCATAGCCACAGCTTCCTATGGTCACAGCGGTACGATAGCCCAGGGGCGACAGGCCCGACATGGCGGGATGGGAGCATCCCGGCAGGGTGTGGTTCACCGTTTCCATCCAGGGCGAAGTGTGCTCGAGGCAAAGTCAGGAGCCGGATCCCAGAAGTTCGGCCGTGGTATGGATGCCGGAATACCCCGATCCCGGTTTGTGGATGTGGTTGATACCCAGACCGATGGCCGGATCAACCGGAAAGGGGACTTAACGACGGAAGGTCAATTCCAAGCCTCCGGCAGGAACTCGCTTCCGTGCCAGGTTGGGACCATCTTACCATAGGGCAAGGATCGCTTGCAACCGTCAATTTTCGGGCGCAGGCAGATGGCGCAAGGGCGGGACCTGCCCGCCCCACGTGGGCCAGAAAAAGGTCAGTTCAGGCCACCCTCGGCCACCCGAGGGCGGTTGTGGAGGGGGAGCGGCTCCGCCTGTTTGCGGACGCGGATGTTGATCATCTCCACCACGAAGGAAAAAGTCATGGCAAAATAGGCGTAATTTTTCAGGTGATATTGATGAACCAGCTCGCTGTTCCAGCCTTCGATGACCAGCAGGGTGCCGATCAGGATCAGGAAGGCCAGGGCCAGGATTTTCATGGTGGGGTGGCGCTCCACAAAGCGGCCGATGGTGCCGGCGAAG
>FWPU01013545.1_pt1 | contig 10212 bp, 6 predicted proteins | sample 2228361 | NCBI WGS metagenome assembly FWPU01 (sample SAMEA103939777, study PRJEB20133) | metagenome | reverse complement strand
TGATAACACATCGTTTACCTTTAGATAAAATAAAGGATGCATTTAAATTAGTAAGTGAAGCAAAAAATTCTTTAAAAATTATAATAGAGCCTCATACATAAAAAAAGAGATATGTTAATATGAAATAAGTTCTTTAAATGCTAATTGAGCAGCTTTATTAATTAATGTAGCATATTTATATGATTTTGAAAAAATTCTACATTTAATAATTTTAGATGGTATAAATTCGAATAATTTATTAAGAGGTTCTTTAGAAATTTCTTTAGTATTAGGATTAAAAATATAAATTTGAGTATTACCCATATTAATAGGATTGATAGGTCTTGCATCTTGTGCAGCATAATCAACACATAATGGTATATTTTTAAAATTATCAGGCAAGAATTCTCTAATTTTGATTTCAAATTGTTCAGAAGTAAAATTAATATTTTTAGTAAAGAAAGGATGAAGTGATATAGTTTCATCGAAAATCATTTTCCATTCTATTTTTCTATTAAGTATATTATTCCATGCTTTAGCGAGTTTAAGTTTATTATTATCTTGGCAATAATTCCATTTTTTTACTTCTTCGAGAATATACCAATCTGTATACTTAAAGTATTGCTTTATGTTTAAAAGGGGATTGCCAATCTGAAATAATTCTATAGTAGGGGCAAATACTTCCCTTAATTGAATATCTATAGCTCGTGTAGTTCTATGAAAATATACATTTGTATATAGATATAAACGGGCAATCAAAAACATAGTTAAAGCTGATGCTCCTCCCATATGTAATGTCAAACCTTTCGGTGAATAAAATGTGTAATACAGTAATCTATCTATATCAACCGGTCCAATTGCTACACCGCACATATATGAGTCTCTTAATACATAATCTATATTGTCCAAGGTATAAACACCACTAAACAATGGTTTTAATAATCTAATCCATTCAGGGTACGATTTATCTAAATTATCATTATTTTGTTTTTTATCTATTAAATAAGCGCAGTAATATGGATCAATCGATTCATTTTTTTCAAAATCATATGAAGGAGATCTTTTAATTTTTTTTATCAAGCCATTTAATTCTGAGGTAATTATTTTTTGACTTAATTCTTCATGTGTTACTTTATATTTAACAAGGTAATTTTCTTCAAAGAAGTGTCCGAAAGGTCCATGACCTACATCATGCAATAAAGCTGCTATTCTCAAAGTTTCTTCAACCAAGCCATACGAAGGAGTATCAGGAGCAACTTTTTTCAAGCTTGGATATAGCTTTCTTGCAAATTTACTTGCTAAGTACATAGTTCCGATAGAATGTTGGAATCTACTATGTTCAGCAGATGGATATACCCATCTTGAGCTTTGTAATTGATATATATATCTTAGTCTTTGAAACCATTTTGAATCTATAATATCTTTTTCAGTTACTTCTTTTGTTTTTCTTTTTTTCGGGGTTGTAAATACTATATAATGGTGAATTGGATCTCCTATTAATCCTTCTCCATCATAAACTGATTCATAGAAAAAAGACATTTTTTTCTCCAAATATATTTTATAATTATTGGAACAATATTTCTACAATAATTTAAGGTATAAAAAAAATGGCATTTGCTTTTCCCAGCAAATGCCATTTTAAGTTAATTATTTCTTTTTAATATTTTTGAATTAATTAATTAGAAGCATTACCACATGCATCAATTGTTACTACTTTATAAGCAATATAAGATGATGTAAGGGCATCATTATGTGATGTGCTGGTTGGATTAGCAAGGACAGTCCAGCCGGACGGGAACGGAGCACTATATGTAGTAGAGCCGTATACTCTATAATTAGCCAAATCAGAGCAGCTTACAGCAGTCCACGATAAAGCTGCGTAGGTACCTGATTTAGCAACTAATAAGTTATTGCCAACTACGGGACAAGGTGTTTGATCAACATTGTCTACTATTGCTGAAGAGCATGGAGTAGTACCTGTAGAAGACATAGGTGGTGTACAATTATTTATAGCTACAATTTGATAATAATAAGTCGTACCAGGTGTTGCAGTTGTATCGGTAAAGCTTGTGGTAGTAGCCGATAAGCCAGTTGCAACAGTTGTATAAGTGCCACCACAGCCTGATGTAGTATATCTTCGTACATCAAAAGTGCCACTCGTTGCACCCTGACCCCAGGAAGAAGGTGTTTGCCATGTTACTTGAATACCTGATGCGGTGCATGGATTTACATCTGAGACAGATTGTACTCCATTAAATGTCGGAGGCGTACATGAAGGTGCGCCAGGTGTAACTGTTATGCAATTGCTCAATGGACCAAAGCATGCCGCTGAGCTTCCCACTGCTTGAACTTGATAATAATATGGCACACCATTTTGAACAGCATTATCTGTATACGATGTCGTAGAAACTGTAGCTATTTTTACTTTACCAAAATCACAGCTTCCTGTGTTTTCAGTTCTAAAGACATAGTAGCTTGAAGCTCCGCTCACAGTATTCCATGATAGTGAAACTGAGAAGTCACCGGGAGTACCGCTAAGTGTAGGTGCTGTGGAAGGTCCGCCTGAGCATCCAGAATTAGTTGGAGAAGGTGTAGCACATGCTATTGCATGTCTATTAAATGCAGCATAAATAGCTGTCATATGAGGCGTTCCGTTATTTATATTACCGTTATCATCATCCGCAGTTAAGAATCGCATATATCCATTATTAGTACCACAACCGCTTGAAGTAGATGGACATGAACAGCTATACCAATCAGTAATGCTGCCGCTACCTAATAATAGTATGCGAAATGCAGTCTCAAAAGCTGTTTGCTTATCCATATTAAATGGTGAACTTTGCAAATCACGTGCAGCAATATCCCAAACAGCTTCTGCACCGGGTGCATTTTCACAATGTACTTCTCTATTACAAGGTCCATTACCTGAACTACAATAAGCACATATAAAATTGGCAGGCGTATGAGGAGTATTATCTACATGTTTTGCATAATCTTGATCTCTTACACCTGAACATGCGTTACAACAGGCAGCTGTATTATATCCAGAGCAATTGTATCCTGTTATTGATGGATTAGATGGGCATACCCATTGTCCACAATTTCTGTTTAATGTTACAAAGAATCCATTGCCTGTACATGATGTATGCAAACGAATATTTGCGACTATATCAGCATATACTTCTCCTGGATTTGATATACTGCCATTTGTATCATTATCATCTATACCATGTGCCCATTCATGATCGAATACTGCTGCAATTTCTCCTGTATTTCCGCAACCGCCACCGGATCTATAGAAATTAATTGTAGAACCATTCCAAAATGCATTACATGTTTGATTAATATTAACATTAACAGTAAGTTGACTATCAAGCCATGAATAGCTAAGCCACCCTCTTGCAGCTCTATTAACATATGTACATTCTGCTGCTGCTGAACGAGCTGAGAATGTATCACCCGCAGAATGTCCTGACGGAACTGTACAATCATGTTGTCCATTAGTTCCACCAAGGTCTACATCACCCTGACCGGCTTCACTTATACTACCACAATTATCGGTAATCCTTATATATTGTCCATTTAATGTAGTTGTAACTGTTCCGGATGTCCATTCAAATGTTCCACCTAAATCAGTATAATTATTAGGTGAAGCTAATCCTGTATTAGTATGCGGCATTGCAGATTGTACAGCTACTCCATTTGTTGCTGCGCATCCAGTATTATCAACAGGATAAATCATTCCTACTATCTTCTTTTGCACATAATGATTTTTATCTACAAAAGCTATTACTTGATCTGTATGTGCATCAACCAAGAATTCCCATGTATTCATAAATCCTGGTCTTCTAAATGTAAAAGCCCATACTAACTGGTGTTCAAATCCTTGACCAACGGCTCCTATCCAATTTGCCGGATTTATTGGTATTATCTCTAAATGAGGTGCTACTATAAACTCATCTCCATTTACTTTACCACCTATGTAATTAAATGCTGTCTCTACCGCCCTTTCAGCTGTTATTGTAGGTACTAAATTAATCTTTATATCTCCCCACTTTTCAACTCCAAATAAAACAACATTACCATGATTAATCGCTAATGCTACATTAGAATCACGCACAGGTATTCCTCTTACTGCTCTCCAAATAAATACCTCCCATAAATAATCACTTTGTAAACTTGATCTTACTTCTCCGAATTCATCTGTTCTTATTCCTAATATATCCGAATATTCTTCTAAAAATTTTATGGCTACTGCTTCAACTTCTTTTTTACCTATGCTTTCCACTTTATAACCGAGCTTATTTGAAATATCAGCTAATGTAATTGTATTACCATCTCCTGTTCCAGGTATCAATGGAATTGGAGTAAGTATTGTTGTAGGTCTTCCTGAACGCGGATCTATATACACAACTGCTTCCGGATGCTTAGAAAGAAAACGATCCCATTTTGAAGCGTCTGCTAACTGATTCTTAACTAAGCTTAACTCTAAAGGTGTCTGACTTATATAAATGTTATCAGCACGAAATTCTTTTGCTTCGATCGGATTAAAAGATTCTCTCACTTTGAATGCCAATACCACATTCGCCATTGAAAATACTACTAAGAGCACCATTACCGATTTGAGAGCTATTACTCTCTTTTTCATTTATTACCTCCTTGCCTATTTTTTTTCATTTACTATATAATATCGTTGCTTCCCTATTGCTAGATGATCTTAAATAAAATTTTTTCTTTTGTCAAGTCCATTATTTAATTTTTAGTTTTACTTGAATGGAAAGAAAATAATCTTACACCCATTCCTTCTGTTTCTGAACCAATCAAAGAACCTTCATAATTAATTAAAAATTTAATTAAATATGACATCCCTGACCAAATTGTTAAAATAAGAACAAACCATAATGCTACTCTTCCCAATAAAGAATACTCTCCTAAATAACTCCTACCTAATATTAATAATACTATTGTTATTGTCTGAGCTAACATTTTCAATTTACCTATCCATGAAGCTTCAATAATAATTCTTTTCTGTATTGCTTTTACTCTCAAAACAGTAATTAAAATTTCTCTTGCTATTATAATATATACAATCCATGCCGGTGCAAGCTTTAATTCTACTAAAGCTATAAATACTGCACAATTCAATAGCTTATCTGCTATAGGATCTAATAATTTACCTAATGTAGTTATTTGCTTCTTTCTCCTTGCTAAATAACCGTCTAAAGCATCAGTTAATGATGCACCTAAAAATAATACTGCTCCTAATAATGCACCTTCATCTCCTGATGTTAGTAAATAAGATACTAATAATGGCGTTATAAATATTCGAGCTATCGTTAAAATATTTGGTATGCTAAATATCTTCTTAATCATTAAAAAATCATAAATTATTTTTATATAAAGGTCAAGTCCTCATTATTAAAATTGACTTAAATTACTATCAATATAATTTATATTCGCCATACGATCATTTTCTTCTCTATCATTTGCTCCATTGCGTATTTAATACCCTCTCTGCCAAATCCAGAATCTTTTATCCCACCATATGGCATATTATCAATCCTTAATGTTGGATAATCATTAATTATTAACCCACCTACATTAATCTCATTAATTGCTTTATTTATAAATGCAAAATTATTGGTAAATATACTTGCTTGCAAACCATATCTTGAATCATTTACTTTTTCAATAGCTTCACCAATATCTTTAACTTCTTCTATTATTACCACAGGTCCAAATGCCTCTTCAGAATATATTTCCATATTTTTATTTGCATAAATTAATATATTAGGATAAATAATGTTTTTTACTCTATCTCCTTTTAAGAGAAATTGTGCACCTTGATTAATTGCTTCTTTTAACCATTTTTCTATTCTATCAGCTGCTTCATATGTAATCATAGGTCCTATTATAGTCTTATCATTATATATATCTCCTACCTGCAACTTCTTTGTTGCTATTAAAAATAAATCCAAAAAATTTTCATATATAGAAGAAAAAACATATATTCTCTGAACTGATATACAAATTTGACCACTATATGCAAAAGCTCCTAATGCCAATCTATTGCTTGCCCAGCGCAAATCTGCATCATCAACTACTATTGAAGCTGCATTACCTCCCATCTCAAGAATCACTTTCTTTTTATTACATATATTTTTTAAATACCAACCAACTTCAGCGCTCCCAGTAAAGCTCATTAAGGCAATATTTTCATTTTTAACAAGCATTTCTACATTTTTATTTGTACAATGTATTATATTAATAGCTGCTTGAGGCAGACCTGCATTTAATAAAATTTTTCCTAACAAACATGCAGTCAAAGGCGTATGAGGAGAAGGCTTAATTATTACTGCATTAGAAGAAGCAATTGCAGGTGCAACTTTATGGGCAACTAAATTTAAAGGAAAATTAAAAGGAGTTATTGCTAAAACTACACCCACAGGAATAAGTTGCGTAATGCCTTTATAATTGTGAAAAGATGATTCAATGTCTAATGGAATAACTTCACCATACATTCTTTTTGCTTCTTCAGCAGCTAAATTGAATGTTAATACAGCTCTATTTACTTCTGCTCTTGCTAATGATATTGGCTTGCCAGCTTCATTAGCAATTGTTTTACTGATTTCATCTTTATTATTTTCAATTTCATTTGCTGTTTTTGATAAAATTTTATATCTATCATAGCTTGATAATTTCCTCATTTCTTTAGCGCCAATAACTGCAGACTTAATAGCTTCTTCAATTTGAGCTGCTCCTGCTAATGAAAGCTCAATTGAATCTCCTGTAGGCGTATTTATTACTATTTCTTCCTCAGAATAAAACCATTTACCATTAATTAATAATTGAGCCTTCATATTGACATTCCTAAATAATTTAATATATTCTACAATACAAATATTAGCTTTTCAAATTTAATAAATCGGGAGTTTCCCCAAAAATATCAATCATAATTAATTAAATATTGCGTTGTAGGGGCAATTCACGAATTGCCCCAATACCAATCCTCGAATTACCTATGTTGGTCATAATTGTAGGGGCAATTCATGAATTGCCCCTACAATGGTTAAAATAAACCACAAAGATACATATAATACAGAGAATAAAAGAGTTAAAGAATAATGATAAAGAAAGATGAGAAGATAATATAATCTTATAAATTCTGAATAATAATTTTTTAATAAATTTTAAGCACATTTAATATAAATCTAATAATTTTCATACCCTTAAAATAAATAAATTCTATTTGTTTATCCAAAATTATTTTTAACATATTATAGCATATAGCATTATTCCCAATATTGTTGAATATATGAAAATTTTTGGGAAAACTCCAGATTTAGCAATATTAATATTTCAAAATGAGGTAAATACATCTTCAATTGATTTATATAAAAATTTAAATCCTTTATTAATCAATTTTTCAGGCATAACTCTCTGACTTGTCAGTAGAAGTTCATTAGCCATTTCCCCAAATATTATTTTCAACACAAAAGCTGGAATTTTAAACCAACAAGGTTTATTCATAACTTTTGCAATAACTTCGCACAATTGAGTCATTCTGATAGGATTAGGAGATGATAAATTATATACCCCTTCGCATCCATGTCCCATCAAGAACATAATTGCATTAATTTCATCCTCTATATGAATCCATGAAAACCATTGATTTCCATCACCTAACACACCTCCCATATAATATTTAAATGGATTAATTATTTTAGGTAGCATACCACCCTGCATTCCAAGAACCACTGCGCTTCTTATGACACAATATTTTACATTCATCCCGATAAGTTCTTTAGTTGAGTTTTCCCATTTCTCAACTACATCTGCTAAAAAACCCTCTCCTCGCATTGTTTCTTCTGTAATTATTTCATCTCCTCTATTGCCGTAAAATCCAATAGCAGAAGCTTGAATAAAACTAACAGGTTTTTCTTTTGCTTGCTTAATTAAATTAACTAATTTAAAGCCAGTATCGACTCTACTCCTCAGTATCTGCATCTTTTTCTTTTTATTCCATCTTCCCTTACTAATATTATCACCAGCAAGGTTAATTATTGCGTATTTATCCTGCATATAATTAAGCAATTCATTTGTATTAAGCCAATCGCACAAAATATAATTTTCAGGAAAAATTTGCTTGGCTCTATTTACATTTCTCGTAATAATAATAACATCATATTTCTTATCAGCTATAGCTTTAAGTAATTCTTTTCCGATAAAACCAGTAGCCCCTGTAATAATTACTTTCTTAATATTTGTATTATTCAAATCATCCATATAATAAATATACCATTAAATTAATTTCAACTTCAAATAAGAGAAATATAAGAAATACAAGAGAGTAGAAATAAATGATAATTGATAATAGGCGAATATTAGTTAGTAATCATTCCATGGTTAAAATAAACACAGCGATACAGAGAGCATAGATGATAAAATGCATAACAAAATATGGACAAAGAATTAAAATGAAATTATAGTGGAGGAGATTTGCTAAGTTTATTTAATATTCCCTTTAATGAATTAAAAACATACCATTATTTTCTATATTGCTGCATATAAAAAAAATTTTGAGAAACTCGAGATAATTTATGATTGAATGAAAATAGAAACTGCTTTAAAATAAAATTTAAAATACATTAAAAAAGCAATTGTTACTAAAATTCATACTTATGCAATAGGAGTAAATATAATGGAAGAAGAAAAATATTTAAAATGCAAAGCAATGATTTTCACGCTTGGAGGTAGCGTGCAACCAATTATAAAATCTATACTCCATTATAAACCTGAATTTGTATCATTCCTTGCTTCAAATGAAACACATATCTATGTTGGCAAAATCAAAGAAAAAGTCTATGAAGAGCAAGCTACAGAAGAGCAAAAATATGATTTTGAATGTAAAACAACTATTACTGAGGATCCAGAAGATTTATTAATTTGTTATAAAAATGCATGTAAAGCAATTGAAATAGTATTGGATAAAAATTATAAAAAAGATGATATTATAATAGACTACACAGGGGGTACGAAGAATATGTCTGTAGCAGTATCTTTAGCAGGTATAAATTATGGATTTAGATTCTCTTATATAGGAGGTGAACGTATCGGACCTACTGTAGTTATAAATGGAAAAGAAAAAGTAATAGAATGTGTAAATCCATGGGATTATTTAGCAATTAATGAATTTAGATCCCTTTCAATATTATTTAATACATATCAATTTAAAGCTGCAAAAGAAATTACAGATGCTATAATTAAAAAAATTACTAAAAATAAAAGTTTATTTAGGAAAATAAATTCAATTATTAATGCATATTATTATTGGGATATTTTTAAATATGATAAAGCATTAGAAAAATTAACAGAAGCATACATAGATGAATTTAAGGATTACGATGGAGAAAAGATTGATAATTTTATTGAAAGCATACGCAAAAATATAAATATTTTAAAAGAAATAGCTTGTAATAAGGAAAAACCTTCAAAAATATTGATAATTGATATATTTTCAAATGCTTTAAGAAGATATGAAGAAGGAAAAGTTGATGATGCAATTGTCAGGTTATATAGGGTAATGGAATTAATAGCACAAGAAAGATTATCTTCAGAATATAATATAGATACTTCAAATGTAGATATAAATTTAATACCGGAAAATTTAAGAAGTGAATTCTCATATAAGTATAAAAATGAACGAAATAAAAAAATAGAAATTGGACAAGCAGCTTCCTACAGGCTTTTAATGGAATTGGGTGATGATATAGGTTTATTTTATAAAAGCAATGAGAAAGAATTTAAAATTATTCAAGAAGCACGTAATTATTCATTTTTGATACATGGATTTAAACCATCCAGCGAAGACATATATAACAAGACAAAATCATTTATACTTAACTTAAATATTTTTAATGAAAACGACATTATAAAATTTCCAAAAATTCCTGAATTTAAAATAAAAATATAAAAAAACATATTGACAAAAAGAACATCACTAAAATAAAATATAATATGGTATTAAAGTAACTCAAAATAGAAAGGGGTCTAAGGTATGAAACATATAAAAGCAGAATGCGAAGTAATAACACCAATGTTTATAGGAGGTCATGATAAAGAATCTACTGAGTTAAGGGCTTCATCTTTAAAAGGTTTATTAAGATTCTGGTGGCGTGCAATTAAATCTGAAATTAATTTAGAGAATCTATTATTATTAGAACAAAAAATATT
>FWPU01013541.1_pt1 | contig 10215 bp, 8 predicted proteins | sample 2228361 | NCBI WGS metagenome assembly FWPU01 (sample SAMEA103939777, study PRJEB20133) | metagenome | reverse complement strand
CTGTTCTCCAACCGGCCCCTGCTGGCCGCCATCGCCGCGACGCTGGCGCTCCAGATGGGCGTAGTCTATCTGCCCTTCGCGCAGCGGGTGTTCAACACAACGCCGCTTGGCCCGGTGGATTTGCTGGTCAGTCTGGCGTTGAGCACGTTGATCTTCTGGGCCGTCGAGCTGGAGAAGCTGCTGATCCGACGCGGCATGCTGAAGGCATAGCGATCTTCCGCCGCGTTTCCGGAAGACACCGCAGGCGAGGTCCTTTGCCCCTCAGGGGCAGGACTTGCCAGCAACGGGGCCGCAGGGCACGGCCCTTGTCGAAGCCCGGCGAACGTGATACCCTGTAGCCCAGCACGCAAGCAGGGGAGACCGCCATGCCACCATCACTCGCGCACCTCTGGCGGCGCAGCGCCGGTATTCTGGTTGTCGGGGCCTTTATGGCCGGGTGCAGCCGGGCAGAAGCCCCCGCGCCGCCCGCCGGCGCAGCCACCCTGCCCCCGCCCGATGCGCTGTCCGCGCCCACCGCCTCGCCGCCCCCTTCGCCCTGGCCCACCTACACGCCGGGCGGCGCCCAAGAACCCGCCCCTGCCCCCAACCCGGCCAGCCTGCCCGATGTTCCCTACGACATGACCGGCTACGAGATCATCGCCGCCAACGTGGGCAGCGCCGTGTACAGCGGCTACAGTTGCGTGTGGAGTCCGGTGGGTTGTGCATGCGAGCTGCCCCTCCTGCTGGAAGCAACCTTCACCTTTACACCGGAGGGCAGGCTGCACTACTTCTTTAAAGGGGACGACTTTCAGGCACTCTGGGAGATGGAACGCGCCGCCCCCAACCAGTGGCTGTACAAGACCGACATCCAGAGCGAGGAGCAGGACAACCGCAAGATCGGCGAGGGGCTTACCCTGCTGAGCTTCACCCAGGACGGCTACGTTATCACCCAGATGGTTGACCTGTACGAGCAGGGGATCGTCACTTGCCCGGACGTAACCTTCCAGCGGCTGATGGGCACGCCGGCGCCTTAAAACGGACGCGCCTCGTCCCCGGGGACGAGGCCCATCTGCCCGCCAGCAAATCGAGCGGAGCGGGTGGGATTTGAACCCACGGGGCGGAAACCGCCCACGCGCTCTCCAGGCGCGCGCATTAGACCGGACTATGCTACCGCTCCCCGATGACCTATTATAACATTGCCGGGTGAATTGTCCATCGGACTGCGCTGCCAGCCACGGATACCCTGAGCTGGCCCATCGTGCACCCAACCCTTACTCAGGAGCCGGAGACAGGCATGAACCAGTATATTCAGGTTGTCACGACCGCCGGAAGCAAAGCCGAGGCACAGGCCATTGCCCGCGCCCTTGTCGAGCGGAGGCTGGCGGGCTGCGTGCAGATCATCGGCCCCATTACCAGCCTGTACTGGTGGGAGGGCCACATCGAGGAGGCCGAGGAATACTTGTGCCTGATCAAAACGCGCCAGGCCCTCTTTACCACGCTCGAAGCGACCATCAAATCCCTGCACCCCTACGAGGTGCCGGAGATTCTGGCCGTGCCCGTCGCCGCCGGGAGCCAGAGTTACCTGGACTGGCTCAAGGGCGAGCTGATCCAGCAGCGTCCCGAATAGCCGCCCTGCTCACGGGCTTCCCCGGCCAGCAGGGGAGCGTCTCCACAGACGGACACTGCCCCCAAGCCGTTCTCTCGCTCTCGTCGCCGGTCTGCCCCCTCGCCTACCGGAACGGGGTGAAGAACGCCAGCGACCCGGCCACCGTATCCCACAGCCTATCTACATACGGCATACCTTCGGGATGCTCCTCCGGTGCGTAAGGCGAGTTGACGATAGTGTACTGCCAGTCGTTGGCGACTATCAGCGCATCACGCGACGGGATCGGGCCGGTTCGGTTGATATAGACGAGCGCCGGAGCGCCACCTAGCGTCCCGTCGTCCACCTCAGCCGGGTCCAGTTGCTGGAGGAACTCGCCGCTGATCTCGCGCGGCGTCTGGCCCTGAGCCGGGCCGCGCGTACCAAACACCAGCCCGGCCCGGATATCGCCAAAGGTGCTATCGGTGTAGATTACCGGGCCTAGCGTGAAGCCTGTCTCGAAAATCTCGTCGCGTTCGGCCTCCGCCGGGACGAGGAAGCAATAGCCATCGTTCAGGTCTTTGACAAGCTCCGTACCCTCGCCAGGCTGCGGGCAGACATCCTCGGCCTTGACCACGTTGAACTCAAAGGCCGGCTCGAAGAAGATAATCGAGCCGGTGACCGTGTCCCACACCTCACCGGCCTGCTCGGCTAACTGGGGGAAGTTCGGCTGTGCGTCCTCGGGCTGCGGCTGCACCGTGATCGTGTACTTGTAGCCGCCCACCACCAGATATGCTGCGCGCATCGTGTCACGCCCCGGGATGTTGTGGACAATGGCCGCAGACTGCCCGCCGATGGTCGCCTCATCGGTCGGCAGGTCGAGGGGTGGGGTCATCAGCTCCCGCGCCATGTCGGCGTAGCCCTGCGCGTCCGGCACGTACACCGCCGGGCCGTTGCTTGCAACGGTCATGATCACAAGCGGCGGTTCCTGGCTCGCCGGGTCGGCGGGCGGCCCGATTAGGCGCACCGCCAGAGTAGGGCTTTCCGCTGCCGCCTGCGCCTCGAAGGCAGCCGGGTAAAGGAAGCAATAGCCACCCTGCTGGCTGGCGTAGGCCCGCTGACTCGCGCTCGGCTGCGGGCAAGCCGCCGCCTCGCCGGTAGGGAGCGGCGTCTCCGGCGTAGGAGGTTGCGTCATCTGGTCGGCGGGGGCCGGAGTCGGCCCGGCGGGCTGTGTGGGCAGCGCCGGGGTCGGGCTGGCCAACCCCGCGTTGCAGGCCAGAGTCGCTGCTAGCAGCGCCGCGGCGCTAGTCAAGAGAATAGGCAGTTTACGGGTACTCATCGCGTCCTGTGCTCCTGTAAGGGCTAGGCGGTGTGCATACCATCAAAACGATAGCCCTAGATACGATAACGACCTTGTTCAGGTTCCCGGAGCAGAGGACCGCTCTACCCCACGTCCACCGAACCCACCAGCGAGTCGCCGCCGTCTACCTTGAGCACCGCGCCGGTGATGAAGTCGTTCTCGGCCAGCGCGATCACCGCCTGGGCGATGTTCTCCGGCTCCCCCGTGCGCCGCAGCGGCAGGGCTTCCCCCAATGCTCGCCAGCGCGCATAGGGCATCCCCTCTGGCTTCAGCACCGGGCCGGGCACGACGGCGTTGACGCGGATCTGCGGCCCCAGCGACTTGGCCAGCACCTCGGTCAGCATGATCAGCCCAGCCTTACTGACGCTGTGGTGCGGGAAGCGCGGCCAGGGCACCAGCCCGGCCACGTCAGCGATGTTAACAATGACTCCCTGGCTGGCGCGGGCGAGCATCAGGTGGGCGGCACGCTGGCAGCACAGGAACGGCGCGCGCAGGTTGACAGCCATCACGTAGTTCCACTCATCGACAGTTATCTCCAGCACGTTGCGCGTCTGGAAGGTCGAGGCGCTGTTGACCAGCACGTCCACGCGCCCAAAGTAGCTCTCCAGCACTACAAACATGTGCTCAATGTCCAGGGGGTTATCCAGATTGGCCTGCGCCGCTTCGGCCCGCACTCCCAGCGCCCGGACTTGCTCGACCGTCTCCCGTGCCTCCGCCTCGCTGCGGTAGTAGTGCACGAGCACGTCCATCCCGCACGCGGCCAGCCCCAGCGCAATCGTCCGCCCAACCCGACGCGCCCCGCCTGTCACGAGCGCCACCTTGCCCTGCAGATCCATGCTTGCCCCCTTGTGCCTGCTTCCCCCGGCCCACGATCACGCGAAATCTAGCGCCGCAGAAGGTTGCTGACGAAAAACCACAGGTTGGCCGGGCGCTCGGCCAGACGGCGCATGAAGTACGGGTACCAGCGCATGCCAAACGGCACATAGATACGCACGCGGTAGCCCTCGGCGGCAAGCTGCTTCTGGAGCGCGCTTCGCACGCCGTAGAGCATCTGGAATTCGAAGCGGTCGCGCGGAATGCCCCATTCGCTGGCGTAGGCTTTGGCTTGCTCGATGATCGCCTCGTCGTGGGTGGCAATGCCGGGGTAGCCACGCCCCTCGCTGGCCGCGTCGAGCAGCACCTTCATCTGGCGCACGAAGGCCTTATCCACGTCCCGCTTGCGCGGATATGCGATGCTCGCCGGCTCCTTGTACGCGCCCTTGCACAGCCGGATGCCCGCCCCCTCAGCCGCCAGCGCCCAGATGTCCTCGTCACTGCGATACAAATAGGCCTGGATCACCGTGCGCAGGTTTTCAAAGCCGTCCTCGTGGCGCAGGGCATGGAACATGTCCAGCGTCGTCTGGGTGTAGGCGCTGTCCTCCATGTCGATGGTCACGCAGATACCGCCTGCCGCGCGGGCCGCACTCAATATCTGGCGCAAGTTTTCGCGGCAGAGCGCCGGATCGATGTCGATGCCCAGGCCGGTCAGCTTAAGCGAGACCCAGGCCTCGAGGCCGTTCCGCCGGATGGCGTCGATCAGGGCCAGATAAGCCTGCGCCGCGCCGCGCGCTTCTTCACGATCCGCGAGACTCTCGCCCAGTACGTCTATCGTGGCGGCCATGCCCTGCGCGTTCAGGCCGCTCACCACGGCGACCGCCTCCGCCTGGGTTTCCCCGGCGACGAAGCGCAGCGCGACCCGGCGGGCCAGCCCCCAGTTGTTAACGGCATGGTCGGCCCACGCTGCACGCGAGAGGTAGAGGATGAGCGCCCGGAGCATGGCGAGGTCCAGTCCTTTCGTGAGAGGGCTTTGAACCAGAGAAACGGCCGCCGTTTGTTTCACCAGAAGCATTTACTGCCGGTGAAATATCAACCCCCGGCTGCCATCCCGGTCTGCGGCGGCAACTCGGCGGCTGCTTCCCGGTAGGCGAGGCCAAACAGCGCGCTGAACAGGGCCAGCAGGTAGATCGACGCGGCTCCGCTGATCAGGGGCAGCAGGCAGATCAGCACAAACGTGTACGCCAGCGCAGTGGACACCAACGCATAGAGATAGGCCAGGCCCAGCAGGGCGATCACGGCCACAACGTAGTGACGCGCCCCGGCCCGCGCCAGCTCCCACACGGCCCGGAAATCCAGCCCGGCTGAGATCGCCCCGTAAGCCGCCATACGCGACACGCCGACCACTGCCAAGTAGCCCAGGAAAACGGCGGGGAGCAGCGCCAGCCCCATAAGGAAAAAGCCCAGGAGCTGCCCGCCGAAGGCGGCGGCGAACAGCGCAGGCGCCCGCTCTGCGAAAGCCGAGGCGGGGATGATCAGCAGCCAGAAGGTCAGCGCGCAGCAGAAGAGCACGATCACGGGCAGCGTATAGACCAGCGCCACAACCAGATAGCGCAGCCCATCCTCAAAAAGCTGGCCCCACTCCTCCCACTCCGGCAGGGAAGGTTTCCCTTCCTCAATGGTGCGCCGCATGATGCGCACGGCATAGCCCCACAGCGGGAGCAGCAGCGGCCAGATAAAGGCTCCCACAATCCCCAGCGTGCCGCCGATCAAGAGTTTAGTCTGCCAGCGCTCGTCATCGAACGGATAGCGGAGCAGGTCAAAATCGAATGTCATGGCCCGATCCTTGCTGCCGGTGCCCAGCCGCCCCCTGCCAGCCGCTAACCGCTCTCCGGCTCCACACACGACGTGAACGTGAACGAGTACAGCGCCAGCCCGTGAGCGTGAAAGATCAGCTCCAGCTCGTGCGCTCCATAGACCGGGTTGACCACCAGCTCGTATAGGCGGGGGCGCTCGACGTGCACGTAACTGATGCCCCCATCGTCATAGAGAATATCCTCCCCTGCGTTGGCGGGCGTGAGGGGCAGGCCGTCCTGACGCACCTCCACCACAGGCGGCGCCTCACTCCGGCGCAGGTTAAGCGCCACCTCCACCGGGTCAGCGGAGGGACTCAGCACAGCCTGAACGCCAAGCGCGTGGTAGGGCAGCACGATCCGCCCGCCATCCCGCCCGGCAAAGGCGAAGCTCTCCGGCCCGGCCTGCCAGATTCCCGCCGCGTAGAAGTGCGGTTCACGGCGAGCGGGTGGGAGCGGCAGGGCGTAAACCACCGGGCTGTTCGCCGCGTACCCCTCGGCGTTGCCCAGCCCACCGCGCTCGTACCCGGCATAAAGCTCCGGTGTGGTGCGGTAGCAGACCGCACCGGGCGCATCCTCCGGGCGGAGCGGCGGTAGCAGCCGAGGCAAGGCTACTTCGGGGTCGCGCTCGCGCAGCGCGGCCTGAATAGCTGCCTCGGTCTGCTGGTAGGCTCCCTCACCCTCCACCCGGTAGCGGATGTAGCCCTGGGCATCAACCAGATACTTGGTCGGCCAAGCCCGATTGGCGAACCGGTCCCAGGTTCGGTACTCGTTGTCGAGCAGCACCGGGTACCGGATACCATACGCCTCAACCGCCTCCTCAACCTGGGTGCGGGCGCGGGCAAAGCGGAACTCCGGGGTATGCACGCCGATAATCATCAGCCCCCACCCGGCGTAGCGCTCGTGCCACGTTGTCAGGTATGGGAGCGTCCGAATACAATTGATGCACGTATAGTCCCAGAAGTCAACCAGCACGACCTGCCCACGCAGGGTTTCTTTGGTCAGGACGCGGTCGGTATTGAGCCACTCGCCAGGCGCAAAGTCCGGCATATGGACCAGTTGAGGATTGAGCAACGTCGCGTTCATGCTCCCATTTTAACACGGGGGGTGGCAGTGATCCACGAGCGTGCCGACGCGAGGGGGGCCTTTCAGTCCGGGGGACTTGAGGCGGCGGGTTCGGCCTCACCCCCAGACTTCGTTTAGTTCGGTATTACCCCCTCTTCACGTGTGGAGAGGGGGATCAAAGGGGGTGAGGCTCCGCGCGACAATCGCCTTGGTCTCCCAAGACGAATACATCCACCAGTGAGCTTCTCGGTACGGTTTTTTTGTGCGCTGGCGGGTGCGTCGGCATAATACTTCTCCGGGCCAAGCGATCCCGCCCGCGGGTTCTACCTGAAGGGTGAAGCGCACCATCCGGCGCAAGACTGAAGGCCATCCCATGCGACTTCCTGCTCAACCGCACCGCTCGCAGGCGGCGGATCAGAACAAAGGCTATCTCACGCTGGCAGTTGGGATTGTGCTGCTGGCGTTTGCCATCCGCGTGATTGCCCTGTTCAGCCTGCCCGTCTTCATTGATGAGGAGCTGCACGCCAGCCGTGCCTACCAGGTCGCGCAGGGCGACCTTTTCGTCGGCGTCGCCAACCAGAAGTGGCTGTACACGGTGGCACTGGGCCTCTTCCGGCCCACCGGGCCTGAGCTGTTGTGGTTGGGCCGTGCCATCTCGGGCCTGTGCGGCACCGCCACGACGGCTGTTACCATCGCCCTGAGCGGTCTGGTCGGCTGGCGGGTGGTCGGCGGCCTGGCAGCAGGCCGCGCCGGGCTGGCGGCTGGGCTGATCTACGCCCTGCTGCCGATGGCCGTTTTCCACGAACGCCAGGCGCTCGTAGACCCGATGATGACCACCTTCGCCGCCGCCAGCACCCTGCTGGTTGTCCACCTGGCGCAGCGGCCCCGCCCTGTCGTGGCGATCCCGCTGGGCCTCACGCTGGGTGGTGCAGTGCTGACCAAGACCTCGGCCCTACCCTACTTGCTGCTGCCGCTGGCGGGCATTGTTCTGATCGCACGCCGGGGCAGACTGCAGCGCGGGCTGGCGCTTGGCGCGGGCGCCGGGGTAACAGGCGGGGCCATGTACTGGGGAGTTCAGACGCTCGCCGCTGCGTCCGGCATCCGCCGGGCGGAGACACACGAGCCTGCGCTCAACAACACGGTGCTGGGCGGCCTGCCCGGCCCGGATGCGCTCCTAATCGTCCGGGAGAACCTGGCCGCCATTGCCCAGGGAGGGGGGCGTTACGTGGGTTGGGCTGTGTTGGGCCTGGCGCTGCTTGCTCTCATCTGGCTCGCTTGGCGCCGGGCCGGGCGCGAGATCGCCTTTCTAGCCATCCCGGCCTTCGTCTTTTTGCTCCCCTACGTTATCTTCAAGCCGGTTACCGGGCGCGGGCACGTTGCGCCGCGCTATTTGCTGAACAACACCGTCGCGCTCGTGACGCTGGCCGCCCTCGCGCTGGCCCTGCTGGTCAAGCGCGTGCATCCAGCCCACCCCCGCGCGGCAGGCTGGGCCGGGGCCATGATCATGGCGGCTGTTCTCCTGCCCGCCCTGCGCTCCGACGCTGCCCTGATCTCTGACCCACCCAGAACGCCGCTCGTCCCGGATGATCGTCAGGCCTACTTTGAGGCCTACGATGGGCCGGGCACGCGCGCACTTGCCGAGGCGCTGCTTGAAGCGTGGCAGGCAGGCGGCGGGGAGCGCATCGGCGTGATGGGTGTCGAGCGGGGCATCGCGGTGGTTGACCTTTTCCTCGGCCCGCGCGTGGGGGAATTCGCCGACCTCACCTCCGACTCGCTTGATGGCCGCGCGTTGCTTGCCAAGTGGCTGAACGACGGTCTTCCGGTGTTCGTCTTTGACTACAAGGACGGCGACCATATCGATGATCTGAACGGCATTGCCCTTAAGCATATCGGGACGTATGGGGTCTGGCGCCTATACCGCGTAATCGACCCCAAAGCCCATGAACAGGCAGCAGGAGAGGGATACGGATGAAGCGCTCGGCGCAGCCTGCAACCCTCGTTCTGGCGATCCTGATCGTGTGGCTAGCGCTGGCCATGCGCACGGTTGCCATCACCGGTCTGCCGCTCTTCGTCGATGAAGCATCACACATCTACCTCGCATTTGAAGTCCAGGCGGGCAAGCTGTTCCCCGGCCTGGAACATCAGAAGTGGCTGTATACGGTGGTGCTGGCTGCCTTCCGACCCGGTGGCCCCGAGTCCGTCTGGCTGGCGCGCACCCTCTCCGCTCTGCTCTCGACCATCACCACCGCTACCGCTATCACCCTTGCCCGTCTGCTCACCCGCCGCGCCGGCTGCCGCGCCCTCGCCCCTTGGGCCGGGCTGGCCGCCGGGCTGGTCTATACCCTGCTACCGATGGCCGTCTTCCACGAACGCCAGGCGCTCGTGGACCCGATGCAGGCTGCCTTTACCGCCGTCGCCACCCTAGCCATGATCCGCCTCGCCCGCTGCCCCACGCTGCCCCTCGCCGCTCTCCTGGCGCTGTGCCTGGCCGGGGCGGTGCTCACCAAATCGTCATCCCTGATCTACCTGCCGCTGCCCGTTGCTGCTGCCGTCCTGCTCGCCCGGCGCGGCACCTTCTGGCGCAGCCTGGAGCTGGGCGTGGCTTCCGGCCTGACAGCCTGGGCCTCGCTGCGGATCGTCACCCGCATTGCCGAGCAGTCGGGCGCCATTCTCCGCGCCTCCCATCGCCCCAGCCTCGATAACACCCTCCTAACAAGCCTGAGCAGCCCCGACACGCAGGCTGTGCTCCGCGCTCACCTGGATAACATCGCCGAGGCGCTGGTGGGTTATGTAGGCTGGGCGGTGCTGGGGCTGGCAGCGCTGGCCCTGCTGTGGCTTCTCCGGAGCCATGCCTGGCGCGAGAGTCTCTTCCTCGCCCTACCCGCTCTGGCCTTCATCCTCCCCCTCGTCGTCTTCAAACAGGTCACCGGGCGGGGTTACGTCCCTCCCCGCTACCTGCTGCCCAACACCCTGCCCCTGGTCGTACTGGCTGCCTGCTCGCTCGCCCTACTCCTCGACCGCCTGCGCCGCTTCTCGCCTGCCGCAGCCGGAGGGGCAGGGGCAGCCCTGCTGGCCGCCATCCTCCTGCCCGCCCTACGCTTCGACGTTCTCCTCATCCGCAACCCGGCGGAGACGCCTTTTACCTCCGTGGACTACAGCCAGTACCTGGAGAACTACAACGGCTTTGCCACCCAGCAGGCAGCCCACGCCCTGATCGACGCTTGGCGGATGGGAGGCGAGCAGCACATTGGAATCATGGGGTTCGGGGCCGAGATCAGCGCGCTGAACAGCTACCTCGGCCCGCGTGCCGCCGTTTTTGCCGACCTGACCGCCCAAGAAACCGACCCGCAGGGTGTGCTGTCCCAGTGGCTTATCTCTGAGAGCCAAGTGTTCATCGTTGATCGCCTCGATCACCAGGCCGTGAACGGGATGAACGTTGCGGTAGCTGAGAGCATCGGCACCTTCGAGGGGCTGGACGTGCTGCGCGTCACGGGGGCGGAGGGCGAACTGGCCGACCGGGTGTACGTCCGTCTGGCCGGTGAGCCGCCCTTCATGGCCGCCGA
>FWPU01013540.1_pt1 | contig 10215 bp, 9 predicted proteins | sample 2228361 | NCBI WGS metagenome assembly FWPU01 (sample SAMEA103939777, study PRJEB20133) | metagenome | reverse complement strand
CCGGCGCGAGCTGAATCGCATCCTTGGCCTATATGGCCGCAAGGTCGCTGCCGGTGAGTGGCGTGACTACGCCATCGATTTTCTCCGCGACCGTGCCGTGTTTTCCGTTTTCCGCGGCGGTTGCCAAGTTCCGATCTACCGCATCGAAAAGAATCCGCGTCTGGAGCGCCGCCAGGGCACCTACAGCGTTGTTTCTGCGACCGGGTTGATCATGCGGCGCGGCCAGGAGCTCGATCGCGTGCTGCGCGTGCTCGATCGTGTGGAGCTGGTTGCGGTTTGATCGCGCCTCAAGGCAGGCGTGTCGCGCCCGGCCCCAGCGACCGTTGCATGAGCACCGAGTCGAGCCAGCGGCCGAATTTGAAACCCACGTTTTGCAGGTTGCCCACGTAGTGGAAACCGGCGGCGCGGTGCAACTCGATCGAGGCGATTTGCGCTGAGTCTCCGATCACTGCGATCATCTGTCGGAATCCGCGCGCTGTGCTCCGCGTGATCAATTCCTCGAGCAAGGCGCGGCCCACGCCGCGGCGCTGCGCTGCCGGGCTGACATAGATCGAGTCTTCCACCGTGTAGCGATAGGCCGGCCGCGTGCGATAGGGCCCGGCATAGGCGTAGCCGATCACCACACCGTCGCGCTCGGCGACGAGGTACGGAAAACCGCTGTCGACCAGCGCCCGATAGCGACGGGTCATCTCCGCAACATCCGGCGGCTCGGTCTCGAACGATGCGGTGCCGTGCCGCACCGCGTAGTCGTAGATTTCGGTGATGGCGGACAGATCGGCAAGGTCGGCGGTACGGATCGAGGTCATGGCCGATGTTCTTAGAGGCGCTTGCCGCAAAAAGAAACGCCCCGGCGTTCGGCCGGGGCGCTCCAGTGCCAACCTTGCGGATTACCGGCGCTCGCCCAAGAGCCGCAGCAGCATCAGGAACAGGTTGATGAAGTCGAGGTACAGCGACAGTGCTCCCATCACCGCCTTGCGGCCGGCGACCGTGCCGTCGTCGTGCACGTCGTACATCTCCTTGATCCGCTGGGTGTCGTAGGCGGTAAGCCCCGCGAACACCAGCACGCCGACCACCGAGATCACGAACGAGAGCGCGCCGCTCGGCCAGATCAGGTTCACGATCGACGCCAGAATGAGGCCGAACAGGCCCATGATCAGGAACGACCCAAATCCGGAGAGGTCGCGCTGCGTGGTGTAGCCGTACAGGCTCAGCGCGCCGAACGAGGCCGCCGAGATGAAGAACACGCGGGTGATCGAGGTCAGCGTGTATGACAGAAACACCGACGAGAGCATCACGCCGAGCAGGCCGGCGTAGACCATGAACAGCACGAACGCCGTGGTGAATTCCAGCTTGTGGATCCGGAAGCTGATGAAGAACACCAGTCCCAGGGTTGCCAGCACCAGGAAGATCACCATCGGGCCGCTGAAAATCGCCTGACCGAACGCTGTGAGCGAGACGATTCGCCCCGTGGCGTCGGTGTTCACGGCCGCGAGGAATGTGAACCACGACGCGACGCCTGTCAGCGCGACGGCGGTGGCCATGTAGTTGTAGACGCGAAGCATGTAGGCCCGTAGGCCTGCATCGATCGCGACCGCCCGTTCGGCATAGGTGCCGCGGGCCGCAATGTTCCGGTCGAAATCCGACATGGAATTTTCCTCTCTGATGTCCCTGGCCTTTGCCCCGGGGGTTCCTCTCGCCACGGCCGCAGCGACCGGGCGCATTCCCGCCTCGAATCTAGTGCGCCGCCGCGGCCTTCGCCAGATGGTTAAATGGTTAAGTTGGAATAGCAGACAAAGGTTACAAATTGTTCAGCGTGCCGGAAATCCGGCAAAGCCAGGCCCCGGCGTCGCCGCCGGGGCCTGCGAAGCCGGCGGACGGCTGCCGACTATTCGTCTCGCTGCCCGAGCAACTGCAGCAGCAGGGTGAACAGGTTGATGAAGTTGAGATAGAGCGAAAGCGCCCCCAGGATCGCGGACCGCTCGGTCGTCTCGCCGTCCATCACCGCGTAGATGTATTCGTTCTTCAGCCGCTGGGTGTCATACGCGGTGAGGCCGGTGAACACCAAGACCCCAACCACAGACACCACCCATTGCAGCACCGGGGCTTGCAGGAACAGATTGACCAGGGCGGCCAGGATGACGCCGAACAGCCCCATGAAAAGGAACGCTCCCAAGCCGGTAAGGTCGCGCCGGGTCGTATAGCCCCACAGGCTCAGCGCGCCGAAAGCGGCGGCGGTAATGAAGAAGACCCTCACGATCGAGGTATGCGTGAACACGAGGAAGACGGAGCCGAGCGAAAGGCCAATCAACGCCGCGAAGATCCAGAACAGGACGTGTCCCGTCGCAGGACGTACGCGAGCGATGCCGAAGCTGAGCAGAAACACCATTGCGAGCGGTGCCAGGATCACCACCCACTTGAACGGACTTACGAACAGCAGGTGTCCGACCGGGGTGAGATACGCGCCGCCAGAAATGCGGGCATAACCTTCGACTCCGCTGCGCATCACTCGTGCAGCGCCCGCCGTGTCGCTGGTCACCGATACCAGGAAGACGCCGAGCGCGGCGAATCCGGTAATGGCAAGACCCAGCACCATGTAATTGTAGATCCGCAGCATGTACGCGCGCAGACCTTCGTCGACCGCGATCGGGCCAACGCGATCGATTGTGCGCCCGAAAGGCGCAGTGGCGACATTGCGATCAAGATTCGACATCGCCGAACTCCTTCTTATTAAGAGTGTGCGGAGCTTCCGTGCTCCGGCCGGCCGTCGTTCGGCCAAGGTTGTTTATGCTTGGATGATACAATCCGCATTTGTCGTCTCCATGCTAACGCGCGGAGACTCGGCGCATTGCGTGACCGATTGTCGCAATTCTCACAAATTCCGCAAGACGGTCGCCGGCTTATGACCTAGTGCGACAAAAGTGCCGACCAATCCGAAGGTCAGCGTCACGATCAACGCGCCGGATGCGGCAAGGATTGCCGGGCTGGCCAGCCATGTGAAAGGGAGCGTCATCAATTCGGTAACCACAAGCCAGGCCGCTGCCCATCCGGCGGCGACGCCGAACACTGCGGTGGCGGTACCGAGCAGCAGATATTCGAGCCCATAGGCGGCGACCAGCCATGTGCGTGTGGCGCCGAGTGTCTTCAGGATCACCGCATCGTAGACGCGGTGGCGATGTCCCGCCGCGAGCGCGCCGCCGAGCACCAGCACCGCGCTCAAGACCGCGACCAAACTGGCGCTGCGCACGGCGGTCACAAGATTCGACACGATCCCGCCCACCGCCTCCAGCGCGTCCTTCACCCGCACGACCGTCACGCCGGGGAAGGCCTCGGCCACGGCCTTGATCAACTGGGTTTCGTTGGCATCGGCGCCGCCGGGATAGGTGAGTGTTGCGATTTCCGTCTGCGGGGCGCCTTCCAACGCTCCGGGGGAAAACACAAATACAAAATTGATGCCGAGGCTCTGCCAATCGACGTTGCGCAGATTGGCGATCCGCGCGCTGATGTTGCGCCCGAGCACGTTGATTGTCACCGTATCTCCGAGCTTGAGTGAAAGCCCTTCCGCCACCCTTTTCTCCAGGGAAATCAGGGGCGGGCCGCGATAGTCGGCGCCCCACCACTGGCCCTCCACCAGCCGCGACCCTGGCGGCAGCTCTGCCGCATAGGTAATCCCGCGGTCGCTTTGCAACACCCACGCCGTGTTTGGCGAGGGGCGTAGCTCTTCCGCGGGCACCCCGCGCGCTGCCACCACCCGGCCGCGCAGCATCGGCACGCGCTCGAGCTTGGCTTGCGGCGCGCGCGCCCGCACGAAGGCCTCGAACCGCTCCGCATCAGCCGCCTGCAGGTCCACAAAATAGAACGAAGGCGCGTTTTCCGGCAGCGCCGCAAGAAACTGCCGTCGCAGGTTGCCGTCGATTTCCACCACGGTCACGAGCAGCGCCAAGCCCAGGCCGAGCGAGAGCACGATGGTGGACGTGAGCGCGTTCGGCCGGTGGATGTTCGCAACGGCCATGCGCAGCGCGGTTGCCCGCGGTCGCGGCACTTGCCGCGCGAGCCGCATCAGCAGTTCGGCCAGGCCCCTGAGCGCGGCGAACGCACTGGCGGCAACCGCCACGAAGATCGCCGCAATGCGGCGGTCATAGGCGAGCAGCACCGACAGCCCCGCCAGCGCGAGGACCGCCGCGGCCGACGCGGCGATGTACCGCTTGCGCGGCCATCTGCGCTCCGGTGCCACCGCATCGCGAAACAGCGCCGACACCGCGACATCGTGGGTCCTGCCGAGCGGCCAGATCGCAAATGCCGACGCCGTGAGCAGGCCGTAGCCGAGCGCGAGCGCAAGCTGGCCAGGATGCACGGCCGGCGCGATGGGCAGCGGGATCAGCGCTCCGAACAAAGCCACAATCGCAAACGGCAGTGCCGCGCCGATCAGCAGTCCGATCGCCGCCCCGGCCAGCGCCAGCAACAGCACCTGAACGAGATAAATGGCGAACACCCGCCCGCCGGTTGCGCCGAGGGTTTTTAGCGTGGCGATCACGTCGCGCTTGCGGTCGAGATGGCTTTTGACCGCGTTGGCCACGCCGACTCCGCCGATCAAAAGCGCGGTCAGGCCAACCAGCGTCAGATACTGGGTGAATCGCTCGACGTTGCGCTCGAGCTGCGGCGAGGCGTTGGTGCGCGTCCGGATTTCCCAGCCCGCCTCCGGAAACTGCGCGCGCGCCGCGGCGACCACCGCCGCAACGCCTTGGTCGCTCCCGTCGGCGAGCCGCAGGCGATGGTGCCAGCGGACGAGCGCGCCGGGCTGCAACAGTCCGGTCGCCCGCAGTGCTGTCTCGCTCATGATCAGCCGCGGCCCAAAGGCAATCCCGCCCGCGAGCTTGTCCGGTTCCGCTTGCAGCACCGCTCGCAGTTCGATTGTTGCGGAGCCGACGGTCACGCGCGCGCCTGGCGCCAGGCCAAGCCGCGTCAGGAGCGCCGGGTCGACCGCGGCGCCGAAGGCGCCGTCGCGCGCCGCGAGCACCGCCCCAAGCGGCATGCTGCGGTCGAGCGCCACCGCTCCGTAGAGCGGGTACGCCGCATCGACCGCCTTGATTTCCACAAGGCCGCTCTCGCCGTTCGCCGCGCGCGCCATCGCCCGCATGGTGGCGGCGACGGAGAGCGTGCCGCGGCTTGCCAGGAACGCGCGCTCCTGCGCGCTTGCTTCGCGCTGGATCAGCGAAAACGCCACATCGGCGCCGAGGATCACGCGCCCCTCGCGCGCCAGCCCTTCCGAGAGGCTTTGCGAGAATGAATTGACGCCGGCGATGGCAGCGACACCGAGCGCCATGCAGGCGATGAACACAAGGAAGCCGCGCGCGCCTGCCCGCAGCTCCCGCACCGCGAACCTGAGCACCAAAATCGCTTGGTTGCCGGGAAGGGGAGGGCCGGTTCGCCGAAGGCGATCCCGGGAGGGGTCCAACTTCGTTGCGAGCCTCACATAGACCTCCACCCGGCTTGCGTCGCGCGCCCACCGCCTCGTTTCGGGGGAAGGCAAATTGCATTCTTCATGCGCGTGCTTTCTCAGTCTGGCCGTCGATCCGCCCCGAACGCAGCCGCACGATGCGGTCGCAACGCTCCGCGATCGCCGCGTCGTGCGTGACCAGGACCAGCGTGGTGCCGCGCTGCTTGTGCCCGGCGAACAACAACTCGATGATCTGCTGCCCCGTACTTTCGTCCAGATTGCCCGTGGGCTCGTCGGCCATGAGGATCGTGGGATTGGTGGCGTGTGCGCGGGCGATGGCGACGCGCTGCTGCTCGCCGCCGGATAGCTCCGCCGGATAATGGGAGAGCCGCTCGGTAAGCCCCACGGCTTCCAGTTCCGCGCGCGCGCGCGCTTGCGCGTCGGGAATGCCGGCGAGCTCCAGCGGCACCGCCACATTCTCCAGCGCGGTCATGGTTGGTATGAGGTGAAAGGATTGAAACACGATTCCCACATGGCGGCCGCGGAAGCGCGCCAGCTCGTCCTCGTCGAAGCTGCCCAAATCGTACCCGGCGAGTGTTACCGTCCCCGTGTCGGGACGCTCCAGTCCCGCCATCACCATCAACAGCGTCGACTTGCCGGAGCCGGACGGCCCCACCAAGCCGACCGCCTCTCCCCTGCCTATATGCAGGTTGATGTCCTTGAGGATATGAACATTGGCCGCGCCGCGGCCGAGCGAGAGATTAACGCCGGCGAGTGCGATCGCTGGGCTGCGGGCCGTCGAGGTATCATGCATGTGGTTTAACGTTTGCGCAGCTCATGGTTTGACGGCCCTTCGAGCCTGTAAACCCCGCACATATGGGGACGTTGCGGCTTTGGTAAAGCGCCTGGTGCGCTTCGTCGCATGTGTCGCCCTTGTGGCCGGACTCGGAGGCGCGGCCGCCAACGCCAATGACCGGCCGGTGCGCATTGTTGCGCTCGGCGATTCATTGACGGCCGGCTACCAGCTCGCGGCTTCGCAAGCGTTTCCGGCGCGCTTGGAGAAGGCCTTGCAGGCCAAGGGAATAGCCGTCGAGATCGCCAATGCCGGAGTTTCCGGCGACACCGCTTCGGGCGGCCTTGCGCGGCTCAACTGGTCGGTCCCGGAAGGCACCGAAGCGGTCATCGTGGCGCTCGGCGCCAACGACATGCTGCGCGGGATCAATCCCGCCGTGACCCGCCGTGCGCTCGACGGGATTCTCGCGTCGCTGCGGGCGCGGCGCATCGAGGTGCTGCTCGTCGGCATGCGCGCGGCACCCAATCTGGGTCCCGAATATCGGCGCGCCTTCGACGCCATCTATCCCGATCTTGCGGCGACCCACGGCGTTCTGTTCTATCCGTTCTTTCTCGACGGCGTTGCGACTGATCCGACACTCAACCTCGGCGACCGCATACATCCCAACGCCGCCGGCGTCGAAGTGATGGTTGGCCGCATTCTGCCCAAGGTGGAAGAATTGATCGCCCGCGTGCGGGCGCGCCGTTGAACGGCTCGCGGGACATTGGCAATGCCTCGCCTGTTCACCGCCATTGAGATTCCCGCCCACGTCGGGGAGTCACTCGCGCTCTTGCGCGGCGGCCTGCCCGGCGCCCGCTGGGTCGAGCCGGAAAATTATCATCTCACGCTGCGCTTCATCGGCGACGTCGATGACGCGGTGGCGCGGGAAGTTGCCTCGCTGCTCGCCAATGTGCGCCGCAGCGCGTTTGAATTGCGGCTTGAGGGGCTGTCTTCGTTTGGCGGCCGCAAACCGCGCGCCGTGGTAGCCTCGGTTGCGCCCGCCGAACCGGTGATTGATCTGCAGGCCGAGCATGAGCGTCTGATGCAGCGCGTCGGGCTTGAGCCCGAGGGGCGCAAATACACCCCGCACGTGACCTTGGCGCGGCTGCGCGATTCCACGAGCCGCCAGGTCGCCGAGTACCTGTCGACCCGTGCCGCCTTCCGCTCGGTCGAATTCCCCGTGGCGCGTTTTGTGCTGTTTTCGTCGCGCGCCTCGATCGGCGGCGGCCCGTACGTGGTCGAAGCGGCCTATCCGCTGATGTGAACCGACCGGACTGCAAGCGGAATCTGCCGGATCAGGCGCTGCTCCACCACGCGCGACATAGTCAGGTGATATCGCCGCGCTTCGGCGATCACCCGCTCGGTCAGCGCGCGCACCAGCCCGCGATCCTCGTATCCCGTTTGCACGGTGATGGCGGCCTCGGCCTGCCTGGCCGTGCGGTCCGGCACGATCTCTGCCGCCGCCCGCATCACTCCGTCCACGTAGGCTCCGACCAGGATTGCCCCGGCCGAGAGCAGGCGCATGCAATGTGCGCTCACCGCCTCGTCGGCGGGCTGGCGCATCTCCGGGTCGAGCCGCAACAGATGCGCATAGTAGTCCTCGAGCCCCGTGGGGCCCATCACGCGAATATCGGCGCGGCAGATGGCCTCGGCCATGGTGCTCTCCTCCCCTGCGAATGGCGAACGTTAGCCGGCAATTGCCGCCAAGTCGTTAACGGACGCCGGCCGCGATGGCGGCTATCTTATTGATAAAACATGGTGATTATGCCTAACCGGCGCGTCGCTCTTTACCCAATTCGACAATTTTCAGCCGCCCTTGCCCGCTGCGCGGCGAAACCCTATCCCTCGCCGTTCAACGCTTCCCGCACGTCGCCTGAATGTCCGTTCGCCAGCGCTACGAAGCCCTCGTCTCCTCCGGTCAGATCGAACACGATCGCGCCCAGTATCAACTTCTCGAAAGGTTCGCGCGTCTCGAGCGGCGGCTTGCCGAGCATCGTCTGGTGCGAAAATCGTCGTCGCTCGGCTGGCTGTTTGGCGCGCGCGAAAAGCGCGAGCCCATCAAGGGGCTTTACATCTACGGCGACGTTGGTCGCGGCAAGACCATGCTGATGGACCTGTTCTTCGAGTCGCTGCCGACCGCCGGCAAGCGCCGCGCGCATTTTCATGAATTCATGGCCGACGTGCACGAGCGCGTGCGCGCATTCCGCGACCTGCTGAAGGCAGGAACGATGACCGAAGACGATCCGATCCGGCTCGCTGCCGCAGCGATCGCCGCCGAAACCTCAATCCTGTGCTTCGACGAGTTCCACGTCACCGACATCGCCGACGCGATGATTCTCGGGCGGCTGTTTGCCCGGCTGTTCGAGCTCGGGGTCGTCGTGGTTGCCACCTCCAACATCGCGCCGCGCGAGCTTTATCAGGGCGGCCTCAACCGTCCGCTGTTTGTGCCGTTCATCGCATTGCTGGAGCAGCGGCTCGACGTGGTGCGGCTTGAAGCGCGCACCGATTTCCGTCTGGAGAAACTTGCGGGACGCGCTGTCTGGCACGTTCCGGCCGATGCCAAGGCCGCCGCGGCGCTCAACGAGACCTGGCAGCGGCTCGTTGGCGAACCCGGCGCCCCGCATGATCTTATGGTTCGCGGCCGCTTGCTGAGGGTTCCGCGCGCCGGCATGGGCGCTGCGCGTTTCACCTTTGCCGAACTGTGCGAACAGCCGTTTGGTGCTGCCGACTATCTGCGGCTCGCGCACGAATTCCACACGCTGCTGATCGAACACATACCGGTCATGGGCTACGAGCAGCGCAATGCGGCCAAGCGGTTCATCATTCTGATCGATACGCTCTACGATCACGCCGTCAAGCTCGTTGCTTCCGCAGCGGCCGAGCCTTCGGCGCTGTACCGGGCAACCGAAGGCTTCGAGGTCGGTGAATTCAGGCGTACCGCCTCGCGCCTGATCGAAATGCGATCGCAATCCTACCTCGCGCTGCCGCACGGCCGTCGCGCCCCGCCGGCCACAGGGCCGGACAGGGCGTTGGAAGAGCCGTGAGCCGCCGATTTCCTACCCGAAATGCGACAGTCGGTATTGCCGCTCAGGACGCAGGCGGATGCGGCTTGAACCGCTTGGCCGAAACCGCTAATGACCCGGCCACAGCCGGATTTCTTGCTCCTGCAGAGGAATTTCCCCACATGGCGCGGCCCAAGATTGCATTGATCGGGTCTGGTCAGATCGGCGGCACACTGGGCCATCTGATCGGCCTGAAGGAACTCGGCGATTGCGTGCTGTTCGACATCGTCGAAGGCATCCCGCAGGGCAAGGCGCTCGACCTCGTCCAGTCCTCGCCGGTCGAAGGTTTCGACGCGCGCATGCTTGGCGTCAATTCTTATGAGGCGATCGAGGGCGCCGACGTGTGCATCGTCACCGCCGGCGTGCCGCGCAAGCCCGGTATGAGTCGTGACGATTTGCTCAGCGTCAACCTGAAGGTGATGGACCAGGTTGGCGCCGGCCTGCGCAAATACGCCCCCAACGCCTTCGTCATCTGCATCACCAACCCCCTCGACGCCATGGTCTGGGCGCTGCAGAAGGCCTCCGGCCTCCCGCGCCACATGGTGGTCGGCATGGCCGGAGTGCTCGACTCCGCGCGGCTACGTTATTTCCTTGCCGATGAATTCAATGTCTCGGTGGAGGACGTCACCGCCTTTGTGCTCGGCGGCCACGGCGACACCATGGTGCCGATGGCGCGCTACTGCACGGTCGCAGGCATTCCGTTGCCTGACCTGATCCGGATGAAATGGACCACGCAGGCGCGCGTTGACGAAATCATGAACCGCACGCGCAACGGCGGCGCCGAGATCGTCAACCTGTTGAAGACCGGCTCCGCCTATTACGCCCCCGCCTCCTCCGCCGTCGCCATGGCGGAGAGCTATCTGCGCGACAAGAAGAGCGTGCTGCCC
>FWPU01013539.1_pt1 | contig 10220 bp, 8 predicted proteins | sample 2228361 | NCBI WGS metagenome assembly FWPU01 (sample SAMEA103939777, study PRJEB20133) | metagenome | reverse complement strand
CATTTGGCGTGAGTCGGGAGTCGCGAGTCGCAAGTCGTAAGTCGTCAGTCGTCAGTCGTCAGTCGTCAGTCGTCAGTCGTCAGTCGTCAGTCGTCAGTCGTCAGTCGTCAGTCGTCAGTCGTCAGGCGTCAGTCGTCAGGCGTCAGGCGTCAGGCGTCAGGCGTCAGGCGTCAGGCGTCAGGCGTCAGGCGTATGGCGGGAGGGGGAAGAGGTGGGTTATGGAGGGTGGGGAAAGAAATGGGGTTGAGGGCAGGAGGGTTCATCGGCCTCACAAGGAATTGGATGTGTGGAAGGTGAGCATGGAATTGTGTCGGGATGTGTACGAGGTGACGAGACGGTTTCCGGCCGATGAGCGATACGGGCTTATGAGCCAGTTGAGAAGGGCTGCGGTTTCTGTGCCGAGCAACATTGCAGAGGGCGCGGCTCGAAGCACGCCCGCCGAGTTCCACCAATTCTTGAGCATTGCTCAAGGGTCCCTTGCGGAACTGGACACTCAACTGGACCTGTGTGCAAATTACCTGGGCCTCATTGGCCAGGAAGACATTGGCAAGCTCCTGGAAAAAGTGGAACGTGTAGGCCAAATGCTCACCGCACTTCGCCGCTCCCTCAAATCCCCCAAATAACCCAACTAACGACTCCCGACTCCCGACTCCCGACTCCCGACTCCCGACTTGCGACTGGCGACTCCCGACTTGCGACTGGCGACTCACGACTCCCGACTCCCGACTGGCGACTCCCGACTCCCGACTCCCGACTCCCGACTGGCGACTGGCGACTCACGACTGGCGACTCACGACTGGCGACTGGCGACTCACGACTGGCGACTCCCGACTTGCGACTGGCGACTCCCGACTTGCGACTGGCGACTCACGACTCACGACTCACGACTGGCGACTCCCGACTCCATGAACATTCTCTACCTAGCCCATCGCATACCGTATCCCCCCAACAAGGGAGACAAGATCCGCTCTTACCATGAAATACGCCATCTGGCGCAAAGGCATCGGGTGGATCTGGCGTGTCTGTGCGATGTGGAAGAGGACATGGGATACGGGAGGGATTTGAGCCGTTGGTGTGGGCGTGTGGTGGTGGAACGACTGGTGCCGTGGCGGGCCAAGGTCATGAGCATGCGGGCTCTTTTGCAGTGCAAGCCGCTTTCGGTGCCGTATTTTTACCGGCAGGCTCTGCAAGGCGCTGTGGATCGATGGTTGACGGACCGGGATTACGAAGTGGTGCTTTGTTTTTCATCACCCATGGCGGAATACCTTTTTCGAAGCCGAGCCCAGGCGAAGCGCAGACCTCTGTGGGTCATGGACTTTTGTGACATGGATTCGGACAAATGGCTTCAGTACTCGAAACGGGCTTCGGGACCTGTGCGCTGGATCTACCAAAGAGAGGCGCAGCGGCTTTTGGACTATGAAAGAGAGGTGCAGCGGAGCTTTGATGCCTGTGTTTTTGTTTCGCGAAAAGAGGCTGAACTTTTTCGAAACCGGGTACCGAAGGCGCTCAACGTGTATGTGGCTCCTAACGGGGTGGATACGGAATACTTTCGCCCCGGGGCGGCTCCGGTGCCTTGTGATGAGGGGGCACCGGGTGAAGGCCGAGGAGTCTTCCGGCTGGTGTTCGTGGGGGCCATGGATTATGCGGCCAATGTGGACGGTGTGCTGTGGTTTGCTGAAAAGATCTTTCCGCGGATTCGTGGGAAGTTTCCCAAGGTGGAGTTTTGGGTGGTGGGCTCCAGGCCTCATCCTCGCATTCGAGCCTTAGGGGATCGGGCCGGCATGCACGTGACGGGTTTTGTCGAGGATGTGCGCCCGTATATGGCGATGGCCGACTGTGTGGTTGTGCCTTTACGGTTGGCTCGAGGCGTACAAAACAAGGTGCTGGAAGCCATGGCCATGGGCAAAGCCACGGTGGTCACATCCCGGGCTCTGGACGGTCTTGAGGCCCAAGGGGGCCGGGAAGTGCTCACGGCCGATGACGAGGAAGGTTTTGCTCAAGCGGTTCTTCACCTTCTTGGGAACCCTGTTCTGGCGGAAGAGCTGGGGAAGCGGGCGCGGCGTTTTGTGGAACGAAACCATGGATGGGAATCGGGGATGAATACTTTGGAGCAGGTGTTGGTGACATTGCATCGGGAACGGATCCGGGAAAAGGAAGCCCTATGAAGCTTGTCCTGGTGGCCGGAGCGCGCCCGAACTTCATGAAGGTGGCGCCGCTCCTTCATGCCATTGTGAGGTACAATGAGCGATGCACGGCGGGAAACGGTGCCTTTCGACCGGTTTTGGTGCACACGGGCCAGCACTACGACATCATGATGTCGGAAATCTTCTTTCGGGAGCTGAACATTCCGGATCCGGACATCAATCTGGAAGTGGGTTCCGGCACCCATGCGCAGCAGACGGCCGGCGTGATGGTCCGCTTTGAAGAAGTCTGCCGAAAGGATCGGCCTGATTGGGTGATCGTGGTGGGGGATGTGAACTCCACCATGGCCTGCACGCTGGTGGCGGCCAAGCTTGGGATTCCTGTAGCTCATGTGGAAGCGGGGCTTCGAAGCTTTGACCGTACCATGCCGGAAGAGATCAACCGGTTGGTGACGGACGCCTTGGCTGATCTGCTTTTCACCCCGTCTGAGGACGCCGATGAAAACCTTCGCCGGGAAGGGGTGCCTCCGGAGCGGATTTGCCGAGTGGGAAACATCATGATCGACACCTTGGTGGCGAACCTTTCCCGGGCCCGGACCCGGAGGACCCATGAACGGTTGGGGCTGGAGTCCGGCAGGTACGCCTACGTCACTCTTCACCGTCCTTCCAATGTGGACCGGCCCGATTCCCTGGAAGCCATTTTGCAAAACTTGATCCGGCTTTCGCGAAATCTTCCGGTGGTCTTTCCCGTTCATCCCCGCACCCAAAAGTCGCTGCAAACTTTCGGTCTGGACGGAGTCAGCTCCCCTGGTTTCCACAAGATCCCCCCGGTGGGCTATCACGATTCCTTGTGTCTTACGGAAAACGCACGGCTGGTTCTGACGGATTCGGGCGGCCTGCAGGAGGAATCCACCTATTTCCGCACCCCGTGTCTTACGTTGCGGCCTAATACGGAGCGGCCCGTGACCGTGACGGAAGGAAGCAACCGGCTCACATCGGTTGAAACCCTTGAAGGGGATATTCTGGGGGTGCTCAACGGCCCGGAGCGTCTGGGGCGTGTGCCGGATCTTTGGGACGGCCGAACCGCCGACCGCATCCTCACAGCCCTGCTCCACCCCCCCAACCCCCAACCCCCAACTAACAACTAACAACTAACAACTAAAAACTAACGACTAACGACTAACGACTTGCGACTTACGACTTACGACTTACGACTTACGACTTACGACTTACGACTCACGACTCACGACTCACGACCAACGCCCATGAAAATCCTCCACATCCTCGACCACAGTCTTCCGCTTCAAAGCGGGTATGCTTTTCGAAGCCGCAACATCCTGCGGAGTCAGAAGAAAGCCGGATTGGTGCCGGTGGCTCTGACGTCGCCGAAGCATGAAGCGTCTTGGAAGCGACCGGTGCCGTCCAAAGAGGTGATCGATGGCGTTGTGTATCATCGCAGTGGGGCGGTTCCCAGGGGGCGTTGGAATGTGTTTGGCGAAGGGGCGGTGGTATGGCGGCTGAGGTCTCGAATCCGCCGTTTGATCCAAGGGGAACACCCGATACTGCTTCACGCCCACAGTCCCGTACTGAACGCTCTGGCGGCTGTGGTGGAAGCGCGCCGGGCCGGGGTTCCTCTGGTTTACGAAATCCGTGCCTTTTGGGAGGACGCCGCGGCGGATCTGGGAACCTATGGGGCTTTGTCGGCCAAGTATCGGCTGGTACGGACGCTGGAAACCATGGTGTGCCGCTGGGCGGATCGAGTGGTCACCATTTGTGAAGGGCTGCGCCGGGATCTTGTGGGTCGCGGTATCGAGCCTGCCAAGGTGGTGGTGGTCCCCAACGCCGTGGATCCGTCGGAATTTTCTCTTCCGGCGGTGTCGACGGAAGGAAACGGACGCTTTTGGCAAGCGGGGGTCAAGACCGTCGCCTTCATCGGATCCTTTTATCATTATGAAGGTCTGGATTTACTGATCGAGGCGTGTGGAAGCCTGATCGGGCGACACCCGGATCTTCGGCTTTTGCTGGTGGGCGGCGGGCCCATGGAAGCGCGGTTAAAGGATCTGGTGCAGCGCCGTGGATTGGCCGGCTCGGTGGTGTTTACGGGGCGCATTCCCCACGGGGAGGTGGCCCAGGCGTACGGTGCGGCGGATCTTTTGGTTTATCCGCGAAAATCCATGCGCCTTACAGAACTTGTCACGCCCCTGAAGCCTCTCGAGGCCATGGCCTTGGGAAAGCCTGTGGCGGCCAGCAGCGTGGGGGGGCATCGGGAACTGATTCACCACGGGGAAACGGGGATTCTTTTTCCTCCGGACGATGTGCCGAAGCTGGCTTCGGCCGTCTCGACGGTTCTGTCTTTCAAGGAGCTTCGGGAACGCATCGGGCGTCAGGGCCGGGACTGGGTTTTACGGGAGCGCACCTGGGACCGCAACGGGACCCTCTACAGGACCCTCTATTCCCAGTGCACTTCCTAACCCCCCTTTCCCGCCTCCCGACTCCCGACTTACGACTCCCGACTTACGACTCCCGACTCACGAGGTACCCAAATGATTGCCGTCGTCAAAGAACTCTGGACCTACCGTGAACTTATGATGACCCTGGCCTGGAAGAACATTGCCGTTCGGTACAAACAGGCATACTTGGGCATAGGCCTCGCGGTGCTCAAACCCATACTGCTCATGGTGATTTTCGCCTTGGTGCGAAGCTTTGTGGGGATCGATTCGGGTCGCGTGCCTTATCCCATTCTCACCTTTGCGGCCCTCATGCCGTGGGTCTTTTTTCAAGAGGCCACATCGGAAAGTATCAACAGCGTGGTGGCCAACGCCGCTCTTATTCGAAAGATCTATTTTCCTCGGGAAGTTTTTCCTTTGACGGCCGTCATCACCAAGCTGGTGGAACTGGGGATCAACTTCGTCATTTTAGCGGGACTCATGCTATGGTACCGCATGGCCCCAAGTCCTCATGCTGTGTGGGTGCCGGCGATTCTTGCTTATACCGTCCTGGTGTCGCTCACCGTCAGTTTGGCAGGGGCGGCTTTGAACGTCTATTACCGTGACGTGGCGCAACTGCTTCCGGTGGGCTTGAATCTTCTCATGTATGCCTCTCCGGTCATCTATCCGTTGACTCTGGTGGAAAAAAAGCTGGTCGTGGAACAGGCGGCCGGGCCTTGGTCGGACATTCTTTATCGAGTCTATACCATGAATCCCATGGCAGGCATTATTGATGCTTTCCAGAAAGTCATGCTGAAGGGGGAACCGCCCGACCCAGCGGTCCTTTGGCCTGGTCTGGTGTTCACCTGTGTCCTGCTTCCCGTGAGCTACAAGATTTTCAAGAAAGCGGAAGCCTACTTCGCCGATGTGATCTAAAGGAGAGATGGTCAGAATGATGTCTGCAATACAATTGGAACACGTAAGCAAAGTATTCCGTTTGGGGCAGGTGACAGGTTTCAGGGACAGCCTTCACAACCTGGCGGCTCGCCTTCGGGGTCGCCGGCCTCAAGGCAGAATCATGTTCAAGGCTCTGGATGATGTGAGCTTTTCCATCGAGCCCGGTGAAGTGGTGGGCATTATCGGTCCCAACGGAGCCGGCAAGAGCACCCTTCTCAAACTCATCTGCGGAGTCACCAACCCGTCCGCCGGCAGGATCGTCACACGAGGGTCCATTGCACCGCTCATAGAATTGGGAGCGGGCATGCACCCGGAACTGACCGGCCGTCAGAACATTTATCTGAACGCGGCCATTCTGGGGTTATCCAAAAAGGAAATACGGTCTCGAATCGAGGAAATCATCGAATTTTCCGAGCTGGACGAGTTTATTGACACTCCTTTAAAAAGATACAGCTCGGGTATGAAAATCAAGCTGGCTTTTTCTCTCGCAACGACACTCAAGTCGAACATTCTGATCATCGATGAAGTCCTGGCCGTGGGCGACCTGGCTTTCCAAAGAAAGTGCTTTGATCGTATGGAAACCCTTATCCGCCGGGAAGGCCGCACAGTGCTTTTGGTTTCCCATAATATCCGCCAGGTGGAAAGATTGTGTTCCCGAGTCCTGTTGATGGATCGTGGGCGTGTTGTAGAAGACGGCCCGTCCCGGGAGGTTTGCAACAGCTTCTACGAAATGAGTGACAGGAAGATGATCAGCAGCTCGAAGGCGATCATGACCTACGGCAGAGAGGTCACAAGCGGGGATGTGGATCTGAAGGAGATGTGCCTTGTCAATGCTCGAGGTGAAAGAATCAATGAAATAAAGACCAAGGAAAAGGCTGGCATCAAAGTGAGCTTCAAGGTTCTAAGGAACATTCCAAGACCCATTTTCGGTGTTGGTATTCACACCACCGATTTTTTATATCTGGCAACCAAACAGAGCGCTGGTTTGTTTGACGACCACATCCTCACCCCTGGAGAATATTCTCTGATTTTTACCGTGGAAGACCTTCCTTTACTTCCGGGAACCTATTTGTTGCGATTCGGCATTGCCCTTGGAGATACCTTTCAGCCCGTGTATTACAGGGAAGGTATCAGTCCATTTCGCATCATCGGTTCCAACACCCAATCTCGAGCGACTCTTATGGGCGGCGTGGACGGTTTCATAGAAATCGACGGCGAATGGAGCCTCTCCTGTGTGAACGGAAGAAACGATGAGCAGACAAGGCGTCGAAGTGCCGAGAGTCTATTCGTTTCATGATCCTTTGCTTTCTCCATATTTCAGTCGGTCTCGGCCGGAGGTGTTGAATCTTGTGCCGAGAGACGCCCGAAAGGTTCTGGATGTAGGCTGCGGAAGCGGCCGGCTGGGCAAGGATCTTAAAAAGCGGCAGAATGTGATCGTGCACGGCATTGAAATGTCCGAACCCGCCGCACAGCGTGCCGCTCGGTATATGGACAAAGTTTGGATATCTCCTGTGGAAAGCGTTTTGGATGAACTGGAACCAGACACTTACGATTGCATCGTCCTGGCCGATGTCTTGGAGCACCTGAGGGATCCGTGGATGGTTCTTAAGGGCCTTGCCGCGAAAGTGATGCCCGGGGGTGTGGTCATCGCCAGCATTCCCAATGTGCAAAATCAGGAAGTGATATTGAACCTTCTCGCCGGCCGATGGAACTACACGTCCGAAGGTCTCCTGGACAAGACCCACCTGAGGTTCTTTTCACGTCAGACGGTCCGGGAACTTTTTTGGGCTTCAGGTCTGCGCGTGGAACGTATGGAAACGGTGCAGGACAGAACAATAGAACGCGTCATCTTGGGCAACATGCCGAAGCGAAAGACTTTTTCGGGCAATGGGGTGAGGGACTTTTCCGTTTGGCAATTCCTGGTCACTGGAAGGCGATGTGAACCCGAGCCCTCCACCGTGAAAGCAGGTCTTGTTGTTCATAGAGCCGGGCGGGAACAGTTTTCCAAGTTCATGAAAGCCAATGAGAAAAATCTGTTTCAGAACTCTGAACTGATGTGGGCGGCCGTTGCAAGATCGGGGCTTCCAAGTGCGGAGGCATTGTGCCGTTTAGGGTGTGATGCAAGCCGTGTGGATTTTGTCGTTGTCCTGGACGGCCGGACCGTGGTCTCCTCCGATTTCATGGGCAGCATAAAAGCGCAGAGCCGCCTGGACCCGATCACCGGACTTTTCGTTCCAGGCATCTACCGTGATTCCGACTATAAACGCTTGGTGGGCATTGGATTCCGATGGAACTATTCCAGTGTGAAGTTCGATCGTGTGGGTTCCGAAGATGGTTTCAGCCTTTGGCCTGATCCGGTCTGCGTGGATTCGGCTCTTCCGATCGGCATGGTCGCACAAGGGGAGGCCTTTGCGCATGTGGGTGGTTTTGACTCCAGGCTCTGCGGAACTTGGCGCGTCCATGATTTCTGTTGCAGATTGGCGTGCTCCGGATATTTATGTGCCTACGTACCCGGGGCAAAGGTCTGGGCACCTTTCCTCGAAGGCAGCGTCTCGTCAAGGCTCTCTGAGGATCTCTTCTGTGAGGCTTTCGGCCGCCTCTTGTGGTCTAAAAAGCATTGCTCCTTTGGGGAATGGGTCGAGGTTCTAAGGCAGGAAATTACGCAGGCATATAGAAAGACCGTGCCCAAATTTTCCTGGGTTCGGCCAAGGGATGCAGAAGGCGTGAAAAGGTTGTGGTGGGAGATGTGCACGTGGTGGAAAAGTCTCAGAAAAAATTGGCTTGATCCGGTCAAGGCTTCCAACCGCCGGGCGCTTGAATCCTATTCGCTTAACCGATTCCGCCGCAAAAAGGATCAACAGGTTCTGCTGGAAAGAATACTGTAAACACGTGCCATTTTATTACCCTGGCGCCGTTATGCCCAAGCAAACTTTGTTCGTTCCTTTGTCCTAAAGAAGGGGTTCGGATTGGAAGCACCGGAAATTGCAGTGATCGTCCTCAACTGGAACGGAAAAGATGACACCCTGGAGTGCCTGGCTTCCTTATCCAAGGTGGATTACCCACGGTGCCGCATCATTGTGGTGGACAATGCCTCTTCGGACGATTCCGTTCCGGCCATAAAAAGCGCTTTTCCAGACGTCAAGGTCCTGAGGAACCGTCGGAATCTAGGCTATGCAGGCGGCAACAACGTGGGCATTCGGTATGCTCTCTCCCAAGGCTACGACTATATAACGCTTTTAAACAATGACACGATTGTCAGTCAGGATCTTTTTAGTGCCTTGTTACGGGCATCTGTGAACATCGGCGTGCCAGCAATTTTGTCTCCCTTGAATACTATCACGCACAGCCTCGTAAAATTTGGTACGCAGGAGGCCAGTGGACGGGATATGGTTTTCGCCACGCACGGTTTAATGAGTATGACTGTGAGGGCTCTCATGATTATGTCAAAAGCATAGATTACGCATGCGGATGCTGCCTTTTCACATCAAAATCAACACTGCTGAGAGTGGGACTGTTCGATGAGAAATTTTCTCTTATGTGCGAAGAAACGGATTGGTGCTTCCGAGCACGGCGCAAAGGAATTAAGTCATATATCGTGTCCAATGCCAAGATATGGCATAAAGTTTCAGTATCCTTTGGTGGGAATATGTCCCCTTTGATGCGGTATTTTTTGAGCCGAAACATTCTTCTCTGGGGTAGAAATCATTTGTCACGGAAGGGTTACGTAAGATTGTTAATATATCGTTTAAAGTTACTAGATAAAATGATGGTGCCGCATTTTTATCTCGCTGAGAATAATGAGGTGTTCCTGAAGCGGCTCTTTTGGGCAGGATTAAGTTTCTCAAAGACAGTCAAAAAACGCTTGGCCGATCCGGCTGTGCAGGCGGAGCTTGCGGGGATGGTGCACCACTTTTTGGGCCGTTATGGAGACTGCCCTCCGGGGCTTCGAGCAAGATTGATGAACGGGCGAAAACGCGCTTCGACTTTGTGAGGGGGTTTCAAGAATGGCCAGCCATGCGAAAACGGTGCGCCCCTGTGGAATCAACGTGATCGGGTACGTGAGCAGTAACGTCAGCTTGGGGATCACCGCGCGCCATTTCATCCGACTGTTCTTGGAGCGCGGCATTCCCGTGGCCATTCGCGACATCCACTATCACAGCTCCGAACATGGACGCGATTTTCAATATCAGTCTTTAGTTATCCCCCTCAATGAGGAACTTCCTTATTCCATAAACATGTTCTTTGTGGCTCTCTGGGAATTGCCGCATATCGTTCTTCGCTTACCTGAAACATTTTTGTCGCAAAAGCATCTGAACGTCGGCCTTCTTTGGTACGAGCTTCCCTATTTGGCATCCATTTATAGAGAAGCTCTTTCCATGCTCGATGTCATTGTTTGTGGATCGGGGTTTGTGAAGAGCATATTTGATTTCTATGTGACGAACGTTTTGACCTGCGAGTGTCGACATCCCATTTATCTGCCAGAAAATATCTTTCCCGACCGGAGCGCCTTTCACTTACCTGAAGGCAAAGTCATCTTCCTTCTGAGCTTTGATCCTCATAGCGATCCTGAACGAAAGAATCCCTTTGGGGTGATTGACGCATTTAGAAAGGCCTTCGGAGAAAAAGAAAAAAACGTTGAGCTCCTCATCAAGCTGAATAATGCGAACGTTTCGACTTCAGGTTTTGATCCTAGAGA
>FWPU01013538.1_pt1 | contig 10220 bp, 8 predicted proteins | sample 2228361 | NCBI WGS metagenome assembly FWPU01 (sample SAMEA103939777, study PRJEB20133) | metagenome | reverse complement strand
GAGACGACGCGGCTCGCCGAGGCGGAGCTCGAGAACGTGCGGCTGCGCGAGCTGCTCGCGCTCCGCGAGCGGCTCGTCGGAGAGCTGGTCGCGGCGCGGGTCATCGGGCGCGACGCCTCGGGCAAGTCGCACACGCTGGTCATCGACCGCGGCGAGGCGGACGGGGTGGCCGCCGGCGCCGCGGTCCTCGCGCCGGCGGGCATCGTCGGGCACGTCTTCCGCACCGGCCGCCACGCCGCCCGGGTGCTCCTCATCGTCGACCACAACCACGGCGTCGACGCCGTCGTGCAGCGCACCCGCGCCCGCGGCATCGTCGAGGGGCGGGTGGACGGCGGGTGCGGGCTCAAGTTCGTGAAGCGGACCGAGGACGTGCAGGTCGGCGACCGCGTCGTCACCTCGGGCATGGACGGCATCTTCCCGAAGGGGCTCCCGATCGGCGAGGTGGTGGCGGTCGACAAGCGCGGGCAGGGTCTCTTCCAGTACGCGGAGGTCGCGCCCGCGGTCGACTTCGACCGGCTGGAGGAGGTCCTCGTGCCGCTCGGCGCGGTCGCCCCCGTCGAGCCCCTGGAGCCGGGGGCGCCGGACGGGCCGCCCGCGGCCGAGTGAGATGCGGATCGCGCTCGCCGTCGCCGTCGCGGCGCTCGCCGGCATCGTCCTCCAGACGGCCGTGTTTCCCGCCGTCCCCGGGCTGCCCGTCGTTCCGGACCTCCTCCTCGTGCTGGTCGTCTACGTCGCCATGCGCCGCGCGGAGGTCGCGGGCGTCCTCGGCGCGTTTGCGCTCGGCTACGTCCTCGATACCTTCTCCGGGACGATGCTCGGCGTGAACGCCTTCGGGTTCGTCGCCGCCTACGGCTGGGTCCACCTGGTCGCGCGGCGGCTGTGGACCGAGGGCGGGCTGCCGCTCATGGTCGTGGCGTTCGTGGCGTCCGCGATCCGGCAACTGGCGGTGATCCTGCTGGTCGCCGCCGTCGGGCTCGACGAGCCCTACTGGCAGCAGTCGCTCCGCTACGGCGCCGTCGAGGCCGGCCTCGCCGCCCTCGCGGCCCCGCTCGTGTTCGCGTTCGTCGCCTGGGAGGAGCGGCTCCTCGAGGGGTGAGATGACGAGCCGCGAGGTGCAGCCCGGCCTCCGCACCCGCGCCCGGGACGTCCCCCCGGAGCTGGCAGTCCGCATCGCCGCGGCGGCCGTCGTCGCCGTCGCCGCGTTCGCCGTGGTGGCGCTCCGGCTCTGGCACCTCCAGGTCGCGCGCGGCCCGGAAATGCGCTCGCTGTCGGAGAACAACCGCATCCGCATCGTGCGCGTGCCGGCGGCGCGCGGCGTCGTCTACGACCGCTGGGGCGACATCCTGATCGACAACCGCCCGTCGTTCGACGTCGTCTTCGTGCCCGAGGACGCGCGCGACCGCCGCGCGACGCTGCGCAACCTGGCGCTGCGGCTGAACGAGCCGGAGGCCGAGCTGCTGCAGGTGCTGCGCGCGCCGTCGAAGCGGCCGCCGTACGAGGGCGTGGTGCTGCGGCGCGACGTCGACTGGCAGGGCGTGGTCGCGCTCGAGACGCACCAGCTCGAGCTGCCCGGCGTGTCGCTGTTCGTGGGGCCGCGGCGCTACTACCCGTACGGCCCGCTCGCGGCGCACCTGCTCGGCTACGTCGGCGAGGTGACCGAGCGCGAGCTCGCCGAGGTGGCGGCCGCGGGCGTCCGCCCGGGCGACCTGATCGGGAAGGCGAGCCTCGAGCGGGCGTGGGACGCCGAGCTGCGCGGCGTGCCCGGCGGGCAGCAGGTCGAGGTCGACGCGCTCGGCCGCCGCGTGCGCGTCCTGAGGGAGGTCCCCGACGTCCCGGGCAGCAACATCACGCTCACGATCGACCGCGACCTCCAGGAGACGGCCGAGGCCGCGCTCGGCGAAGCCGACGGGTCGATCGTCGCGCTCGATCCGCGCACCGGCGAGCTCCTGGTCATGGTCTCGCACCCGAGCTACGACCCGAACGTCTTCGCCCGCGGCATCCGGCGCGACGAGTGGAAGGCGCTGATCCAGGACAAGCGCCGGCCGATGAACAACCGCGCCATCCAGGGCACCTATCCCCCCGGCTCCACCTTCAAGATCGCCGTCGCCGCCGCAGCCCTCGAGGAGGGAATCGCGAGCCGGCAGTCCGGCGTGAGCTGCGGCGGCGGCCTCCAGTTCGGCGGGCACTACTTCCGCTGCTGGAAGAAGGGCGGGCACGGCGGCATCGCGCTGCACGAGGCGATCGTCCAGTCGTGCGACGTCTTCTTCTATCAGTACGGGCAGCGGCTCGGCGTCGACGGCATCGCGGAGTGGTCGCGGCGGTTCGGCCTGGGGCTGCTCACCGGCATCCGCCTCGACCACGAGAAGCCGGGGATCATCCCCGACACGCAGTGGAAGCGGAAGCGCTTCGGGCAGCCGTGGTTCGCCGGCGAGACCCTGTCGGTGGCGATCGGGCAGGGGTACGTGACCACCACGCCGCTGCAGATGGCGCAGCTCGCGGCGATGGTCGCCAACGGCGGCATCCGCTACCGGCCGCAGTACGTGAAGCGGATCGAGGCGCCGGACGGGACCGTCAAGCACGAGCTGGTCCCCGAGGTGCTGGGGAACGCCGGGCTCAAGCCGTCGACGCTGCGGATCGTGCGCGAGGCGATGCGCGACGTCGTCATGTCGGACCGCGGCACCGGCAAGAAGGCGCGCGTCGCGGGGCTCGAGGTGGCCGGGAAGACCGGCACCGCGCAGACGATCGGCGTCCGCGACGTCGGGACGCGCGACGCCCGCACCCGCCGCGACCACGCCTGGTTCATCGCCTACGCCCCGGTCGAGAACCCGGAGATCGCCGTCGCCGTGCTCGTCGAGCACGCCGGCGAGGGAGGCGGCGCGGTGGCGGCGCCGATCGCGGGGCAGCTCTTCGCTCGCTACTTCGGGCGCACCGCGGGGCCGATGCCCCAGGAGGCTCATGCGGATCGACCGCAGGCTCCTCGTCCACTTTGAGTGGCTGCTGCCGCTGCTGGCCCTGTCCGTGAGCGGGCTCGGGCTGGTGGCGGTCTACAGCGCGACGCACGGCCCGGGGACGGCGGGGCTCCCGCCGCTGTGCGCGCGGCAGGCGGCGTGGCTCGCCGGCGGGCTCGTCGGGCTCGTGCTCGCGCTCACCTTCGACTACCGCCGGCTCGACCGCGCCGCCTGGCTGGTCTACGTGCTCGTCCTGCTGGCGCTGCTGGCGGTGCCCGTGATCGGACAGATCGGCGGCGGCTCGCGGCGCTGGATCCGCCTCGGGCCGCTGTCGTTCCAGCCGTCGGAGTTCATGAAGGTCGCGCTGGTGCTCCTGCTCGCGCACCATTTCGCCCGCGCCCGCGGCGCGGTGCACGGGCTCGGCACGGCGATCGTGCCGCTGATCGCGTCGGCCGTGCCCGCGGCGGCGATCATGGCCCAGCCGGACCTCGGCAGCGCGACGCTGCTCCTCATCGTCATGGGGACGATGCTGGTCCTGGGCGGCATCCGCCTGCGCTGGCTCGCCGCGCTGGTGAGCCCGATCCTCGTGGCGGCGCCGCTCCTGTGGAACCACCTGAAGCCGTACCAGCAGCGCCGCATCGCCACGTTCCTCGACCCGGACCAGGACCCGCTCGGTGCGGGCTACCACATCATCCAGTCGAAGATCGCGGTCGGGTCCGGGATGGTGTGGGGCAAGGGGTTCATGCAGGGCACGCAGAACCACCTGAACTTCCTCCCCGAGCAGCACACCGACTTCATCTTCTCGGTGTTCGCGGAGGAGTGGGGCCTGGTCGGGGGCGCGACGCTGATCGCGCTCTACCTGACGTTCGTGCTCCGCGGCCTGGTGATCGCCCAGCGCGCCCGCGACCGCTTCGGCGCCTTCCTCGTGCTCGGCGTGGTGGCGATCGTCTTCTGGCAGGCGGTGATCAACGTCGCGATGGTGACCGGCATGCTGCCGGTGGTCGGCATTCCGCTGCCGTTCTTCAGCTACGGCGGCTCGTCGCTCTTCAGCCTCCTCGTCGGCATCGGCCTGGTGATGAACGTGTCGATGCGACGGACGATGTTCTGACGAGCCGGGCTACCCGACGACCCGGGCGACGGCCTGCACCAGCTGCGACTTCGGGACGGCGCCGACGATCTGCTCCTTCACCTGACCGCTCTCGAAGATGATCAGGTTCGGGATGCCGCGGACGCCGTACTTCATCGGGGTGCGCGGGTTGTCGTCGACGTTCATCTTGACGACCTTCAGCTTCCCCGCGTACTCGCCGGCGAGCTCCTCGACGACCGGGGCGATCGCCCGGCAGGGCGCGCACCACGGGGCCCAGAAGTCGATCAGGACCGGCGTCGCGCTCTGCAGGACCTCGCGCTCGAAGGTGTCGTCGGAAACCGCCAGCAGGTCCGCCATGCCGGGACGATAGCAGAGGGGTTCCGGGGAGGAAAGGCGGAGGGTCACGCGCGCACGTCGGCGAACGGCCCGAAGCGGACGAAGTGCGTGCGCCCGGCGGCGACGTCGACGCGGCGCTCGACGGGCTGCTTTCCCTCGACGTACACGGCGATCACGTGCCGCCCGTGCGGGAGCGCGAGCCAGCGGCGGTCGAGCTGCGCGGCGGTCATCCAGAAGCGCCCGTCGAGGTCGACGGCCGCGCCGTCGGGGACGCCGCGGAGCTGGACCAGCCCGTAGCTCCAGCGCAGCGGATCCTCGGGCGGGCCGGAGGCCTCCGGCTCGCCGGGCGGCTCCGGCGGGGCCGGGGGCGAGGAGGGGCCATACCACCACCACGGCGGTGGCGGCGGCGGGAAGGGCGTCACCACGACGCCGCCCCAGAACGGGTGGTGGAGCCCGCGCCAGTGCGCCGCCGCGCCGGGCGCCGTCGCCACCAGCACGGCGAGCGCGAGCCTCACCGCCCGGCTAGCGCTCAACGCCCCCCTCCGCGCCGTAGTGCAGCGCCCGGTGGAAGACCTCGAGCGGGGCGATGATCAGGTACTCGACGCCGTACCGGATCGCCAGGCCGGCGAGGTAGAACGGCGCGTACACCACGCGCACGACCGGCGGCAGCGGCGGCGGGTCGTCGGCTGACGGCGGCGGCGCCCAGGCGGGGGGCGGCGGGGGCGGAGACGGCATCGGCCGCTGGCGCGGGTAGGGCGGCGCCGGCGGCGGGACGGCCGCGGCGAGCGTCGCGGCGACCAGGATCCCGGCGGCGGCGCGGCCGAGCGCTCGCATGGCCGCGGCAACACGAGACGCCCCCTCGGGTTACGGCCGGTGGCGCGCGGCCGCGTCCCGGGTGTAGGGGCCGGCTCCATGCCCACCCTCGACGAGGCGATCCGCCTGTTCGCGCGCCGCGCCGACGCGTGGCTGCGCGAGGACCTCGACGCGTACCTCGACCTGTGGGCGCCGGAGATGACGTTCGCGTCCCCGGTGCACCGCGAGCCGCTCCGGGGGCGCGACGCGTTCGCCGCCCTGGTGCGGGCGTCCGCCGCCGCCACCCGCCCCCTCCGCTTCGACGTGCGCCACGTCGCCGTCGTGGGCGACGTCGTGCTGGCCGAGTGGTCGATCGCGGTCGCCCGGCGCGACGACGGCCGCGAGCTGGCCTGGGACGGCATGAGCCGCTGCGTCATCGAGAACGGCCGCATCACCCGGTGGCGCGAGTACTGGAACCCCATGGACCTCGCCTGAGCGTTCGCCGGGCCGGGGGCCGGAAAATCCTTGACAGGCGCGTGGACGCCGCGGGATACGCCCGACGGGGCGTCCCCCGCCGTGGGGCAGGGGATCGCCGGAGGGGGAGCCATGCAGAGATCGTCCGTCCTCGTCGCCCTGGGTTCGCTCGTCCTGGCCGCCGCCGCGCACGGGGCGGCCATCACGGTCCGCGAGCCCGCCTTCGGGCTGCCGCACATCTACGCCGACACCGACGCCGAGCTGGCGCGCGAGAACGGACGCGAGATCGCGAAGGACCGGCTCGCGCAGCTGATCCTCCTCGCGCGCGTCGGCCGGGGAACCCTCTACCAGGCGTTCGGGCTCCTCGACCCCGGCACGCTGCAGGACGACATCGAGACCCGCCGGACGGGCTACACCTCCTCCGAGCTGAACAACATGTTCGCCAAGCTGCCGGCGGCCGAGCAGACCGCCATCCTCGAGTACTGCAAGGGGGTCAACGACACCCTGAACGCGTTCATGGCGGGACCCGTGGCCGACCGCCCGATGGAGCTGCGGATCCTCCAGACCCTCGGCCTCGGCGACGACCTGTTCGGCAACAAGACGAACGTCTCCGACCAGGTCGATCCGCACTACGCGCCGCCGGGCGGCGCGTGGCCGGTGTCGGGCTTCCAGTTCACGCCCGAGATGTTCGTGTCCATCGCGATCCTCGAGGTGCGGAACTTCGGCCTCGGCGGCTTCGACGAGGCGTCGCTGCTCGCCGAGCTGCAGGCGCTGATCGCCAAGCACGGCACGGTCGCCGGCACGCAGATCTGGGACGACCGCAACTTCCTGAACGACCCCCTCGCCCCGGTCACCGTCCCCGACCCGACGACGCCGGGCTACGGCGGCCCGCTCGCGTTCGCCGCCCCGATGACGCGGCTCGCCGCCGCGACCCGGTTCCCGCGCTTCGACTGGGCGGCCGTCGCCGAGCGCCGCAAGGCCGCGCAGGAGCACCGCCGGGAGTTCGCGATGCGGCTCGGCGCATGGCCGATGCTCGGCAGCTACGCGTGGGTCATCGGGGGCGGCAAGTCGGCGACCGGCTACCCGTGGCTCGGCGGCTTCCCGCAGACCGGCATCCAGACCCCCTCGATCATGCACTTCGCCGAGAACGTGAGCGCCGAGGGCTTCGCCAACCGCATCACCGCGCGCGGCATGGAGTTCGCGGGCGCCCCCGCGGTGCTGATCGGGCAGACGGACAGCGTCGCCTACACCTCGACGACGGCGCAGCTCAGGGTGATCGACACGTTCCTCGAGCGCATCATCGGCGAGGACGCCGACCTCATGCGCTACGACGACGAGGGCGTGCCGGCGCCGCTCACGGCGCGCGTCGAGACGTTCCGCGGGCCGTCGCCCACCGTGCGCAGGTTCTTCCGCACGCACGAGCGGAACGGCAACAAGGGGACGCGCCCCGTCGTCGACTTCGTCGGCGATCGGGAGGGCACGGTCGACAGCGCGACCGCCACGACGTTGGTGGACGCCGGCGCGTTCGACGCGAGCTACATCGGCGGGCACGTGGCGATCGGCGACGGGGTCGGAGCGGGGCAGATCCGGGTCATCCTCGGGGTGCCGGACGCGAGCACGCTCCAGGTCGCCGCGTGGACGACGACGCCGGACACGACCTCGCGCTACGTCGCGGTACGGCCGGGGACGGACGTCCACGCGGTCGTGATCGACAGCACGACGTTCCTCGAGGAGACGACGACCGCTCTCGGCTTCGCGCTCCTCCAGCGCGCGGAGACGATCATGGACGTCCGCGCCGCGGCGCGGATCATGCCGAGCACGCACAACTTCCCCGCCGCCGACCACCACCCGTTCAACGGCATCGGCACGGCGAGCGGCCTGGGGGGCAACATCGGCTACTGGTCGTCCGGGTTCTCGCGCCGCCGGCAGGGCGGCCTTGACCCGCGCCTGCCGATGGACGGCACGTCGCCGAGCAACCCGCTCGTGGTCGCGAGCGGCGTCGTCGCCGCCGCCACGCCGGGCGATCTCACGGCCGTCGGCAGCCCGTTCAGCGGCATGACGCTGAGCCCGCCGCCGTTCAACTACCGCTACCTGAACCCGACCGACCAGGGGCAGGAGTGGGTCGTCAGCATCACGAGCGGCGTCGGCTTCAAGCAAACCCGCCGCATCGCCGCCAACACGGCCTCGACGCTCGCCATCGAGTTCCCGTGGGCCGTCACGCCGGCGGCCGGGGACACGTTCGAGGTCTACGAGATCGTCGCGATGCCGGAGGCGATCAACCCCGCCGAGGGGTACCTCGCGAACTGGAACAACAAGGCCGCGACCGCCGACGAAGGGGATGACTTCGGCCGCGAGCACCGGAACACCTTCATCCTCGAGGCGCTCGCCGCCGAGAACGCGTGGGACCGCGACAAGCAGCGGCAGCTGAACAAGGACGTCGCCGGCCTCGACGGCCGCGGCCGTCTCGGCCGCTACCTCGTGCCCAGGCTGCGCCAGGCCGTCGACCGCGTCGGCAACGGCGGCGAGCCCGCCGTCGACACCGTCCTCGCCGCCCTCGAGGCGCACGAGGCCGCGCCGTTCCTCGGCCGCTACTTCATCGACCCCGTCTTCGACACGACGCGCGCGGGGGCGGTGTTCTTCCTGGACAACCTCATCAACAAGCTCGCGCAGGACATCTACGGCGACGAGTACGGCGGCGCGGTCAACGTCCCGACGGGGTCGCGCGCGATGGCGATCGTCCAGCACGCCATCGATTCGAAGGAGGAGAGCCCGCCCGGCCGCTACGCGCAGGCCTACGGCGGCGACTACTTCTTCTCGATCGACCACTTCGACTGCTACCGCACCGTTTCGACGCCGGGGACGCCGCGCCTCGACCCGTTCACGGTCACCCTCGAGGACCAGTTCGAGACCGGGCCGGCGACCGTGCGGCGCTCGCGGCAGCTCTGCGCGCCGGCGAACAAGAACGACGAGGGGCTCCGCGACCCCGAGACGCACCTCGCGGCGTACGACATCCGCCAGCCCTCGCACGTGACGCAGACCAACGTCGTGGTCGTGGACCAGTTCGGGTCGTTCACCTACGACACCGTCACGCCCGACCAGCTGCTGGTGCCGACGGCGAAGGCGCTCGGTGCGCCGGCGGGCGCGCCCGGCGGCGCGCTCGACCACTACAAGTGCTACCGCATCCGCCGCGCCAAGAACGGGCCCAAGTTCCCGAAGGGCGTCCAGGTGACGACCGTCGACCAGCTCCAGACCCGCACCTACGACCTCCGCAAGCCCGAGCGGCTCTGCAACCCGGTCAGCGTGGACGGCTCCCCGGTCGGGAAGCCCGACGAGCACCTCATGTGCTACAAGATCACGCTCGCGAAGAACCAGCCGCTGCACGTGCGAATCCGCGGCCAGATCCACCTAAACAACGCCTTCGGCGCCGACCAGCGCGTGGACACGGTGCGCGAGGCGCGGCTGTGCGTGCCGGCGCGGAAGAATCCGGCGCCGAACACGAAGGGCTGGGAGACGGTCGTCCGCGACGCCCTGAAGGCGCTCGCGCCCGGCGGCATCCCGGCCGACTCGCCGCGGCCGAACAGCACCTACGCGCATCCGCTCGCGCCGCTCGATCCGGACCTCATCTTCCCGCCGACGCCGTCGGGCAACCGCGGGACCTACGAGCAGATCGTCGACGTCGGGCCGGTCGTGAACGGCGAGTTCATCTTCCCGCTCGGCCAGAGCGGCTACATCCAGGGCGCGCTCACGGGCGTCACCTTCATCGACCCGCACGTGACGAGCCTCCATCCGCTCTGGCGCGACTGGCGCTTCGCCCCGATGCTCCACGTCGCGGCGGACCTCCCGCTGTCGCCGACGGGCGACACGGACGGCGACGGCGTGCTCGACGGCTTCGAGCGCTGGTACTTCGGCAACCTGACGCACGCCGCCCTGGACGACGACGACGGCGACGGGCTCGACCTCCTCGGCGAGTACCTGGCCGGCGCCGACCCGACGGACAGCGACACCGACGACGATGGAGTCCTCGACGGCAGCGACTCGAAGCCGCAGGATCGGCTGACCCTCTGACGCCGTGACGGGGTGGCGGCGGGCGGCCGCGCTGGCGGCGCTCGTCGCCGCCCTGTGGGCGAACGCCCTCGGCAACGACCTCGTGTGGGACGACCGCCTGACGGCGGCCGTCCCCGTCGCGCCCGCCGATGTCCTCGGGGCCCGGACCGGCGCGTTCTACCGGCCGGTCGTCATGCTGACCTTCGCCGCCGACCGGGCGCTGTGGGGCGGGCGCCCCGCCGGCTTCCACCTGACGAACGTCGTCTGCCACGCCGCGGTCGCGATCCTGCTCGCGACGTGGGCGCAGGCGCTCGGCCTCGGGGCCGGCGCCGCGTTCGCGGCGGGCGCGATCGTCGCCGCGCATCCCGTGCAGACGGAGGCCGTCACCTACGTGTCGGGTCGGACCGACGTCCTCGCGGCGCTGTTCGTGCTGCTGGCCCTGCTCGCCTGGCGCCGCGCGACGCGGGCCACCGACGCGTGGGCGGGCGCCAGCGCCGCGGCGCTCGGGGCGGCGCTCCTCTGCAAGGAGGCGGTCGTCG
>FWPU01013535.1_pt1 | contig 10221 bp, 9 predicted proteins | sample 2228361 | NCBI WGS metagenome assembly FWPU01 (sample SAMEA103939777, study PRJEB20133) | metagenome | reverse complement strand
CCCCATTCCAGAACCGATGACCACGCCTACCCGGTGCGCGTTCCCGGACCCGATCTCGAGGCCCGAATCTTTCACGGCCTCGGTGCTCGCAGCCAGGGCGAACTGGATAAACGGGTCGGTCCTGCGGACTTCCTTCTTGTCCAGAAAGGCGGCAGGATCGAACCCATCGGCAAGGCCCCCGATCTGGGAGGGCAGGTCCGAGACATCGAACCGCGTGATCCTGCGGACGCCGCTTTTTCCCTGGCAGAGGGCCTCCCAGTTTCGTTCGACGCCCACGCCCAGGGGCGTGACAAGGCCCATGCCCGTGACGACCACCCGGTGGCGCTTCAACCTGATCCTCCAGAAAGGGCTCGCTCCTCCCTGGGTCCCCTTTCTTTTCCAAACTCTGCAGGGTTCATCGCTTCGGGAGATTCCAGAGCACCCGCGCCTCCTCGGGCGTGGCCGGCTCGCGGTCGGCCAGGCGCACGATCTCCACCGCTTTCTTGACGAGTTCCCAGTTCCCCTTGGCCAGGGTCTTGCCGGACAGATAAATGTTGTCCTCCAGGCCCACCCGGATATGACCTCCGTTCACGACCGCAAGGAAGCAGGAGCGGAAGCTGTCGAGTCCCACGCCGCAGACGCTCCAGGAGGAGCCCTCGGGGATGAGCTCCAGAAAGTGGGCAAAACTCAAAGGCGTCAGGCGCACGCCGCCCGCCACGCCGAAGACGAACTGAAAGTGAAGGGGCTCTTCGAAAATCCCTTGTTTTCGCAAAAGCAGCACGTTGTCCACATGGGCCATGCAGTAGACTTCCATCTCCGGCTTGGTCCGCGCCTTCTTCATCTCCTCGTTGAACATCTTCATCATCTCGAAGGTGTTTTCGAAAGTCGTCTCGAGAAAGATCTCTCCCGTGGTCCGGTTCGCGATGGCGAAGTTCATGGTTCCGGTATTGAAGGAGGCCAGGTCGGGCTTGCAGTTGCGGACCACGCTGATGCGCTGCTCCGGCGTCTTCATGGCGCCGACGGCCGTGCTCAGGTTGATGAGAACCGGGCATCGGCTGCGGATGCCCTCCACGATCGGAACGAGAATCTCGGGGTCTTCCGTGGGCATGCCGTCCGGCGTCCTTGCGTGAATATGCACCGCGGCTGCGCCCGCCTCGTAGGCCCGGACCGCTTCGTCGATGCATTCCTGGATGCCGTAGGGCACGGCGGGATTGTTGTTCTTGAAGGTTCCGGCTCCCGCCAGGGCAGCCGTGATAACACATTTGTTCGAAAGTTCCATATCGCCCTCCGTCCGGTTCGAGAGGTTCCGGGACCTCCGCTGTTTCACCGTTCCACGGGATCCGCTACCCTAAAGACCGTGCAGCCATTTGTCAATTCGGCCGCGGCGGCTGCCGGCCCAGAAAGGCCTCTTCTACGGTCTTCAGCCAGCTGCGGACTGTCTGTGCCGGCAGGTTCCAGAGCGGCTGTTCCTCGAGGCTCCGGAACGGGACCAGCGTGACCTTCGGGTCTTTCAGGGGCCCTTCGAGGCGGTAGTAAAAGATCACGATGGTTCCGTCCGGGCCCTGCACGATCCTGCCCACCACGGGCAGCCGATCGAGAACCTGATCGAGCTGCTCGAGAGGCCTCAGGGAAAGCAGGGCGGCCAGGCGGTCCTGGACCAGGTCGTAGCTGCCGTTCAGGTTCGCCATGGCGATCGTGGAATCGATCTCCACGCCCGCGGAGCTCAGGATGCCGTTTTCGATCTTGAGGTCGCCCCGTATGGTCCGGTAGGGAACCCCCTGGGTCATCAAGTCCGCAGGCCGGACCTTGGACCATTGCGCCACATTGACCAGGGTGAGGATTTTCGCAAGAAGGTCGTACCGCTCGATGACGCCGTCCCGGGTCTCCAGGCGCAGGTCCCCGCCCAGGGTCTGAAGCCAGCGGCCGCCGGAGCCGAACGATCCTCTCGCCTGTCCGTCGAGCGTGATCAGGCCCCTGATCAGGCCGCTTCTCACATGGAGCCAACGAAGAAGTTCCTCCCCCTCCACGCCCTCGAGGGAGAATTTGCACACAAAGGGATGACGGTCTCCCTGTTTGGAGACTTCGCCGGAAAAGGCGACCCGGCCCTGGCCGCTCCTGGCCGTCCCTTGCCGGACGAGCATCTTGCCGTCCAAGACCGAGCCCCGAACCCGCAGGCCATGGAGGCGGAGGGGCCGGTACGTGAACGCGCCGATGTCCACGGCCAGATCGACCCGCGGCCGCTCGCGCGGCGGGGAAGCTTTTCGGGCGGCCGGGACGAGGTCCTGCAGGGGATGGGCCGGCCTTTTCCGGGCGAGGAGGGCGTCGAGATCCAGGGCGCCGGCGGCCGCCTCGATCGTTCCTGCAGGCGGAGAAAGACAATCCAGGCGGCCCCTGCACGTCACTGGGCTGCCCTGGGTCCGAAACGAGATCTCCCGAAGGTCAAGCGCCTGTCCGCGCCCGGAAAGGGAGGCCTTCAGTGCCTCGAGGGGCAGCTCGTAGCGGCCGACGGAAAGCGTGGCATCGCCCGGCCCGCCCTCGGCCTCCCAGTGCCCTGCCTCGCCCTCGAATGTGATTCGCGCTCTCGCCGGGAGGGTCCCCTGGAGATGACGGTCCCGTCCCAGAAAGGCCATGAGATCCCCAAGATCCAGGCTCCGGGTCGAAAGATCGACCTCGGCAAGGGGCGCGCCGCCCCCGGAGCCGATGAACTCGATCCTGCCCCTGGCTTCCAGCGGCGTCCTGCCGGCCTTGAGAGCCAATCCGAACCTGCGGATGGAAGAATCGGAGAAGTCGATCGTTCCGGTCGCGTCAACCAGGTCGAGGGGCCAGGAGCCGTAGCGGGCTCGAACGCTCTCCAGGGCCACACGGCCCTCAACGTGAAGGCTTCCGTCGGCTCCTTCACCAAAATCGTGCCGGATCAGAAGCCGAAACCTGCCGGTTCCCTGGGCCTCCCGGATCTGTCTGGCGAAGGCCCGCAGTTCCTCGGGGAAGATCCCGTGGTCCAGTTCGCGGACCGCCTCGGAGAAATCGAAAGGTCCCTCGCCCTCGACTTGCAGGGAACTGCTGGATTTGTGAATTCCCCGGATCCGGCCGTCTGCACGGGAGAGACGCGCCTTCCCGTAGGACGCGGAGAAGTCGCGAAAAACGAGATCCCCGTCCTCCAGATCCAGCTTGCCCCGGACCGAACGAAAGGGCAGATAGGATTCCGCGACAGGCAGGATGATCGTGGCATCGTGGAACAGGAGAGAGAGCTTCAGGGCGTTCTGGGCCTCAGGAGATTCCATGCGCGAGAAATCGGACAGAGCGCCCACGAGATCGGCCCGGGCGTCCACGGTTCCGCCATGGGTCATCGCGACGAGAAAGGGCCAGACATTGCCGTGCAGGAGCCGGAGAGGCAGATAGGTCCTGGCCTCGGCCAGGGGCAGGCCTTTGCCCTCAAGACGAAGCTCCAGATGCGAAAAAGGTCTGCCCTTGGAGAGCAGGCCTCCGCGGCCCTGGATCCTGATTTTTCCGCCGAGGCGGATTTCGCCCTGGTCCGTCCAGAACTGGTCCCTGCGAACCTCACTGGACAGACTGAGCCCGATCTCAGGCGGCGCAAAGGGTTTCGTGTGGATCCCCGGATGGTCCCAGAAGGGTCGATCCACGGCGAGTTCCATCCGGATCCGGCCGGGCAGGAGGAGGCTGCCTTCGTAGGATGCCGAGCCGTGAACCGTACCCGACAGTTTCCGGCCCCGGGCGCGCGGGGGCAGGAACCTCGAGAGGTCCGAAACCGAGATGTCCCGGAACGAAAGTTCGGCTCGGGCGCCCAGTTCGGCGGGAGACCGTGCGTGTTTCCACCCGTCAAGATCACCGGAAAGCGCGAATCGGCCGCCTCCGGCCGGCTCCAGGACCTCTCCCGATGCCTCGACGTGAAGCTCGTCCCGCAGAAGGGCGCTCCGCAAATGGAAGTGAAAATTCCGGATGCTCAAAACGGACGGCGGCGGCAGAGCAGGATCTCGGTATTCCACCTCCCCGTCCTCCAGGAAGATCCAGTTCTTCCAGAGAACCGGGGCGAGGCTGCGGGCAAGGGGGTGGGAGTCCATTTCGACTGAGAGTTTGCCCCTGCCGTAACCCGGAGCGTAGAGTCCTTGAAAGTTGAAGCGCCCGCTCTCGTCCCGGGAGAGAAAAATCTTGGGCCGGTACGCGTAGACCCTGAGGATCCGCACCTCGCCCTGAAGGAGGGATCTCAAGTCGACACCCACAAAGAGTTTCTCTGCCTTGAAGAAAGGGGCGCCCTCCCCTTCGCGGTCAAAGACCGAGAAGCCGTCGATGCCGATCCCGAGGCCTTTTCGGAAGGAAAGGTGGATGTCGCCCAAAGTCACCTGCTTCTGGAGCGCCTCCTCGATGGTCCGGACGACCCATGCGTTCAGCCGGGAAAGGGAAAGGGATGCAGCCAGGGCCAGAAGCGCCGAGAGGGAGAGCGCCAGAAGGAAGAGGAAAAGAAAGGCTTTCTTTCGCATCGGGGAGTTTCGCACAGCCCTCCGGGATCCCCTCAGCCGCCCGCCGGAGGACCACCGAACATCTTCAGCAGGAAGAGGGTGATGCGGGTCATGTCGTCCGTGAGGATCAGAACGCCGAGGCCGATGAGCAAGAGTCCGCTGAAAATTTCCACCGCCCGGAAATGCCGCTTGAAGGTCTGGGAGAACCGAACGAACCGCTCGACGCCGATCGCCGCCAGGAGAAAGGGGATCCCGAGTCCCGCCGAGTAGACCGTCAACAGCCAGATGCCCTGGCCGACGGTTTCGCGGGTGCCGGCATAGAACAAAACCGCGGCCAGGATGGGGCCGATGCAGGGGGTCCAGCCCAGGGCGAAGGCAACGCCGACCCCAAAGGAGCCGAACAGACCGATCGGCTTCTCCTTCTGGTGGTACCGCCTTTCCCGATCCAGGAGACGAATCCGGAACACCCCGAGCATGTGGAGCCCGAAGAACACGATGAGGAGGCCCGCCGCTTTCTTCAGGAGGGATATCTGGGAGATGAGAGCCTTGCCCACCGCTGTGGCCGACGCGCCCATGAGCACGAACACGCAGGAGAAGCCGAGGACGAAGAAAAGAGCGTTCAAGAAAACCCGGCCCGGCTGGCTCTCCCCGACGGACTCCCGGCGCATCTCGAGGACCGACACGCCTGAAATGAAGCTGAGGTACGCCGGAATGAGAGGCAGGATGCAGGGGGAGGCGAAAGATAAGAGCCCTGCGGCGAAGGAGGCGGCGGTCGAAATGTTGTCCATGAACGGTCTCCGAACCCGAACCGCGAAAAGGCGAGGCACATCAGGAGGCTTTCCGCTGTTCTTCAATAAATGTAGCACAGGCGGTTCCGGCCGATCAATTCTGCCCCGGGCTGGCCTGTCGGGGAAACAGCGCTGCCGCAGAAAAAACGAATCGACAGAGCAACGAATCGACAGAACGAATCGACAGAACATTGACATCGACCCGGGAATCTCATAAGGGAAAGATCTTCTTTGCTTTGGCCCGAGGAACGACTTCATGCTGCCTCGTTTTTCCTGCACGGCCCTTCTTCTCGTCTCGGCCCTGCTCCTGCAGGGCTGCTCCGCGTTCACTTCCTACCGGAACCGGATCGAAGGGCCCCTTGAGAAGTTCGAGTCAGGGGATCTTGTGGGTTCCTACGAGGACCTCGAAAAGCGGGGGCGAAAGGGAACGGCCAGGCTCGTCTATCTCCTGGAAGCCGCAACGGTCCTGCACACGAAGGGCGAACTCGAGGAGAGCAACCGGGTCTTTTCCGCCTCCGAGGCCCTGATCCGGTCGTACGAAGAACGGGCCGTGATCAGCGTGTCGGACACGGCGGCCAAGGGCGCAAGCCTGGTCCTCAACGAGAAGACGATCCCTTACGAGGGAGAACCGTTCGAGAAAGTGCTGGTCCATTCGTACAAGGCTCTGAATTTTCTCTTTCTCGGCCAGATCGAGTCTGCCCGGGTCGAGATCCGGAGGAGCTTTGCCCGGCAGCAGGAGAACCGGCAAAGGCATGAAAGAGAGATCGCGGCGCTCGAGGAGGAAGCCAGAGACCGCCAGATTCAGACCGCGGGCCTTCTTCGGGAGGCCCATGCCCAGTACGACGAGCCGGGATCCGGCTCGGCCAGGGCGGTCAATCCCTACGAGGATCCTTTTGCCTACTATCTTTCTGCCTTGATCTATGAATTCAACGGAGAGTTCAACGACGCATACATCGATCTCAGGAGGGCTCAAGAACTCAGGCCGGGCGTTCCCTGTGTCGAAAACGATCTGCTCCGGACGGCCAAGCTGTCCGGTCTGAGCGACGCCTACCGGGACTGGTCCGAGCGGCTTGGCCGGCCTGCCCGGTTCTCGAACCCGAAGGCCGAGGCAGAACTCTTCGTGTTCCTACAGTCCGGCATGGGACCCCGCAAGGAAGAGGTGCGGCTGGTCCTGCCCGTTCCGGAGGCAGGGCTTGTCACAATAGCCCTCCCCCGCTACGGCAGGGTGGCCAGTCCCTTCGAGAGGGCCGCTCTTTACGATTCCGACGGACGCCTGCTCGGCGAGACGGCGGTGCTGACCGACGTGGAGGCCCTGGCGATCCGCAATCTCGAGGACCGCATGCCGGTCCTCGTGCTCAAGCAGGTTCTCAGGGCTGCGGCCAAGGGCTTTGCGGCCGCAGCCGCGGCGGATCAGGGAGGCGCGTTTGCGGGCCTTGCCGTGAACTTGTTCAACCTCGTGACCGAACAGGCGGATCTGAGGTGCTGGTCCACCCTCCCCAGGGATCTTCAGGTCGCCCGGGTTCCGGTGCCCGCAGGCAGGCGCAGGCTCACCCTTGCCTTCCTCGATGGTTCCGGAAGGCGCCGGGCCGAGCAGTCCCTGGAAGCCGACATGGCCCCGGGAAGCCGGGTATTTGTGAACGCAAGGACCGGCAGCCGTTCGCTGGTGGCCCTCCACGTTTACGGGCCGGGCGTGCGGGCCGAGGCCGGCGGGACGCCGCGAGGTCTCGGCCCTGGAGCGGAGCCGGCCGAACTGGTTTCTCTTCGGCAGGGGCGGTACAATATTTGCCGAGTTCCGTGCGGCCCGGAATCGTCTGCAAAGGGACAAGGAGCGGGGAGGCTCCTTGTCGAGTCTTGGACCCGGGCCGACGGCCGATGGAGGACGCACCCATGAACGAAGGACGAGGCAGTCTTGGCCTTGGCTGGCGGCTTGTGGCGCTGGTGCTGGTCCTATTCGGCGCCGCCTGCGCCAAGAGCACGGTCTCGAACGTGGCGGTGGGACAAATCGAGGAGGGAGCGGAAGGTCAGGTTCTCAGGCGGGAAATCATGATCAAGGACAAGAGCCTGGCGAAAAAAATCCAGGTCGTGGACGTGAAGGCCCGGTACCAGGGAGACTTCCTGGAAGGCCAGACCGTCCTGACCAACCTCGAGAAATCCACGGTTCCCTTCGAATACAAGTTCGAATGGTTCGACGCGGAAGGGTATCCGATCGAAACCCCGGTAGTGCACTGGGCTCCGGATCTCCTGTACGGGAAGGAGACCAAGTGGATCAAGGCCATGTGTCCCGTGCCCAACGCCAGGGGCTTCAAGGTGTTGATTCGGGAGCCCAACCCCGTCGAGGAATAGGGAGGAAGCCAAGATGAAGGCGGCAGGCCCATTGCTCTTGTTCGCTGCGGCAGGTCTTGCTTTGGCGGCGGCCGGCTGCGGCACGACCGTCGAGTACGGAGACGCCAAGGCGGTGGAAACGGTGACCGTGGACTTTGGTTCCACGGATCTGCAGATGATCGCCGAAAAGATGGTCCGGTCCATGCTGGCAGCGCCGGTCATCGCCGAGGCGAATCGGCCGGTCCTCCAGGTCAGCGCCGTTCGCAACCAGACCGGCGAGCACATCGACACCAAGGCGATCACCGACAAGATTCGAACGACCCTGATCCAGTCCGGAAAGGTGCAGTTCACGGCCGCGGACGCCCGGCAGGAAATGGTGGACGAACTGCAGTACCAGCGGGATTCCGGATACGTGGATCCTTCGACGAGGACCCAGATAGGCCGGCACGTGGGCGCTTCCTATCTCCTTACGGGGGACATCGCGTCGATCCGCAAGTCCAAGGACGACACCAAGGACGTCTACTACAAGATCACCTTGAACCTTGTCGATCTCGAGACCGGCCTGATTTCCTGGACCGACGAGAAAGAAATCCGGAAGCGGGAAGAATGATCCTTTCGGGCCGAGGGAGAGGGAACCGGAAGCAGATCCCGTCCCGTACCGCCTGCTGTCTGCTGGGCCTTGTTCTTGTGGCGTGGCTTGCCGGGTGCGCGGGAAAAGTCGAGTACGGGGAAGCCGGCGCCGTGGAGACCGTGACCGTGGACTTCGGCTCCACGGATCTGCAGATGATCGCGGAAAAGATGGTGCGCTCTCTTCTGGCGTCGCCGGTCCTGCAGGGGGGCCGGCAGCCCGTCCTCCAGGTGAGTCGCTTCCGGAACAAGACCGACGAGCACATCGACACCAAGGCGATCACGGACAAGATCCGCACCGCCCTGGTTCAGTCCGGCAGGGTGCGGTTTACGGCAGCGGAGGTTCGGGACGAGATCGTGGACGAACTCGAATACCAGCAGAAGAGCGGCTACGTGGACGAAGAGACCCGAAAGCGCATCGGCGGGATGACCGGAGCTGACTACCTTCTCACCGGCGAGATGACCTCCATCCGAAAGCGATCGGGCCGAAAAACGGACCTGTATTTCCTCGTGACCCTGAACCTGGTGGACCTCCAAACCGCGCTCATCGCCTGGTCCGAACAGAAGGAGATCCGCAAGCAAGCCACCCGGCCGTGGCTGGGCTGGTGACGGGGCCTCTACTCGCCGAGCAGACCCGCGAGAAGGGAAAAGGGCAGCAGCACGGTGTCCAGCGGGATCGTGAGAACGAACAGCGGCACCTTTCCCGCCGGCGGCAAGGCCGAGTCGCGCAGGGCTCTCGAGACCGCGAAGATGTAGTCCGAGTTGTAGGACCAGCCGGGTTCCTGCCCGGTCTCACCAAGGGCAGGGCCTTCGGAAGGCACGGTCCGGACGCGGGTCTGCTGGGTTGCCCCCTCCTCCTGCTGCTCGGCCGCAATGGCGGGGCAAGGGACTGACATAAGCAGGAGCACCAGAAAAAGAGCGGTCGCGAGCATCCGGCTGCGAGCCGGTCTCCGCAGGAATGCAAGGCTCATGTTCCGTCCCTCCCTGGCTCTGGCATCTGGGTTCGGGGTTCCTTTTCTACGCTAGCACAGCTCACGGCGCCGGGCAATGGGTCAACAGGCGCCGCCGGGAACGATCGCCGCTTCGCCGCCCGCGTTCAGATCTTCTGCTCTTTTTCCCTGTCCGAGAGCCACCAGTCCGTGGAGTCCGTCTCCAGGGCCAGCCTGGCGAGCCGGCGGGCCGGTTCTGTCACGAGCCGCTGAAAGGCATGTTCCAGCCAGGGTCCCGTTCTCGTGTTCCCGATATCGGCCTGCTCCTTTACGTGGAGAAGCAGGTCGAGCTGGTCCGCGTCGTTGGCCAGGCGGGCTTCGGGCGTCTCTCCTGCAGAAAATTCGCGCACCAGGGCCGCGATCTCCTCCCCGAAAGGGAGCCGGAGGGACAGTTCCTCAAGGACCTTGTCTTCCGCCGCACAGCCGTATTTCTTGTTCACGTAGTTCAGATCGCCGGTCCGGGCTTCCGGAAAATCGTGGAAGAGGCACATCTTGAGAAGCCGGTTGGTGTCAATCCCATCGGACAGATGGGCCAGCGCATAGGCGATGAAGAGCACGCGGCACGTGTGGTCCGCGACCGACTCGCTTCCGGTTCCCAGATAGGCGTACCCGCTGCGGGCGAGCTTCTTGAGGAACCCGGCCTCGTACAGGAAGTCCACGATCGCTTTCATCGGTTTCCTCTCCCCTCCTAGATCGTTGACGGGCCACGGAGTCCTTATACCAGGATCCGGGCCGGTTCTGAAGGTCCTGTGCCGTCCGCGCCGCGCCAAAGACCTCTCCCGACCCCTTCCTCAGCGCTACGTCAACCCGGGACGGAAGTGAGTGAATTTTTTCATTTGTGCATTTTTCCCTGACGCGCTGGGACCTTCTGATGCCCTCTCACCACTACCTGGGCCTGCGGTGCCTGGCCAGCCGCCTGCTGGCGCTCAACCTCCGCAGACTCTCTCAAGACTGGGAGGCCGCCTGCGGCCATCCGCTCCTTCTGGCCAAAACGTTTGTCGATCCGGCCCGGTTTTCCGCCGCCTGCTGCCGGGCCGGCAA
>FWPU01013533.1_pt1 | contig 10222 bp, 11 predicted proteins | sample 2228361 | NCBI WGS metagenome assembly FWPU01 (sample SAMEA103939777, study PRJEB20133) | metagenome | reverse complement strand
GTCCGACCCATCTCAACGCATCTCGATGATCGAGGAGGTAGAGCGATGCACACAACAGCTCTTTTCGCAGCGGTCACTACATTTTCCCTCCTGATGCTCGCTGGCTGCGCCGAGCCCGAGCGAGACCAGGGCGGAGAGGCCTCGGCCCCTCCACCTGCGCCAACGGCCCGTCCAGGGGCCCCCGCTACCCCGTCTCCGGAGACGACCAGCGCGGCAGGGGGTCCGGCAGCGGCCGCAACCGATGAGGCGCTGGAGCAGCGCATCCGGCAAGCGCTCAACGCGGACGCCTCGCTGTCTGCTACTGCCAAGACCGTTCAGGTCGACGCCACCGCTGGCGAGGTGACGCTGCGCGGCGCCGTGGCCAACGAACAGGAGAAACAAACGATCGCTGCGAAGGTGCAGCAGATGGAAGGGGTCAAGGGGGTGAATAATCAGCTGCAGGTTGCGAGCTGAGAACGCTCAGGGACGGATGAGGGTGTACGTACAGCGCACGAAGGAGTCCTGCTATGGCAACAAGTAAGCGTGGCTTTGCATCGATGGACCCAGAGAAGCGTCGTATGATCTCCCGCAAGGGGGGACAGGCAGCGCACGCCAAGGGGGCAGCGCACGAATTCACGCCCGAGGAGGCCCGCGTGGCGGGCCGCAAAGGGGGGCAAGCCGTCAGTAGAGACCGCCTGCACATGGCCAGGATCGGCCGCAGGGGCGGGCTTAAAACCCCCAGATACAGCCAAGCGGCGGCACGGTCACAGGGCGCCACTTCTCCCCCTGTCAGCCATACCGGCGGCCGGGCAACGGCCGAGAACGCCACTACGCTGCTGAGAGCTGACCACCGCAGAGTAGAGGGCTTGTTCCGTGACTTCGCCATGGCCAACGGCCAGCCCCACCGAAAGCAGGCCGTGGCCACCCAGGTCTGCGCCGCACTGCAGTCCCACTCCGAGATGGCCGAGGAGATCTTCTACCCCGCCGTCCGGGCGGCGGCCGCCCAGGAAGTGGAGCCCCTCGTCAGCGAGAGCCTCAGAGCCCATCGCTCTATGGCAGACCTCAGCCACCAGCTCGCCACCCTGAGCCCGGAAGATCCCGTCTACGACCTCACCTTTGAGGCGCTGACGACATGCGTCAGACACCACGTGCGGGAGGAAGAGGAGCACCTGTTCCCCCTAGCCGAACGCACTCTTGGTGACGAGCTCGGGCGTCTCGGGTGAGCGATACAGGAACGCAACCAAGCGCGTCCGCCCCTTGGGCAACCGCACCAAGGGCCGCCTGACCTCCAGGCCAGTGGCGGGGCGACTCCCCATCCGCCCGCCTCGGTGTATAAACCAGCTCTGCCGCAGTAGCCGTACGGGCACACAGGCGGCAGGCGAACGAACCGGTGCCGGTCTCGCCCGCCTGCCCATGCAGGACCCTCTCCTGAAGGGGGAGAGGGTCGACTTTCGGCGACTAACGGGTCTCGGCGGCGGAGGAGCCAGTCCGGGCCCCGCTGGAGGTGCTGGGCTGTGTCCCCTCCTGCTTGGCGATGCCGAGGTGTACCATCACCTGCTCGCCTTCTCTAAAGTTGGCAAGGGTTGAGGGCGGGAAGTGGAGCTCCAGGGTATCTTTATCGGTCTTCAGGGTGAGCGACCCGTCTTCGCGATCGATCTCGCTGATGGTCGCGCTCATGGTATGTTCGCCCTGGAGATCTTTGTGCATCGCGCTCGACATCGCCCCACTGCCCTCTTTCGCAGTCGCGCCAGACGTCGCGCTCGATCCATGGGTCGTGCTGCCTGCGGCCGCTCCGGTCTCAGGACCAGCGGCAAGCGCAGCCGTCGCCATACCGCCGGCGAAGATCGTCGCAGCCACAAGCGGATAAATCTTCTTCATAGCAACCTCCTAAAAAGAATTTGACCCCGTTCTCAGCAACGCACGTGCCACCCGCAACCTCACCAGCGCCCTCCCCTTGGCTCTCCCGCCCCTACCTCCCGTCTCACAAGTGGGAGGGGCCGACGCGCAAATGGGACGGCTTTCACTCCTCCCCAAAACCGACGTCGTGTACCCACCCGGGCGTTGGACTGCCCCGTGCGAACGCTCGTCACCAGGGGACCTCGGCAACCGGAGGGTTGATCAGACGCGGTCTTGCGCTTCCGTTACTCCTTCCTGGGCGGCACAGTGCGCACAGCAGTAAAACAAGCCGTTAGCTTCCACCCCGTGACCGAGGATCCGACAGCCACAGTGGTGGCACGCCGGGGCGAGGGTGTGGAGTGCGCACTCAAAGCTGTCAAAGACGTAGCGCGTGCTGGCCATGAGCACTTCGAAAGTCTTGTCGTATTCGTTCCCGCAGGTATCGCACCGTGGCATAGCTCTGCCTCCTCTGCGCTGAGTACCGCCCCCAGGAGGGCATTGGTGTCGAGGACAGGAGAGCAGCAAACAGAGTGCCAGTAAGCGTCACCCCCAGGCTGTGGCATACCGCTTGCTCACGGGGGTGTCGTCCCGTGCCCCCTCAGGGGGGCCGTTGCCGCCGGGGGCTGGAGCTCACGCTGGAGCGGAGACCCCTGGCCACACGGCCTGCGCTCCCGGATGCGGCATCGGTAGGGACTACACATACAGTGACTCCCTGAGCACGTCACACCTCTCCCGCACATGCGCAACGGAGGCGAGTATGGGACACGCAGGATCATACACCCCAGTCCGCTTTCCCCTCACAGGGTTGCCGGGGATCTCGGATCGGACGCTCGAGATGCACTTCAGCCTCTATGCAGGCTACGTCAAAAACACCAACCTCTTGACCGCACAGCTCATGGAGCTAGCTCATCAGGGACAGGCGACGGCGATGAATCCCACCTACGCCGAACTCACGCGCCACCTCGGTTTCGAGTACGGGGGCATGGTGTTGCACGAATATTACTTCGAGAACCTCGCTCCCCACGGGAAGGGCGACCTGTCCGGTCAGCTCAAGCAAGCCCTCGAGCAGGGCTTCGGCAGTGTCGACAACTGGCAGGCGGCCTTTACCGCCGTCGGTAACATGCGCGGCGTAGGACGGGCGATCTTGTACCAGGATCCCATCACCGGTCGGCTCTCCAACCATTGGATCGCCCTGCACCACGATGGCGTCCCGTCCGGGTTTAAGCCCATCCTGGTTATGGACGTGTGGGAGCACGCCTTCCTGCCCGACTACAAACCAGCCGAGCGCGGCCGCTATATTGACGCGTTCTTCGCAAACGTGAACTGGGAGGTGGTAGCCAAGCGCCTAGCGGCTGCGGCTGCGGTCCGCGCCGTTGCCTAACCCGACCACAGCCACACCGGCCCCCCCTCAGCAGGGCCGAGGGGCTCCAGCACGTCAACGGGTACGGGACGGTCCTCCTGCCCTCTGCCCCCCGCGTCCCCTTCGCGTCGGGGATCCACCTCAGGGGAACCGCTCGCTGGCGGGGCTCAGGCCGGTCGCGCCAGGCCCCCTGGTGCTGCGCCGAGAGTCCGCCCCAGCCGTCGCCTGTCCGAGGTCCTATTACGACAAGTGGTCCTATTACGACAAGTGATGACTAGGGAAACAGGCGCGCACCGCCGTCCAACGGTGCGCGCCTGCCCATGGCTTAGGCCGCCTGCCTGATGAGCTGTGGGGGGCGTACCGTGCGCCGGATCTTGCGCCGTGGCACCGCCGTGGGGCACTGGCGCCACCGCTTGAGCCCGAGCCGGATGTACTCCGGATTCAGTCCGAGCACAGAGCAGATATTCATAAAGGAGAACAGATATCCGTCCTCCTTAGCGAAGAACCACTCTTCAGCCTCCTTGGCCAAGCGCTGGTAGCGCCGTTTGCCCGAGACCGCCGCACGTTGAAAACAACCGATCGCGTCTTCGAGCACCGCACGCATGAGCGCCACTTCCCCAGTTTCCTGATAGGGGCTGGTGGGGAAACGATAGAATTGCTCGGGTAAGACCTCTTGGCCGGAGAACAGCGTGTTTGGTTCGTCCGCTTCGTCAAAGAGCCCAGATCCAGATAGAGGTTGACGGCGGCTGAGTTGGCGATAGCGACTCCCCTCGAGCGCTTCCATGATCAATAGCCCTCCTGCTGGATGACGTGCCCCCTCATGATGTTCGCCTGCGGTGCGTATGCGTGCGTCTACAGCCTCAGGCACGAGGGCAAGATCTATGCCAGGGATGTTATGGGTTCCCCTGCGACTCCCACCCACCAGGGGCGAACAAAAGCCTGCGCTTTTTCGCTCACTACCCTGCTGCCTCCGAGACGGTAGGCCCGGGTCAGACGGAGATGGGAGAGAGGCGGGACGACCTCCGCTTTACGCGTCCCAAAAGTAGGAAGTCGCGCTTTTCCCTTGTTTATCCAGCGCCTGAAGTCTCCAATCGTAGCGGGCTCGTCTTAGCGATGTCTCATTTGTGGGACAAGGGGGAGAGCTACACGTTACAGAGTGGGATACCCAAGTGTTGCATCTTCCGGTAGAGGGAGGAGCGGCTCAGCCCCAGGAGCTTGGCCACCCGTGTGCGATCACCTCCGGTCTCTTTCAGTATAGTTTCAATATAGCTCTTCTCGTATGCCCGGACGGCGTCCTTGAGCCGGCAGCCGGTGGGTAGGTGGGGCTGTCCTTCGATCAGCTCCTCCCCGGGCGGCAAGTCCGCGGGGGTAATCCACTCACCATTGCCCAGGATCATGGCGCGCTCCAACACGTTGTCTAGTTCGCGCACGTTGCCCTTCCAGGGGAGGGACATGAGGATTTTCATCGCGGCGTTATCAGCTCCCTTGTACGACCTCTTCATCTCTACGTTATGGCGGTAGATGAGATACTCGACCAGCAGGGGGATATCTTCCCGCCGTTCGCGCAGGGGCGGGATATGCATGCCGATGACGTTGAGGCGGTAGTATAAGTCCTCGCGAAACCGCCCGGCTTCCACCTCCTTTTTCAAATCACGGTTGGTGGCGGCAAGGATACGCACATCCACCTGCACGGGGTTGGTCGCCCCAACCGGCAACACCTCCTTTTCTTCAATGGCGCGCAACAGCTTGACCTGGAGGCTGGCCGGCAGTTCGCCGATCTCGTCCAAGAAGATCGTCCCCGACCGTGCCCGCTGAAACAGGCCTTCCTGGGCGTTGACGGCGCCGGTAAAGGCCCCTTTGACATGGCCAAAGAGTTGGCTCTCGAGGAGGTTTTCAGGGATGGCGTTGCAATTGACCGGGAGAAAAATCTTGTCCGCACGCGGGCTGCGGAGGTGGATCGCGCGCGCAATGACCTCCTTCCCCACCCCGCTCTCACCGGTAATGAGGACGGTGGCGGTGGAGGCCGCCACCTTGTCGATCAAAGCGTGGATCTCCCGCACGGCCTGACTCTGCCCCACCAATTCGGTCAGGTCGGAGCGCTTGTTCACCTCCCGCCGCAGCATCTGAATCTCCCAGGCCAGATGCTTGTGTTCCATCAGATTCTGCACCTTGCGTAACAAGTCCTCGAAGACGATCGGTTTGAGCAGATAGTCCTGGGCCCCGAGCTGGAGGGCGGCGACGGCTGTGTCTACCGTCGCAAAGGCCGTCATGATGAGGACAAAGGTTTGCGGGGCAACCTCGCGTACCCGTTTGAGCACAGCGATCCCATCGGCACCAGGCATCTGCAGGTCAGTCAACACCACATCAAAATCGGTCTGTTCGATCGCCTCAAGAGCGGCGTCGCCATCGACCACCTCGTGAACCCGATAGCCCTCCTCCTGCAAAACCTGACCGATATTCTTGCGAGACAAGGTCTCGTCTTCGGCGACCAGAACGGTTCCCTTCATGACCCTCCCCTGCGTCTCCGCCTCACCCGTTCCCCTACCCAAGCGTACGACTGGCTGTCTGGGACAGTCCTCTCTCATCATTCCATCCCCACACCAAGGAGCAAGTATCCCCGGGCAACAGACCAAAGGGTGTGCCAAGAGCGGGAAATAAAAAAGCGAGCCACGGGACGCATTCACGATAGGCGGCAGGGGTATCCCACCAGCGGGACACCCAACCCCTTCCTGTCCCACCAGGGAGACTATCGCCTCAGCTGTCTCACGACGCATAGGGGCCGACAGAACCGCCCCGCCTGGGCTGTCACTGGCACAGTCGTTGCGTGATCCTGGCAGATCGGAGGCGTTCGCACACGGAGACGAGGAATGGAAACCGTTACTGGCAGCTTCGTTGATCGGCGAGACGCTGCACGCGCCATGGAGCAAGTGCGCGCCATCGGCATCCCAGACGATCGGCTCAGCCTGCTAACACCCGACACCACTCGGCCTACGCTGGAGACGGTGCCGACCACGGAAACGGAACAACCCGGCATGGGGACGGCGCTGGGCAGCATTGTCGGCGGTGCCGCCGGTCTGTCCACTGGCACCCTCGGTACGGCGGTCGCGAGCCTGTTCATCCCTGGGGTTGGCCCGATCATCGCAATCGGTTTTGCTGCCACGGCGCTCGCCGGCATCGCTGGTGCGGCCGGGGGTGCCGCCCTCGGCAGGGCGTTAGAAAGCGCGCTCGCCAGCGGCTTACCACGGGACGAACTGTTTGTATACGAGGACGCCCTGCAGCAGGGGCGCTCTCTGGTCATCGCCCTCGCAGAAGACGCGGCGCAGGCGCAGACCGCCCGGGACGTCTTCGTCCAAACCGGAGCGGAAAGTATCGACGCCGCGCGCGAGCAGTGGTGGGTGGGATTGCGCGATGCCGAAGCCGCCGCCTATGCGGCACCCGACGACCATCTCACCCGGGTCGAGCGGATATACCGTAGCGGCTTTACGGCCGCCCTCGACCCCCACATCCGTGGACAGTCCTACGACGAGGCCATCGCTTACCTCCGTACACACTTCCCCGCCTGGTATGGTGAGGAACCGTTCCGCCGAGGGTACGCGCGTGGCCAGGCGTACCAGCAAGCCCGGACGGCGGCACAGCGCCGTGAGCCCTCGCCGGGAGGTACCTAGGCGACCACTCCTGTCCGCAGGTCGACAGTCGGTCCTGAGAAAGGAGAGCGGGTATGTCCAAAGGCGGGAAGAGTATCGGCGCAGGCTGGGGGATTGTCCTCCTCGTCAGCCTTACCACCAGTGCCTGGGGATTCGTACCGGGTGGGGGGGTACCCGCAGCCGGCCTCCCTGGGGCGGGGGAGTTCCGTGCCCCACTGCGGATCGTCGGGAGGGTAGTGTGCGCCTACTGCGACCTGCACGAGGCGCGTGCGGCCCATCCGGAGCTGACAAACCTGTACGAACTGCGCCATAGACAGGGACAAGTCGTGATGCAGGTCGCCGCGTCTGACGAAACGACCCCCTGGGCCACCGATGAAGCTACGAGGTGGGAGACGATCGTCGGCCTCGATCACCGCGTGCCCGTGCGGGCTGCGGACCGCCTCTTCCAACAACTCACGGCCGAGGAGAATCTGCTGCGGGAGGTCCACATCGCCGGTCTGCTGCGCCCCAGCCGCACCTACGATATGAGCGCGATCGCGTTTACGGGCTCCCCCCCTGACCCTTTGGCCGCTGGACAGAGCGCCCAAGCCGCCGCCACTCGGGCGGAGACGGCAGCCGAGCAGGTCGAGCAGACCGTCCAGCGGATCGAAGAGGTGGCCGCGAGAGCCGCAAGTCAATTCACCGAGAGTCTCATTAAAGGATAAGTTTCCTGGGGCTGCGGGGCCAACAACCTAGGCAATATCGGCCCTCTTCGGCCCCCAGGAGAGGCCGCATCGTTCTTTCCACCTCTCCTGCTCTTAATCCGTAGTGCTTATTCTCGCTCAAGCGACCCGCGAGGAGGAAGTGCCCCCATGACGGCATAGATATTGCGGCTGCTAGCCGCAAGAGGAGGTGAGCACATGATCGACCGCTCGCAGGCAGGGGTACGCTGTCGCACACGCTGCCACCTGCACACGATCGAAGGGCTTTTACGCCGGGGGAGTCAAGGGACCATCTACTACGAGATGGACAACCTAGGCCGCCGGCTCGTATTCGTCCACTGGGACAACGGCATGAGTGTGCCTGTGTTCCCCCACGAGATCGAAATCCTCACCCCAGCAGAAGTCCGCTCCGCAGCGTAGGGTCGGCGGTCACACGCCGCCAGTCCCTGCCCTCCCCACCGCCCCTATGCAGGCTGAGCGCAACAGCCCCTTGCCGCCGCGCATACGTCACCCCAGGTGAGTGCGGTGCGACCGCGCGCGGCGCGGTTGCCTCGATAGCGCAGGCCGCGCTCTGGCCTACTCACCCCGTGCCAGCCAGCGGCGAATCGTGCACGTTCCTAGGACGATCAGGGCGACGAGCGCCCCCAACAGCGTCCAGTTCCCCGCTGTAGGGTGACGCACGGCGCTCTCCACCCGCCGGGCAAACAAGGTCGTAGCGAGCCCCCCTGGGCCCACACCGAGACCGGTACCGAGCAGAAAGGCAGACAGCCGTACGGTCAGAGCGCCGGCCGCAAGGTTGACAATAGTGAACGGGGCGACAGGAATCAGCCGGACGGCAACGACGGCGAGCACTCCATGACGCGCAACCCACCGGCCGAGGCGACCGAGCCGCGAACCAAGCAGGGAGCGGACCAAGGCGCGACCGAGGAGGGTCCCTAAGCCGTAGGTCAGCGCTGCGCTAGCCAGGCAGCCAGCGAAGGCATAGACACACCCCCACAGCGGACCGAAGGCAAAAGCTGTGGCGAGGACCAGCACGGTTACCGGCACCAGCATCAGACCGCTGACCAGGTAGATCGCCAGAACGAGAAGCGGTGCCGCGGGACTCCTTCTTAGAAAGCTCAGCCCCGCCGCGAACTGCTCACCGGCAACCCACTCTCCAGCAGGAACCCAAGACCAAGCCACGGCCATCCCGGTCAGGGCCAGCAAAATGGCCACCGCCCGCAGCAGGGCCCGGCCACCCCGCTGCCCCTGTTCGGCCGGGATGACCTCCTGGACGAGTTTGGCCGGGGTCAGTGGATACTGCGGGTCGATCAGGGCGGAATCAGGAATCAAGGGGTCGCGCCTCTCCTGAGCCGTACAGTCCAAGGGCGCGAGGGTGCGCGTTCCGCCGCGCAGGACCTCCAGCACAGTCCCGAGCGAGGGCTGGGAGCGAATGACCTCCGCCACCCGCTCCGGTGACACTCCTAGGTGTTCACCCAAGAGGCGATGGTGGAACCGGCGGATCGCCGCCTCAACCCGGACACCCCCGGCCTCGATGGCGAGGTCACACTCGGTGTCAAGCCCCATCGAGCGGTTGTTGAGGTTCGCTGAACCAATGCGGACAAACCGGTCATCGATCACCAACACTTTGGCATGGACATTGACCGGGACGTTGGCGAGATCCGGAACGACCGGACAGTAGACCCGCAGGCGATGAAACCGGTCCGCTGCCCGCAACCGCTTGAGCAGGCGCGCCCGGAGCACTCCCATCGTACTTTCCTCAAGCCAGCCCGCAGCGACCCGGGGCAAGATGAGGATCACATCTGGACCGTGCGCTTCCTGGAGGTGGGCCGCCAGGGCGTCACCAATAACCGTCGCCGTCAAATACTGATGCTCAATGTAGATGTAACGCCGGGCGGCTGCGATAGCGTCCAGATACAAGGCCGCAACCTCGCGGACCTCTGGATTGCCGTTATAGCCGGGGTCGGTGCGGGCAATGGCAACGGCGACGTCCTCCACGTCTGGGGACAGGGCTGCAGGCCAGGGGTCGTGACCCGACGCCTGCGGCGCCTGCAACCGCTGTCCAGTGGCCCGCCACCAGCGCTCCCGCACGAGGTGCCCCAAAACTACAGCCGCCTCCCCATCCACGGCGATCTGCACGTCATGGAAAGGGGCATAGGGCTGGCCGTCCGCATCCACCCGGCGTGGGTCGCGAGCACGGTGCTCGGGGGTGTCCCACCGACGATCAGCCAAGTCCAAGCCTCCCACAAAAGCGATCGCGTCATCAATGACCACAATCTTCTGGTGGTGTGATGCGCCAATGGGATAGTGGCCATCAAAGTGGAAGTGGATCCGGCGACCGCTACGTCGGTCGCGGTGAAAAGTGGGAAACAGCTCACGCTCAAACGCATAGAGAAGGGAAAAGTCCCATCCCAAGAGGTAGACATGCAGATCGCGGTGGCGGGTGACAAGCGCACACAGCAAGGGCCCGAGTGCCGTAGGCAGCTCGGGTCCTTGCCCGTCACGGAGCAACTGCACACGGCTATCGATATCCCAGCCCAGGATGAAGAGCGAGGTGTGGGCGCGTTCAGCAGCCGCGGCAAACGCCGCGAAATAGGCCGCCCCATCGATGAGAAACGCCGCGCGGCGGGCCGTAACGACAC
>FWPU01013532.1_pt1 | contig 10223 bp, 6 predicted proteins | sample 2228361 | NCBI WGS metagenome assembly FWPU01 (sample SAMEA103939777, study PRJEB20133) | metagenome | reverse complement strand
TTGGCAAGGGTAGGTTTTTTGTCCCGAAACAAAAGGACGGCATGGAGAGTCGCTTTTAGATACTCTCCAGGGGTATCTCTGCGCCTGCAGGGAGCAGCGTGGAGCAGGCTATCTTTTTACAAAAATCCTGGGATATGCGCTCCGGGTGGTTTGGCATGCCTTTTCGGAGAAACAATAGGAGAAAGGCATCCTCCCGATGCCCATATCCCCGGTCTTTATCTCTCCAGAGCCTACCCCTTTATGGCGGCGCAGGCCACGGCTCCGGATAAAATCGGCCTATCGGGAGAGACAACCCTTTCAAAAATGCCGTTAAAATCCTGTTAAAACCCTGGTGGAGACAGCTCAGAATACGCGGGCGGGAGCGTCGGGAAGCCTTCCGGCGAGCAATATGGTTCTCTGGTAACGCTTCCAGATGGGAGGTCGGCTCTAATGCATCGGCCTCCCCGCCGACACTCAGCACCCATAAGGTGGCTACTGCCACGGCTAGCCAGAGGCGGTTCGCTCGCACCGGGTCCGTGATGCGGCTGTTTTGCCACTGCCAGCCGCCTCGCTTGATCTGGCGGAAGCCAAATTCAATCCAGGCCCGCATCTTGTACCACTGCGCCCGGGCCTTCTTGGGGCACAAATCGGTCACCACGAGCCAGGGCTCTGAATACCCCTTGCCCCACCAGGCCAGCAGGGTGCACGGCAGGGGGCGGGTCTTGAAGCAAACCACCCGTTCACACCAGAGATCACCCGGCTGAGAGACGACCTGAGCCAGGGGGAGCCATCGCCGGGAACCCTCCCGGCGGTAGTACCCCTGCCGGTTAATGCGCAGGAAGGGATGCCAGCCCAGGCGAACCAGATGCTGGAAGAGCCAGGGGGCATATAACCCCTGGTCGGCCAGGACGATCACCGTCCAATCGGAGGGGATTACCCCCTGCAGATAGGAAAAGAGCGCCAGCCAGTGCGCTTTGTGGCTTCCGGGCTGATTGGCAGGGAGCACGACCCAAGCAACGGGAATCCCACAGCCCCGATAGAGGACACTGATGGCCAATACAACGAAGACGTCCCCCAGAGTGGTGGCATCCATAGCCAGGGCGATCTGGCGTTCGGTGGCGGGCCATAACTCCAGAATCCAGCGAAGCAGCCAGGGAAAACAGGGGACGCAATCTATCTCCCGCCGTTTGTGGCCCTTCTTGTCCCTGGCATCCCAATACCATTCGCGCAGTCGCTGGCGGACGGCATCTTTCTTTTTCTCTAACAGGCTGGCGATCTGGTCGGCTACGGTTGTGAGACCGCAGGAGCGGGTCAGCACCATTCCCAGGCTCCAGAGGGCCAGGACCGTTGCCTGGGGTTTCATAAGCACGGGCATATGCCGGGCGACAATTTCTATCCACTGCTTTACGAAAGGCGGCATTTCTCCTCCCGCAACACGGAGTGTTTCTAATATGTTTTATCAGAAACGCTGCCTTTGGCAAAAACCTATCCTTGTCAAGGCAAGAGGGGTGGGGCAAAATATGGATGGCGCGCCATCCCTCGCCCCAGAACTGAATACCCTCGCGCAGGGTGCATTTCAGTTTTATGGTAGATTGCGGAATGTGCCGTTTTCCCAAGCCCCGCCAGTTCACGGCGGGGCGGAAAGGGCCGTTTCCCCAGCCCCGCCGTAAACAGACGGGGCTGGGAGGAAGCAAACTCGCCATAGAACTGAAATACACCCCCCTCGCGCATTCGCGGTTGACAAACCACCAGTTTGCAGTATAATATCTCCCGCAATCCTCGGTAGCTCAACAGGTAGAGCGGCCGGCTGTTAACCGGTTGGTTGCAGGTTCGAGTCCTGCCCGAGGAGCCTTTCAGATCGCCTCCAGGGCCCGGCACATCGCCGGGCCTTTTGCGTTTGTGGCGAATCGGTGTACAATATGGCGTACCATATCGGTGAGGATGCTCCTTTACCACAATCGCAACGAATTTCACGGACTTCGTCCAGACTGTGCTTGCTCAATCCCGTTCCCTGGAGGTTCTATGCCCCCTGTCCTGGAACTGCGCGGCATCACCAAGGCATTTCCCGGCGTCCTCGCCAATGACCATATCAACCTGACGCTGGAAGAGGGAGAGATTCACGCCCTCCTGGGTGAAAACGGCGCCGGCAAAACCACCCTGATGAACATCCTCTATGGCCTGTACTCCCCCGATGAGGGGGAGATTTTCGTCCGTGGCCGTCGGGTGGAAATCCGCAGCCCCGGCGACGCCATCGCCCTGGGCATCGGAATGGTCCACCAGCATTTCATGCTTGTCCCCGTCCTCACCGTCACCGAAAACGTCATGCTGGGGGTGGAGTCGGTCAAAAACGGCCTTTTCCTGGACCGCGCCGCGGCAGCCCAGCGTATCCGCGAAATCTCCCGCCAGCACGGCCTGGAGGTGGACCCCGACGCGCTGGTCAAGACCTTGCCCGTGGGCGTCCAGCAGCGGGTGGAGATCATCAAACTCCTCTACCGCCAGGCCGACATCCTGATTATGGATGAACCCACCGCCGTGCTCACCCCGCAGGAGGTGGAGGAACTCTTTAAGGTGCTCCGTTCCCTTGCCGCTCAGGGGAAGTCCATCATCTTCATCACCCACAAACTCAAAGAGGTAATGGCGATCGCCGACCGGATCACCGTCCTGCGCAACGGGCGCGTCGTAGGCACTACCACCCCGTCCCAGACCACGGAGGAGCAACTGGCCTCCATGATGGTCGGGCGGGAGGTGCTGCTGCGGGTGAACAAGGCGCCGGCCCGTCCTGGCGAGACGGTCCTGGAGGTGGAGAATCTGGAGGTGCTGGATGACCGGGGGAACCCGGCCGTATGGGGCGTCTCCTTTGAGGTGCGGGCCGGGGAGGTGCTGGGTATCGCCGGGGTCCAGGGCAACGGCCAGACAGAACTGGTGGAGGCACTTACGGGCCTGCGGACCCCGCTGGCGGGCCGGGTGCGCATCCTGGGAAAGGAATTCACTTCCGCTCATCCCCGCTGGATTCTGGAGCAGGGCATTGCCCACGTGCCGGAAGACCGCCAGCGAGATGGGCTGGTGCTCAGTTTCCCCGTCGCCGAGAACCTGGTGCTCAACACCTACTACATCCCCCCCTTCGCCCGCCGCGGCGTACTGGAGCAGGAAGTGATCCTGACAGTAGCAGAGCAGCGGGCGCGGGAGTTTGACATCCGTACTCCCAGTATCCTCACCCCTGTTGCCAACCTCTCCGGCGGCAACCAGCAGAAAGTGATCGTCGCCCGCGAGTTCTCCCGTCCCATCCGCCTGCTCATTGCGGCCCAACCGACCCGTGGGCTGGACGTGGGTTCCATTGAATACATCCACCGCCGGATCATAGAGAAGCGGGACGAGGGCTGTGGGGTGCTCCTGGTCTCGCCCGAACTGGATGAGGTGATGAGCCTCTCTGACCGCATTGCGGTGATGTACGAAGGGCGCATTATGGACATTCTGCCCGCCGACCAGGCGACCAGAGAGGAGATCGGCCTGCTGATGGCGGGCGTGCGTCGGGAGATTGGACGCTGATAAACGCTGACAGCGGCACCAGCGTCCATCTGCGTCCTGTTTTCAGGAGGTAACCGTGCCATCACCGGAACAACTTCGGGTCGGTTTCGTGACCGACGGAGGCCGGATAGACGACGGCTCCTTCAACCAGTACGCCTACGAAGGACTCGCCCGCGCGGCCCGGGAGCGGGGCCTCGCCGTGGACCTGGTCCAGACGGAATCGCCCGCCGAGTACGAAGCCGGCATCCGCCGGGTCATTGAGGCGGGCTGTCAACTGGTGGTGACCGTCGGCTCCACCACCGGCACGACGGTGGAGCGGATCGCCGCTCGGTATCCGAACGTCCATTTCATCCTGGTGGACTACGCGCCGATGGAGGAGATCCGCAACGTCACCGGGCTGATTTTTGCGGAGGACGAGGCGGGGTTTCTGGCCGGCGCGCTGGCGGGCCTGATGACGGTCCAGGAGACGGTCGGCTTCGTCGGTGGGGTGGACGTCCCGCCGGTACGGAAGTTCCAGCGCGGCTTTGAGCACGGGCTGGCCTTCACCAACCGACGGGCCAAACTGCTCACCGTCTACACCAACTCCTTCACTGACCTGCCCAAAGGGGAGGCGGCGGCGAAGGAACTGGTGGAGCAGGGGGCCGACGTGATCTTCGCCGCGGCGGGGGCCTGCGGCGGCGCGGCGATCCGGAAGGCCGTGGAGTTGGGGGCCTGGGTTATCGGCTCCGATGCCGACCATTGGGTGACCACCTTCGGGAACGGGGAGGTCCCCGGCGCCGACCGGTTGCTCACCAGCGCGGTCAAGCGGGTGGACCGGGCCGTCTACGAGGCGGTCTCTCTGGCGGTAGAGGGGAAACTGCATGGCAGGACGCTGCGCTTTGACGCGCACAACGACGGCATCGGGCTGGCGCCGTACCACGCCGCCGACGTTGCCGTTCCCTCGGAGGTGCGGGGCAAGATTCTGGAGGTGCTGGAGGGATTGCGCTCCGGCCGCGTCCGCACCCGTGTGGGCCCGATGGGGGAGGACCTGGAACGGCGGCTGTGGGCGCGCATCACTGCCTGGAACTGGCAATCAGCAGCGGTGATCTTCCTGGCGATTTTCACCGCGCTGGTGGTCGGCGCGATCTTCATCGCGGCCTTTGACCCGGAGGTATGGTCCGCATTTCAGAAAGGGGTGGGGGCGGGGCTGCTTGCCGCCGGGGCGTCCATTGTCAAAGCCTACGGCGCGTTCTTTGAAGGGGCATTTGGCAACCCGGCCCGCCTCATCAACGGCCTGCAAATCTACATCTCCACAGGCGACAGTGCCCGGCTCCTGCGGGCGATTTACCCGCTCACCGAGAGTCTGCGTCTGGCAACTCCGTACATTTTCGCTGGACTGGCCGTTGCCCTGGGGTTCCGCTGCGGTCTCTTCAATATCGGTGCGGAGGGGCAGTATTTCATCGGCGGGCTGGCTTCCGTCTATGTGGGGTACAGCCTGAAAGGACTGCCCTGGATCATCCACCTGCCCCTGGCGCTGGGGGCGGGCATCCTGGGCGGCGCGCTCTGGGCGTCCATTTCCGGATTCCTGAAGGCGCGGACGGGCGCGCACGAGGTCATCACGACCATTATGCTCAACTACATCTCCTATCGTCTGGCCGACTATCTGCTGCAGGTGGGCGGCCCGATGGCTCGCCCTGGCGATTTCCGTCCGGTCAGCCCGGAGATTGAGCCCTCCGCGTATCTCCCCCAGTTCTTCCCGAACGACCTTTCCATCCGGCTCAACACCGGGCTGATTCTGGCGCTGGTGGCCGTCTGGTTTGTCTACTGGCTGTTGTTCAAGACGACGGTGGGGTTTGAAATCCGCGCCGTGGGGGCCAACCCGCGGGCGGCCCGCACCGCGGGCATCAGCGTGGCTCGCAACATTGTCCTGGCGATGGCGATCAGCGGCGGGCTGGCCGGGATGGCTGGCGCGCACGACATTCTGGGCGTCCTGCACTTTATGCCCAATGCCTTCTTCTCCGGCTACGGGTTTGACGCCATCGCCCTGGCCCTGCTGGGCAAGAGCCATCCGGTAGGGGTGCTGCTGGCCGCGCTCCTCTTCGGCTTTATGCGGGCTGGCGCCCAGCGGATGCAGGGGGTGGCCCACGTGCCCATAGATATCATCTCCATTCTCCAGGCGCTCATCATCATCTTCATCGCCGCGCCGGAGATCATCCGGCTCATCTACCGCATCCGCGCGCCGAAGGAGGCGGCCGAGATGGTCTACACCCGTGGCTGGGGCCGGGTGTAGCAGGGGCGCAGGGTCGCAGGGTCGCAGCAGGGTCGCAGGTCGCAGGGTCGCAGGTCGCAGGGGCGCAGCAGGGTCGCAGGTCGCAGGGTCGCAAACATCTCCGCCCGACGCTAAACCGTCGGGCTCAAAGCGAAAGCCCCTTCGGGGCTGCTCATAGCGAGCCACGAAACGCAGCGGGAGGGACGACGCATGCGTCGCCCTTACAGCCCGCGAAGCAGGGTTATGCTGTAGGGGCGGCTTTGAAAGCCGCCCTTACCCGGAGGGTTCACCCTCCAGCGGGGACTTCCCTGTATCCTTGTCTACTTCCTTCCTGTATCCTTGTCTACTTCCTTCCTGTATCCTTGTCTACTTCCTTCCTGTATCCTTGTCTACTTCCTTCAGGAGCAGACTATGGCATCCACCGGGACCGTGTGGGAACGCATCGCTGCCCGAGGGGGGATTACCCCTCGCAGGGCCCGCACCTATGGATTCGTCTTCATTGGGGCAGGACTGCTCATCTACCTGCTCTTCGCCCGCGCCGCCGTTGCGGGCTATACCAGCACTTTTGTCCTGCATCCGGGGGGGGCCACCCAGGCCATCCCCATCCCCGATCTGGTTCTGCCCACCGCGCCGGCGCTCTATGGGATGGTGCTGATATGCGCTTTCCTTGGGGGCTGGCAACTGGCCCGGGGATTCCGCCAGGTCAACCTGGTGCTGGGAATCATCGCCGGGCTGTTCGTGCTGGCTTTCCTTACCTGGGCGTCCCAGGGGCGCTCGTTCAACCTGACCGGCATGCTCAGCAGCGCGCTCCTGCGGGCCGTGCCCATCGCGCTGGCCGGGCTTTCCGGTGTCATCTGCGAGCGTTGCGCGGTCATCAACATTGGAATTGAAGGGATGATGCTGAGCGGGGCGTTCAGCGCAACTCTGATGGGAAGTCTGGCGCTGAACGTGTGGAAGTGGCCCGCCTGGGCGTCCATGTCCCTGGGCCTGCTGGCCGCGGTGGTCACCGGGGCCCTCCTGGGGCTCCTGCTGGCTGTCCTGGCGGTCCGCTTTAAGGTCAACCAGATTATCGCCGGAACGGCCATCAACATCCTTTCTGTGGGCGTGACCAGTTTTATCAGCGGCCGGATTCTCTCCCACTTCCAGCAACTGAACAATACCGGCACGATGCAACCGGTCCCCATTCCTCTGCTCTCCCGCATCCCGATTATCGGCCCGGTGCTTTTTGAGCAGAACCTGCTGGTCTACCTGCTCTTTATCCTGCTGACGGTCACCCACATTGTGCTTTTCCACACCCGCTGGGGGCTGCGCACCCGGGCGGTGGGCGAACACCCTCGCGCCGCCGACACGCTGGGGGTCAACGTCTTTAGGATTCGCTACGTCAATGTGACGATTGGCGGGATGGTGGCCGCGCTGGGCGGGGCGTTCCTCATCCTGGGGTCGGTGGGGCGGTTTGACGAACTGATGACCGCCGGGAAGGGCTTCATCGGCCTGGCGGCGATGATTTTCGGCAAGTGGATGCCCTTCGGTGCCTTCGGCGCGGCGCTCATCTTCGGTTTCGCCGACGCCCTGCAGGTCAAACTGGCGCTCCTTCAGGTGCCCATCCCCTCCCAGTTCCTGCTGATGGCCCCCTATCTGGTGACCATCATCGTCCTGGCGGGAGTGGTCGGTGAGGCGATCCCCCCCGCTGCGGATGGGCAACCGTATGAGAAGCAGTGACGTATTCCGTGTTCCGTGTTCCGTAGGGCGATATGCGATAAGCGATTAGCGATACGCGATTAGCGATACGCGATACGCGATACGCGATTAGCGATACGCGATACGCGATACGCGATTAGCGATACGCGATCTGCGATGAAAGGGATTTTTCAAGCACTGGCACGGACCCGAAACGCGGCGTTCAGCCGCATCGCTTCGCTTCTGGGGGCCAGTGAGGTCACCCCGGAGGTCTGGGAGGAACTGGAGGCGTTGCTTATCCAGGCCGACGTGGGGGTGGAGACGACACTGGCGCTGATGGAACGGTTACGCCGTCGGGCGCGCGATGAAGCCATTCTGCGCGCCGACAGGTTGCGGGACGCGCTGAGCCAAGAGTTGCGGGCGCTCCTGCCCTCCCCGCCGCCGCTCAACCTGGGCGGCCGTCCGCTGGACGTCATCCTCATCGTCGGGGTGAACGGGTCGGGCAAGACTACCAGCATCGCCAAACTGGGGTACCGTTACCGGAAGGAGGGGCGGAAGGTGCTCCTGGCCGCAGCCGACACCTTTCGCGCCGCGGCGATGGACCAGTTGCGCATCTGGGGAGAGCGGGCCGGCTGCCCGGTGATTTTGGGGCCGGAGGGAGGAGACCCGGGCGCGGTGGTGTACGACGCGCTTCAGGCCGCCCGCAGCCGGGGGATGGACATGGTCATCGTGGATACGGCAGGCCGTCTCCATACCCGCTACAACCTGATGGAGGAACTGAAGAAGGTCCGTCGGGTGGCGGCGAAGGCTGTGGAGGGCGCCCCCCACGAGACGCTGCTGGTACTGGACGCCACCACCGGCCAGAACGCTCTGAGCCAGGCCCGCCACTTTATGGAGGCGGTAGAAGTGAGCGGGGTCATCCTGGCGAAACTGGATAGCACCGCCCGCGGGGGGATGGTCTTCGCCATCGCCCGGGAACTGGGCCTTCCCGTCCGATTCGTCGGCGTCGGGGAGGGGCTGGAGGACCTGGCCCCCTTTGACCCCGACGCCTTTATCCGAGGGCTCTGGGAGGAGCCCCCATCGTCGTAAGAATACGGCGGGCGACAAAATGCCCGCCGTATTGTGTGTCTCCTGATTTCACCGCGGAGAGCGCAGAGCCTGCAGAGAACGCCAACTTCCCAATCTTCCAATCCCCCATTTTACCAATTCCCAACGGAGGTCACCGTGCGAACCGAGGACTACATCCGACTGGAGGAGACCTACGGAGCCCGAAACTACAAACCGCTGGATGTCGTCATCACCCGCGCCGAGGGGGTGTGGGTATGGGACGTGGAGGGGAACCGGTATCTGGACTGTCTGAGCGCCTACTCGGCGGTCAACCAGGGCCACTGCCATCCCCGCATCCTGCGGGCCCTGATAGAGCAGGCGCAACGAGTCACCCTCACATCCCGTGCCTTCCGCAACGACCAGTTGCCTCTGCTGGAGAAGGAGCTTTGCGAACTGACCGGCTACGAGATGATGCTGCCGATGAACTCCGGCGCCGAAGCGGTGGAGACGGCGCTGAAGGCTGCCCGCAAGTGGGGCTACACCGTCAAGGGCGTCCCTGCCGACCGGGCGGAAATCATCGTCTGTGCGGGGAACTTCCACGGGCGGACGATCACTATCGTGGGATTCTCCACCGAACCGCAGTACCGGGAGGGGTTCGGCCCCTTCACCCCAGGCTTCGTCATCATCCCCTACGGTGACGCGGCGGCGCTGGAGGCCGCCATTACTCCCAACACTGTCGCCTTTCTGGTGGAGCCGATCCAGGGGGAGGGGGGCGTCATCGTCCCGCCCGAGGGATATCTGCGGGACGTGCGGGAAATCTGCTCTCGCCACCGCGTCCTTTTCATCGCCGACGAAATCCAGACCGGCCTGGGCCGCACCGGCCGCCTCTTCGCCTGCGATTGGGAGGGGGTCCGGCCAGACGTGCTGGTGGTCGGCAAGGCCCTCTCCGGCGGTTTCTACCCGGTCTCGGCGACGCTTGCTTCCAGAGAAGTGCTCGGGGTCTTCCGCCCCGGCGACCACGGCTCCACCTTCGGCGGCAACCCGCTGGCCTGCGCGGTGGCGCGGGAGGCGCTGCGGGTCATCGTAGAGGAGGACCTGCCCCGACGGGCCGACGAACTGGGCCGCTACTTCCTGGGACGGCTGTCCCGCATAGAGAGCCCCTGGATTCGGGAGGTGCGCGGCAGGGGACTGCTCATCGGGGTGGAACTGGTCCCGGAAGCGGGCGGCGCCCGCCGTTTCTGCGAGGCGCTCAAGGACCGGGGCGTTCTCTGCAAGGAGACCCGCGAACATACCATCCGCTTCGCGCCCCCGCTGGTCATCACCCGCCAGGAGATAGACTGGGCGCTGGAGCGGATAGAACCTGTTCTGCAGGGGTAGTTTTGCCTTTACCGGATTCGGTGATAAAATCCCCGCAGGAACTATTCAGCCCCTGGCGGTAACTGTTCAGCGTCCAGAGGTGTTGCACCGCGGAGAGCGCAGAGACCGCGGAGATGGACGAAATTTTGAGGCATTCCATAACTGCCTACCCATTTTACGGAATAGTGCTACACTATAGGCCGTGGCTGAGCGACAGTCGGAAATAGATGCCCTGCTTGAGCGGCTGCCTTTTCTGGAAGCCGAGTTCACTTGCCTTCAGGCCGAAATGGTGCACCTGCGGGCCGAGAATGCTCGCCTGGAAGCCGAACTTACTCGCTTGCAAGCGGAGAATGCGCGCCTGCAGGCCGAGAATGCCGAGCTGCGGCGTCGC
>FWPU01013530.1_pt1 | contig 10224 bp, 4 predicted proteins | sample 2228361 | NCBI WGS metagenome assembly FWPU01 (sample SAMEA103939777, study PRJEB20133) | metagenome | reverse complement strand
TTTGTGCAGTGGCAGGGGCATCCTGCCCCTATTTCACGGGCGAGACGCCCTTGCCACGATGACTTTGCACAAATCTTGAACATGAGCCTCAATTTTTTTCCTTCACTGGTAATACACCTCGCGTCTTCCCATCTATCCCCTTCAGAACGCACAGAGGGAGGTGAACGAGATGTTTCTGAACTGGAAAAATTCAACTAAGACAATTCCCGTCGTGTTGACGTTCCGCGTGGGGGAGCGGGTCGTGTGGGTATCTCAAGCGGAGTTAGCGCGGCTGCCCCAAAACCAGCGGATGAAAGTGCGCCGTTTCACGTCCATCGCGCGCTGAAAAAATTCTGAGCCGTTGGTAATATACCCGCGGCGTTAACACCATTCTCAAGCAGAACACTCAAATGGAGGGAATAAAAATGAGGAACACAATTTCAACGAAGTTCGTTCAGTCGGTCAGGAAAGTCGTTGTCGGCGCAGCCGTCGTGTTGAGTGTTTGGGGAACGACCTTGATGACGACAACACCTGTTTGCGCTGCCCGCAACAAGGGAAAAGCGAAAGTCGCAGCCTCTAAGGGGAAGGCGAAAGGGAAGAAAGGGAAGAAGGTCAGTTCTCCTAACGGGTTCTCCCAACCAACGCCACCTGTCCCGCAGCCTCCCGTTCAGACCGCCACGCCGACGGCTTCACAGCCGACGGCTTCGCAGGTTGCCGCCCCACCGACATCGTCTGCCCCACAGACTGTCACAATGACTGTGATTGATCCCGTAACGGGCGCACCGCAGACTGTTACGATCCCTCAGCCGACATCGAACGACCTGCCGACCGTCACGCAGTCTGCCGCGCAGCCGACGGCTTCGCAGGTTGCCGCTCCACCGACCCAGCAGTCCAACACGCAGCCGACCGTCGTTCAACCGCCGCCTTCGCAGTCGAATTCCGACCCCAGCGCGGAGGAGAAGCAACTCCTCGTGCTGGCATGGCTGGAGGGCTTTAACTACCTGCTGCTGGGGCAGTATCACCGCCCCGGACTGTGGAACGCGCCGGGGTTCGTGGAGGGGGCTCGGGACCAATTGAAGTGGTGGGACAACTGGTTCATTCCGGTTGCCAAGATGGACGCTGGCGCCGCGCTGACGACCCTTCAATGGAACCTCTACTTCATCGCCTATTACGCGCCCTACACGAAACTGTCCGTCGTGTATCAACTGAACAGCGCGTCTGCTGGGGATGAGTTCGCGGACTGGTTACGGATGGCGCAGTCGAATTACCTCTTAGGCTCGTACGTCGGCGCGCAGTTGAACCTGGTGAAGGCTTACCAACTGTCACCGGGGTTCGGGGACATCCTGCGCGACAACCTCTACCGCCCAATCTTCGGCGACTCGATGATAACCGTCCGTGAGGCAGTGAGCGTTCTTCGGGACCCCAACGAGTTCTTAGCGGTCATGGTAATGATGAAGACAGATTGGGAACTGCAGCGGCAGCAACTCGCGTCGCAGCAGCAGAACCAGGTTGCGTATGGCAGTGGAAACCAGGCGATGGACTTCAACACCCGCATCGCTCAACAAATTTATGAGCAGAGCGGACTGGGGGAGGCGCTGGCGCGTGAACGCGCCGAGGCACCGATGAAGGACTACATCAACTGGCGGTATCTGAACGACCCAGCGTTTCGCATGCAGGTGGATAGGGGCATCATGCAGAACCTGTATGAGCAGTTGTCGCCGGAGGCGCAAGTGCGCTACCGCATGACGACACTGGGGCTGCAAGCGTCTGGAATTCCGTCGGGACTGTTGGGTGACCTGAGCAACTTTAACACTATCTTCGCTCCCAACGCCGATGAAATCAACCGCCGAGTGGAGTTCACCCGCACAGGTGCGGCGGCATCGCAGGGAGAAGTCGCAGCGCGGCAGGTGTTAAATCCGATGCAGAGAGACTTCTACAACCAACTGGCGCAACAAGCCAACCTCGACCAGTTAAGGCAGGTCTTCGGAGACCAGATGCAACTCAAGGACTCGCTCAAAGAGGTCTACTTCGAGTCCGATCCCAGCCTGCCCTCGGGCTACTAAATGGGACAGGTCGGAGCCCTGTTGCCGCAGAGGTGCATCGGAAGGATACATCAAACGGGTCGAACCGCCCTGCGGTTCGACCCGTTCGCTTTTCGCCCTGCAAGAGTAGTAGGGTTGATTCTCTGACTTGCTTATGCTATAATGTCGCCACTTTCAGACTGAAAAACGGAAAACAGGAGGGAACCGTCTGATGTCGCGTGTCCCGCATCGTCCGTCGTTGGTCATAGGTCACTGGTCGTTGGTCATCGCCGTTGCCGCCAATCTCGTTCTGGCGTCTTCCGCGCCTTCCATCCCTGATGCCGATGAAACCGCCCTGCGCGCGCTGGTGGACAGGTTCTTCACCACCTACCAGAAGGAGGATCTGGACGGCTTCATGGCGCTGTGGAGCGCGAAGTCGCCAGAGTTCGCACAGCGCAAGCAGGCGATGCAGCAAATCTTCGCTGCCAACGATCAGATTGAGGTGAAGAGTTTGACCATTCGCCAGGTTGTGGTGAATGGCAACAAGGCGCACGTGCGCCTTGTTGCCGAGATCAACGTCTCAGACCCCAAAACAGGCAAATCGGCTGAGAGTCCCGTCATCATGCATCGCGTCCTGCAGTGTATCAAGGAGGAGGGGGCGTGGAAGGTGTGGCGATACTATCCTGCTGCCGAAGACCTCTCCGCTGCGCTGCTGGCAGCGAAAACGCAAGAGGAGCGCAGGGCGTTGCTCGCGCAGGAGAAGGAATTAGTGACAGGGGAACTCATACAGGTGCTGGGCAAGCAAGCAATAGATTCTTTTCGACAACAAAACTATCAGCAAGCGCTCACGGTATACCATCTGGCACACGAGGTTGCTGAACAGATTGACGATAAGATGCAAATGGCGAGAATCCTGATGGGCATTGCGAGTGTTCACCAACAGCAGCGAGACGACGCCCGCGCTCTGGATTACTACCAGAAAAGCCTGGAACTGCGCGAGGCATTAGGAGACAGGGCGGGGATGTCTCTCGTATGGGGTAATATGGGCGAAGTTCATCAAAGGCAGAACAACTTTGCTCAGGCGTTGGAATGCTTCCAGAAAAGTCTGACTCTCAGCACACAGGCGGGAGATAAAGCGAGAGCGGCTTTAGCGCTCATGAGTATGGGGAACATCTATCACTCGCAGGGGAATTCTGCCCATGCATTAAAGTTGCTCCACGAGAGTTTGGCACAATTTGAGGCATTGGGGGAAAAGGGCAGAATCGCCGAAGCCTTATTAAGCATTGGGATCGTCTACGATGATCAGAAGAACAACAACCTGGCGTTAGAATACTATCAGAGAGGTTTAACGCTGACAGAGGAGTTAGACAATCGAACGAGGGTGGCTCCCATCTTGTCAGCGATGGGAATTATCCACCGCCGTCTCGGAAATTACGATCGGGCATTGGAGTTACTCCAGAAAGCCTTGGCACAATACGAAGCGATAGCGGACAAAACGGGAACGGCTGAGACGCTGGACGATATCGGATACACCTGCGAAAAACAGGGCAACTACAAGTTGGCATTAGAGTTCTACCAGAAGAGTCTGACGTTATATGAGGCGTTGGGGGATAAGGCGAAAATTGCCAACGAACTGAGCAACATCGGGAACGTCCACTTTGCTCAAGGCGACTACACCCAATCGCTGGAGTTTCAACAAAAGGCGCTGGCTCAGTATGAGGCATCAGGGGATAAGGCAAAAATTGCCGAGCAATTGAACAGTTTTGGTGAATTCTATCGTTTACGAGGAGACTATACCTTAGCATTGGATTTTTTCCGCAAGAGCCTGAATCTGAGAGAAGCGATAGATGATAAGGCGGGGATCGCCAGCACATTGAACAATATTGGAACTGTCCACGCGAACCAGGGCAATTACGATCTGGCGATGGAGTTTTATGATAAGAGCCTCAAATTGAAGGAGGCGCTGGGGGACAAAGAGGCGATTGCCGGTACGCTGCTGGACATTGGAGCTAGACACCAGAATCGAGGCAACTTCGATCTGGCGATGGAGTTTTATGATAAGAGCCTGACGCTGTATGAGGCATCCGGCAACAAAGCAGGCATGGCTAATGTGTGGAACAACATTGGAAACGTCCACCTTTATCGAAGCAACTATACCCAGGCGTTAGAGTTTTACCGGAAAAGTCTGACGCTAATGGAGGCATCGGGAAATAGGATAGGAACAGCCAACCAGTTAAACAACATCGGAATTGTTCATGAGAAGCGAGGTGATTATGATCTGGCACTCGAGTTTTACCGCAAGAGCCTGACGCTGTATGAGGCGTCAGAGAACAAGCCAGGGGTTGCTAAGATATGGAGCAACATAGGAAACGTTCACCTTGCTCGAGGGAGTTACGCACAAGCACTCGAACTCTATCAGCAGAGCCTAAGGCAACTGGAGGCGTTAGAGGATAAGGCGGGGGTTGCCAATGTCTTGAACAACATCGGAGCGACTCACCTCAACCGAAGCGATTACGCTCTCGCACTGGACTACTACCAGAAGGGCTTGAGGCAGTACGAAGCGTTGGGGGACCAAGCCGGCATAGCCGCTACGCTGGGCAACATTGGGAGCGTGTATCTCTCTCAAGGCAATTATGCGCGAGCGCTGGAGTTCTATCAACAGAGTTTGACGCAGTCGGAGAAACTGGGAGTGAAGGCAGGGGCGGCTACTGCTTTAGGTAGCATCGGTGTTATTTATCAGATGCAAAGCCGCTACGACCTGGCGCTGGAGTATTTTCAGAAGAGCCTGAAGCAGTTTGAATCGCTGCAAATGAAGGCGGGTATCGCCGGTGCGTTACTCAGTATCGGGATTATCCATAAGGCGCAAGGCGACTACGTGCGAGCGCTGGAGTTCTACCGGCAGAGTCTAACGCAATATGAAGCGTTAGGAGACAAATTAGGGATCGCCAGCACCCTGAACAGCATGGGAGGGGTCTATGAAAAGCAAGGCAACTATGCGCTGGCATTGGAGCACTACCAGAAGGGACTGACGTTGTATGAGTCGCTGGGAAGCAAGGCGGGAATGGCGAGCGCATGGGTTAATTTTGGGGAGGCTCAATACAAGCAGGGTAATTACGATCTGGCACTGGAGTCTTATCAGACGGGGGCAAGAATTGCCGAAAACATCGGCGATCTGGAAGCTTCCTTCCACTCTTACAGGGGTATGGGCAGGGTCTACAAAGCGCAGGGATTAATACAGGATGCTATCGCTGCTCACCAAAAAGCCATCATCGCTACCGAGACGCTACGCGCTCAGGTCGCCGGTGGTGAGCGGGATAGACAGCGTTTCTTTGAAGAAAGAATTGAACCCTATCACGCGATGGTGGAGTTGCTCATTGGACAGAACGAACTCATTGAAGCCCTCACCTACGCCGAACGCGCTAAAGCAAGAGTGTTGCTGGACGTGCTGCAGAGCGGCAAAGTCAACGTCACCAAAGCCATGACCGCAGAGGAGCAGGAGGAAGAGCGGACGCTAAACAACCAACTCGTCTCCCTCAACACCCAAATCTTCCGCGAAAGCCAGCGCAAAGAACCCGATGAGAACCGCCTCGTTGACCTCAAGACTCAACTGCATAAAGCGCGGCTGGATTACGAGGCGTTTCAGACCAGTCTGTATGCGTCTCATCCTCAACTCAAAACTCAGCGCGGCGAAGCGAAACCTATCATGTTGGAGGAAACAAACGCTTTGCTCCCTGATGCCAAAACTGCGCTGCTGGAGTTCGTCGTGACAGAGACAAAAACTTACTTGTTCGTCCTCTCCTCCCCAGAACCTAAGCCCCAGAACCCAAAACCGATGTTGAAGGTTTACACGATTGACCTCCATCAGAAGGACTTAGCCGAGCGAGTGACGCGCTTGCGCGAGACGCTGGCGAACAATCGCGGCGGTTTCCCTCGCCTCGCCCGCGAACTCTACGACCGCCTCCTCAAACCCGCGCAGGCGCAATTGCAGGGCAAGACAAATTTAGTGATTGTTCCTGATGGCGTGTTGTGGGAGTTGCCGTTTCAGGCGTTGCAGTCCAAGGAGAATTACTACCTGATAGAAGATGCGGCGATTTCTTACACGCCGTCGCTGACGGTGCTGCGGGAGATGCAGAAGAGGAGTAATGGAGCATTGGAGTATTGGAGTAATGGAAACAAACAACACTCCAACACTCCAACACTCCAACACTCCAACACTCCGACGTTGCTGGCGTTGGGCAACCCGACGCTGGGGAAGGACATGGTGGAGCGAGTGCAGTTAGTACATCGGGGCGAAAACCTCGGTCCCCTGCCCCAAGCGGAGCAGGAAGTGAAAGCGTTAGGGCAACTCTACGGGGCAACGCGCAGCAAGGTGTATGTGGGGAGCGATGCCCGTGAGGAGCGGGTGAAGGTGGAGGCAGCGCCCTATCGCATCCTTCACTTCGCCACGCACGGCATTCTCAATGACCGCAGCCCGATGTATTCGCAGGTGATGTTGTCACAGGCGGAGGGCAACGCGAACGAGGACGGATTGTTAGAAGCATGGGAGATGATGAACCTCGACTTGCAAGCGGATTTGGTGGTGCTGTCGGCGTGCGAGACGGCGCGGGGGAGGGTGAGCGCGGGGGAGGGAGTGATTGGGTTGACGTGGGCGCTGTTTGTGGCGGGATGCCCGACGACGGTGGTGAGTCAGTGGAAGGTGGCGGACGCCAGCACGTCACAGTTGATGGTGGAGTTCCACCGGCAACTGAAAACGAAGTCGAGGGCGGAAGCGCTGCGACAGGCGCAGATGAAGTTGATGAGAGACGGCAAGCACCGCCATCCGTTTTATTGGGCGGCGTTTGTGCTGGTCGGTGACGGGCGATAGGATGAATCGAACAATGAGCAAGGCGGAGCGTCTTTAGGCGTGCAACGTGATGCGTGAGAGTTCACGTTTCACGTTTCAGTCCGGAACCTCGTTTCGGCGTTCACGTGAGGAGGTGTCTCATGCGCTACGGGCGTGTGGCAATTGGATTGGCAGCACTTTTGTTGATTCTCTGTGCGGGTGTCGCAACGGTGTGGTTGGTGAATGGCGCGCAGGCGGGAGGCAGGCGGCGGGCTGTGGCAATGGACGGCGCGGGTCCGATGATGAACCCGAAAGCCGTGGCGGTGCGGATTCTGTTTGGCGTGCGCGACCAGCGGCCGACAGCGTGGGATGGCGACCTCAAACTGTCGCAGGGGGAGGTCGTTGCCATTCAAGGCTGGCGGTTCACGGAGAATGACACGGTGGAAGGGAAGACGGCGTGGAAGGCGTCCACGCGGCGCATCCCGCTGCAAGGCGCGGCGCGGCAGCGGCGACGACAACAGAGACGGCAGGGTAACCAACCCGTCGCCGCCCAGGGACCGATGGCGGAAAACGGGGTCATCATCACCCTCGATGCGCCCGATACGACGAAGGTGGACGTGACCACGAAGCAGGGCAATTTTTCCTTCCTGCTCTCCGAAGTCGCTTATGGCAAACCGCTTCCATTCCTCAGCGGCAACGTGACAGTTGACCGTGTGCCCGCTGCGATGAACGTCACGCAGAAATCGCCAACCGAAGACGATTTCCCCTCGGCGGCAACCGACAAGGACGGCAACCTCTGGGTTGCCTACGTCGCTTACAAAAACTCCGATACCCGTTTGGGACCGCTGCAAGAAGAGCCGAAAGACTGGTCGCGCTTCAAGCCGAAGGGCAACGGCGACCAAGTTAAGGCGATGAAGTTCGACGGCACGCAATGGTCGAAGCCGATAGACGTGACCGATGCGGGGCTGGACATTTACAAAACGGCGATGGCAGTGGACGGCAGCAACCGCGTGTGGGTGATTTGGTCGCAAAACGTTAAGGGGAATTGGGACTTGTATGCGCGCGGCTACGACGGCAAAGAGTTGACGGAGGTGAAGCGGCTCACAACCAATGAAGGCACGGACACGAATCCCGTCGCCACCAGTGACGGACGCGGCAACGTTCACGTCGCTTGGCAGAGTTTCAACAACAGCGAAGGACAGTCGGACGTGATGATGGCGACGCTGGCGAACGGCACGCTTTCAACACCTGTGCGGGTGTCGCCCAGCAAGGCGAACGATTGGGACCCGTCCATCGCAGCGGATTCCAGCGGCACGATTTACGTCGCTTACGACACTTACGACAAAGGGAATTACGATGTCATTCTGGCTGCGATTAACGCGCAGGCTCCGCGTGTCGTGCAGCGCACTACCGTTGCCAACTCGCTGCGCATGGAGGCGCGGGCGTCAGTGGTGGTGGACAAACAGGACAACGTCTGGGTCGCGTGGGAGGAGCGCGGTGAGAATTGGGGCAAGGACTTTGGCGCGTTGCAGCAAGGTCCGGGCATTCCGCTGTATCGCGGCGCGGGCGTGAGGGTCAAAGCGTTCCAGCGCGGCGCGGCTGTCGCAACCGTCGGCGATTTGGATGCCAGTCTGCCGATGGGTTTGAAGCAGATGAACAGTGTCCCGCGACTCGGCGTGGACGGCAGCGGGCGGGTGTTTCTCGCGTTTCGTCACCGTCAGCAGAACATGCGCGGACAGGCGGGAACCGTGTGGCATGAATACGTGACCACTTATGAAGGCAATCAGTGGTCTGCGCCGATTTTCGTGACGAACTCGGACGGACTGCTCTCCAACCTCCCCGCGATGGGAGCGGTCAAATCGCAGAATCTCTTCCTCGTTTACAACTCCGACGGACGACAGTACGCCCGCCCGCAGCAGGGCGTCCCGTTGAATAACGAGATTTACGTTGCCAGCATCAATCTTCCCGGTGCGCCGGCAGCAGTGGCGTTGAAAGTGGCAGCGGCGGAAAATGAGATGAGCCTATCCAAACCCGCGCACCCGAACGAAGCGGAAGACGTGGCGCGAATGCGCCAGTATCGTCTAACCGCGAACGGCAAGACGTATCAACTGATGCGCGGCGAGTTCCATCGGCACACGGAGATTTCGGGCGACGGCGGCGGGGACGGTTCGTATCTCGATATGTGGCGCTACGGCTTGGACGTGGCAGACATGGACTGGATTGGCTATGGCGACCACGACAACGGCAACGGGCGCGAGTATACGTGGTGGATTTCGCAGAAACTCACCGACGTGTTCAACGTGCCGCCCAAGTTCGTGCCGATGTTTACCTACGAGCGCAGCGTCGTGTATCCCGACGGTCATCGTAACGTGATGTTTGACTATCGCGGGGTGCGCACCCTGCCGCGCTTGCAGGGCGGAACGGGCGATGCGGCGGGCGGCAAGGACACGAAGATGCTTTACAAGTATCTCAAGTTCTTCGACGGCATCTGCGCCGTCCACACCAGCGCGACCAACATGGGCACCGACTGGCGCGATAACGACCCGATTGCCGAACCCATCGTCGAAATCTATCAGGGCGACCGCAACAACTACGAGGCGTTGGACGCGCCGCGCGCCGCCAGTGGCCCGCAGAACTCATTGGGCGGCTGGCAGCCGAAGGGGATGGTGTGGAACGCGCTGGCGATGGGCTACCGTCTCGGCTTCCAGAGTTCGTCCGACCACATCAGCACACACATCAGTTACGCGATTGCGCTCGCCGAGAAACCGACGCGCCAGGCGATTTTGGACGCCTTCAAAAAGCGGCACTGCTACGCGGCGACGGACAACATCGTGATGGAGTTCCGCTGCGGCAACAACATCATGGGCGATGAGTTCACGACGAAGACCGCGCCGAAGTTCGACATCCGCATCGTCGGCACGCAGCCGATTGCACGGGTGGACATCGTGAAGGACAATACCTACGTTTACAACGGCACGCCCAAACAAAAGGAAGTCACGCTGACGTGGCAGGACAACGCGCCCACCAAAGACAAGGTCAGTTACTACTACGTCCGCGCGCAGCAGAGTGACGGGCAGTTGGCGTGGGCGAGTCCGATGTGGATTCGGTATCAGCCGTAGGCGAGTCGTCGCTCCATACCGCACACAATCCGAGCCGCGAGGGTCACGGAGCGGATGCGCCGCTCGCTGACTCTCGCGGCTCGGATTGATTTTTCCTGACCCAACCTGCGTAGGATTTCCCCCGATTCTGCCCCCAAATAAAACACGATAGCGTCTGCGTCAGTCTGATACTCAAAACACCCACAAGGGATTAAACTACGGCTGCGTCAAGGTAGGTTTGACAGGTTCATCCCGATACATCGGGATTCATCTGAACGTAGCCGCAGGCTTTACGCCTGCGATG
>FWPU01011026.1_pt1 | contig 10226 bp, 10 predicted proteins | sample 2228361 | NCBI WGS metagenome assembly FWPU01 (sample SAMEA103939777, study PRJEB20133) | metagenome | reverse complement strand
TCGCGGAGAACCCGCAGGGGCGGGTGTTCGCGCCGCTCGCGGATGCCTACCGTCAGGCGGGCCGCCTGGAGGAGGCGGAAGCCCTTCTCACGGAGGTGCTGAAGCGGCACCCGGCCGTGTTCGATTCGGTCGTCGTCGGCCTACCTGATGACAAGTTCGGGGAGGCCATCTGTGCGGTGGTCGAGCTCAGGCCGGGCGAGTCCGCGAGCGAGGGCGAGCTCATCGACCACGTGAAGGCCCACCTCGCGAGCTTCAAGGCGCCGAAGCGGGTCGTCACGATCGACACCATCGGCCGCGCCCCCAACGGCAAGGTCGACTACAAACGGATGAAGGGCTACGCCGCGGACCAGCTGGGCGTAGCCCCGGCTGGCTGAGGAATCGGGCAAGACACCCACGGGGCTGAACCGGTCCAGCGGCGAGCGGACCGGCGCATCACGTTGCGTGGCAGCTCGTGGCGGCTCGGCGCGCTCGCGATCATGGATCGCGGAATCGATCCGAATCCGTGGCACCGGCCGGGGGATTGGCAGGTGAGGTAGCCACGATCCCTCTGCCCTGGATCGCCCAATTCCGGTCCGCGGTGGGCGGCTAGCTACGCTGCCGTCGTTTCGTCAACGGAGCCGCACCGAGCGACGACGGTCGGCACACAGTCACGAGAGGACGCAATGGCAGACATCGGCTTCGACGGAAAGGTCGCGATCATCACCGGCGCTGGTGGCGGCCTCGGACGGTGCCACGCGCTCGAGCTGGCCCGCCGGGGCGCTCGCATCGTCGTCAACGACCTCGGTGGTTCCGTGTCGGGTGAGGGGGGCTCAGCCGGCCCCGCTCAGCAGGTGGCCGACGAGATCGTCGCCCTCGGCGGGGAGGCGGTCGCCGACACCAACAGCGTCGCCACCCCGGAAGGTGGTGAGGCCATCGTCACGACGGCCCTCGACGCCTTCGGCACGGTTGACATCGTGATCAACAACGCCGGCATCCTGCGGGACAAGTCCTTCCACAACATGACGCCCGAGTTGCTGAACCCGGTGCTCGACGTCCACCTGAAGGGTGCGTTCTACGTGACCCAGCCGGCGTGGAAGGTGATGCGGGAGAAGAACTACGGGCGCGTGGTGAACACCGCGTCGAACGCCGGGATCCTCGGCAACTTCGGCCAGACCAACTACGGCGCCGCGAAGATGGGGCTCGTGGGGTTCACCCGGGTGCTCGCCCAGGAGGGCGCCAAGCACAACATCAAGGCCAACGCCATCGCCCCGGTCGCCAAGACCCGCATGACCGAGGAGCTGCTCGGACCACTCGGGGACAAGCTGGAGCCCGAGCTGGTCACACCGGTCGTGGCGTGGCTGTGCCACGAGGACTGTCCTGTCACCGGTGAGATCTACTCCGTGGCCGGCGGCCAGGTCTCCCGCTTCTTCATCGGGCGCACCAAGGGGTTCTACAAGCCGGACCTCACCGTCGAAGACGTCCGCGACCACTGGGACGAGATTCGCGACGAAGACGGCTACAGCGTCCCCGCGGGCACAAGCGACGAGCTGCGCCTTCTCCTCGAGGTCTTCAAGGACGGCTGACTCGCTGACCCCAACCGGCGCGGAGATCTCTACGTTTCGGTAGAAGATCCCGCGCCAGCGGGACCGCCCATCTGGATGCCGGCGCGGAGATCTCTACGTTTCGGTAGAAGATCCCGCGCCAGCGAGACGGCCCGTGTGGAGGAACGGGTCCAGCGATTCAGCTGGTGTGGATTCAGCGGGTGTGGCGGTGAGCCCAGCGCCACAGCGGGATCTGGACTGGGAGCCGCAGCCATGTGCCAATGGCGAACGGATCGTCAGGTGGCCCGGCGTCGAGCGCCATCTTGATGTTGGCGGGATACACGGCCACGAGCAACGTCAGCGTCAACCATGCCCCAACACGCCGGGTGCGGGGAACGGCGACGAGCACGCCGCACAGGATCTCGGCCCACCCGGACCAGTACACGACCTTCGCTGGGTCGCCGGCCCACGTGGGCACGATCCGCTCGTAGTACCGAGGCGCGACGAAGTGGGCGATGCCGGCCACGACCATGAACGCGGCGAGCAGCAATCGGGACGGGTCATCGGCCCCCGAAGCGTGAGCGTCAGCGGGGCGCGGAGGAACGGTTGTCTCAATCGGCACGAACCAATCTTCGAACCAACATCCCGTCCCGGATCACCATCCCGGAACCATCGCCCGGAGTACCGCCCCTCAGGGGTTCACGTAGATGAACATGTAGCCCTCGTCGCGATAGGACACGCCGCTGGCGTCGAGGGCGTCGGCCCAGTTGCCCCTGCAGTCGGGATTGGTCTCCTCCATCCCGTGATCGGCGGTGAGGAAGAAGGCCGTGCGGTCGAACACCCCGGCACGCTCGACCGCCGCCAGCAGCTCACCGATGCGGGCGTCGGTGTCGTGCACGCTCGCCTGCGCGATGTCCGAGTAGGGGCCACCCTCGTGGAACGCGGCGTCGGTGAGGGAGAAGTTCACCCAGGTGAACTTGGGGCGTGGCCACGCGGTGCCCCGGTAGTGCCCGCTCCAGATGCCCGTGAACTGCTGGACCGCGGTGTGGTCGATGAGGGACGACCACCTGTACTCCTTGACCGGGCGCACGAACCGTTGGGTCGTGTGGGGAAGTTCCTCCACCGACGGCGGCCGCTCGATCTCCTCGCCGTTGCGCATGCACCCGAAGATGGAGTAGTCGGCGCCGGTGTCGCAGGGCTCGTTGATCGACACCGCGAGCGCCCCGGGGAACGCCCGCTTCACCGCCTGGTAGAGGGTTTCCACGCCGGGGTCGAGCCGTTCCATGGCGCTGATCCAGTGGATCGGCGAGTTGGTGATGACCTGGGTCCTGCTGGCCCGATCCCACCAGGCGTTGTTGAGGATCCCGTGGTGACCGGGGTACGCACCGGTCAGGATCGAGGTGTGATTGGCCAGGGTCACCGTCGGCAGCGAAGACATCGCGCCGTGGCCGAAGGTCGTTCCCATCTCCATCAGCCGGGCGATGTTGGGTGCCTCCCCTCGGGCGGCCAGGTCGTACAGGACGTTGGCGTTTGCCCCGTCGAGGAGCAGGCCGATCACGTGCTCCGGGGGGCGGACCGTCTCGTCGATGGCGAGGTCCTGCGGCTCGCCGTCCTGGCGCGCGAGAAAGGCGTCGTCCCGTCCGCCGCCGTTGAGTCCCGCGCCTCGGCCCGGATCGGCGCCGAGGAGACGCATCACCGTCGGCGCGATGTCGACCAGCCGGCACGCTGCGGGCACGATCCCCAGCTGCTTCACCCCCGCGCCGGCGAGGATGAACGGGGCCCGGGCCTGGACGACCGAGATCGACCCGTGCTCACCGCGGTGACCACCCTGGTCCTCCCAGTTGTGCGCGCTGGCGTGCACCGCGACCAGGTCGGGAGCGGCCGGCGCGTCGAAGAGCTGGGCGACCTGCTCGTAGGCGAAGGGGTACGAGTTCTCCTCGCGACCGGGGTACACGTTGGCGAGCTCCTCGGCCAGCGGCGAGAACCGATCGACTGCCTGGTCCGCGAGCGGGTTGCGCCCCTCGACCACGTCGACGCTGAACCGCCAGCCCGAACCCTCCCACTCCCGCCGGAACCGGACCCGGCCATCGGGCGCCGTCGCTTCGTACGCGTCGCCGTCGGCCCGCAGCACGACCTCGACGATGTGCTCGACCGAGGGGTCGAGCAGAGCAGCGCGAGCCCGTTCAACCGCGTCCAGGTGCTCGTCGGTCGTCGGGCGGTAGGTGGGATCAACCACAGTCATGAGACAAACGTACACGTTTGTCTCATGGTCTGCTCGATCGGTCAGCGGCAGGTCCCGGTGCCGGTGTCGGTGTACGACTCGCCCGGCACCGGCACGAACTCCCAGGAGTATGAGCCCGGTTGGAGCACCAGCTTCAGTACGCCGGCCGCGTCCGTGTTGTGGGCTTCGCTCGCCGGGTCGAGCTCACCCATGGGCCGCAGGTCCTTGCCGCCGGTGCCGACCACGAACGACCGAATCCCCGAATCGACCCGGGCCCCGCTTGCGTCAAGTGGCGCGAAGCGCTCGTAGTTGTGGTCATGACCGGTCAGCACGATGTCCACGCCCCGGTCGTAGACCAGCTCCCACAGCGGACCGAGCTGAGGGTCGTCACCGTGGAGCCCGGAGCTGAAGCGGGGATGGTGCCAGTAGGCGATCGTGCACCGGGCGGATGCCGTCGCGAGGTCGTGGTCGAGCCACTGGTACTGCGGTGAGCCGGGGCCGCAGCCACCTACCGCTCCGCAGTTCGAGTTGAGGGCCACGAAGTGCCAGCCCCCGAGATCGAAGCTGTACCAGCCCTTGCCGGCCTCGCCCGCCCGGGAGGCGAAGTACTGGTGGTAGCCCTGGCCGCCGGACGCATACTCGTGGTTTCCGGGGACCGGATAGGTGATGTCCTTGAACCGCCCCCACGTCGGTCCGTACGAGGCGGCGAACGCCTCGGCCAGGCCCAGCTCGTATTGCAGGTCTCCCAGGGCGAGCACGGCGTCGGGACCCTCGGCCTCGATCAACTCCGCGGTCGAGTAGTGGCGGCACACGTCACCTTCGCCTCGGCGACCGGAATCGTTGCCGGCGGTGTTCGCAGGGTCGCAGGCGATGTCACCCGCGGCCATGACCACGATGAACGAACCGCGATCGGTGTCCGTGGTCGTGCCTGCACCGCCCGACGTGGTCGTGCTCACCGAAGCCGTGCCGCCCGGGCCAGCATCGCCGCCCCCCGATCCGGAGCCGCACGCGGCGCAGACCAGAGCGAAGGCGGCGAGGCACAGCGCTCGCACCGACGGGCACGAGGGTGGCCGGCGCCGTCGGGTTGCGAACCCTGAGGGGTTGCCGACGATTTTGGGGTACCGGCGCGCGGCGGTCATCATCGCCAGAGCGTAAAGCATCGAGTGACGCACCGAAGGATCTCCCATGGCCGCAGAACAACCCCGGCAGTTCGGAGCGGGCGACGCCCACGACTTCCTCGGTATCGACAGCCTGCTCGATGACGAGGAGCGCATGCTGCGAGACACCGTCCGCCAGTTCGTCCGCGATCGCATCCTGCCCGACGTGGGCGAGTGGTTCGACCGCGGCTACTTCCCGGCGGAGCTCGCGAAGGAGATGGGCGCGCTGGGCCTGCTCGGAATGCATCTCGAGGGATACGGCTGCGCCGGCACGAGCGCAGTGGCCTACGGCTTGGCGTGCCTGGAGCTCGAAGCGGGCGACAGCGGTGCTCGCTCGTTCGTCTCGGTCCAGGGCTCGCTCGCGATGTTCCCGATCTGGAGGTTCGGCTCGGAGGAGCAGAAGCAGGAGTGGCTGCCTCGCATGGCCGCAGGCGAAGCCATCGGCTGCTTCGGCCTGACCGAACCCGACTCGGGGAGTGACCCGGCGAGCATGCGGACCCGGGCCCGGCGCGACGGCGGCGATTGGATCCTCGATGGGACCAAGATGTGGATCACCAACGGCAGCATCGCCGACGTGGCGATCGTGTGGGCCCGCACCGACCCCGATGAGAACGAGGGCGGGAGCTACGCCGGCTTCATCGTGCCGGCGGGTACGAAGGGGTTCACGGCCAACGACATCCCCAAGAAGCTCTCGCTGCGGGCGTCGGTCACGAGCGAGTTGGTGCTCGACGGCGTTCGGCTACCCGATTCGCTGCGGCTCCCAGGTGTCAACTCGCTGCGCGGCCCGCTCTCATGCCTCAACGAGGCGCGCTACGGGATCCTCTGGGGTGCGGCCGGCGCCGGCCGGGCGTGCTACGAGGCCGCGCTCGAGTACAGCAAGGAGCGGGTGCAGTTCGATCGCCCCATCGCGTCGTTCCAGCTGACCCAGCGCAAGCTCGTGGAGATGATGGTCCGGGTGAACAAGTCGCTGCTCCTCGCGCTCCACCTCGGCCGCCGCAAGGACCAGGGGCAGCTCACCTCGGCACAGGTCAGCTTCGGGAAGCTGGACAACGTCCGTGAAGCCCTCTGGATCGCCCGGGAGGCTCGCTCGGTGCTCGGCGCCAACGGCATCACGCTCGAGTACCCGGTCATCCGCCACATGAACAACCTCGAATCCGTGTACACGTACGAGGGCACCAACGAGGTGCACACCCTGGTACTGGGCCAGGCCATCACCGGGCTCAACGCCTTCCGCTGAGACCGCCGAACCCGTTCGGGCAGGGAGTAGGGCGGGGTCGAACGGCCACCGGTGCCAGAGGCCGCCTGCGCCGCCGGCGTCGAGCGGGCGCAACGTCGGCGGTAACGTCAGCTGCGGCGGCGCAGCGGGCGGGGATTGCTGAGCTCGCGCACGATCGAAGACGCGACCACCCGCAACAGCGGCTCGATGCCGCCGTCGAGCACGACCAGCGCGTCGGGTCCGATGCCTTCGCTCACCGAGATCCGCCCCCGACCGACACGCAGGGTTGCCGAGGACCCTTCGACGCGCACTGCGATCGCGATGGGCACCGGCGACCACAGCGCACTCGTACGTAGCAGCGTGTGGCCGAGATAGGTGGGTACGGCGTCGGCGACCATGTGCACGACGAGGTTGGAGTGCTCCTCGGGGGGCAGAGAGATCGGCGGCAACGAAGGTGCCAAGCGTGCGGCGAGCCGCATCAACCCGGCGGCGGTGACGACGGGCGCGACGAAAGGAAGCGCACCGGCCACGACGGCGATGTCGCGGGCGAGCGGAACGAGGTGGAACGACCGGTGCCCGAAGAGGCGCTCGACCAGGTCGTCGAAGGTGTTGCCGACGAGATCGACGATCGCCGTGCGGGCCACAGTGGCGCGTACCGATCGCACGATCGACGGCGGGTACACGGCATCCAGGGTTGTGGTGTCGAGGGGCCGGCCTGCCTCAGCGCACGACCGGGCGTAGTCGAGCAGTGGCGCAAGGGCGTCATCGGGATCGCGCGCGCCGAGGAAGTCGAGCCAGGAGCCATGGACCCAGGCGCTGTAGCGGCAGCCATCGACCTCGCTGACCGCGATGATGAGCTGCTCACGGGTGCGGGCATCGATGCCGCTGCTACCGGGTACGTAGGCCTGGACCAACCCGTAGGGGACGCGCAGCAGCTCTGCCGCCCAACGAGCGAGCGGACCCAGCGTCAGGACCGGGTGATTACCGCCTCGCGCATCCTCGGCCATGCCCGTCAGGGTATTGCGGCGCGATGCCTGGAGTCACGGGTGCGTCACACGTCGCCGGCGTGGCGATCGCCCCGATCTTCGACCCACTCCGGTCGTCAGGCGTCCCGCCGGTCGACCGCGACGACCGGCGAGCCGTGGTGGAGCACGATGCGCCAGCCCTCGGGACTGCGGACGAAGACGTTCACGGCCGCCACCGTCGAGCCCGAACCGTCTCCCAGGATGTTCTCGTCAACGGTGACCCAGGCGAGGTCACCGGCGACCTCGACCCGTTCATCGGTCAGGATGAACTGGAGGGTCTCCGGGCTCTGGAACAGCGCAGCCCAGCTCGCGCCCACCGCTCCCCAACCCCGCAGCGAGCCCCAGCCGGGGTGGACGCACGACACCCGGTCGGAGTGCTCCCAGAGGTCGGACATGGCGTCGAGGTCGCGGGCCTCGAACGCAGCGTAGAACGCTCGATTGGCGGCGAGAACCTCGCTGACCTCGGGAGACTCGATAGCGCCAGCGTAACGCCGGCTGGCGTCCGCTCTGCACGCTCTGGGCGACCCGCCCCGGGCGCCGGCGCGCTACGCTCTAGGCCGAACGACCCAGACATAGGCCTAAAGGCCTAGGCACCGGGGCCCGATACCTTGTTCGTGACCGACCGCCACCGCACCTCGAACACCGTCGACGGCGTGCTCGACGCCCTGCCCGACGACTTCGCGGTGGCCCACGATCAGGATCTGCGACTCGTCATCGGCCCGCCAGGTGCATTCGTACTCTCCGTCTCTCCCTCCGACACCGTGCCCGATCTCGAGTCGCTGGCGGCGAGGGTCAGCCAGCACACTGCTTCCACGCGCTCGTTCCTCGCCGACCATCTCACCTGGGTACCGTTCATCGACGCGGTGGTCGTCGGCGACGTCACCCAGGCGAGCGGGACCCCCGTCACGGTGGTCCCGCTCGACCTCCTGCGCGAAACGATCACCGAGGGTCGCCCCGTCATCTCGGCGTCGACGCTCTCGCAGGTGCGCCACCTTCTGCGTCGCGGTGCTCTGGGAAACTGGCGTGTGGGGCTCGCGTCACGCGGTGACAAGATTGACCTGTGCGACCCGGCCCCGACCACGAGCACCACGCATCCCTGACCGACGCACCCGCTTCGCCAAGCGGCGCCCGCCGCATCCCGTCGACGGATGGCATCGAGATCGCGTTGCACGACCTCGGCGGCAACGGCCCACCACTGCTGCTGTGTCACGCCACCGGCTTCCACGGCCGGGTCTGGCTGCCGGTTGCCCGGCACCTGCAAGGTCACCACGTCTGGGCGGTCGACTTCCGGGGTCACGGCGACTCCTCGACCCCGCTCGACCTGGACTACGACTGGATGGGCTTCGCCGACGATGTCCTCGCCGCCGTTTCCGCCGTCGCCGAACCGGCAGGACAGCCGGTCGTTGCCGCCGGCCATTCGAAAGGGGGCGCGGCGCTTCTGTTGGCCGAGCAACACCAGCCGGGCACCTTCGCCCGCCTCTACTGCTACGAACCCGTCGTCTATCCAGCGATCGACGGGGCGGATTCGCTCGACAACCCTCTCGCCGAGGGCGCGCTGCGCCGGCGCGAGACGTTCCCCTCCTACGCCGCCGCCTTCGAGAACTTCTCGTCCAAACCGCCGTTCAACACGCTCGACCCCGATTCACTCAAGGCCTATGTACGGTTCGGCTTCGCCCTGCAGCCCGATGGCACCGTACGGCTCAAGTGCCCACCGGTGGTCGAGTCGAAGGTCTACCGCATGGGATCCCAGCACGGCGCGTTCGACCGCCTCTCGGCGGTGACCTGTCCGGTGACGGTGGCCACCGGTGTCGAGCTACCCTTCGGTCCTTCGGCGTTCGCGGCCCGACTGGTCGAACGCCTCCCCCGCGGATCGCTCGAAGCTCACCCCGATCTCGGCCACTTCGGCCCGCTCGAAGACCCGGCTCGCATCGCGAGCTGCATCCAGAAGGCGGTGGCCCGACCCTGACCGCGGGCCCCGGTCCTCGTGGGTGTCACACCTCCTGTGTATGGTCAGGCTATGGCCTTCCCCCTTCCCGCCACCCTGTCGCCCTCGAAGGTGTCGACGTTCACCGATTGCGGGCTGGCCTTCCGTTTCTCGACCATCGACCGCCTACCCGAGCCTCCTTCGGTCGCGACCACGAAGGGCACATTGGTGCACGCCGCGCTCGAGCGGCTGTTCTGCCTTCCCCCCGCCGACCGCACATTGGCCGCCGGGCTCACCTGCCTCGACGCCGCCGTCGAAGCGATGCGAGATGACCCCGACTTCGTCGATCTCGATCTCGATGCTGAGGCCGAGGCGCAGCTCCTCGACGACGCCGAGCGATTGGTGCGCCGCTACTTCGAGCTCGAGGATCCAACGCTCGTGCAGCCGATCGGGCTCGAGCTGTCACTCGAAGTCACAGTGGGCAGCATGCGCCTGCGCGGCATCATCGACCGCCTCGAGCTCGACGCGACGGGCCGGCTCGTGGTCACCGACTACAAGACGGGGCGGGTTCCCCACGCGAACCACGAGAAGGGCAAGCTCGGGGGTGTCCACTTCTACTCGTTCCTCTGCGAGCGCCTGTTCGGTCAACGCCCGGCGGCGGTGCAACTGCTGTACCTCGCCGAGCCCGTCGCCCTCGTCATCGCCCCCACCGAGCAATCCACCCGAGCGCTCGAACGCAAGGTCACGGCGGTGTGGTCCGCCATCGAGCGGGCCTGCGAGCGCGAAGACTTCCGACCCAAACCCTCCAAGCTGTGCGACTGGTGCTCGTTCCGGCAATACTGCCCGGTCTTCGGCGGCGATCCGTCCCTGGCCGTTGCGGCGACACCCCGCTCCCTTGTGCACACCTAGTTCAGGAGGCAGCGGACGGCGGGGCCCGGGGGTCGCGGCGAGCCGGTCTCGTCCCTAGGATCTGCGGCGATGTCCGAGGCCCCATCCGAGAGTCAACCTGCCCCCGGTGCTGGCAGCTCCTACACCGGCCCGCCGTCCCTCGACGCCGGTACCGAGGCTCGCCTTCACCACGACCACAAACCGGGCCTGCATCTCCACGCCGTCGAGCCTCCGCATGAACTGGGCCCGATTCACCGGTTCGACGACTGGGTCGA